>ERZ773068.1332-NODE-1332-length-12322-cov-4.237711_pt1 | contig 12322 bp, 10 predicted proteins | sample MGYA00580620_ERZ773068 | MGnify/ENA primary metagenome ERZ773068 (study PRJEB29015, sample SAMEA2737983) | human oral metagenome | biome: human oral; feature: human-associated habitat; material: dental | place: China | collected 2101 ... | reverse complement strand
TAGAACTATATGAACAACTGTTCTACAATCTTAATACGACAGGTGCTGTCTTGTCGCCGTTTGATAGTTATCAATTAATTCGTGGTCTGAAGACCTTGTCACTTCGTATGGAGCGCTCAACTGCTAATGCGCGAGAAATAGTAGCTTTTCTAGAAACTTCGCCCGCAGTCAAGAAAGTTCTCTATACTGGTCGTGGGGGAATGATTTCCTTTAAGGTGGCAGATGAGAAGCGTATTCCTCATATCTTAAATACTTTGAAAGTATTCTCTTTTGCTGAAAGCTTAGGTGGTGTAGAAAGTCTGATTACCTATCCAACCACTCAAACCCATGCAGATATTCCTGCAGATGTTCGTCATTCTTATGGACTGACAGATGACCTTTTGCGCTTGTCTATTGGGATTGAGGATGCTAGAGATTTGATTGAAGACTTGCGTCAAGCCTTGGAAGGATAAAATTATGGGAAAATATGATTTTACGACCTTGCCCAATCGTTTTGGACATCATACCTATAAATGGAAAGAAGCAGAGACTGACCGTCAAGTATTGCCAGCCTGGATTGCTGACATGGATTTTGAGGTTTTACCAGAGATTCGTCAGACAGTTCATGATTATGCAGAGCAATTAGTCTATGGCTATACCTATGCTAGTGATGGATTGATTGAAGCAGTTCAAGACTGGGAAGAAAAACACCATGGTTATCGCTTTGACAAGGATTCCCTAGTCTTTATCGAAGGAGTAGTACCAGCCATTTCAACAGCCATTCAAGCCTTTACTAAAGAAGGTGAAGCAGTGCTCATTAACACACCGGTATATCCTCCTTTTGCTCGGAGCATTAAGCTCAACAATCGTAGATTGATCACCAATTCTCTAGTGGAAAAAGATGGACTCTTTGATATTGACTTTGATCAATTAGAGAAAGAATTTGTCGAAGAGGATGTGAAACTTTATGTTCTTTGTAATCCTCATAATCCTGGTGGACGGGTTTGGGAGAAAGAAGTCTTGGAAAAGATTGGACAACTGTGCCAAAAACATGGGGTCTTGCTGGTATCTGATGAGATTCACCAAGATTTGGCCTTGTTTGGACATAAACACCAGTCATTCAATACGGTAAATGAAGTTTTTAAAGAATTTTCATTGATTTTAAGCAGTGCTACTAAGACCTTTAACATTGCCGGAACGAAAAATTCCTACGCTATCATCGAGAATCCAAAGTTGAGACTTGCTTTCCAAAAACGCCAGCTTGCGAATAATCAACATGAGATTTCAGGTTTGGGTTATTTGGCAACAGAAACTGCCTATCGCTATGGAGAGGATTGGTTGACAGAACTCAAAGAACTGATTGAGAAGCATATCAATTATGTAGTGGATTTGTTTGGTAAAGAAACTAAAATAAAGGTTATGAAACCTCAAGGAACTTATCTCATTTGGCTTGATTTTTCAGACTATGATATTAACGATGACGAGTTAAAAAGGCTCTTAAGAGATGAGGCCAAGGTTATCCTGAACAGAGGTTTGGACTTTGGTGAAGAAGGAGCCCTCCACGCTCGCTTAAATGTGGCCATGCCTACATCCGTCTTGGAAGAAGTTTGCCAACGAATACTTGCCGCTTTTTCAAATAAATAAAAACTAGCCTTTTAGGAGAAAAGTCTTCCTAGAAGGCTATTTTCATAGGTAGAAATATGGTATAATTAAGAGATAAAGTAAAGGGGAAACTATGGCTAAATTGATTCCAGGGAAACTTCGAATGGAGGGAGTAGAACTCTTCGAAACTGGTAAGATTGAAATCGTTAAAGAACAAGATCATCATATCTATGCGCGTGTAGCTGATGAAGAAATTCGCTATAGTTTGGATGATGACTTAATTTTTTGTGCATGTGATTTTTTCAAAAAAAGGGGTTACTGTGTTCATTTGGCAGCACTAGAAACTTACTTTAAAAATGACCAGCTAGGACAGAAAATCTTGCTTAACTTGGAGGCTAATCAGGAAGAGAAAGAGACTGTTGAGACACAGGTAACTATTGGAGGGAATTTTTTAGAATCAATCCAACTTCCAAGTCAGACTGACAAATATCAGCTTTCTGCTCAAGGACAGGTGGAAGCAGGGACCAATCGCATTGTCTGGACTTTAAGGATTGGTCTTTCTCAGCAAGAAAAGTTTTATGTGATTAGAGATATCCCTCTTTTCTTAAAAGTTATAGAGGCTAACAAACCTTACATGATAGGAAAAAGTTACGAGTCTTCTTTAAGATTTGAGCACTTTGATAAAGGCAGCCAGGAAGTCTTGAATTTCTTACTAGGTTTGGTTGAAGAGAAGGTTGAGTACACTATTTTTTTTCCAAATCAAGGACGACACCTTTATTTCCCTAAGGGTCTTTTTGAGCATGGGGTTAGTTTCTTGATGGGCTTAGATGTGTTTCAATTTGATCATCAGATTTCAAATTATCATGAACTCCTCTTCCAAGATTTTGATGGTCAAGCAGGTCTGTTTTCTTTTAGGATTGAAGAAAAACCAAACTATTATGAGATGGAAATCTTTGAACGGGCAGGGATCAATTTCTTTTATAGAAGACAAGTACTATTTTCAAAAGGGACTTTTTATCTCTTGTCAAAAGAACAGGCCAGCTTGTTAGATACATTAAGAAAAGTGCCTTTGGACAGTAGCGGCAAAAAGATTTTACAATTTGACACCAGTGATCGAGATCTCCTAGCTTCGACTTTATCTCAATTTAAAAACGTAGGAAAGGTTGAGGCTCCTGAGTCGCTTCAAATTCAGTCTTTTCGTCCGTCTTTCTATATGGAACGAGAAGAAGATGGTTCTATTCGTTTGGATATGCAATTTCAGTATGAAACTTGCTTAGTTAAGAACCGTAATGAACTGGAGAACCTCCCTTTTGCTAGTGATATTCAACTAGAGAAACAGATTTTTCAATTGGCTCTATCAGCAGGATTTGAAGCGGAATTTCAATCATGGCGTCAAAGTCTAAAAGCAGAAGGTGTCCATGCTTTCTTTCAGGAAGTTTTACCAGCTTTTGCAGCCCTTGGAGAATTAGAGATTTCTGAGAGCCTACAAGATCTTTATCGGGTTCAAAAACCTCAAGTTCAGATATCATCCAAGGGAAGTCTCTTAGAAGTTCAATTTGATTTTCAAGATATAGATCAAGAAGAAATCAATCGAGCGATGAAAGCCTTAGTTGCAAAGCAAGATTATTATATTAGCTCTTCTAATCAGGTCTATTATTTCGATGAACAGACCAAGCGTATTCGTCAGGATTTAGAGAACTTAGGAATTGAAGAGATAGAGCGTGATTCTTTCCATGCCCGCAAATCTTTAGCTTATACTCTTTCCTATCTATTTAAGGACCAAGACCAAGTTACATTTACTGAAGAATTCCGACATTTGGCCCGTGATTTGACGCATCCAGAGGATTTTCCAAAGAAACCTCTGAATATCAAAGCAGAACTCAGAGACTATCAGAAAAAGGGGATTCAATGGCTTCAAATGCTTCACCATTATGGATTTGGTGGAATTTTAGCAGATGATATGGGGCTTGGCAAGACCTTGCAAGCCATTGCTTTTCTAAGTAGCCAGCTTCAAGACGATAGCCGTGTCTTAATTCTTGCTCCATCTGGTTTGATTTATAACTGGGCTGATGAATTTGAAAAATTTGCACCGGATATAGATGTAGCTGTTGTACATGGATTGAAACCTTATCGTGAGACTGTTTTAGCAGAAAATCATCAGATTTATCTGACAAGTTATGCTACTTTCCGTCAGGATAGTGACCTATATAAGCGGATGTCTTTCGACTTTCTATTTTTAGATGAAGCCCAAGTGATGAAAAATTCCCAAACCAAAATTGCTAAGATTTTGAGAAAATTTGTGGTTCCATCAGTTTTTGCTCTCTCTGGAACACCGATTGAAAATAATCTAGGGGAATTATGGTCTATCTTTCAAATTGTCTTGCCAGGGCTTCTGCCAGCAAAAAAAGACTTTATGAAATTACCAGCCGATAGAGTTGCTCAGTTTATTAAACCATTTGTGATGCGTCGGAAAAAAGGGGATGTCCTTACTGAACTACCTGATTTGATTGAAGTGGTTTATAAGAATGAACTAGAGGATCAGCAAAAAGCCATTTATCTAGCTCAACTTCAACAGATGCAAGAACGCTTGGGGCAAGTAACTGAGTCAGAATTTCAACGAAATCGTGTCGAAATTTTAACGGGTCTCATGCGTCTTCGTCAGATTTGTGATACTCCGGCCTTATTCATGGAGGATTATAAAGGTGATAGCGGGAAGCTTGATAGTTTACGTGGTTTACTGAGTCAAATTGCTGAAGGAAATCATCGTGTACTCATCTTCTCTCAATTTAGGGGAATGCTAGACCGAATCGAAGAGGAGTTGCCTCAACTTGGCTTAACCTCCTTTAAGATTACAGGGTCTACTCCATCACAGCAACGACAAGAAATGACCAAAGCTTTTAACCAAGGTGAGCGCGATGTATTCTTAATCTCTCTCAAGGCTGGAGGAGTTGGTCTCAATCTTACTGGTGCAGATACCGTTATTCTGGTAGACTTATGGTGGAATCCGGCAGTTGAATCACAGGCTATTGGCCGGGCCCATCGTATGGGACAAGACCAAGTTGTTGAGGTTTATCGTCTGGTAACTAGAGGCACAATCGAGGAGAAGATTCAAGAGTTGCAGGAACAGAAAAAAAATCTGGTTTCAGAAGTATTGGATGGAACAGAGTCTCGTGGAAGTCTCACACTTACTGAAATTCAAGAAATATTAGGAATTTCTGAAGCCAAGACTTGAAAAATCAAGACTTTACGCTATAATGGAGTATTGAAAGGGAAGAAAAATGAAACAAGTACGATTTCCAATAGTGTCAGATGATGAGATCATGCTGACAGAGATGCCATTTATGGATTTATATGATGAGTCGGATTTGATTAGTAATATCAAGGGAGACTACCAGGACAAAAACTACTTGGAATGGTCACCAATTACAACAGCAAAAAAATCGCCGATTCAAGCATCAGATAAACGGATTGAAAAAAAGGAAAAATCCTACGCTGAACTGGCTCGTGAGGAAGCAAGAGCTGATTTGAAACGGAAACGTTCAGCAAAGTATTTGACTCAAGATGTTAGTTTTACGAAACGTTATAAGCCTTCAAATAATGTTGTAAGACAGGCAAATCAACCAACAGCTCCTTTCCAAAAGGAAAATCCTGGTGAGCTTACCAAATATAGTGAAAAACTAACTCAAAGCCATTATATTTTGGCTGAAACTGCTCCTCAGATGCAACAAGCGACGAAAGAAGAGCAACTTGGACCTAAGAAAAATAATTATGATTTTTTAAAGAAAAGCCAAATTTATAACAAAAAAGAAAATCAATCAGAAAAAGAACGTAAAATTGCTCAAGAGTTAAACTTGACAAATATGATAGAGTAAAGGGGAAAAAGATGGCAAAAACCTATCATTTTATCGGAATTAAAGGATCAGGAATGAGTGCCTTGGCCTTGATGTTGCACCAAATGGGGCATAAGGTGCAAGGATCTGACGTAGAGAAATACTACTTTACACAACGAGGCTTGGAGCAAGCAGGGATTGAGATTTTGCCTTTTGATGAGAAAAATCTTCAAGGGGATATGGAAATCATTGCTGGGAACGCCTTTCGTCCAGATAACAATGTTGAAATTGCTTATGCAGACAAGAATGGACTAAGCTATAAACGTTATCATGAGTTTCTTGGTAGCTTTATGTGTGACTTTATTAGCATGGGTGTTGCTGGAGCACACGGTAAGACTTCAACAACAGGTATGCTTTCTCACGTTTTGTCACATATCACTGATACAAGCTATCTAATTGGAGATGGTACAGGACGTGGTTCTGAAAATGCCAAATATTTTGTCTTTGAATCAGATGAGTATGAGCGTCATTTTATGCCATACCATCCAGAATACTCTATCATCACAAATATTGATTTTGACCATCCTGACTATTTCACAAGTTTAGAGGATGTCTTCAATGCCTTCAATGATTATGCCAAACAAATTACCAAAGGTTTGTTTGTCTACGGTGAAGATGCTGAATTGCGTAAAATTACGGCAAATGCACCGATCTACTATTATGGTTTTGAAACAGAAGGAAATGATTTTGTAGCTAGCGATTTGCTTCGTTCAACAACTGGTTCAACCTTTACAGTTCATTTCCGTGGACAAGAGTTAGGTCAATTCCACATTCCAACCTTCGGTCGCCACAATATCATGAATGCAACAGCGGTAATTGGTTTGCTCTATACCGCTGGCTTTGACTTGAATTTGGTGCGTGAACACTTGAATACTTTTGGAGGAGTTAAACGTCGCTTTACCGAAAAGGTTGTCAATGATACTGTCATTATCGATGATTTTGCTCACCATCCAACAGAAATCATTGCAACCTTGGATGCGGCTCGTCAGAAATACCCAAGCAAGGAAATCGTAGCAATCTTCCAACCGCATACCTTTACTCGTACAATTGCCTTATTGGATGATTTTGCACAAGCTTTAAATCAGGCTGATGCGGTTTACTTAGCACAGATATATGGATCTGCTCGCGAAGTTGACCACGGTGATGTTAAGGTTGAGGATTTAGCAACCAAAATTCATAAAAAACATCAAGTCATCACTGTTGAAAATGTATCTCCTCTCCTAGACCATGACAATGCTGTTTACGTCTTTATGGGAGCGGGTGATATTCAATCATATGAATACTCATTCGAACGTCTTTTGTCTAATTTGACAAGCAATGTTCAATAAGGAAGATTATGGAATTTCCAATTAAAATACGAGAAGCCATGCAATCAGATATTGATCTGATTTGCTTGATACAAGAAAGTAATTCAAACTTCCTAGAAAACATGAATAGAGAAATAATAGAAGAACGTATCCGCAACCATGCGGATACGTTTCTATTAGCTTGTCTTGATGATCAGGTGGTTGCCTATATTTTAGGGACAGAGTTTGCTAATTCCTCACTAAGTGGATGGATAAAAGAGATGGCAAATGGAGAAACTATCAGTGGTAGAATTTTTGTGATTGATGGTTTATCTGTTCATCCGGAGTATCAGGGACAAGGGTTTGGAACCTTGTTGCTGGCAGCCTTGAAACAAGTTGCTCTACAACAAAATTATCCCGGTATTTATCTTTTCTGCAAGGATGAATTGCTGTCTTATTTTGAGATGAATGACTTTATGGAACAAGGAGTAGTAGATGTGGGGGCAAGTAATGAAGTTGATTTTCTCATGTGGTGGAAGAATCCCTTTTATAAGGAGGAGCTATGATAATTCGACAAGCTAGACTGAGTGATTTAGACCGTATTTTAGAGATTGAATTAGAAAATTTTTCAATCGAAGAAGCCATTCCTCGCTCTGTTTTTGAAGCTCACTTAAAAGAGATTAAGACTAGTTTTTTAGTGGCTGAAAAAGAAGGGGAGATACTGGGTTATATTGAAGGACCAGTAGTCCCTCACCGTTATTTGCAAGATCAGTCTTTCACTGAGGAAATAAAAGACCACAGTCATAAGGAAGGTGGTTATATTTCTGTAACTTGTCTGTCTATAGCTAAAGAAGCTCAATCTCTAGGGCTAGGAAGAAAACTACTGACTGCTCTTAAAGAAGTGGCTCTTAAGCATGAACGAGAGGGAATCAATCTAACTTGCCATGACTACCTGATTGAATACTATGAGAAGCATGGTTTTGTCAATGAAGGAAAGTCTAAATCCCAATTTGCGGGCGAAGAATGGTATGATATGGTCTGGGAAAACAAGAATTAGTGAGTGGAAAGGCTTCTTAAGGTTGCTTTTCTAAAGTTTTTAAGATATAATATTAAGGATTATCAACAAGGAGGTAAATACCTTTGAGCGAAAATTCAAATGAAGAAAAGTTGAGTTTTAAAGAGCAAATTTTGCGAGACTTAGAACGATTAAAGAAAGAGGAAAGTTTAACAGAACAAACAGATGACCTCTTTTCAAATTTGATGAACTCTTCTGATACAAAAACAGAAGAGCGAGTAGTAACTCCAGAAGAAGAGCTGATTGCTAATTCTGTTTCAACCGTTGAACAATTGATTGAGAATGCACCTGCTGTTCCACCTCGTCCAGATCTTAAAGAGAAAGTTACAGAGGAAGTTGCAAAAGATGAATCAGTTGAGTTGCCTCAATCAATCTTAGATAAAGATGAAATGAATTCAACACCAACTAAGGTTTCAGTTTCCTACCGTACTCATGAAAAATCACTTGAAGATAAAGAAGCTGTAAGTCTAGCTACTAACCAGGAAGAATTAACAACTGGAAATGCTGTTCAGGAGAATACTGAGGCAGATGAACTTCCTAAAAGAAGTCGGAGAGAGTCTGCAAAACCAGCCAAGAAAAAGAAGAAATCCCGCTTGAAAGGATTTTTAGTCACAGTATTAGTATTACTGATTCTATTTGGTGCAGGTGCTTTCTTTGGTCTTCGCTATGCTGAATCAGCTTTGCAACCAGTGGACCCAAATTCTAAACAATATATGACTGTTCAGATCCCAGACGGGTCTAATGTTCAAGAAATTGGTTCAGCTTTGGAAAAATCAGGTGTCATTAAAAACGGTTTGGCCTTTACACTTTATGTCAAGTATAAAAACTATAATGAATTAAAATCTGGTTATTATAATCTACAAAAGAGCATGAGTGTTGAGGATATTATTAAAGAGTTGCAAAAAGGTGGGACACCTGAACCTCAAGAGGTTACACTTGCAAACTTGACTATTCCAGAGGGATATACTTTAGAGCAAATAGCTCAATCTGTTGGCCAACTTCAAGGGGACTTTAAAGAATCTTTAACAGCGGAAGCATTCTTGGCAAAAGTTCAAGATGAGACCTTTATTGCTCAAGAGGTTGCCAAATATCCAAACCTCCTTGAAAGCTTACCTACAAAAGACAGTGGTGTTCGTTATCGCTTAGAAGGATATCTTTTCCCAGCAACTTATACGATTAAAGAAAATACAACTGTTGAAAGTTTAATTGATGAAATGCTAGGTGCTATGAATAAAAACCTATCTAGTCACTATGCTACAATTAAAGAAAAGAACCTAACCGTAAATGAGCTCTTGACAATTGCTTCTCTTGTTGAGAAAGAAGGAGCTAAGACAGAGGATCGTAAGCTGATTGCTGGTGTATTCTATAATCGTTTGAACCTGGGTATGCCACTTCAAAGTAATATTGCTATCCTTTATGCAGAAGGTAAACTTGGTCAAAATATCAGTCTTGCTGATGATGCAGCTATTGATACATCTATTGATTCACCATATAATGATTATACAAAAGTAGGTCTAATGCCTGGACCAGTTGATAGTCCAAGCTTGGATGCTATCGAATCAAGTATCAATCAGACAAAGAGTGACTATCTCTACTTTGTGGCCAATGTTCAAGATGGTAAAGTTTACTATGCAACAACACTGGAAGAGCATGAACGTAATGTTCAAGAACATATCAATAGTAAACTAAATCAATCAAATAGCACAAACTAAAATTATGTGGTTTTCCACATAATTTTGCTTTAAAGCATATATTTATTAATTCAATCAAAAGAAAGTTGAGAAAAATGGTAGAAAAAACATATCCAATGACATTGGAAGAAAAGGAAAAACTCGAAAAAGAATTAGAAGAATTGAAGTTAGTACGTCGTCCAGAAGTTGTAGAACGTATCAAAATTGCTCGTTCATACGGTGACCTGTCAGAAAACAGTGAGTATGAAGCAGCAAAAGACGAACAAGCTTTCGTTGAGGGACAAATCTCAAGTCTGGAAACAAAAATTCGTTATGCAGAAATCGTAAACAGCGATGCAGTCGCAAAAAATGAAGTTGCCATCGGAAAAACCGTAACAATCCAAGAAATTGGAGAAGACGAAGAGGAAGTATATATCATCGTTGGTTCAGCTGGTGCGGATGCCTTTGCGGGTAAAGTATCAAATGAAAGTCCAATTGGTCAAGCATTGATTGGTAAGAAAAAAGGTGATGTTGTTACAATCGAAACACCTGCTGGAAGCTATGATGTTAAAATCTTAAAGGTTGAAAAAACCGTTTAATAGTCTAAAAAGAAGGAGTTGATTTAGAGAAAGCGTTTCCTATCACTCCTTTTCTTAATGTTAAAAATTTAAGGAGACAAGATGAATTCAGAAGAAAAGCACAAAAAGAAGAGTAAAATGGAGCGAGGCCTAACCAATCGCCATGTTCAGGTTATGGCCATCGCCGGTACAATCGGAACAGGATTATTTCTCGGGGCAGGTCGCTCGATTAGTTTAACAGGGCCTTCGATTGTTTTAGTTTATATGATTACTGGTGGTTTTATGTATCTTATGATGCGGGCTATCGGAGAGATGTTGTACCAAGATCCAGAACAACACACCTTTATCAATTTTATTACTCGCCATCTTGGGAAAGGCTGGGGCTATTTCTCAGTTTGGTCCTATTGGTTATCAGTGGTCTTTATCGGAATGGCCGAAATTACTGCAATTGCTCACTATGTTCAATTTTGGTTTCCATCTTGGCCATCTTGGTTGATTCAGGTTGTCTTTTTAACCATTTTAGGATTGGTCAATCTGATTGCGGTTAAAATATTTGGTGAAGTGGAATTTTGGTTTGCCATGATTAAAATTGTGGCTATTCTTGCCATGATTGCGACGGGTGTTTTTCTGGTCTTGACTGGCTTTGAAACTCCTTATGGTTCAGCAAGTCTTGCTAATATCAGCGACCACTTCTCCCTTTTTCCAAATGGTGGTATGAACTTTGTCATGGCCTTCCAGATGGTTTTCTTTGCATACTTAATGATTGAGTTTATCGGTGTTACAACATCTGAAACCAAGGATCCCAGAAAAGTATTGCCCAAAGCAGTTAAGGAAATTCCCTTGCGGATTATCTTTTTCTACGGTGGGGCTCTCTTAGCTATCATGTCTATAATTCCTTGGCGTGAGCTTTCTGCAGCGGATTCACCATTTGTTACGGTATTTGAACTTGTTGGTCTTAAGTGGGCGGCAGCCTTGATTAACTTTGTTGTCTTGACGTCGGCTGCATCAGCTTTGAATTCAACCCTTTATTCAACAGGTCGTCATTTGTATCAAATTGCTCATGATTCGCCAAATCGTTTCTTGAAAGCTATCAAGGCTGATACACTTTCGCGTCACAACGTTCCTCAAAATGCTATTATTGCTTCTGCTGTATTGATTGGTTTTGCTGCCTTTATCAATGTACTTCCTGGTGTATCAGATGCCTTTGCTTTGATTACGGCTTCTTCATCAGGTGTTTATATCGCCATCTACATCTTAATCATGGTGGCCCATCTTAAGTATCGCAAGTCAAAAGACTTTATGGCAAATGGCTATCTCATGCCCCAATATCGCTTGCTAAATCCTCTGACTATGCTCTTCTTTATCTTTGTATTTGGTACACTCTTCTTACAAGAGTCAACTGTAATGGGAGCTAGAGGTTCAGCTATATGGATTGTTGCTTTTGGTATTTATAGCCAGTGGAAATTTAGAAAATAAGTCAGAAGCTCATCAACTCAAGTTGGTGAGTTTTTCTAGTTTGACAGTCCTTGGAAATAGGACTATAATCAAGCTATAAAGTAGATTCGAGGAGATTTAGATGCAAATTAGATTGGAAAATATAGAATCTCAGAAATCGCAAATAATAGGAGATTTGATTCGCTCCTATAATCGTTCCAAAAGAGAAACCGCTGAAAGTGAGCCGCTAAACCTTTATGCCGAAGATGATAGCGGTGAACTCATGGCTGGTTTAGTAGCAGAGACTTTTGGAAATTGGTTAGAAATAGAGTATTTGTTTGTGAAAGAAGACTTACGAGGACAAGGAATTGGCTCCCAACTATTGCAGCAAGCAGAAAGTGAAGCTAAAAAGCGAAACTGTCGCTACGTTTTTGTCAATACTTATCAGTTCCAAGCGCCAGCCTTTTATCAAAAGCAGGGCTATAAGGAAGTCTTTACCTTAAATGATTATCCCTACACCGGACAAAGACACTATTATCAAAAAGATTTGTAAGTATAGAATTCTCTATCATTTCAGTGGTAGAGTTTTTTTGTTAAAAAAATCGCACAAAATGTAATATATATATTACCAAATGTAAAATATATGATATAATAAAGTTGAAAAAAGAAGCACGACTTTTTAAAATTTTAGAGGAGGTAACAAGTGGCTAAGAATTTAAAATTAAAGTTAGCTCGAGTGGAGCTTGATATGACACAAGGGGATTTGGCAGAAGCTGTGGGTGTCACTAGGCAGACTATAGGCTTGATA
>ERZ773068.1329-NODE-1329-length-12323-cov-3.263613_pt1 | contig 12323 bp, 8 predicted proteins | sample MGYA00580620_ERZ773068 | MGnify/ENA primary metagenome ERZ773068 (study PRJEB29015, sample SAMEA2737983) | human oral metagenome | biome: human oral; feature: human-associated habitat; material: dental | place: China | collected 2101 ... | reverse complement strand
CCAAGATCGCCGACATCGGCGCCGACCTGATGAAGATCGTCTTCAAGATCAAGGAAGATGACGCCCGCAACCCCGGTGTCATCGCCGACTGCACAGGCGACAACGCCGGCGACTCCGTCGGCCCCTCCGCCGACGGCTTCGAAACCTACGGCGTCACCGGGGTGGCGCTCATCACCTTCATCCTTCTCGGCGTCCCCGACCCGACGGTGCAGGTGCAGCTGCTGGTGTGGATCTTCGTGATCCGCGCTGTCATGGTGGTGGCCTCCGGCATCTCCTACTTCGCCAACATCGTCATCTCCCGGGCCCGCTTCGGAGACGCCACCGAGATGGACTTCGAGGCGCCCCTGACATCACTGGTGTGGCTGACGTCGCTGCTATGCATCGGATTGACGTTCCTGACATCGGCGATGCTCATCGGCGGCCTCGGTGACGGCCTGTGGTGGAAGCTGTCGCTGATCGTCAGCTGCGGCACCCTGGCGGGGGCGCTGATTCCGGAGCTGGTGAAGGTGTTCACCTCCACGCATGCCCGCCACACCCGCGAGGTCGTCGTCTCCTCCAACCAGGGTGGACCGTCGCTGAACATCCTGTCGGGCTTGGTCGCCGGAAACTTCTCCGGCTACTGGATCGGCCTGGCCATCACGGGGCTGATGGGCCTCAGCTTCATCATCTCCACCCAGGGCCTCGACCAGGTCATGAAGGCCCCGGCGGTGTTCGCGTTCGGCCTGGTCGCGTTCGGCTTCCTGGGCATGGGGCCGGTGACGATCGCCGTCGACTCCTACGGCCCGGTCACCGACAACGCCCAGTCGGTGTTTGAGCTGTCGACCATTGAGGAGCTTCCCGGCATCAAGGAAGAGCTGCAGCGTGACTACGGCATAGAGGCCGACTTCGAGCACACCAAGCATTTCCTGGAGGCCAACGACGGCGCAGGCAACACCTTCAAGGCCACCGCAAAGCCGGTGCTGATCGGCACCGCAGTGGTAGGGGCGACGACGATGATCTTCTCCATCATCATGGGCCTGACCGACCAGCTCACCGTCGGCCTGGAGAATCTCTCCCTGCTGCACGCCCCCTTCCTGCTGGGTCTGCTGCTGGGCGGGGCTGTCATCTACTGGTTCACAGGTGCCTCCATGCAGGCCGTGACGACCGGGGCCTACCGGGCTGTGGAGTTCATCAGGGACAACCTTCACCTCGACGGGGGAACGAAGGCCTCCGCTGAGGACTCCAACAAGGTGGTGCAGATCTGCACCCGGTATGCGCAGAAGGGCATGTTCAACATCTTCCTCGGAGTGTTCTTCGCCACCTTGGCATTCGCCTTCGCGGAGCCGTTCCTGTTCATCGGGTTCCTGGTGGCGATGGCGCTGTTCGGCCTGTACCAGGCCATCTTCATGGCCAATGCGGGTGGGGCCTGGGACAACGCCAAGAAGCTGGTCGAGGTGGAGCTCGACGCGAAGGTCACCCCGCTGCACGACGCCACCGTCGTGGGCGACACCGTCGGCGACCCCTACAAGGACACCTCGTCGGTGGCCCTCAACCCGGTCATCAAGTTCTCAACGCTGTTCGGGCTGCTGGCGGTGGAGCTGGCTGTCGCGATCTCCAAGCAGGGAGCCGCGACGCTGGCTCACACCCTGTCCGCGGTGTTCCTGGTGCTGGCCTCTTACTTCGTCTACCGTTCCTTCTATGGAATGCGGATCGGCGAGCGCATTGAGGACATCAAGGCATGAGACGCAGCTTGTCATCATCCGCTGAGGTGGACATGGGGATCTGCAGGATCTCCCCGCACGTTCCTCCCGGATTCCGGGTAGAATCTATACGCTGCTTCTGGAAGGACCACACATGAGCAACCCGCCATTCCCCCATGATCCGCAGAATCCGTCTGGCTACCAGGCTGGAGGAGAGGCGTGGGAACAGTCACAGCCCACCGGAAATGTGTGGGCACAACAGCCGACCGACTCCTATGGCGGGCAGCCTGGGAACTCCTATGATCAGCAACCCCCACAGTACGGTGGCGCTCCCTACGGCTACGCGCCCGCACCCAGCCAGGTTGGGTTCTTCGCGGCGCTGTTCGATTTCAGCTTCAGCAGCTACGTCACCAACAAGGTGATCAAGTTCGTCTACATCCTGGCCACTGTGATCATCGGCATCATGATGGTGGCATTGATCATCGCCGCTTTCACAACCAAAAACGCCTTGAGCATCATCGGCGCCATCATCCTGGTGCCGATCTCGTCGATCCTCTACCTGGCTCTCATGCGGATGAGCTTGGAGGTCACCCACGCCATCATCCGCATCTCGGAGGACGTTCACGAGCGGCTGCCCCGCGCCTGATCACCACCCCTGACTCCAGATGCGCCCGGCACCATGCCGGGCGCATCTGCTTGGGACACCGGCAGGGCAGCGTTCAGGAGAGTGACCTCCCGGGCTGTCACGGCAGATCGCCGGTGGGCTCCTAACCCTGTGGTCGCAGAACTGTCTACCCGCCACACCCAGCCGGTAGGTTTGGGGTGTGAGCATCACCGTCAAGACGATCAGTGCCGACGAGCACCTCGCGTTCGTGAACCAACGCGGCCAGGCGAGTTTCCTGCAACTGCCCGCCTGGGGCAGGGCAAAACCGGAGTGGACCTCGGAGTCCGTCGGCTTCTTCGACGACGGGGAGCTGACCGGCGTCGGCCTGATCCTGTACCGGCAGCTGCCGAAGCTCCGTCGGTTCCTGGCCTATCTGCCCGAGGGCCCGGTTCTCGACTGGGAACGCCCGGATGTCGAGGCCCATCTGGAGGCGCTGGTCGTCTACGCTCGCCGCAGGAAAGCCTTCGCGGTGCGCATCGGCCCGACGGTGGTGCATCGCCGGTGGCTGGCCCCAACGGTCAAGGAGGCCATCGCCGACCCGAAGATCACCGCCTTGTCACAGGTCACCCCCGACGAGACGACACACACCGGGACCCGGGTGCTGCGCTGCCTGGAGCATCTCGGCTGGCAGCAGCAGGGCACCGGTCCCGGTTTCGCTGCGGGGCAGCCGCAATTCAACTATCAGCTGCGCCTGAGCGACGCCGACGGGGCTGCCCTGACAGATGAGCAGCTCCTGAAGGGCATGAACCAGCTGTGGCGACGCAACATCAAGAAGGCAGACAAGCTGGGGGTGACCGTCACGCAAGGCGAGCGCGATGACCTGGCACGGTTCCATGGCATCTATCTGGAGACCGCGGAACGCGACCATTTCACCGGCCGGGGCCTCCCCTATTTCCAGACGATGTGGGACGCGCTCAACGAGGAGGAGCCGGACCGGATGCGCGTCTACCTCGCCGAGCATGAGGGTGACCTGGTGGCGGCCACCACCTTCATCCGCGTTGGGGTCCACGCCTGGTATTCGTATGGGGCATCCACCACCGCCAAGCGGGAGGTGCGCGGCTCCAACGCCATTCAGTGGCGCATGATGCGCGACGCACGGGATGCGGGTGCCAGCATCTACGATCTGCGTGGCATCACGGAAGGCTTGGCCGCTGATGACCCTGAGTTGGGTCTGATTCAGTTCAAGGTCGGCACGGGCGGCGAGGCCGTCGCCTATCTGGGCGAGTGGGACAAAGCCATCAACCCAGTGCTCTACTTCGCATTCCAGCAGTACATGAAGCGGCGGTGACATGACGTTAAAGCTCAACATAGACACCCGTGCCTGGCGCAACAACATCCGGGAGTTGCACGAGGAGTTCCCGGGCCTGGTGCCCGTGGCGAAGGGCAACGGCTACGGCTTCGGGCTGGATGTGCTCGCCCAGGAGGCCAAGCGCATGAACAACGACTGCCTTGCCGTGGGGATCCCACAGGAGGTGCCGGTGGTGCGCGCGGCGGGCTGGGACCGTGATGTGCTGGTGCTGTCGGCGTGGCGTCCCTTCGACTCGGCGGCGACGGAGTTGTTCGACGACCCGAGGGTCATCACCGTCATCTCACGTCTGGAGGATCTGGAGGAGGTGCGACGGCTGCATCCCAGGGCCCGCGTGGTCGTGGAGCTTCTGACGTCGATGTTGAGGCACGGCATCCCCAGTGACCGGATCGGTGAGGTTGAGACGGGGGCTCTGAACTTCGAGGGCTGGACCATCCATCTGCCGCCGTCCGCGGGGCTGGCGGAGGCCCAGCAGCTGGCCTCCGCCGCGGTCTCCCACAGGCGCGGGGCGGTGTGGGTGTCGCATGTGAGCAGCGGTGACTACCGCAGACTCCGCACCCATCTGGGGGTGCGCACCCGGATGAGGATGGGCACGAAGCTGTGGCTGGAGGCTCCCAACGCGCTCAGCACCACGGCGACGGTCCTAGACCTGCACCGCGTCACCCGCGGCACCCGCTACGGCTATCACCAGAACCGCGCGCCGCGGGATGGCTGGCTGGCAGTGGTCAGCGGCGGCACGTCACATGGGATCGCGCTGTCAGCGCCGCCATCGCAGAAGTCGCTGCGGCAGCGGGGCGTGACCATCGCGCAGGGGCTGCTGGATGCCACGGGATTCTCCCGGTCACCGTTCAGCATCGGCGGCCGGAAGCGGCCCTTCGCCGAGCCTCCCCACATGCACGCCTCGATGCTGTTCATCGGCGGCTCCGATCCGGGAATCGAGGTGGGCGACGAGATTCCGGTCACCGTCCGCCTGACCACCACCACCTGCGATGAGCTGATCTGGAACTGATCCCCCGGCTGCTGCGAGACCCAGAGGTGGCGGATTCTTCAGCGGCTCGGCTCTCTCGGTGTCGTTGAGAACTCCGCCGATCGGGTCTGGGTTGTCGGGAGCGCGGAGGGGGTCGCGGCTGGGGTGTGCGACGTCACGCAGGCAGCCGACGATGATCCCCGCCTCCACCACGACCCGCAGGAACAGCGCCAGAAAGTAGACGTTGGGGTTGCCGCTGCGCCCTGGAGTGAGATGCCCTGCCAGATAGGCCCACACGGCAAGCCAGTAGGCGATCTGGGTGACGACGAAGGCCAGCCTCACACGTGGCCAGGGGCATGCCAGCAGCAGCGCAAACAGCAGCCACAGACCGGTCTGGGGAGGGTAGGCGGGTCCGAAAAGGACCGTGGGGAACACGAACAGCGCAACGAGCGTTCCCACGCGGGGACGCAGACCCCTCAGGTAGATCCAGGACGCGATCATGGCCAACACCAGCAGAGTCAGCAGGAGCCCGAGCACCCCGGCGGAGCGGATCCTCACGCCGAAGACCTCCCCCAGGAAGAACAGCGACCCGTATTGGACATCCTTGGTGACCTCAGCGAAATAGAAGTCGGTGACGATCTTCCAGTTGTAGATGACAAGGGGGAGGTTCACTGTCGCAAAGGTCAGGGCGGCTCCGACGCTGAAGGCCGCCAGGTGGCGTCTGGTGCCGCGAAGGCCGACGGCGAACGCCACCGCCAGGATCACGGCGATGGCCATTGTCCCTGCCCCGGCAGCCAGACCCAGTACGATGCCGGCCTCTGTCAGGTGTCCCCTGCTGAGGTGCACCATGGCGAAGGCCGTCAGCGCTATCGGCAGCAGATCCCAGGAGATCAGCCCGGAGGCCAGGATCACGGGTGAGGCAGCAACCCACATCCCTTCCCAGGTGTGTCTTCTGCTCTGCTTCGAGTCACGCCCGAGCAGCGCCATGCACAGCACCCACGCCAGGAAGCTGACGAACAGCATCACCGCCGACAGGCTGAAGAACAGCTGTGCCCCGTCGAGTTGGGCCTGCACGCTCAGGCCAGGATCGACGGGGGCACCAAGTTGCCTGGCCAGCATCACCACCCCCAGCAGCAGCAGGCCGAGAACCGGTGGGTAAAGCATCCGCTCCCCGCCGAACGGCAGAGCTCCCGTCGCCAGGCCCTGGGAGGTCCAGGCCAGGGGGATGTCGGAGTAGCAGAGCCGGATGAACGCGTTGACGCCCTCTGTCTCAGAGGTCTGGATGCACGGCACCTGTCGCAAGGTCAGGATGAGGAAGGTGACGGTTGCCACCACCAGTGACCAGGGAACGGGATTGAACCAGAGCCCCGCCGGGCGGGCGTACCGCCCCACCGGTCCCCCGAGCCCCTCCAGCAGCGCATTCCTCATGGCCTACAGCGTAGAGCGTCGCGCCCACAGTTCCGCGCAGCCATCCACATCACCCAGAACTCGACTGTGGACGGACGGGCGATGCTCCGGCAGACTGACTCCCTGCCGCGCAGCACCTAGCCTGCGACGATCCCCGCCGTCAGCGGCCGTTCTCGTTGGCCTTGAAGATGACGGTCCCGTACACGCTCCATGGACGCAGCAGCCACAGCCCGCGGACCTTGCGCGCCAGCGGACCGCCGATCAGGAAGCCCGCCAGCGTCGCCAGGAGGATCCACCAGCCGGTCCCGCCGTACGAGCCTGCGAGGGCCTGGGCCAGCACCGCGACGCCGATGAGGAGCGCAGCGATGGCGACGGTAAGCAGCAGCGCCCGGGAGCGGTGGTGTCGCGTCACCAGGGGCTGCCAATGCTCCCGCGCAGCCAGCGTCAGATCGTAGACCGCCGCCCGCGTCGGCTCCGCCCAGAACCGGTCCCGGGCAGCCTCGGTCAAGTGGATCAGCTTGCTGAAGGTCTCGGCGTCCATCTCCCGCAGGATGTCGACGACGTCGCCGCTGAACCAGATCCGGCCCTGCCGCCACTGGTCGCCGAAGCCAAGCCGCCAGGCGACCCACTGCCGCAGCCGCTGCCGCCATGGCTGATATTCCGACAACAGGCCAAGCGCCCGAGCCAGCACGGCCCGATCCCCGTATGCGGCCTCTGTGAACGGCGTCAGCCGGATCGGCTTGCACCGGTTCGACGCCGCCAGGCCCTCACGATACGCGGCATCCCACCAGTCCATCACCGCTCGTCGCGCGTGGGCATCCGCCGGCAGTCCAGCGACGAACTCCAGTGCCGCCGAGCGATCAAACAGCGCATTGAAACCTTCAGGGCCAAAGTTTGCCAGCACCGACTCGACGAGCGCCCGCTCCTCGGCAACCAATCCCGGAATGTCCGGGTTGAAGCTGAGGTTCAGCAACGCAGACATGTCAAAGCTCAGCGGGCTCCAATACTCCAGCTGGAACTTGCCCTGCTGGATCGCCTCACGCCACATGCCCCGCCTGGCCTCCAAGTCGAAGCGATAGGACGAATAGACCCGCTGCTCCACCCCGGCGGTCTCCGCGTAGCGCCGGTGCTCCTCATTGTCGAAGTACATCCACTGCGTCTCGGGCGGGACACTCGTCGGATGCAGCGCATAGGCCGCCGACGAGTTCGGCAGCGCATCAACCGCACTGATCTCCGCCGAGATGATCCGCTCCAGCGGCGCCGACGGCGGTGACTCCCGGGAGCACAGGATGGTGACTGGCATCGGCTCATCGCATCCAACACCCAGAGCGCGACGCACACCAGCCGGCCCAAGGGACAGCATCACGATGCCATCCAGCACCTGCGACCGGTTGAACACGACCGTGTCCCCGAACAGCCGGGCCATCCGCAGATAGCCGACGAAGATCTGAGTTGCCGCCTCCGGCCCGTAGTCCAGCCAGATCCGCGCCTGCTCAACCGCATCGAACTCGTTGAGCATCACACGTTGTTCAGCCGGAGGCACCACCCCATATGTCATGGCAACAGTTAACTATTGTCCACGGCTGGCCACAAGTCGCCCATATGGCCGATTCTGCGTCTCACGCCCTTGCGCAGGGCCCAAACGTCACTCCTCCTGGTTGTCGTCACCGCCAGATGGCCGCGGATTCGCAGGCTGGCTGGGCTGCCTCCGCTCCGGGGGATCGATGGGTTCCTGCGTCGGCGTGGCCGTCGGCCGATCAGCGGTTGGCCTGGTCGTGGGGCGTGGCTCCTGCGACCGTCCCTGGGTTGGGGACGCGCTTGGCTGCGGACTGCTGACCTCAGCCCTTGGCTCCTCTGTGGGCTGCGTCTGCTCCTCCGTGGGCTGCGGTGTCTCCTCCACCCTGGGGGACTGCGTCGGCTGCGCCGACGGCTCCGGCGACTTGCCCTTGATCGGTTTGGGCTTGTCGAATTCCAGAACCTGCTGCCCCTCGGTGGCGGCCTTCATGTACTCCACCCACGTCATCAGCGGATAGCCGGAGCCAAAGAACGTCTTGTCCCCAGGTTTCTTGTAGATATCGAGATTCTCGTTCCCGGAGTCTCCTGCCACGTACATGACAGCCGTCGAGATCTGCTTCGTGTAGCCGACGAACCATGCCGAGGTAATGGAGTCATCCACACCGTTGGTGCCGGTCTTGCCTGCGACGGGGCGCTTCAGCGACGAGGCCTTGGTTCCTGTGCCCTCCGAGACGACGGAGGTCAGGGCATCGGTGACATTCGCCGCGACGTTCTCGTCAATGGTCTGGGTTCCCTCCGTCTTGGCCTCGTGCAGGACCTTCCCCTCACGATCCATGACCTTGGCGACGATGTGAACATCCTTGCGCTTCCCCGAGTCCGCAAATGTCGCGTAGGCATTGGCCATGTCCAGGGGGCTGACCTCCGCCACTCCCAGCGCGACTCGATTGTTGGCATCCCATCCAGGCCCAGTCGGCGCACCTGCGTCATTGGCTGCCTTGATCACCTCATTCGGGCCATCCTTCATCGACTGGGTCATGTCCACGAACGCGGTGTTGATGGACTCCGCGACGGCCTTTCGCAAGGTGACCTCGCCGTACTGCTCGCTGAACTCATTGCGGATCGGGACGGGCTCACCGCGCGGGGTGAACGTGTTTCCGTTGAGCCTGCTGTTCAGAGAGTAGTCGTTCCGCAGCCCGGCGACAGCGGCAAAGGCCTTGAACGTCGATGCGGCAGGCCTGGGCGTCGTGGCCCAGTTTCGGGTGCTCTGTGTGTAGTCGGGGCCACCATACATGGCCAGGATGCCGCCGGTTGAGGTGTCAACCGATGAGATCGCGGCGTGCAGGTCTGCCGCATCCGGTTTGGATTTGGCGTCGTTCGCCGCCTGCTCAGTGTACTTCTGCGCCACCTCCACGGCCGCGTCCTGCATCTTCTGGTCGAGGGTGGTGATCACCTTCAGGCCCCCGCCCTGGATCTCGGCATCGCTGAATCCCAGCGTCGACAGTTCGGACTCGACGGCTGAGATCAGGTGCCCCTTCGGGCCTCCGTAGCGGTCGGAGACGGGAACCTCCGGGAACTCCGGCAGCGCGGGATGAGCTGCGGCGAAGTCGGCCTGGCTGATGTAGCCGTTGTCCAGCATCTGCTGCAGCACGTATTGGTAGCGGCCGAGCAGCCGTTCACGGTTCGCCTTCCCACCCGACGGATTCAGGCCTGCCGGGTTGTTGAGAATCGCCGCCAGCGTCGCAGTCTCCGGCAGGGTCAGCTCGGATGCGGACTTCAGGAAGTACGACTTCGCGGCCGCCTCAATGCCGTAGGCGCCGCGACCGAAGTAGATGGTGTTGAGATAGCCCTCCAGGATCTTCTCCTTCGGAACCTCTCGTCCCATTTTCATGGCCAGGATCAGCTCACGGATCTTGCGGGATGCAGTGCGCTCGGAGTCCAGGTAGAGGATCTTGATGTACTGCTGGGTGATCGTGGAGCCACCCTGCAGGTCACCGCCACGCAGAATCGTCCACATGCCGCGGGCCATGCCAGGCAGTGAGATGCCAGGATCTGTGAAGAACGTCGAATTCTCGGCTGCGACCACCGCATCCTTCATCAGCTGAGGCATCTCCGAATAGTCCAGGGTGACGCGGTTCTGCACGGCCAGCGACCCCAGCTGGGATTCACCGTCGTTGTAGTAGATGAATGTGGTGTTGGTGGTGAAGTCGCTGTTGGGATCAGGCAGCTTGGTGGTGGCGTAGAGGTACATGAAGGTGCCGATGCCGGATAACCCGACGATCAGGAACAACACCAGACTGACGATCCCGATCCGCCCCCAGATCTTGCGGGCGCGAGAGACGTTGCCCTTCTTCTTGCCCTTGCCTTCCTTCTTTCCCCCCTGGTCAGGGTATGGTTTCCCAGGCTGCTGGGGTGCTCCGGGCCGTAGATCCTGCGTAGCCATGGGAACCAGACTATGCGCTGAATCCCATGCTGCCCCAGCCTGGGTGGGCTCTGGCTATTCCGTGATCAACTGGAGTCGCTGGAATCGGATGGGGGTGGCTCCGACGTCGACCTGGTGGTCATTGGCTCCGTCGGCTTCGGCGACTCGCTTGGCTGGGTCGGCTCCCCCGTGGGCGCAGGCGGTGTCTGGGATGGTTCGTCGGTGGTGGAGGGCCTCGGCTTCGGTGAGGGTGGGCTGGTGGGCGGCGGAGTCTTCGTCGGTGAGGTCGGCCCGTCCGACGGGGTTGCCGTCGGCTCTGGCTCGCTGGTCGGCTGCTCAGGCGACGGCTCACCCGACGGCGATGCAGTCGGGGATGGGCTTGCGGTCGCCGGATCGGGGGTCAGCCACAGCGCCGGATCCTGGAAGTCGCCGTCGGCGATCACCTCGAAATGCAGGTGGCAGCTGGTGGCGTATCCGCTGTCCCCCACGAGGCCCACGCCCTGATGTGCCTGGATCTGCTGCCCCGTTGTGACGCCGATGACCGACAGGTGGCTGTAAGTGGTGACAACCCGCTGCCCGGAGACCTCTCCGTGATCCACGCGCACCTGCACGCCGTTGCCGCCCGCCCAGCCGGTGCTGACCACGACACCGGGTGCGGCCGTGCCGACCGGGGTGCCGCAGTCGGCTGCGAAGTCAAGTCCCGTGTGCATTTTCCAGGTCTTCAGCACCGGGTAGTAGCGCGTCCCGAAACCTGCCATGACGGAGGCGGCGACTGGATTGGACAACCGATCGCCGCCCACGGCAGGCCCGTCGGGAACCTGCTGGGTGAGGATGCTGTCGGGGACGTTGAGCTGCGTGGTGTCCTCACCGGGGGCGGACTCGTCGTCGTGGGGGGCCACCCCATCCGATGGGCTGGCCATGGGAGGCGCCGAACTGGCGAACAGGGGGCGGCCAAGCGAGGTGGTTGGAGCGTCGGTGGCCAGCGGCATGATGTCGACGTTCTGCTGGGCCGCTGGACGCAGCAGCGTGAGAGCCATGGCTCCACCGACGATCACGACGGCGCTCACCGCCGCCATCAGAGAACGCAACCTGCCAGCCAACACTCCTCCGCACAGTACTGACGTCACGCACGGCCGCCTGCATCAGCGCTTCCTCTTGAGGACGAATATTCTTACGTTGATATCTAAACACGAGAAGGGCTCATCTGTAGCGTTCCAGCCTTCGCCGGGCGGGTCGCAGGAACAGCAGCTCCAGGGCCAGGGTCAGGGCCGCCATGACGACGGACAGGGCGAAGACGTCGGCGGTCTCCAGATTGGTTCGGGCCCGCTGCACCTCTGCGCCCATGCCGGTGGTGGTGCTCAGCAGCTCGGCCATGACCGTCAGCCGAATGGACTGGCCGACGGCCACTGTGACCGCGGACAGCACCGGGGGCACCACCGCGGGGACGATCACCCGACGCACCGTCCCCCACAGCCCGAATCGGAACAGCCGGGCCATCTCCATCAGGTCGGAGTCGACGTTGGCCACGGCGTCGCGGAGGGTGGTGACCAGCAGGGGCAGCGTCACCAGGGCAACCACCAGCAGCACCACGCCCGCGGTCGGCCCCATCCACAGCACACCGACCACCACGATCACAATGGGCGGGATCGCCATCAGCAGCTGCGACCAGGGCTCGGTCAGCTCTGCGACGGGCTTCCAGGTGCCGGCCGCCCATCCCCAGGGCAGGCCGATCAGGCAGGCGATTCCCAGCCCGGTCAGCGCCCGCTGGAGGGTGAGCAGCACCCCGTCGCCAAGTCCCCCGTTCTGGAGCAGCTTCAGCAGCGCCTCCCAGGTGGCCCGCGGCCCGGGGAAGGCGTAGATGGGATAGTGCGACGACGCGACATCCCACACCAGCACCACGATGGCGAGCCCCACCCACCACAGCAGGAGGGCCCGCCATCGCGGCTCTCTGTCGCCGGGTGTGGTCACCTGGGGTCGGCCAGGTAGAAGTCGTCGGCAGGCATCTTGCCGCCGACGATGTCGGGACTGAGCGTCGTCAGCCGCGTGTAGAAGTCCTCCAGTTCGGACTTGGCCTTCTGCGCCGGAACCACCTCCAGCTGCAGCCTGGGGATCACGCTCTTGACAGCGGGCTCTTGCACCTTCGTCTTCTCGGTGATCGTGGCGAGGGCCTTCTCGTCGAGGGAGTTGACCTGCGTGACTGCGGCCTCCAGCTCATTCAGGACACCACCCACGAGAGCCGGGTTGGCGTCGACCAGCTTTGAGGGCATCACCACGCCGGCCATCGGGAACCGCGCCTGGCCGCCTGTGACCTTGCCCCACAGCTCCTGCAGGTTGAGGGTGCGGTCGAGGGTCTTGCCGGCCTCCTT
>ERZ773068.1327-NODE-1327-length-12325-cov-11.266178_pt1 | contig 12325 bp, 11 predicted proteins | sample MGYA00580620_ERZ773068 | MGnify/ENA primary metagenome ERZ773068 (study PRJEB29015, sample SAMEA2737983) | human oral metagenome | biome: human oral; feature: human-associated habitat; material: dental | place: China | collected 2101 ... | reverse complement strand
TTAGTGTCATCCAACCTATTTCTTTGATAGCTTCATCTTCAGTAGCCATATCTCTAGTAAAAGCAAATTTTCCTTTTAAAGTTCCTTTTCCTCCTGCTGCATTTTCTTTGTCTAATATTATTAATTCTTCCTTTTTAAATACTTGTTTCATAAGAATTGGATTTTTTTCTTTTGTACTTGCTACTCCAGTTATACAAATTCCTACAAATAATGTTAAAAATAATAATTTTTTCATAAAATTCCTCCTTAAATAGTTTTTATTTCTTTCTATAAAAATTTCAATTGTGAGAAATTCTTGATTAAATATTATAACATGGTAGTGTTTTTAGACTTTTCTATCTTTTTATTTTCTTATACTAATATTATAAAAATATATTGATTTTTTGTCAATAAAAGGAACTCCTATCGGAGTTATATTCTCTCTTATGGAGTGATGAATGAAATGTTGTTAGAAAAAGTTGTAAAAACAAGAGTTTCTGTCTCCTATCGGAGTTATATTCTCTCTTATGTTTTGGAGGTTGGGAAGAGTAAACGGCTATAACAAGCGTTTCCGTCTCCTATCGGAGTTATATTCTCACTTATGTTTTAAAAGGTGATGCTAGTGATTTATGTTAGTATCGTTTCCGTCTCCTATCGGAGTTATATTCTCACTTATTGTAACAGAAAATACCTTTGATGCATACTTATGGCAAACAATAGAGTTTCCGTCTCCTATCGGAGTTATATTCTCTCTTATGAGTCCTATACTCTCCGCCAAATAAAAATATAAAAGTTTAAAGTTTCCGTCTCCTATCGGAGTTATATTCTCTCTTATATGTCTAGTATCATGTAAGCTATGATAAGACAATTCCATATCTCGTTTCCGTCTCCTATCGGAGTTATATTCTTTCTTATTCAGTTAATGAACAAGAGTTACTAGCAATAAAACAAAGCGTTTCCGTCTCCTATCGGAGTTATATTCTTTCTTATTGAAAATTTAATAGGTATGCTTTGGAAAGTTGAAAGTTTCCGTCTCCTATCGGAGTTATATTCTTTCTTATACAAGTTAAAAAATGTCGGTCGGATAGTCGAGAAGTTGCAAAGTTTCCGTCTCCTATCGGAGTTATATTCTTTCTTATGCGAAAAATAAATTGTACTTATCCTTTTAGGATATTAGGTTTCCGTCTCCTATCGGAGTTATATTCTTTCTTATTAAAAGGCATAAACAATATAAAAATTAAACTGACACAGTTTCCGTCTCCTATCGGAGTTATATTCTTTCTTATGAAATTGTTGATAGATATGAGTATATGAAAGAAATAACTAAGTTTCCGTCTCCTATCGGAGTTATATTCTTTCTTATAGTAGGGATATAGAATTCACTGTTTACAATGATAATTGTTTCCGTCTCCTATCGGAGTTATATTCTTTCTTATTTTAAAAAATTCAAATGCATGCATTGAAAAAATTTCAAACAGTTTCCGTCTCCTATCGGAGTTATATTCTTTCTTATGGTATTAAAAATGTCTGATGTAAAATTATTTGAAGGTTTCCGTCTCCTATCGGAGTTATATTCTTTCTTATTTGGAAAAAATGATTTTCTAGGTGGATGGATTGACACAAAGTTTCCGTCTCCTATCGGAGTTATATTCTTTCTTATAATGAATGAATTTGGCTATAGTCATGAAGCTTTAAGTTTCCGTCTCCTATCGGAGTTATATTCTTTCTTATGTTATAAATTGCATATAGCATATAATACAACAGATAAGTTTCCGTCTCCTATCGGAGTTATATTCTTTCTTATATGCTTTGTGCTATTTACAAACATAGAATATTGTTTTTAAAGTTTCCGTCTCCTATCGGAGTTATATTCTTTCTTATGTAATAGGTTTTTGTTTTCACCATCATTACCAATAGGTTTCCGTCTCCTATCGGAGTTATATTCTTTCTTATATGAAGATCATACCATAGGTATGAAGTGTTCTACTTCAGTTTCCGTCTCCTATCGGAGTTATATTCTTTCTTATGAAGTAAAGAGGAATTTGGAGTAACAGACTTATTAGAGTTTCCGTCTCCTATCGGAGTTATATTCTTTCTTATAATTGTTGTCTTTCATGTTTGCTTAAATGTGGATAAAGTGTTTCCGTCTCCTATCGGAGTTATATTCTTTCTTATGAAGGACATTAGCAATTAAATAATCGTGCTATAAAAGTTTCCGTCTCCTATCGGAGTTATATTCTTTCTTATTTTATACCTTGATGCTAGTGATAGGTTTGAGTATATAGGTTTCCGTCTCCTATCGGAGTTATATTCTTTCTTATGAAGGACATTAGCAATTAAATAATCGTGCTATAAAAGTTTCCGTCTCCTATCGGAGTTATATTCTTTCTTATTTTATACCTTGATGCTAGTGATAGGTTTGAGTATATAGGTTTCCGTCTCCTATCGGAGTTATATTCTTTCTTATATAAAACAATAAAGGGAGTGGAAGAAATGGAAGTTAGAGTTTCCGTCTCCTATCGGAGTTATATTCTTTCTTATTAGCTGATTAAAGATCTTTTATACCAGAAAATCAGCAACTGGGTTTCCGTCTCCTATCGGAGTTATATTCTTTCTTATAAATTAAATAATTGTTGACTTAATGATTTTTTCCATTCAATGTGTTTCCGTCTCCTATCGGAGTTATATTCTTTCTTATATTTTAACGAGTTTTTTAAATGTTAGGTATATAATTATGTTTCCGTCTCCTATCGGAGTTATATTCTTTCTTATCCTATACTCAAAAAAACTTTTGTTTGCAATATTTTATAAAGCTATTATCGTGTGACTTTTTAAATTTTAAAAATTTATATTTTGTTTTATCAAAAATCATATTGAACTTCCCATTTTTATAATATCGTCTACTTTTCATTAGAAAAAGTAGTACATCTCATTTTCAATTTCTAATTTTTCTCCATAAATTTGAGTTACTACATTTTGATTTAATCTATAGATTCTTATTAAATCTTCTGGTTTTGCATATCTATCAATCTTTTCAATGAGTAATTTATATTTTTCTCTTGTTAAAAGACATTCAAATGCAGATTTTTGAATTCTAAATCCAAATGCACTCAAAAGTTTAGATAATTGTGTTCTTCTCTTGTTAGATATAATATCATAAATTATGATAACCGTAAAGTTATCTTCAAAAACTTCCTTTTCAAAATCTTCATCTAAAAAATCCCAATTATCCATAAATATCACCTGATTAAAACTGATTTGTATATATTGGCATCATTTGCCTCTATAGCTTTAATTAGTAACATAACTTGATATTCTATTATCCTTCTAAAACTCATTTTATAAGGAACTTCAGTTATATATGAAACCTCTTGTCTAAGACGTTTTTCAAACTGCTCTACAAATTTTTCACAAGCTTTTTTATTTAAAAACACTCCTCCACTTTTTTCATCAAAGTCAAAATCTTCATAAATAATTTTATTATTATTTAAAAGTGCTATTGCTAATGAATCAACTAAAATAGCCCTCCATTCTTCCATTAAATCAGAACAAAGTGCTGGATGTTTATGTCTATCTGAGTGTAAAAAAGCAGCATAGGGATTCAATCCTTTAGTTACTAAAGTTGTAAATATTTCATAATGTAAAAGTGTATATCCAAAACTTATTATTGCATTAAATGGATCTTTAGGAGGTCTTTTAGTTCTTGTTTTAAAACTATATTTTTTATCTATAATATGATTTAGTGCATTAAAATAGAGTTTTGCCAAATAACCTTCAACCCCCATAAGCTCCTCTATTGTTTTAGAATCATTTATATCTTTTATAATTCCAAACATACTAGTTATAGTACTTGATAAAATTCCACTTTTCAAATCTTTATTTGCACGAATAATAATGGTTCTTTGATTAGTTGCCTTACCTTTAATAAATTTTTTAGCTATTTCTAAACAAAATTCTTTATCATCACTTCTTCTAAATTGTTCCCTTTGCCTATCTATATTTATATTACTAGTAGATTCTAATCTTCCAAAATAAGCTCCATTTTTAGAAAGAAAAGTAACATGAATACCTTTAGTAAGTAAATTATGCATACAAGCAGTACTTAACTGTATACCTCCAAATATAACAACATTATCAATATTTTCTATTGGAATAGATTTATAATCTCCATTTGTGTAAGTTATAAGTAGTCTGTTTTCTTTATATCTTAAAACTATTCCTTGCTCATAGATATATAGATTACTCATTATTCTACTTCCTTTACTTCAATAATTTTACTATTTCTTTATTTATATTATCATATATTTCAACCATTTCTTTTTTATAACCAAGTGAAGTATAAAACTTATTGAAAAACTCTAAAATCTTGCTATTTATTTGTTCAACTGTAGTTTCACTTTCTTTATTAAAATCTTCTCGACTTATTGATTTTAGTTCATGTGCAAGAGTATTTCTAACTGTTTTCATTTTCGCTAATGTCTCAGCTAGATTATTAAAATATTCAACATTTATATAATTGGCTAAGTTAATATTATTTTTTAAATAATATTTTATTGTAGACACTAAAATTTGTGCTGAAATGTAAACATTATCTTTTAAAGAATCTTTATTTAGATCTTCTTTTATCATTTCCTTTAAACCATTTTCTAGTCTTCTCAATTCTATCTTATAGCCATTTGAATCTCTTTTAAAAAGTTCATCTAAATTTTTTCCCATTAAATCCTTTAAAATTGAAAGATATATTTTAACTATTATTGGTTCTAACATCAATGTATATGTGGAAATATCTTCAGTTTTTTGCTTAATATTTGCTAATGAGAAAAAATCTACTATTTGATACCAATCAGGGATTCTTGTAATATTCTTATCTTTTGTAAAATAATACAGTTTATTATAATCTTTATTATTTAAAGAATTTAACTTTTTATTGCAGTCTAGTCCTTTTAAATTAGTTCTTTCAATAGCAAAATTGACTAAAGTGTTTAACTCTAAATTTTTATCAAATATATTTCTTTTTAATAATTCAGATATAGCTTCGTATTTATACTGTTCTAAAAGTTTTTCTATTTGATTTTTTGTTAATATTCTTGAATATTTTTTTAAGTCAGGTTCTACAATACGATAAGTTCTTGTTTTTTCTTCATTATCAAGATTACATATTGCTTCAGCTTCAACATCATAATTTTTATCAACTGTCTTATTATTTTCTTCACTTTGATTACTTTGTTTTTTATAAGTTTCAACTTGTATTGGAATTAAATTTAAGTCAAGTGAATCTATATAGTACATAAGTAAATTTGTTGTCATTTGAGAAGTTCCTGAAGTCATATTCAAATATATTTCTGCATCTTTATTCTCTTTTTTTATTATCTCAAAAGTTTCATATATCGAACTAAAATAGATATCAAAATGATGTGCATCTTTAATTCCTGTTTTTATACGAATAATTTCTGGATTATAGTTTTTTAAATTTTCTTTAATTGCTCTTTCATAAATATTATGTGGTTCTTCATCTCTTTCTTCCATCTCTTTTGTTAAAATTAAATATATGTTATCAGGTTTATAATATCTACATATATGTATGATAGGTCCATCATGTTCTCCCCTTGTTGGATCTGTATTTCCTACAAATGTTAAAAGAATTTTTTTACTCAACTTTTACTCCTCCCATTCCAAGTGACGTCTTGATTCCAAAGCCTGTGTATTCAGACATCAAAATTAAAAAATTTAAAATATTATTAAATGTTGAATCTTCTCCTTTAATAGCTAAATCCATAGTTCCTATAAACCCTTTTATTTTTATACTTTCAAGATGAAAAATCTTTGTTCGTAAATTATAATCTTTTATATAGACTTTTTCTAAAAGTTCATCTATTATTTTTTTATCAGCTAATTCTGCAGAATCTGAGTGTTGATTAATTTTTCCTATCACTCCAGAGATTAATGTAGAAATATTAGGAAATATATGTGTTACTCCATTAGACTTAAATGAAGTTGGACTTACAAGCCTTATTCTTTTTCTTTCAGTACATTCTAAAAATAAATCATCATATGATTTTTTTTGAATAGAAAAAGATTTTACATTAATTTCTAAATCTTTATTTTTTAGATAAATTGTCTCTGGAATATTATTAGAAAAATAAGTCATAAGCATATCATAAGCTTTTTGATTAAATGTTGTAATTCTCCAAAAAAATTTATCAGTTTTCATATCTTTAAAAACACAAGATGTAAATGGATTTGTTGTATTATAATGAAAATAATCAGCATAGGCTGGATCTATATTTTCCATTAAATATCCATGAAATAATGAACCCATATTAGTACTAAGTCCATTAGCTTCGAGCTCTATATTAATTTGTGCCAACATTTTTTTCCTCTACTTTCATAATTTTAACTAAACCTGCTAATTTACTTTTTCCTTCTATATCTATTCTATTTAAAACTCTTGGAGAAATTCTATCTTTTAAGTGATTATTTATTTTTTGTCCTTTATTAGTCCCATCATTTTTATGCAAAATCTTTTTAACTACCTCTGTTAAATCTTTTTTATCTTCAAAAAGTGCAAAAATTATTGTTTTCTGATGAAATCCTGTATTAGCACCTAATATTAAATTTTCAGTCTGTAGACTATTTTTATCTTCCAATACATTATTTATCAAATAAGTTGTTGCATTTTCAAGTACTTCAATTAAATCATTTATATTTTTTATTTCTAGTTTACTCTTTTTTAATAAGTCTATATCTAAAATTATATCAAAATTAAACTTTGAATTCTCCATAATATACTCTCTGTTTAAAGGCATTGCATCAGATTGAAGTTTTTTTCCTATTTTTTCGTCATAATCTTGATAAAAACTTGTTTTTGTATCTGTATAACTATAGCTATCTGATATTGAAATTCCAAGTTTTTTCCCACTATTACCTTTATAAAATATATATTCTTCTTCCTTATTAATCTTATAATTCATTCTTTTTTTGACTGAATATTCCATGTTCTTTGAATATAGTATATAGTCTTCTATTATATTAACAATATTTTCCATAATATTATTTCTGAATGAATTTGCTTGATTCTTATTTGAAACCTTTTTAGCCATATCTAAAATAAGTTTCTTTTCTTTCTCAAATTCATTTCTATGTTTAATAATATAATCAACTAATAAAAAATTTACTAAAGCTCCTTTTATACTACTTCCTGGAATATATGGTTTTCCTAATATATTTCTAATCATTAACTTTATATCATTTTTTATTTGAAATTTTTTATCATTAATAATATAAAATTTTTTTTGAAAGTTATTTTTTAAATCATCTATTGAGATTCTAAGTTCTTTTAAAATTTTTTCTAAGCTTAAATTTCTTTTATGTTCATCAACACTTTCGTTAACATTTTTATTAATCAAAGAAATATATTTATCAAATAAATTATTTTTTATAAGGTAATCTATAAATTTTTGACCATCAACTATTCTTAATATCTTTTTTCCTTCATTTCCTTCTTCAAATAAATATTCCTTTTTTGTAATATTAGATTTATACTCTACTCCACCTATATGAAGTGGAGTTAAAACTTCAAGTTTCATTTTATACTTTATTATATTACTCATATTTTAACCCCCAATACAATAGGTTTACCCATTCTATATATGCTGTGTTTTCCATGAAGATTTAAATCTAGCATTTTTCCTTCTGGTTTAAAATTTAATACTGAACCAGATGAAAGCATATATACTTGTTTTCTTTTTTCGGCTTGTTCACTATATAAAGAGCTATTTACAAAACCACTTCTTTTTATTAATTGATAGTAGTTTTCACTTTCTTTTATCTTTTCTATTTCTTCTATTTTAGGTGAATATGAAGAAAGAGATAAGAATTTCTCTTCATCTGAATACAAAGCTCTATTTATAAAGACATCTGATTCAGACTCAAATTTTTCAAAATTTAAACCATCAAAAATCATTGCATCTTCTTTAATAATAAATTGACCCAAACCAGAATTCTTTTTTCCACCAATTCCAGTTAAAGAAAGGCTTTCTAAAATGTTTTGAAATATTTCTTGCCATTTTTCATCTTTAGGAAGTTTTACTACAAAGTATAGTCCTGATTTTTCATTAAATTTAAAAACTTCTATATTATAAAGTTGAGTATCTTCATTTTCTAGAGAAACTTTATTTTTTGTATATAGTTGTTTTTTTCCAAAATCATCATCTATTATAGGAAACCTAGTATTATTTTTTAGAAAAGAAAAATATTCTTCTAATTTATCTGCAGGAATAAAATTAATTGCCTTAACTTTTTTCCTATCAACTATTATTTCAGTTTTATTTTGATTATTTGGAGGTTCTTTAGGCATAAATGGTTTAGGTAAATAAAAATCTGTTGACATATCTTCTTTTTCTTTAAATGGTAATAAGTCAGATACTAAAAAATCCCCACTTTCAGAAATTTTATATAATTCATGATTATTGTATATTTTCATATACTCATTGTATAAAGCACTATAAAAAGTATCAGAGTAGATACTCATCATAGTTTCTTCTAATGTATTTCCAGAAGCTGTTCCAACATGAATACCATTTGGAAATCTTAGTTTATATAGTAAATAAGACATTATTCCACCTTACTTTCTAACTCTTTTCTAATTTTTTCAATTTCTTTTTCAACTGTTGCTAATTCTTTTTTATTTTCTTCTGTATAAGTGTTTAGTTCTAAAGATAGATTTTTAAATTTTATACGACCATAACCTCTAGTCCCATGCCCTCCAAGATAATCATCTTCTAAAACATCCATCATTAATAAGATATTTTCCATATCTTCTTTAAAATCTTCTATTTTCTCCACGTTATATACAACTTTAAAATCAAATTCTGAGCCAGCAGGAACTCTTTCTAATTGTCTAGGATTTGCAATTCCAGTTGCTCTATTAATTGTATTTTCATATTTTATTTCTGTATATGGTAAATCAAATTCAATCTCTTTAAATTCTTCTATGCTTTTATCAGATAATAAAGAATCTTGGAATTGTAATCTTGATGTTATTATGGGATCTGAACTTCCAAATAATCTTTTTATACATTCATTTTCCTCTTTAATTTCTTTTGTTTGCAATGAAGAATTATATTTAGTTCTAGCTAATAGGTATCTCATCTTTCCCTTTAATGATGAACCTGGAATCATAGGTTTATTAGTAACTGAATCTCTTATAACTATTGTATCAACAGCTCCTATTGCTGAAAAATCTCCTGATGTTCCTATATGTAAACCTGTAATTAATTTAATTGTTCCTTTTATTAATAATTTTCCCTTCAATGTATACATAAATTTCTCCTCTCATATTTAAAATTCTATATAGACTATTTATCAAAACCATAATATTTCATATATGCAACAATTTCTTCAAGGTAACGATAAAATTCATTAAATTTTTTTGCTGACTTCCCTATTCCTTTTATTTTTTCTGATATATGAAATTCATTATCAAATCTTTTTACATTAGCTTCTCTCCCACATTGATAGATATGTTTTATAAGCAAATATTTTATTTCATTTTCTAATTTTTCAGAGATTTCATCTCCTTTTTTTGCCCTTGTTTCAACTTGTATTTTATTTTTAATAATTACCGCATTAGATAATAATAATCTCAATTGTGTTGTTGTCACTCTATTTTTTTTATCTTCTTGATATTTCTCTATTTTTTCTTGTACATTTAGATTGTTCATATTTTATTCTCCCCTTTCTTGATAAATTAATATATTAATAGCTGTTAAAATTTGTTTTGCATCTTCTTTATTTTTTAACCATAACAATAGATTTTTCTTAAACTCATAAAAATTATCCTTGTTCTCAGAAGTAAAATTTATTCTTCCTAAAACATATGCAAATCTTGCTATATCTAATTTATTATCATCTTTAGTTAGTCTATTTACTATTAAATCCATTATTTTATACCATTTAGATTTTCCTATAACTATTCTATCTTTATATTTTTCTTTATCTTCTTCTTTTAATATAGTTACATCTTTTATAAATTTATATTTTTCATTTAAAACTTTATCTATAAAAATATCCCAAGTATATATATGATTTAGTTTTTCATCAATTTCTCCAAATAAAGCAACTGAATTTTTGACAATCTTACCACTATTATCCTCATTAGCCTTTGCTAAACTCTCTAAATTACCAGTTTTCTCTGCCATTTGATGAATAGGATAATTTTCAGAAAAGAAACCTATTCCTGCAGATAATGTAATTTTATCATTAGTAAATTCTTTAAATGCTGTCCTTAAATCAATAGAAAATTCTATGATATCATTCCAAGTTCCAATAGCAAAAACATCATCTCCACCTGAATAGACTATAACAATATCTCTTGGATTTGAATTATTTTCACAAATAATATCACAATATTTTTTAAATATCTCATTACTATCTTTAGCTGCTTCCTTCTTTTCAAGAATTAAGTTTATTTTTCTTTTAAAGAAATCTGAAAGATATCTTGAAAGTACAACTGATTTTGAAAGTGTTACATTTTTATATGGTTCTTTTGAAGTTTTATCCTCAAATCCTGATTGAAAAAGAGTTCCTAAATTATCAACATCAGCTCTAAAAACAGCTAATCTTTCAATTCCCTTAGATTTCTTTACTAGATTTTTAAATTCAATAAGATTTTCATTTTCATCTTTAGCTATTATATTATAATTTCCTATCCAAATATTTTTACAAAGTTTATCTCCAACATAGTTTGAATTTATAGCATAGTATCTATGCATTTTATCTATATTTTTCAAGATATAATCTTTATTTTTTATTAAAATATTAACATAGCCTTCTTGATATTTTGGAAAGGTAAGAGTATTTTTATTTTTCTCACAATTTTCTTCAATTATAAATTCATCATTAGTATGATATAATTTTGAAATGTCTTTTCCCAAATTAATGTATCCTTTACAAGAGTCACATAATTCTATCCCATCTTCATCCCCAAAATATCTAGCATTATTTTCTAGTATTTTTTCATCTTCAGCTTTTTTACAAATTTTACACTCTTTTGTATAACTTTTTATTTTATTTATAGAACTGTCTTCATTAAGAAGTTCTTTTAATTGTTCTAAAGAGTATCTATTTAATTTGGCTTTAGAAACTTTATTGGATGTTTTTCTAAATAATTCTCCTACTCTATTTTCTGTCTTTATTTTTTCATTTAATCCATTACCCAATTCTTCAGCAGAAGTTTCGGTATATACCATTTCAAAATAAATGGTTGCTCCTATAGTTTTTAAAATGAAATCATTAATTTTTTCTTTATAATTCTCTATGACTTCTTTTGATTTTTTTGTATTAGGTAATAAAAGGTAGAAATGACTTCCACCTGAATATAGTAGATTTATCCTTGAAAGTTCTAATACTGACAAAAGTTCATCTATAATATGTTCAGCAAATAATTCTAAATAAAATGATCTTCCTCTTAAAGACTTCATAGCCATTTTTGAAGAAATTGTATAAATAAAATTTTGTATTCCACTGAATTCTCCAGAAACCAAGAGAAATTTTTTCTTATTTCTATCAATATTTAAAAAATATTCTTTTTTAAAATCTTTAATATTGTTTTCTATATCATAAAGATAAAAACAAGCTGAAACAGCTGCTGTTAATTTAACATGATCATAATATGATACATCAGGTGCATCAACATATGAACTTGATGGAAAATAAGAGCAACAAGCCTCTAAAACTATTGCTAACTTTTCAGGATTTATATTTTCTTTGAAACTGTTTAGGTTATCTTTTATGTAGTCTATAATTTTTTTGTAGTCTGAATTAGCTAATTTTATATTATTTGATGTGGGCATGTTAAAACCATTTTTATCAAAGTCAAAAAGCTTAAATGTCTTTTTTAAATTATTTTTTTCAACTTTAATAACATTAAAGATGGAATTTAAAGAGTCCATCTCATTACCTCTTATTTTTTCATTTTCATATTTTACTCGATCTATACCTGAAGCAATATTATCAGCTTCATAGACTATATAAGCTAATGAATCTTCTTTCAAATCTGCTGATGATAAGTATTTAGCATGATGATATTCAATCATATCATATACATATTTATATTTATCATCTAATAAATTATTATTTTTTAAATAATTAGAACCTGCTTCTGAATGTTCTTTACTATCTAAACCAGCTCTTCTAACAATTTTTCCAATATCATGGAGTAATGCTCCTAATTGGAGACAAATTAATTTTTCATCCATTTAACCCCTCCAAAAAATTATTTTTGATTTTTGACTTTTATCATGAGTCTAGGTTTGCAAGTCCTACTAGGCTTGTCGCTCGGTTTGAC
>ERZ773068.1326-NODE-1326-length-12328-cov-7.603601_pt1 | contig 12328 bp, 14 predicted proteins | sample MGYA00580620_ERZ773068 | MGnify/ENA primary metagenome ERZ773068 (study PRJEB29015, sample SAMEA2737983) | human oral metagenome | biome: human oral; feature: human-associated habitat; material: dental | place: China | collected 2101 ... | reverse complement strand
GTTCATCTTGAAAACGATAAAGTTGCGCTAAGATATTCGCCCCTCGTTCTTTAATTACTTCAATTTTTAGAGTGAGCTGGTAATCTTCTACTGGCGTGAGCATCTTTTCCTCTCCTACAATATCGATATAGGAAACATTAAATTTCTGACAAATACGATCTATTAATTCTGTCGAAACTGAACTTATCCCGTTTTCATAACGACTCAGGCTATTTCGAGAGATGCCAACAATCTTTGCGAACTCAGGCTGGGTTAGGTCATGTGTTTTACGTAACGCTTTAATATTTTCTCCGATCATGAGAGCCCTCCTTTTATTTATTTCTATTATAGCATTAATAATCTAAAAACGCACCATTATTGGTGCGTTTTTAAATCTGGTAGATGAATCTTTCTTCAATCTAACCTACTGATCTCAGTATGTTAAAACTAATCCAAATATATAATTTTATCAAAAAAAGATCTTATATTTTCATCTAGATGATGGCTTACAAAAATAACAGTTTTTTCTGTCATTGAGAATAGATACTTAAATTATATTACTGTTTTTCAAAAGTTCCATCTGCTACACGAAAATCACTGTTAACAGTTTCAATTGAATTAAATTGAATCTTTAAATATTTTACTTCTTTTTCATCTTTTCCAGGTAATTCAGCTTTAGCACTCGCTGCACTAGAAACCTTTATTTTGACGTATTTCCCAGCGATTTTCCAAGTTCCATCTCTAGATTCGTCTTTATTATTTGTTACTTCTAGTGTTTTATCGCTATTGAAAACGATAGTTGAATCGTGTTTACTATCATACCAAGTACCAATAATTTGCTTCTCTGGTCCTGAATTTTGATTCAAGAAAAAGAATACCCCACCGGCAACCGCAAGTACTAAAACAACTAAAGCAATAATTTTTTTCATTATTTTTCCTCCTATAAATATCTAAAGATATTTATTATTTTTTTCATATACCTAGTTTCACTAAAATCATTAGTAAAAAATCAAATTTTAAATGATAAACTTTTATTCACTACTACAATAAGAAATACTTAACCAGCTTTTATTAATCACGATGTTTCCTTGATACTGAAATACCAAAACTACAAAGAACAATTCCCATTGCAAACACTAACCAATTCTCAATTGAACTTGTATTAGGCAAGGCTCTATTTGCAGCATATTTAGCTTGATTTCCAGCATAGCTATATACTCGTTCGTTAGAAGTACTTTCTGGTATACTCTTTTCTAACACAGGATTCAGAGAAATCATCTTGTGATCTACTTTATCGTTAAAGACTTCGCTTTGTCTTGTACGAGTATTTAAATAGACTTCTCTAACAGCTTCATATTGTGCAGTTGCATCCAATTGATCTTGTAGAAGTGATTTAAGTTTAGCTTCCTCTCTTGCTACATTCTCAAGCGCTAAACGATGCTCTTCAACTGCATTATCATATGCTTCTTTTGCTTTTTTCAAATATACATCTGCATTTTCAAGACGATCTAAAAGTGTTTCTAAAGCAACTAAGTGAGTCTTTAATTTAGAAATCTCATCCTTAATTTGACTTTCTTTAGCTTTTAACTCTTCAACTATATTCTGACGGTTTCTGAGTTCTGCTTCGTCCTTAGCTTTTTCAGCTTTAAGATCTGAAAGAACTTTAAGTTCTTTATCCAATTCTGCACGCGCATCTGCTAAAACTTTTTGTTTTGTTTGAATATCTGCATTTAGATTTTCAACCGCTGTTTGGGCTTTTGCATAACGAGTCTTGGCAGCAATCAATTGTTGAGAAGCCTCATCTAGATTCTTTTGTGCAAGAGGTGTCTTATCTGAAATTGAGTTAAATCTTGCAATCGTTTGACGTGTAATATTTAAGGCTGCCAAATATTTTTCATGAATTTTAGTTACTTCTTCTAGATTGTTTCTTGCTGTCTTATCTGCTACTCTTGCTTTTTCAAGCTCCTCTTTTGCAGTTTCTAATGCTTTTTGCTTAACTTGAAGGTCCGCATTTAAGTTATCCAGAGCTGTTTGGGCTTTGATATATCTTGTTTCAGCTTCCTCTTTTAGTTGTTTTGCATTATCGTATTTCTTCTGTGCACCTGGAGTTTGATCAGGAACTGACATTAATTCTGCTACTAGTTTTTGAGTTTGTTTCAGATTTTGATTCGCATTTTGATTTTCTACTTTTGTTTTTTCAAGATCAGATTTAGCTTTTTCTTCTGCTGTTATAGCCTTGTCTAAATTATCTTTTGCACTTGCTAAAGCTTGACGCTTGCTTTGAATATCAGCATTTAATTGATCAAGTGCATCTTGAGCCTTATTAAATTGGGTTTGTGCATCATTATAATTTTGTGTAGCGGTTTCCAATCTAGTAGTAGCTGCAGGTGTTTGGTCAGGAGTAGCTTTCAAAGCATCTAATTTTGATGTGGTATCTTTGAGAGCTTTTGTACTTGAATCGTTTTCCGATTTAGCTTTTTCCAAACGTTTCTGTGCAGAATCATTTGCTGTATTTACTGCAGTCTGTTTAGTTTCTGCAACTAATAACTCATCTTCCATTTTTGAAGTATCAAAAGGAGTAGCTAGCGGTTTGGCAATCCCCTTATCATAATAATCGTCAACAGTTACAAAATGGTATTCACCAGTTTGTTCATCTTTAACATATTCAAGATGTGCATCTTGACCTTTGAATTCAATAAAGTGCATGCGTCCAACACCACTTGATGTGAAACTATTTGCAGCTCCAATTGCCCGAATATTTGTAGGAGCTTTCTGCCCAATCATAAGTTTCATGTGTCCAAAATAAGCATGAACATCATTTGTCATAAAACTTATTACAGCATCATATACCTCGCGATATAATTGAGACATTGTTGCTTTACGAGTTTCTTTAGCTTCTGAATAATACGCACCATAACCCAACAAAGTATTATCATAACTCATGTTTTCTTCAGTCCATACGATGGAATCTAATCCATCTTTCGCTAGAGCAGTATCGCTGTGACTTGTGCTATATGGTTTATTTTCTTCAGCATAGGCTTTTGCAATATTTTTTACCCCTTGAACAGACTCCTTGGTAACGATATAGTGATGACTACCCCAAACTTGGTCTTGAAGATTATTTGAGAGAAGAGCATAATATTGGCTAAGAGCCTCAATTTGTTTGTCGGTAAGGTTATCCAAATCAACTTCTGAGTCGTCGATAGGCAAAACGATATCCTTGTTTGGCCAATCTTTGATGACGATATTTTGATGTTCAGGAGAATATTCTGTTAATGCAGTTCCAAAATCATATTTACTATCTTTGAACCATTTTTGAATAACGTCGTTTAATGCATTTTTATTTGCATCTGTGTCATCGGCTAGATAAGCCTTGTATTCATCAATGACATCCTGAGGCAATTGAGGAATAGTGAGATTTTTAATTGCCGCAATTTGTTTATTGAGCGTTTCAACCGCTTGATCAGCCTTCTCTTTATTCTCTTTTGCTTCCTGAGCTGCTGATGTAGCACTCGCTAGTTCATTTGAAGTTTCATTTACTTTTGCCTCTTCTTGGTTTTTCTTAGTAGTTAAAGCTGAAATTTCCGAAGCTTTCTTAGCATCATTTTCTTTAGCTGTTTTGAGCTCTTCTTCTGCACTAATCTTACTATTTTGTTTATTTGCTAAATCATTTGCTTTGCTATCACGATTTGCGATTGTTTGGGCAAGTTGTGATTCAGAAGCATCAAGATTACTTTGAGTTGAAACCTTATTTTCTTTAGCTTTCTTTAGATTCTCTTGTGCTTGTTTTTGTTTTTCTTCAGCAGATGACAAGTTTGCTGCCGTTTCTTGACTTTTCTTTATTTGATCCGCTTCAACTGATTTTGCATTTTTTAGTGCAGTAGCTTTTTTATCATCCGCTTCTTTGGCACGATCAAGTTCCTGTTTGGCTGTATTTTCAGTTGCTGCTTTAGCTTCTAAATTTTTCTTAGCAGCATCACGTTCTGCCACAATTTCTTCAACGCCAGTACCGTCTAGAACCTTCTGAGCAGTTTCTTTCTCTTTTTGAGCCTTCACTAATGCACTCGCTGCTTCTTCTGCAACCTTTTTAGCATCTGCTAACTGTTTAGCAGAAACTTGACTAGCACTAAGCTGCGTTTTTTCATCAGCAGAAGCTTTACTGAGTTCTTCAGCTTTATTTTTGTCTTCGTTAATTGCATTTCCCAAAGCCTTTTTCGCTGCTGATTCTGCTGATTCTTTTTCAGCTACATCACTTTTTGCTTTGTCTCTTTCAGCAATGATTTCCGATGCTCCAGTACCATCAAGATTTTTTTGTGCAGTTGCTACTGCTTCATCAGCTGTCGAAACTTTCTTTTCTTGCTCTGAAATTTTATCTTGATCTTTTTTAATAACATCTGATTGCTGATTACGTTCTTTCTCAGCTTCTAGAACTTTATCAGATGCATCTTTTTGTGATGTTTCCTTTTTCTCAATATCAGTTTTTACTTCTGATATTTCATTCTTCGTTTTTTCAATTTTTTTAGGCGTAGCTGATTCTTTATTTGCCTCAGCATTCTTTAAGTCAACATTTGCATCGGAAACTTTTGAAGTAGCGGTTGCTTCCGAAACCTTAGCGTTTTCTAATGCACTTTCTTGATTTGAAACCGATTGATCCGCTTCTTCCTTGATCGTTCTTGCTTCTTCTACAACTTCAAAAGTTGGCGTTTTCGTTACGATTGCAACTCCATTATGGACAAATACCCCGTTTACTTGTTTTATATTTGTAGACGAAGGAGACGCCGATTTAACACTTAATGTTGACTCATTAGGTTGAGTTGCAGTTACTTCATCCGCTTGTACAACAGAAATTCCCGCAAAAGTTGTAGCTATTGATACAGCAGATACAGTTGCTTTGATCGTTTTCTTTTTCATAATTCCCACCTTTATGATAGAGTATTGAGCAAATTATCACTATATAATTATAAACACCCGAATTATACTATATTTTAGCAACTTTGTAAAGTTGTATCCAACCTTTTGAGAACTAGAACCTAACCTTATAAGGCTGTAAAATAGTCTTAAGAGGTGAGCAATGTCAGAATTACAAAAGTATATAAGCAAACGAATACGGATTCTGCGGACCCAGTCAGGAATGACTCAGGAACAATTAGAAGAAAAAGCAGATCTGGGTACCAATTACGCGTATAAATTAGAAAATTTAGAGCCCAATATAAAAATTAGTACGCTTGAGAAAATTATAGAAGCGTTAAATGTTGATCTACAAACTTTTTTTGATTTAACACTTAAAGAAGAAAGTACTGACTTAGCACAGCTTATCGACACTATCAAATCTTTACCAGAGTACAAACAAAATAAAGTCATTTCAGCTATTAACACAATTATTAACGAGACAAAATAAAAAGAGTGGAAAAGGATAAGTATAAAAACTATTCCTTTCCCACTTTTTTTGTGTCTAAAAATATGGCTATTAACTATTAGAACCTGCGATTCTTGGGTAGCCAAATGTCATATCGAGGTTATTTTCCTCGTAATTCTTGATCAATTTCCAGAAATTTGCAACCGATAACTCTGCAACTGATTCATGCCAATTGAATTTAAAAAACAAATCTAAGAGAAATTTAATTACTTGATGAACTTTGGCTGTCTGTTCTACAGTATCAAATGTAATCAAAATTTTCTCACACAATGGATCAATCAATTCAATTTCAATACTATCATTTACAAAATTGAATGACACTTCTTGATCTTGATCATTCAAGACCGAAATATACTGATCCTCATCAAATGTTGAATAAAACATTCTAATATTAATTTCTTCATTATGATTAATTAATTCTGAAATATATTGTTGAGTTGAAAAAACTACATACTTTTTATAGGTTTTCATTTTGTTTTCCTCCAATTATTTTTTTAGAAAAAGATTTTTTTATCCTTAGATTTACGGTGGCCTTACTCTCTTTAATATTATTATTAAATGATTTGGCTTGAGCATCTGTTACCTCCTTTTTTAGGAATAAAAAAAGACAGTTCATCACTGCCTTTCTTTTTTATCTATACTATTATTATGCCATTTTCCCGTAAAAATAAAAAAAAAATTATTCAAAAAAGTACTATAAAAGCTGTTGGCTCCAAAGGATAATTTTTTTTAGGTTTTGGGGTCAGTACATAACAAGAAGATTTTTTTATGTTTTTCTAAGTACGTCTAGACGTTTTAAAACTCATGTTGTGATTGAATTACGTTCAATACTTCTTGCATACTTCCAGCCTTCCAATTTGCCTTAGCATTAAATAAAGGCAATGGGTAATCGTAATATCCAATAGTATCAATACCAGCACTAGTTGATACCTGTATCCCTGAGTACGAATCTTCAATAGCAATTGTCATCCGAAACAATATAATCAAAATAATTCTTCAAATCCAGTTTTTCAAGACTTATTTCTATACTTTTTCTTCCTTTCTCTGTGAAAATCGCAAATTTTTCCCACTTTTTCTCAATGATTTCAATACTGAAACAACATCTTTCCAGAACTTCAATAATTTCTTTTTATGTTAAATCATTATTTAACTAAATCTTTGGAGGTAATACGTTTTCAAAGCTACTTTTTTACCATAGATTTTGAGCCTTCAACACATATTACTAAGCCAAAAATGCTCTAAATTTTTGAAATTCTAACAAATCCCACTCAACTTCATCATCATCTTTGACTTTCACAATATCTTCCTCAAAATAACATGGAATAAATATGATTTTCAACCAGTACATGTGTTTTTAACTCCAAACGATTAGACAAACTTGGCTGTTTTATAATATCGTATGTAAATTTTTTCATGTTTGAACTCTCCGCCTTCGATATTCCATAATCTAAAGTAACCGTATCAACCGCTAATAATGGTTGAGTTAATTTGCAAGAACCGACTCCAGTGAAATGATCCTATCACATTGCCGTGCTTGCTCCATGTTATGCGTAACAACCAAAATTGTTTTACCAAACTGATCTCTCAAAGTTCGAATCAAATCGAATGCTTTTTGAGACATTTCAGGATCTAACGATCCGGTTGGTTCATCTGCTAGGACAATATCTCCGGGCTTTAAAATAGCTCTCACAATCGCAATTCTCTGCTGTTCACCTCCCGATAATTCATTGATTTTACTATTTAACCGATTTTGTAGACCAACAAATTCTAGCGTTTCCTTGATTCTCTGCTCCTTCTCCTGTCTAGAGAAATTCGAAAAAGTCATGGCAAGCATCAGGTTATCTTTCACACTAGATGTAGAAATGAGTGCATTGGATTGAAAAAGATAGTTGATGACATTCCTTCGGTAATGAACTGCTGATTGCGAATTTACCTTAGGCAAAACTTTTCCGTTGATCAGGATTTTACCACTGTCAACAGTATCCAATAGTCCAATCATATTGAGGATAGTCGATTTTCCAGAACCAGAAGGTCCTACTAAAGCTACAAATTCATTTTCCTCAATATCAAAGCTTAAGTCTTTGAAAATTTCTCTTGAACCAAATTGTTTTGATACATTTTGTACTGAAATTCTAGACATGAGATTACTCCTTTAATGATTGTATGATACTCTCTCCTTCTTTACGGAACAAACTGAAGTAAAGTAGCATTATCTGAAAAGCAAATGTAGCTAGTGTCATGACTATTCCCAACTTAGAACCCACTAAGATAGAAACGATTAGTTCCATCACAGAAAAACTAATAATGAGAGAAAGCACACCAATATATCTTTTCCATGGTGAGAATCCCATAAAGTATTGAACATACAATTTTTCTTTAAATAACAAGCGGTACATTAAGACAAAACTCCAGAAAATAGCCATCATCGTAATTATGATAATCGCTATGATCGTGCCGAAAAGATAAAATGTATAACTCAGATCTTTTTGAAGACCATTGATAAAGTTCTTGACAGTTGTAAAACTCAACCGATTATCCGTTAAATCTGGAAATTCTGTTTCTAAAATGGACACTACCTGTTTCATCGTTTCCCTATCACGAATCTTCAAAAGACCATTATAGCCACTGACAACTAAGTTTGCCGACTCCATGAAATATAAATTCTCTGGTGTTGAGACAAAAATAACTGGATTCTCACTAGTTGTACCGTAAGAAATGGAATCTGACCAAGTAAATATTGGTCGAGACGGTTGGTAAACCTTGAACATAAATTTCGGATTTTCTGTGAAATTAGTTTGTAAATCTCCCTGTTTTACAGTGACACTTTCCTGTAAATAGGCCTTCATCACCTCAAGTTCTTCTGTATTGAGCGTGTTAGGTAGAAGATAAAGTCGAGTACCATTCCTCATCTCTAGCAACTCTTCATCACTTAGGTGAATACCTAGGTCTTGCAGGTAATTATAAGAAAATTTCAAATACCAAAATGGTTTTTTAGGGACATGCTGGTATGTTCCATAGACTGCATCAAGGGACTCCTGATTAAGAAATTGTCCTTGGGCAATATAGACACCTGGAAGCTCAGATATACGCTGGTAAAAGTTATACATACTACGCTCAAGGGAATTTGTAGTTCCTGCATATGTACCTACATCATCTCCCTCAACAAAGCTGGAGATAACGTACATATCTTCAACATTCTTCCACTCCCTAGATACTTTCATATTGTCAATAAACTGATTCATTGGAGCATCTAAAGAGTAACTGACTGCTATTAACAAACCAGCTACCAAGGTATAGAATAACAAGCAGGTTACCATTAAAGGCTTCATTGGTAATCGTTTATGAATTGCGGCTAATGGAGAAACCGAATAAACAATAATTGTTGGAATAATGAATATCAATAGTAGCAACAAGACTGAGAGGCTGACTCCAGCAAAAACTAGAATAAACGATGATAAACCAAAACTAGACCAGCCTGACAACAACCAACTACATAAAGAGATAATTGGAATAATGTAGATTGAAAATAGTAGAGAATTTTTGAAAAAAGCAGACCATAATTCTTTTCTATCCCATCCTAAAAGAATCAATGTTCCGAAATGTTTAAAGGATTGAAGAACACAGATTAAGAATAGGATCAGTAAAATGAAGGCATTTACTAAGATGCTGATAGCAAGTATTATTCCCCAAATTCCCTGATCAGTACTACTTCCAAAACTTTCTTTTGTCAAATCCTCAACAGAAATACCTGACACCTTTGAAAGATGCAACAGAAAGTTATCTCTTGAGACAGCATCGTTGAGACCATTGATATGGTATATCCCATTAATCGTATTAGTGTTTTGGAAAGTATAATCTAATCGTTCAATGACTACAGGTGTGCTAAATAATAAATCTGGAAGCTCGTAAAGCATATTATTTGAGCCTTTGTCAAGTCCAATAGTCATACTATTATCACTATGAGATAATAAATTTGCAAATTGTTGTTGTGAGACAACTATTTTACCCATACTTTCAAAATCTGAAAAACCAGCAGAGCTACCAAGGATGTCTATATAAATCCTATTTAGACCTTCTCCTGTATCACTACTTTCAGAACGTTTTGTCCAAATGGACAAGTCACTCTGTTCTAAAAAATAATTAAATACATCTTGTGATTGCTCTTCTGTTAACTTCTGAAGATAAACTGTTACGGTCCCGGAATGATGATTATAACTCTGCCATGACTGTTGATACTGTAAACCTGCTAAAAAAATTGCCACCAGAGCAAGTAAGACACTCTGGATGCCAATCAAAAACAGGATTAAGTATTTCATTTTACCTAATAACATGTTTTTGTATTTCATAGGTACTTACCTACAATTCCACGTTTTTTTCTCACGCAATGAAACCCCTTTCTGTTTCCTTGTTTTTATTCTAACATATATATTTTTATTTAGCCAATTTTTATTGTTTATTGAACTTTTTTTTATTTTTATTACCTTAAAGAATATTTTATTCCTTTAACTTGCTATTTTGAACTAAAAATTTTATAATGAAATTAAGCAAATAGGAAGGTTTATTATCTTTAATGAATACACTCGCAGAGAAATTCAGATTGAAAAGAAAAGAGTTGAGACTCTCCCAACAAACTCTTGCAGAAGGAATTTGTGAACAAAGCCAGATTAGTAAAATTGAGAGAGGGCATTTCATTCCCTCTGCAGACCTTTTGTTCAAACTCTCACAACGACTTGAAGTACCATTAGATTATTTTTTTAATGAACAAATTGAAATTAAATCTAACCTCTCTAATTTCAAGCAATTATCTGCTCGCCTATTAGATGACAGAAATTATGATGATTTGGAATATATTTATAGAATAGAGATTGAACGAAGTACTTTTCTAACACTAGAAGACCGAATTTACCTTGAATGGATTAAAGCTATTATTGACTTCTATCAATATGACAGTACGTGTGAGGCTATTTCTTCATTGGAAAATATATTATTAAAAGTCTCCTCAAATACTCTGATTTATTTAAAGGCATTGAATACTCTATCTAATTTCTATTCCTTAGTGGGTCGTGAACAAGAATATGAGGCAAACTACTCTCATTTAATGGAGTTATATCAGACAAAAAATTTTGAGCATCAAGAGTTTTTATTTGGCTACATCAGAGTTCGTTACAACTACGCTCACTACCTAGTGTCAAAGGAAAAATATAACGAAGCCATCCAAGAAGCTCTTGAGACGATTGAACTCTGTAAACAAAGACAGACAAGCTACCAACTGGCTCCCCTACTTATTCTTGTAGGAAATGCTGGAGCCAAATTTCTAGACAAAGAACAAGTCAAAAATTATTATATAGAAGCAAGAGAGTTATGTAAGATTTATAACAATCCTTTAATGTTGATGAAGATAGAGAATTATTTGAAAGAATTAGATACTGTTTAGTTAATCTTGACATTATAGTTTTTCTGAAACGTTAAATAACCTGTAAGGCTGATAGTGAAATTAATACTATCAGCCTTATAATTTTTCCATGGTATTTCAAATAACTATACTGATTTTGTTTCCCGTTCTAATTTGGTAACATTTTGATTTCTTATGTTATCAAGTATATTGGTAAAATTCTCTAATCTCCTAACCTTATATTCGTAATCATCTATCCATTTAGTCATAAATCTTTGATTTTCTTCGATTTCTTTCTCCACCTGCTCCAGTTTGATAGCTGAAGTCAGGTTCATCTTGGCATAGTCATATTTTGCCAGTCTTCTATTTTCTGGGTCTGAGTTGTTGAGATTGATTAAGATCTCTGCTACCTTGTTAAGATGAGCAACCTTATCCTGCAAATCTGTAATGGTCAAATCCAGCTTAGATTTATATTTTGTAAAATTAGAAAAAGAAAAACAAAATTGTCTTTTTAGTTCTAGATCTAATCAATTTGTTAAATTTATTTTTGCTCCTTTAATTGAGGTGAATAGGGAAGAGGAATTACATTTTTTCTTTATTACGCTCACTATTTTTCAAAATGGATCAATAATAATTAAATTATTCGAAGATTTAAGATCTTCTTTTTACATGATCGACTTTTTTCATCCCTTTACAGTTATGAAATGGCAAATATTCCCAGATTTCATAAATAAAAAAAGGGAATATACTTTAAATTCTAATTATCAAATTGATGATATATTGAAGTATATAAAAAAAGAACTTTCCTCCATAAACGGGGGACTGAAGTTAACTGAGAGTATATTTTATTTACATTTTGTTACAAATATGAAGCAGATGAATAAAATGTTTTTTTAATAATAAACTGAACTACACCCCAAAAGTTAGATTTTTTCTGTCTAACTTTTGGGGTGCAGTTTGCTTGGTCCCAGTGTATTCATTTTAGGATAACTTCATTAGTAAACTGATGGATTCATCATTTTTAAGCTCCGATAACAAGCAAATCAACCTTTCATATCCAAGTTCTTTCTTCTGCTTGATTAAAGAATTCATCACAGTCAGCAAATCTTCTGGCGTAAAATTCCTCAAGTAAAGTGTAACATAATTTCCTCTACTAGAAACTAGGCTAACATGAATTGCATTATGTTCTTTTTGTCTAATTTTCATTCCTCCTGCAGACTCCCTAATATAAAACTCATACACTGTCTTTTTCGGATAGCAATCAAATGAGTTTTCGAATTCTCTGCGATTTTTATAGAGAATATAGTTAATGAGTGAATAATTTTTTAGAAACATAGTTGTTCCCTCCTTAATTGTTTTTATAATTTTAGTATGCCTTTTTTTCCAAATTATAAAAATAAAAAATTAAAAAAACTGATAACGGTATTGTTTACTTCTCAATTTTTTTGTACTTATACCTCTTTTTGTCATCCCTCAGTTTTTTTGAGATTCTGATTTTTCTGTGTGTTTAGCGTTGACAGAAACGTATGTGTAAGTCACGC
>ERZ773068.1325-NODE-1325-length-12329-cov-9.123432_pt1 | contig 12329 bp, 10 predicted proteins | sample MGYA00580620_ERZ773068 | MGnify/ENA primary metagenome ERZ773068 (study PRJEB29015, sample SAMEA2737983) | human oral metagenome | biome: human oral; feature: human-associated habitat; material: dental | place: China | collected 2101 ... | reverse complement strand
TAACTTTCGTTGCCGCACCCGCATAGCGGGTGGTTTTATGATTCGCGACTACGTCACGAACCAGTCTAAAGACAATAATAAGAAAAGTCATCAGAATAATTAATCTGATGACTTTTCTTATTAAGTATAATCTGATATATCATTTCCCATAAAACGTTCAAAAGAATTTACAGGTGCAATATCGATATAGTACGTAGAATAATCTCCTTTTTTATGCCAGACTCTAACTGAATCTACATCTTTTTTTATCAACCAATCACGAGTAACTGGAACACGTTCATCTAAACCTAAAACATCAACTAATAACCATTGACCTAAAGCTGATTGTCCATATGGTTTACCTGTTAACTGGTCAATTTCAGATCTGCTTCCAGATTGAAAAGCTTTATGTCTTTCTTGAGTTATAAGTGCAGGAATAGTCTTACCATTTGGTAATACTAACTTAAATCTAATTTCTGGTTTATTTTCTTTATCACCTTGATAACTAGATTGAATCTCTTCAAATTCAAAAATATTATTTATAAAGAAATGAGGATATCTTTTATGAAACTCTCTAGGAATTGGTATATATACCTCGTTTAATGGTCGTAATGTAGTAGAACCTTTGTTTTTGGGGGCCGCATTCCAAGCATTTAATCCTGACTTTGGTTCTACTTCTTTATGTTTATAGGAGTAAAGTGGTAAATATGCTTCTTCATAAATAGTATTCTTAGAAATAAAGCTTGCTGTTGGTGCAATATGATCTAATTCTAACGCTCTAGCTAGTTCTTCACATACATTATTAGTCTTTGATTTAAACTGATCATAAGCATTAATTAAAAAGGTAAATGGATCTTGTATAATATCAACCTTTATTTCATCTATAACAGTAGTATCAGGTTCATCTATACTAAAGCATTGCCAAATTTGACTATCTCCATAAGTAAATTTGTATTTTTTAATACCGTCACTCCAACTTACTGAAGTTCCAATATCTTTTATATCCTTAATATTATCCAATTCAATCAATGGATATGCACATTCTTGTATGACTAATTTACCAGCATCTCTAGTAATATAGTGATATATATTTGATGACTTATTAAGTCCAAGTCTATTATAATCACTATTCATTCTTTTATTTTTTATTTTAGATATAGTGTAAACTAAGTCAACTAAGTTATTTTTATAGCTCATTATTTCATCTTGATAGCGTTTTAATTGCATTACTTTTTGATAAGATCGATTACTATGCATCCAAGTTTTCAAACCAATACCTATTCGTTCACTACCAAAAACAGATAATATATCATGAGGTGTATTTCCAATATCAACATTTTCACTTTTAAAAACTTTAGCATAAATTGTCTCTTGAAATTTAGAATCTAGATATGGAATAGGTTCACCTTGTTTTTGTCTAAATAGATTAGACATAGCACCATATACTGTAAGGAATTTTATATATTCATCCTGTTGTTCTTTTGTATATTTTTGCCAAACAGACATATGCACCTCATAGATTATAAAGTAACAATAGAGTAAAACTCACCTTTTTTATTTTTACCTACGAACCTTAAATATTCTTCATCAGAATAAATAGCGATATCAGGTTCTTTTTTTATTGCTCTATCCTTATTAACATTATCTACAAAAATTTTTAGTTCTTCAGTAGAATCTGAAGTATCAACTAAATATGCTTCCCCATCATATCTGCCATTCATACGTGTATATAATAAAGCATTAGATTTTAATCTTTTTTTTCTAGCTTTATTTTTAATACTCAATGAGTCAGCTATTTTTAATGCTATACGTTTAATAAGAGGAACAACCACACTATTACCAGCCTGTTTATATAGTTGCCCATTAGAGACCTCTTTAGGCAGTTTAAAATCCTTGGGATATCCTTGCACATTGAATGTTTCTTTTGGTGTTAATTTCCTAATACGGTTATTATGGGTTAGTATTAAAGGAACATTATGTCCACCCATTCCCATATTAGCTGTCAAAGTAGGAACAACTCCACTTTTGTTCTCCCGAACATATTGTCTCCGCCATTGATATATACTGTCAGAGCTTATAATATTTTTTTGCAACTCCCTATAAAATGTTGGATTTTTTTCAACACTATAATAGAAATATTCATCTTGTTCTTGGTTAAATTCTATTACATCCGATAAATTACTAGTTAACTTAATTTCATTAGGAAAACTAAAGGAGTCAAATTGTACTTTACTAAGAAATCCTACAATATAAATACGCTCTCTATTTTGAGGAATATTACCATAATCTTTCCCGTTTAAAACTTTCCATTTGATATGATATCCATTAGTAGTTAAAGCTTCTTTTATAACTTTAAAAGTCCTACCATGATCATGAGATACCATATTTTTTACATTCTCGACAAAAATAGCTTTAGGTTTTTTAGCTTGAATAATTCTAAGTAATTCAAAAAATAAATCACCACGTTCATCCTTAAAGCCTTTTCTATAACCAGCAATACTAAAGGCCTGACAAGGAAAACCACCAACTATTACATCCAAGTTATCAGCTTTTATATCCTCAGGTTGTACAATATGTATATCTCGATTATCCAAAAAAGTATCAGGAAAATTTAATCGATATGTAATATTTGCATTTTTATCAAATTCATTGGCATACACCACTCTGAACTTGTTGGTTTGTTCAAAGCCCAACTCAATTCCACCGACACCGCTAAAGAATGCAGCTATCTCAAACTTATTAGTGTCTTTAGAACTTACAGAATTAGTCATGTATTTCTTTCCTACCTATTTCACTCAACACAAAATTATATTATTTTACAAAAAATTTTTACAATCGCTTTAACGATAACTATTTAAAATATTCTTGAGCCTTTGTAATCTCTGCCCGTAGTTTTTCTTCATCAATTGTAAGCAGTTCTTTGTCTTTCATAAGAACTTTACCACCCACAATTGTAGTATTTACATCGGAGCTATTAGCAGAGTATACAAGAGCTGCTAAATCATTGTAACGAGGCATCCAGTGCATACCAGATACATCATATAGCACGATATCTGCACGATAGCCTTTATCTAATACACCAAGATCTGTATATCCCAATGCTTTTGCACCTTCTACAGTGCCCATGTTCCATGCGGCTTGAGCAGGAATAGCCTTTGGATCATAAAGACGTGCTTTATGTAATGTTGCTGCAAGACGTACTTCTTCAAGCATATCAGCATTATTATTAGAAGCGGAGCCATCTGTACCAAGACCAACCGTAATACCTTTGGCAATCATTTCAGGTACTGGTGCAATACCGCTAGCTAATTTTAAATTAGATTGTGGATTATGCGCTACGGCTACATTATTTTCAGACATAATAGCCATATCTTCGTCTGTCACATGAACGCAGTGTGCGGCTAAGGTAGTATTCCAGAATAAACCTAAATCATGCATATGCGCAATTGGTGTCTTACCAGTAGCTTTCATAACAGTCTCCACTTCTCCTTTTGTTTCGGACAAGTGCATATGAATACCACAATTTAATTCATGAGATAAGGCAATCACCTTTTCCATATAATCATCAGGGCAAGTATATGGTGCATGTGGTCCAAGCAATACTTTGATGCGGTCATTATCAAAGCCGTTCCAAGTGCGGAATAAGTCAGCATTTTCAACTAATGCTTGATCTGCTGTTGGGGATACACCGGCTAAGCCACGTGACAATACAGAGCGAATACCTGTTTCTTTTACCACCTCAGCAGTAGTATTCATAAAGAAATACATGTCGCTAAATGTAGTGGTACCAGTGCGCAACATTTCAGCAATACCGAGTTGTGTGCCGTACCGTACATAATCGTCATTTAATTTTGCTTCTGTTGGCCAAATAGCCGTTTCAAGCCATTCCATAAGCTCAAGATCATCTGCATAGTTTCTAAATAGACCCATCGCAATATGAGTATGTGTATTTACAAGACCTGGCGTAGCCAATTGACCTTTACCGTCTAGTACTTCCTTAGCAGAGACTTTTACCTTTTCAGCTTCACTATCGTTTAAAATAGCTGTAATATAACCATTATTAATTGCAATGGCATGATTTTTTAGAACCCCCTCATCGGTGAGGACGTCTACATGAGTAATCAATAAATCAGACATAGTCTTCCCTCATAGGTATAACCGAGCCATAATAGCTCGGTTATATTTGTTTAATTTGAAAGCTAGTAATAGTTTGGATACAAAATGTATTCCAGAAACCATCATATTTCAATACAGTATTAGTTTACTTTTGTTAGATAATCGATTTGTTCTTGTGTTAAAGAATCTAAGTCATAGCCCATGGAGTTCAACTTAAGTTTAGCGATTTCCACATCTAATTCATGAGGCAATACGTATACTTTTGGATCCATTTCTTTACCGTTTTTCAAGATATACTCTGCAGCAAGGGCTTGCATAGCAAATGACAAGTCCATAATTTCTGCAGGGTGACCATCGCCAGCTGCAAGGTTTACTAGACGGCCTTCAGCCAATACATAGAGTTTACGACCATCAGACATAGTATAGCCTTCGATGTTTTGGCGAACCCTTTCGTGGCTTACAGCAAGTTCAGTAAGATCAGAAACATTCACTTCGCAGTCAAAGTGACCAGCATTACATAAGATAGCTTTATCTTTCATCACTTTGTAATGCTCTTTTACAATAACATCTTTACAACCTGTTACAGTACAGAAGATATCCCCAACCTTAGCGGCTTCAATCATAGGCAATACTTTGAAGCCATCAAATACAGCCTCTATAGCTTTAATTGGATCTACTTCAGTTACATATACGTGTGCACCAAGGCCTTTTGCGCGCATCGCAACGCCTTTACCACACCAGCCATAACCAGCAACAACAACGTTCTTACCTGTTACAGTCAAGTTCGTAGTGCGCATGATACCATCCCAAACGGACTGTCCTGTACCATAGCGATTATCGAAAAGATATTTACAGTAAGAGTCATTTACAGCAATCATAGGGAATGTTAATTGTTTAGCGTTCTCTAATGCATATAAACGATGTACACCTGTTGTAGTTTCTTCACTCCCCCCTAACAAACGTTCTTTTGCATCTTGTCGTGTAGTATGCAATAGATTTACTAAATCACCACCATCATCAATGATAATATGTGGTTTATGATCAAGTGCTTTATGGAGGAAGTTAAAATATTCTTCATCAGTACAATCGTACCAAGCATATACAGTAATGCCCATATCTACAAGACCTGCAGCTACATCGTCTTGTGTAGACAACGGATTGGAGCCCGTTACAATTACATCTGCACCACCGCGTTTTAATACAGTCGCAAGGTATGCTGTTTTTGCTTCCAAGTGAACACTAACAACAATTGTTTGGCCTTTGAAAGTTTGTTCTGCTTCAAAACGGTCACCTAATGTGTTTAATGTAGGCATAAAGTTAGAAACCCAATCAATTTTTTTGCGACCTTCTGTTGCTAAATTTATGTCTCTAATTAAAGATTGCATAATATCTCCTTTTACTCATACAAGTAGATACAATAAAATAAATAGTTGATAGTAAATCTACTTAGATTTATTGATATTATATAATGTTGTTAATATCGTTGTAGATACTTACTTATATAGATAATATATTGCTTATATTTTGAATGCTTAATAAGCTAATCATTAAGATAATAGATTATTTAGATTCTACAATCTGGCGTAGCTTACCGATTGATTCTTCATAATTTGGAGTCAATACTCCCTCTTCGGTGATAATCGCTGTTACAAGTTCATGAGGTGTTACATCAAATGCAGGATTAAGTACATCAATACCACTAGGGGCTGTTTGAACACCGTGTAAAGCGGTTACTTCATCATCGTTACGCATCTCAATAGGAATATCGCTACCATTTTCCAAAGTAAAATCAAATGTACTATAAGGAGCGGCTACATAAAACGGAATATTGTGGAATTTAGCTAGTACAGCCACACCATAGGTACCAATCTTATTGGCTACATCCCCTTTTGTAGTGATGCGGTCAGCACCGACGATAACGGCATCAATTAATCCATGTTGCATCGCATAGGCTGCCATATTATCTGTTTCAAGAGTAATAGGAATACCATCCTCGTAAAGTTCAAAGGCTGTGAGTCGAGCACCTTGTAATAATGGACGTGTTTCATCAGCATACACGCGTTCCAGTTGTCCATTTTCATGTAATTTACGAACAACACCAAGTGCTGTTCCTAGACCACCTGTAGCTAGTGCACCCGCATTACAATGAGTTAAGATGCGAATATTCTTTTTACCTTCAAATAATGTAGAACCTGCTTCGGCCATACGTCTATTCAAAGACACATCTTCTTCGTGAATGATAATAGCCTCTTTTGTAATGAGGTCTACTACTTCACTCATTGAGGACATACTGTCAACATTAGTTTTCACAAGAGAAATGACACGATCTACAGCCCAAGCTAAGTTGATTGCCGTAGGGCGAGTTTCTTTTAAGATCTCACTAAACTCATATAAGCTTGTAAGTTGTTCACTAAATGGCGCCTCTAAACGTCCTGCTTCCATAGCAGCTAAAATGAGACCATAACTAGCAGTTACGCCAATAGCAGGTGCGCCACGAACGCGAAGCATTTTAATAGCTTCGGCCACTTGGCGCCAATCTGTACAGTGAACGTATGTAATTTCAGTAGGCAATTTAGTTTGATCTAATAGTACCAGCGTATCTTTACGCCATTCAATATTAATCATAACTTCTCCTTCGATAAACTATTGTGTATCATTATGAGTTGATTATAGTTTAAAACCACCATATTCATGCATGCGATTATGAGCATCATAACGAGCATCCACATCGATTGCATCAATAGCTCCTAAGATAAGAGATTTTAGTTGAGTCGCCATATTGCCCATCATTTCTACAACTTCCGCATGTGTCAAAGCAGATTCAGAAATACCTGCTGCATAGTTGGTAATCATAGAGATCGTAGCATATGCCATTTCAGCTTCATTCGCTAAATTTACTTCCGGTACATTTGTCATACCTACTGTATCGCCACCGAGCATGTGGAACATTTTGATTTCTGCAGGAGTCTCAAAACGAGGGCCTTCAGTACATACATAGGTACCGCCATTATGTATCGTAAGGCCTTGTTCCGTACCTACCTTTTGAAGAATATCACGTAATTCAGGGCAGTATGGATTTGTTACATCAAGATGTGCCACTGGACGGTCCCCACCTTCATAAAACGTAGTGATGCGGTTCTTTGTAAAATCTAAGAATTGGTCAGTCAACACAAAATGACCTGGCTTAAAGTTCTCATTTAAAGAACCTACTGCTGTCGTGGAGATAATAAATGTAACGCCTAGTTTTTTGAGGCCCCAAATATTAGCACGATAGTTAATTTTGTGTGGAGGAATTGTATGATCTTTGCCGTGACGAGCTACAAAGATTACAGTTTTCCCATGGTATGTACCTTGTACATAATCTATTTCACCATATGGTGTCATTAAGGATTCTTCATGAATATTTTCAAAGATGGACGGATCATAAACACCAGTACCACCAATTATGCCAATTGCACTCATTGTGACCTCCTATTATTAATAACTCTATCTTTTATTTTCTCATAGAATAGAAAAACAGGCTATAGGAAAAACCTAGTAGCCTGTATTTTTTCTACATATTATAAAGTTTTTATTGAATTGGACCTTTTGGGATGAACATATCTTGTAACTCTTCACGTGTGAAATGATATTTTTCATTACAATAATGGCAAACAAGCTCTGTTACGTCATCTTCCAAAATAGCATTCTTATCTTCTTCACGTAATGTCATTAGCACACTGGCAAAGCGATCACGACCACAACGACATTGGAAATGAATTGGTTCATTATATACTTCATTCACAGTTAAACCATCGAGAACACGTTCCATAAGACCTTTACCATCTGGGTTTGCTTTCAAATATTCTGTAATAGGACCAAGTTCATTAATATTCTTTTCTACTTGTGCTAATGCTTCATCTGTAGCATCCGGTAAGGCTTGTACGATAAAACCTCCAGCTACAACCGTATGGTAATCTGGATCTACTAATACACCTAAACTAATCGTAGACGGTACTTGTTCAGATGCATATAAATAATATGCCAAATCCTCTGCTACTTCACCACTTTGAATCGGGCTTGTAGAAGTATAGTCTTGCGCTAACTGCGTGAAACGAGTCACTTGCACTTCCCCATTATGACCTACGGCAGAACCAACATCAAGCTTACCAGCATGCTTTAAAGGTACATCAACATGTGGATCATCTACATAGCCTCGAACCGTATTATCAGAGAATGCATCTACATGAACTACACCTAGTGGACCATCACCTTTAATACGAAGACTTACGTTTTCATGGTTTTTAAAATCCCCAGCTAATAAAATAGCTCCCGTCATAGCACGACCTAAAGCAGCTGTTGCTACAGGCCATAAATCATGACGTACACGAGCTGTTTCAACTGTATCGGTTGTTACAGCTAAAGACATACGAACCCCTTCTCGGGTTGTAAAACGTTTTATATAATCCATTCTATCATTCCTTATTTCTACTTATTTTCGATATTACTTTTATATTGCTTATATAGTATATCATGTCAAATATTTAACTTTCAATAATTAAGAATATATGTTCGTCTAGTTTGATTCAAATTTAAAGGAACATATTTTCGATAATATAAAAACACCCAGTACCATAAGATACTGAGTGTTATATATACAATTCTTAGATTTGATCGATAAGGTTAACCATTTCGATTGCACCCATCGCACAATCATAACCTTTATTACCCGCTTTTGTACCTGCGCGTTCGATAGCTTGCTCAATGTTTTCAGTAGTTACTACACCAAACATAACAGGAATACCAGTTTCCAAAGATACATGTGCGATACCTTTGGCTACTTCGTTGCATACATAATCATAATGAGTAGTGGCCCCACGAATAACAGCACCTACACAAATAACTGCATCATAACGACCAGATAAAGCTGCTTTCTTAGCAATCAAAGGAATCTCATAAGCACCTGGAACCCAAATTACTGTAATATCCTCTTGTTTAACATCGTGACGAAGTAAACAATCTTCAGCGCCTCCGATTAATTTAGATGTAATGAACTCGTTGAAACGAGAACCGATAATAGCAAATTTCTTACCAGTACCTAATAAGTTACCTTCTTGAACCATCATTATATTGACCTCCTTTATTCCATCTAAGGAAATATATATGTAACGACCGAGTTATATGGTGAAAGTTAATTAGTCTTCTAACATATGACCCATTTTCTCTTCTTTTGTTTTTAAATAGCCTGCATTAAATTTATTTGCAGCAATGATGAGTGGTACACGGCTAGTTACATTGATTCCCCAATGTTCTAAGCCATGACGCTTTTCGGGATTGTTAGTTAATAAGCGGATGCTTTTAATACCCAAGAAACGGATAATTTGAGCCGCTAAGGAGTATTCACGCATATCTGCAGGGAAGCCTAATTGTTCATTTGCTTCTACTGTATCAAGGCCCTGTTCTTGTAATGCATAGGCTTTAATTTTATTGGTCAAACCAATGCCACGGCCCTCTTGTCGCATATATACAACAACGCCTTTGCCTTCTTTTTCAATAGCGCGCAACGCATTGTCTAATTGTTCGCCACAATCACAGCGCTTAGAACCAAATACATCGCCTGTTAAACATTCAGAATGAATACGTACAAGCACATCGCTACAATCTTGAACATTGCCCTTTACGATAGCTAAATGCTCTTTATGATCTAATTCATTTTTAAATACAAAGATATTAAAATCACCAAATTTAGTAGGCAACTTAGAACAAGCACCAAGCTCAACCATATCTTCATGTTGTTTACGATATTCTATAAGTTCTGCTACAGAAGCAATTTTCAAGTCATGCTCCTTAGCAAATTTCATAAGATCTGGCAAACGGGCCATATCGCCATTGTCTTTAGTAATTTCACAAATAACGGCAGCCTCTTGTAACCCTGCTAGGCGACAAAGGTCGATAGATGCCTCAGTATGACCTTGACGTACCAATACGCCGCCCTCTTTATATACAAGTGGAAATACGTGACCTGGACGACGGAAATCTTGAGGTTTCGCATTAGGATCTAATAGTTTTTGAATTGTATAAGCACGCTCTGCAGGAGATACGCCTGTTGTAGTATCTACATGATCCACAGTCACAGTAAAAGCAGTTTCATGGTTATCAGTATTTTTGGTAACCATTGCAGGAATGCCAAGTTTTTCTAACGCTTCGCGGCGCATAGGCGTACATACGATACCGCGAGCGTATTTAACCATGAAGTTAATGTTTTCTTGCGTCGCAAACTCTGCAGCAATGATAAGATCACCTTCGTTTTCACGGCTTTCATCATCAACGATAATAACAGGCTTACCTGCTTTAAGATCTTTTAAGATTTCATCAATAGAATGTAATTGTTCGCTCATAGGAACGCTCCTTACTTATATAAATCCATTCTCTACTAAGAGGGATTGCATAGATTTTTTAGGCTTTTCTTCGGTAGGTTCACTACCAAGATTCATAAAATGACGAATATATCGTCCAGCAATATCCGTTTCTAAATTGACCTCTGTTCCAATATGAGCAAAACCTAAAATAGTTTCACTCAAAGTGTGAGGAATGATAGAGACGGAAAAACTGCTGTCTGTTCGTCGCATAATAGTGAGGCTAATCCCATCGATGGTAATGGAGCCCTTATAGATAACATAATCCATAACAGATTTTGGAGCCTCGATAGTAAAAATAATGGCATTATCGGTTTGTTCACGATTAATAATACGACCTGTACCATCTACATGGCCTGCCACAATGTGACCACCAAATCTACCATTAGCAAGCATAGCTCGCTCTAAGTTGACTGGTTGATGGACTTTCAAATTAGTAAACGTAGTCATCTTAATGGATTCTGGCATCACATCCGCTGTAAATATACTATTGCCAATCGTTGTGGCCGTCAAGCACACCCCATTAACAGCTACGGAATCACCAACTTTTAAATCGCTAAAAATTTTTTCTCCTCGAATTGTTATGGCTAAGGATTTAGGGCCCTTTTTAATGTTCTCGATGCGGCCGATTTCTTCAACGATTCCCGTGAACATAAGTGCCCCTCCTTCCTTGACGATACGCTTCAATGCGAATGTTATTATCTAATACTTTAGTCTTGGTAAAAGTTAATTGCGGTGAAACCTCTAAACTTTCAAAACCTCGACCTCCTACAGCAGGTGTTGCATCGTTACCACCAATAATGGTATTTCCAATATATGTTACGACCTTATCAAAGTTCTTCGTTTCCACAAAGGAACTGATAATTGCAGATCCACCTTCAACAAGAATAGATGTGTAACCTAGTTCACCTAGTTTTGTAAGAATATCATCGATAGATAATTTCTTAATATCTATGACAATGTCTGTGCTCTTGCTTTTACGAGTAGAAATAGATTCTACTACGGTTACTTGAGCACCAACTTGTTCTAAGGCTTGTATCCGATCCTTAGGACAACCTTTAGATACGAATATATGAATCTTGCGATTATTTATTTCAAAGACACGACTAGTAGTAGGTGTTCTACCAAGACTATCCAAGATAATTACATTTGGTTGATGAATCGTAATCGGTTCATCAAGTATGCTTTTATCTAATAACGCATCTGATAATTCACTATCCGTTAAACGACAATTTAACTGTGGATTATCTGCCAAAATTGTACCAATTCCAACGAGCATGGCATCATGCGTGGCACGCAACACATGTCCATCACGACGAGAGGACTCATTTGTAATCCATTGAGATTGTCCAGTAGATGTAGCAATTTTCCCATCTAGTGACATAGCACTTTTTAGAGTGACAAAAGGCTTACCTGTCTGTATATAGGTAAAGAAATGCTCATTTAGTTCAGCACATTCATCACTACATACGGGGCAAACAACCTCAATACCTGCTTCACGAAGTAACTCCATTCCTTTTCCAGAAACTAGTGGATTTGGATCCGTACTACCTACTATTACTTTAGCTATACCAGCCTCAATGATACGAAGCACACAAGGTGGTGTTTTTCCATAATGGGAACATGGCTCTAATGTTACGTATAAAGTAGCACCTTTGGCATTATCACCTGCTTGATTTAGTGCATGCACCTCAGCATGAGCTGTACCAGCTTTATGGTGATAACCTTCACCGATTATTGTATTATCTTTTACCACAACAGCACCAACCAAAGGATTTGGTGAGGTGTGACCTGTGGCTAATTTTGCCAGTTCAATGGCGCGTTTCATATATGATACGT
>ERZ773068.1322-NODE-1322-length-12337-cov-2.807116_pt1 | contig 12337 bp, 8 predicted proteins | sample MGYA00580620_ERZ773068 | MGnify/ENA primary metagenome ERZ773068 (study PRJEB29015, sample SAMEA2737983) | human oral metagenome | biome: human oral; feature: human-associated habitat; material: dental | place: China | collected 2101 ... | reverse complement strand
TTGCAGAATGTGTTGCCAATCCTTGGTATTACTTTCGTGAAATCGCGCCTGTACCAGAAGGCAGTAAGAAGAACCGATTCCGTGCTAATAGGGCGAATATATCCCTTATCTGGTCGTTCTTTAACAGATGCCAGTATTTGCTTATCCAGCCTCGTCAGACGGGTAAGTCGTATAGTACCGATACATTGATGGTCTATATCCTAAGCTTCAGTTTCGGTATCCGTACATTGCTCTATACTAAGGATAGACCTCTGGCTACCAAGAACATCATTCGTCTGCGTAAGCTATTCGAACGTATGCCTGAATACTTAAACCCGATGACGCGTGATGACTCGGCTAATAGGGATACGATTACAGTACTGAAACGTGGTAATTACTACAACACCATCGTGGCACAGGACAATGAAGAAGATGCGGATAAGAAAGGTCGTGGTGATACGGTAGAAGTACGCCATGCGGACGAGATCGCTTATTGTACGTATAACTTCGTGACGATGCCGACCATGGGTAGTGCGATGAACGCGGCGAAGGAAGATGCGATAGCCGAAGGTAAGGTCACTGGCTCTATCTTTACGACTACTGCGGGTAAGAAAGACTCACCTCATGGTGCTTGGGCTTACGAGGTGTTCATCGAGTCTGCTGAATGGAATGAGAAATACTACGATTGTATCAATCGAGATGATTTCGAGAAGATGGTAAGGAAGGACAGTAATCCACTAGATGAGTTAGCCAAGATGGTCGGTATCTTCGCGATACAAGGTACATTCTCCCATCGTCAATTAGGCTATACGGATGAATGGTTGATCGGTAAGATCGTAGAGAACAAAGTCTCACCTGAAGCAGCATTAAGGGACTACTATAACGTCTGGACAAGCGGTAATGAAACTTCGCCATTCAGTACACGACAACTGCAAATGATCTCAGGTTCTATCGAGGAAGTCGAAACACGTGACATGGAAGGCGGCATTACGATTAACTGGTACTATCCGATGGGTACGATTAACCAAATCATGGGTACACGCCCAGTAGTCGCTGGTATGGATACTTCGCAGAACGTTGGTCGTGACAGTACCACGATTACCTTTGTCGATGCCACCACATTGGATATACTGGGTACAGTTAACTGTAATAGTGTCAATCTCTATAAGTACGCCACATGGTTGGCTGACTTGATGACACGTTTCCCTAAGATGGTGCTGGTACCTGAAAACAAATCCAGTGCTCAGGGGATATTGGATTACTTGATCGAAGTGTTCCCAAGTCGTGGTATTGATCCATTTAGGCGTATCTTTAATACGGTTGTAAATGATCGAGAAGCGAAACCACGTGTCTACGATCAAGTCATGGCTCACCCTAACCGTATGTTTATCGCTAACCAGCATCGTAATCAATTCGGTTATGTTACAGCAGGTAGTGGTAAGTACAGTCGTGAGAATCTCTACAATGAGACTTTGTTTAGAGCGATTGACATATCGGCTGATAAAGTCAAGGATGAACGATTGATTAAAGAGCTATTGGCTCTGGTATTGAAAGACAATCGAATAGACCATCCTAAAGGTGGGCATGATGACCAAGTGATCAGTTGGTTATTGGCATGTTGGTTTATCTTCAATGCACGTGAAGTACAGCAATACGATATACACAGAGTTCGATTCCTAACTGATGTAGTGAATGCTGGTGAAGAATACAATCCTGAAGAAGACATGGCTAAGAGACGACAGATATCCATTAGGGATACTGTAAAACGTTTATACGAAGACTTAGGTGAAGCAGAATCATTTATCGAGTTTAGTCACATCGAGAAACAAATACGTCTATTAGAAGGACAACTGAAAGGTGAGTATCTGGACGAAGTCATCGGCATGTCTGACATGATCGAAGAGATGCGTAATAAGCGTAAAGTGGAGTTGATGAAATCCAATTCCAATATCGTGAATGATATACTGGATGGATTAGGTGCCGTGACTGAGAAACCGCGTGCAGGAGATGTCATGTTATCTAACGGCTATATACCGAATAGGAGACTGGCTGACAGATGGGGTATGTTCCAAGACGATGTCATGGATCAGTACAGTAATAATAGAGAAGTCAGACTAGACAGTTTAGATTATTGGATGAGTTAGATAAAGCATAAACCTTATACCTCCTATACCCCGTAATGGAGTATAGGTGGCTAAGGTCTATGTTCTCACTATCGCTAGATCACTTGTACAGGCATCGGTGCGACACTGTAGTAGAGATCATTGGATTGTGCTGAATCGTAGAACACCACTGCTACTGTTGTCGCATTAGTAATGCTCTCTTGTACGGATAACTCAGTATTCCATTTACGGATCGGGAAATCGTACTCACGTCCATTGATCAACAACTTCATCATGGTGGGTCGTGGTGCTTCAGACTCACGTGAAGTACGGAACTGAGGTTTCGTATTATCGTATACTTTCTCGAACCATTGTTCAAGTGTCGTACATCCGCATCGTAAATCCAATGCAAAGTTATTACCAGACACTTGTTTGGCTATACACACGATCCCTTCACCGTATAGTGGGTTCTGATACGGATCGAAACCTAAGAGGTATCGTGTACCGGATGTATCCCCACCTGAGCGCATGAATCGAATATCGACTGTTTGCGGATGAATATGGTTCTGGAAGGTGTTGTTAATCGTACCCAAGTTAATGGCCACATTTAGTTGCTGTACGGCATTATAAAGCTTACCATTGAGTGTCCTGGATGGGCTATTCGGTGTAATATACACTTGGTTGGTCACTTTACGGAACTGGTTACGATCCAGTGTAAAGAGATACCAATCTAACTGATAGCCTAAGGTATCGTTTACCCAACGTGGTACAGGATAGAGTTTAACACTATAGGCACCATCACGTTCGGTAATGGTATAGTTAAACGTACGAGTCACGAAGAACTCACTATCGTTAAACTTGGTATTAACTGCTTTCTCATTCTCTGCTAGATGGTATTTCAGTACCAATACACCTTTAGTAGAAGCGACTGATTCCATGGCTCGTTCTAAGTAGAGGAGTTCGAACTTATTACCATCTATCGGATAAGTGACTGTAGAGCCATCACTGTAGTGTACTTTACCCATCAAGTTGATCGATGCTTTTAGGATCTGCTCAGGGATGAGTAAGTTGGATTCATCCGAAGCATCAATGTAAGGTGATACTAAGGAGATATTAGACACGAACTTATCGGCATCGGAGACATCTCTTAATAAAGAACTATACTCCACGATCCAGTTCGTGCGTCCTCGTACACCACCTCTATCGTCGTAGATGACGATGGTGATCATCTCACCTTCTTCTAGGTGGTGTGTGGTATAGAAGTCTGGTATATACCACATCGACTTATTATTGGGGTCTCTCTGTTGCAGTGGCTTCAATGGGATCTCAGAACCAATGATATTAAAGTTCTCATCGTAGCGTACAGAGATCGGTACACCACCATTACCGACGATCGTGCCTTTAAAAGCAATCGCATGGTGTATGGTGGTGCCTTTCAGGTAAAACTGAGAAGGGATAGAGAGTGTACGCTTAGCGGTTGAGTTATCGTAAAAGATCTGTCTGGCACAGGGAGAGATCAAGAAACCACCCGCGAAGAACCTTCCTTCTTCTTTAGACATCTCATCGGCTGTGATCTTAACATTGTATTCCTCTAACTGAGGCACTAATGTTACATTATCGATCGAAGCGACACGATACCTTTTCTGGGTCACCATGTCTTCTACTAAGTCATTGACCTTGGGTATCCACTTGTTCTTACCGGCAGCACCTAAGTAGATCTCGCTCATGTTCCACACTTTCCACAACTGTGTTTCATCGTAGACAGGTGGTTCGCCATCGGTACCTGTTACAGTAACGCGTCTGGCGACGTTGTGTGCCTGTATGGTTAGGTTGGCACCAGGATAGTTGTTTGGCATCTTCTTAATTTCCTACTCTAATAAAATGCGACGTTTCGATTTCATCTTTCAGGTAGATACGGATAACTGCTCGTAAGAACCTGTTGGCATGATACGATAAGGTCGTGACATGGTCTTTGAATGTAGGCAGTATGGTGACGTATTGCCTGTCGATGTACTCTAAGTTAAAGAGTGGCTCTATGTTAAAGAACTCACGATAGTTCACTTCAATGTAGTCAATGACTTCATCATCCGTATAACGAAGATTCATCTTAGGGAATGTCACCATATTGCGGCTTAAATCATCTATCAGTCTGGATACCAGTGGAGAGAAGATCTTGTATTTCTCCTGTAGAGGTATCGTTTCAGTCATCGGCTTATCCTTAAGATAAGGTACTTGGGATAAGTAATCCGTCACTTGCTTATCGACTATATTGGCTTCGTTCTTGAAGGTATCGGTATCTTGAGTAAAGATATCCCTCTTAGGTGGAATGATCTCCATGATCTCGTAGGGCTTACCTTCTAAGATATTAGCTCTCTCTATGGTCTTAGAGCCATGTTCACCAAAGCCTAATTTCTCTTTGGGGATGACACCACTACCTACTTTAATCAATAAGTTCTTATCGTCTAATAGATCGAAATGGTTATTGCGCGATAACTGATGGTTACGTACATAGCCAACTTGCCTATCAGCATTCACCACACCTGAAAGTACCTTCTTACCATTTAAGGTAGTCTCATTCGGGAACCCGTATAGACGATAGGTGATTTGCTGCATGTCTATATTCAGGTTAATGGCACTTTTGTTGATGATGTGCACTTCTGGGAAATCGACAAAGTAGTCTATCCCTTCGATTAGTGCATATCCGTTTAAGAAGATATCCAGATAACCATAAGGGATCTTAACAGGCTGTGTCTTGACTCGTCTATCGGTAACATCGTAGTAAGACTGCATCAAGGTGAACTTCAAGTTACCTCTGTAAGTCTCTACTTTGGTGTTGACTGATAAGTATTCCCTATCTGTACGGATGATGAACTTACGATCAGCTGTATTGAACTGAGCCGTATTCGTCGGCTGTATGGTTAAATACTTATTGGTCAGTGTCTCACGTAACGTAGTCTGCACTAGAGCAGTAACATCTGACCAAATCTTAGGATCATTCGGTTTTAAACGAATATCGTCATCTGTCGCACTGTAGATCTTGTAGCGTTGATCATCTGTACTGTATTCAAACTCATGGCCTGCATTACCGTAGTATTGGAAAGGCTGTACAGTACCGACACCACCGATGAACTCTACAGCGAAACACTGGTCTTTATTCACGATGGTATACTCGTTCATGCCTGCATATCTGCCCCATGAGAGTAACTTACCTTCTCTATCGTATTCGTAAGCGGTACACTGCTGCCTATAAGCATAAGGCACAGTCAGGTACTTGACACCATTCTGACCATCGATAAACGATGAATGCGGATGCACTGACTTAGCGGTATACCAAACAGCAGCATTATAACCGTATGCTTGTTCTGCATCCGTTAATTTACAAGTAGGATGTTCCAGTGACATCATCTTGATCGCCATGGAGTTCTCTAGGTTCTCTGCTTTCCATGCATCTTGGATTTCAATCCACGCATCGCTGCTAGTCTATCGCTATAGTTCAGGCGATTGAGTTCATGGATGCGATTATTAACATACGGTAGTTTACGTGTTTTGTATTGCTTACGATACTGGACGTAGAAATACACTTCATTGGCTTTAGGATCTAAGATGGGATTAGATTCCATCAGTTCACGTACTAGGTTCGTACTGATGCTGAAATCACGATTCGCTAATTGACGAATATTCGTAATATCATTGCGATGCAGGATAACACCTCTTTGTAATAAAGGTGTCTGTCTAGGAGCTGCGATTAAGAAGAACTCGCAATCATCGTAGAACTCGACATCATCTCGTCCGGTTTGTTTATCGTAAGAGAAGATGTATTTGCGTATCTGGTCCAATGTGCTCTTGAATGTTGGTGTACTGCCTAGGCGCATTGTAATCACTTTGGTTATGGTAGAATCGTACACCACTTCGACGATATCGTCTTCTACTAGGTTAACACCCATGATGTCTTTTACCCAATAGCCATTGACATAAGCGGTTAATACACCTGTCTTCTTACTGTAGTCATTGACAAAAGCCAATAATCTATTCTTATCCCTTGCATCTTTCACTTTCTGGTAGATGACATCTATCTTCTCTTTACGTAGCGATGCATCACGTGTCGTGATCAATGCATTCTTATACGTCTTAAAGGTGACTTCTTGTTTATTAAAGTCTATCCCTAATCCTGTCTCTTCTTTTATTACAAAGATCAAGTTGTTGCTAATCGTACGAGTAAAGTATACCAAAGACAATGGAATATACTTACCAGTCTTCGTATAGAACGTAAATGCAATCGTACTCTCTCGAACATAGTCAGCCATGTTCACCCAAGTGGACGTATCTTCCCATTCCAGTATAGGCAGATTCAAGAGGTGCTCTTTGATATTCCCTAACTGATAGAGGAAATATCGATCGTGTAGTGTCGGTAGCCGATATCGCTCACTCATGACGGTGATGAAGTTACGATACCCTTCGACTGGAGAGATGTTCTCCAGTCTGATAATAGAAGGGTTATCTTGGCATGGCATCGACCAGATGTGGCGGATATAATGGGCGACCAAATATGGTACGGCCATCGTGATCTACTCCTTATTTAAAGTATATTAGTAGCCATTCGTGGCTTGGACGACTGCGTTGATGAATTGTGCTTTGTCTTTAAAGTGGCGTAGGCAAATACGGGTTAAACCTGATTTCTTAAATACAGGCTCAGTAAGACAGATCAGTACAATGGCTACGAATGTCGGTAAGTGTTCCAATCCAATCGCAATGGTCTGTTCTTTCTCGATGCCTGTCCATGAGACATTAGCGAGGTTCTTAGCCACTACTGTATAGAGTAAGGCATCGGTTAGGTTATTCATCACGGGATTGGAAGAGATGGATTTGACTTTCTCCACGAATGCTGGTACGGAAGCGATAACTTGGTTATCGAGTACTCGCTGTAAGTATACAGCAGGGATACCGATCTCACGAGAGAGCTTAGCGATCTGTACTTGGTATTCCATCTCGCTGAAATACTCTTCTTCGGTTAGTAAAGACACGTAGAACCATGCGGATAGCGCACGAACATTCAGGATGTCTTCAGGTGTTAAAGATAAAGCAGTAGCGATGGATGTGGTAATTAAGTCACTATAGCACTTAATCAGGTTCGATGAGAGTGATTTGATTACACGAGCACCGCTATTGGCTAAAAGGCCCGATAGTGCATTACGTGTCACCTGTAAGGTATACATCGGTTTATTCGTAACAGACATCTCAGTCTCATCACGCATGGTGATAAAGGATGACAAATCAGCCACACTGTATCGATGTCCATTACCTGTCTCTATTATTAAAGTGTGGTCGAATTTACGCACCAATCTGTTCGGATAGAACAAGATGGTGTTGTTGTTATCGTTAAACTTCGTGAAGTTATTCGAGGTGACGATGACTTTACGGATTTCTGCTTCTAGTTCTTTAGTCAGGAACTTAGAACCTAAAGTCGTGTCGTAGGATGAATAGTAGATCATGCTTCTTCTTTCTCTTTTCTAAAAGATGATTTCAAACAAGGCCTATAGTGGCTATATTCTATTAGCCATAGGCGATTTTCATAACTTCTCAAAGTCCTTCTGTTTCTATCTTTAATGTAAATATTTTCAGTACCACCATATAGGAATCCTTAATTTTGTTATATGAAAGTGTCCGGCCGGACGGTGTTTACCGTCTGTCTAGGCACTTGATTATGGCAGCAGAAGAATACCGGTATTCTTTTTCCTTTTGCTTTAAATTAACACTTTTAACGGTTACACAATCTGTTAATATCCTGACTATGGAGCTTGATAAACATGGCTACTGAAATTTACATTAGTAATGCCACGCCCCACAGCAACCATCTGGGTACTAAGGACTTGTCAGCACGTGTCGTGGATCGTACTCCACTTCTGCGTCCTATGTTCTTGCCTTATTTCCCTTTCTTCGGTCGCAAGGGCACTTTAGACGAAGTGATGGTAGACGGTGCAGCGTTTGAATCCATTTACGGTGCTGAGACACTGGATGAGCGTTCTCCCTACTTCAACCATGCTTCTGTCTTTATTAAAGGCATCCTGAATGCTGGCGGTAAGATCATCGCTAAGCGTATCGTGCCTGAGAAAGACCGTAAGTACGCTTCACTGCGTGTGTCTCTCGAATACGTAGAGACTCAAGTAGACGAGTACGTACGTGATCCTTCTGGTCACTTCAAACTCAACAACAACAACGACAACGAAACCACTGGCCGTAAAGTACCAGGTGCATTGTTCCGCTTCCATGTGGAAGAGATCCCGACTGTCACCTTGAATACCGGTGCCGGTAACATCGAAACATTCCAATTCGGCATGGGTGCTCAGTCTGTATCTGATCTGACTGATGGTAATGGTCAAGTCGGTAAGCGTGTGCCTCTCTTTGATTTCGTTGCGCCTTCTCCTGGTGAGCATGGTAACTTGAACGGTATGGCTCTGTGGGCACCGACGACTATTAGTCCGTCTCCGGTTAACTACGTGCCACTGAACGATGCTAAGGCTTATCCTTATCGCTTGCGTCTCGTGACTAAACCGACTGCCACTTCTTCTCCTGCTATCTCTTATAGTCGTCTCGGTATGCCTGAGATCGATTTCTGCTTGAAACCAGAAGCACGTTCTAAAGCAGGTGTGGATTACCACATAGGCGATGTGTTCTTGGATAGCTACAATGACTTGATCCCTGAGAATCCGCTGGTACCGCCTACTTACGGCCCATTTAGCCGTCTGCACGTTTACCAAGAGAACGTAGACTCTGTCCTTTCCATGCTGGTGAAGAAAGAGACTGACGTAGAGAAGATCGGTGATCTGACCAATGTTACCGATGAGAACATCAACGACTTGCGTTATCTCTTTAACGTACTGGGTGGTACGCACTCTGATGGTACACCTTACCAGACTTATCGTCGTGCTACGATTGGTGGTAATGCCACTCCTCTGGGTGAAAACACCTACGTGTGGGCTAAAGGTGGCCGTGATCCCGTCATGACTGATGCTTTGTTCGAAGCTGAAGTCGATGCATTGCTTAAAGAGTTCGAAGATCCTAACTCTAAGTACATGGACGAAGTACAGTTCAACGACTCTGTGTTCATCGACACTGGTTACTCTTTGGACTTTAAACGTAAGATGGGTCGTTACTTGGCTAACCGTAAGGATAGATGGGTATTGGCTACTACTTACGTTAATGGTGAGAAACCTACTACAGCGGCTGAAGAACTCGGTCGTATCAGCATGATCGCCGGTGCCATCCGTCGTTATCCGGATAGCCAAATCCATGGTACTTCAGCATTCCGCTGTGTCGTGGCTAAAGGCAGTGGCCTGTTGGCTAAATCTGTATCCTCGTATAAGAAACGCGTACCCATCACTTACGAGATCGCCGTACTCTTGACCAAATACTGGGGTGCAGGTAACGGTATCGCCAATAGCCGTTGGGACTGGTCTGAAGGCTCGAACAACAAGTTTAACTACCTGATCGATGTCACTTCAGGATTCGTGCCGTATCAAGTACGTAATGGTTACTGGGCTGCTGGTGGCATGTGGGCACAGCAAGATGAACGTAAGACTTCTTACTTCCCGGCTTTCCGTACCATCTTCGACGATGATACGTCTACCTTGACGAACATGCGTACCATGTTGGTACACGTGGACATCAACAAGATCGGTGCTGAGATGCAGCGTGTGTTCAGTGGTAAAGACTGGACTCAAGATCGCATGAAGCAAGAGATGACCGAGTGGTTCTACGATCAGCTCAAAGGCAACAAATACGGTGGTAAAGTCGAAATCAACGTGAAGATTACCTTTACGAAGATGGACGTTCAACGTGGTTACAGTTGGCACACTGAAGTCACTGTGTTCAGTGATCACTTCTACACTGTACAGACCTTCGAGTCTATCAACCGCCGTCGTAGTGACAAAACCGTCGATGACGATACCATCACTGCTTAAATACACACCTAGGCAGTAGGTCTTACTATTCAGTAGGGCTTTACTGCTTAGCCTTTTATTGTACTTATTCTAAAGGATAAAAGACATGGCACGAGTTAGTCCCGTGTATATGGAGCGTGGTGACAGTACACCTGCCGGTTATGCACAAACTCCTGTAGCCCACTTACTGCAAGGTGGTCAGTTCGGCTACAGTAAAAACTATCGCGCGTGGATGAACGACCATCCGTTTACCACTCGCCCAGTGATTACACTGTTGGTAGAAGCACCTTTGTTCTTCAAGATGCTGCCTAATGCGCAGGAGAACATCTCCATGCTGCGTAGCTTGGTAGAAACAGTTCGTACTAAGTGGACTGGATTCCAGCACAAGAAAGTAGTTAACTGGGACAGCAAGAACTTTGGTGCAGATGGACAGAAATACGAGTTCTACACCAACGTGACGGTTGAATATGGTCAGTTGAGTATGTCTGTTTGGGAACGTCCAGGTATGCCGATTAAACGCTATCTGGATTTCTGGATCGACATGGGCTTGATGAATGAAGAAACCAAGTATGCTTCTATTGCTACTGTGGCAGGTACAGAAGCGTACGATGCTTTGCCTGACATGTACACCATGAGCATGTTGGCCATTGAGCCTGATGTGACTGGCCGTCGGGTGAACCAAGCTTGGTATTGCTTTAACATGGCTCCACGTGACAGTGGGGATAATGAAGCACAATCTGATAAAGAGAATCCGGCTACTGGTCGTGAACTCAATATCGGTTGGACTGCTTTGTTCCACTACGGTTATGGTGTGGACTTGTGGGCACAAACCATCTTGGATAAGTTGAATCCAATCGGTGCGAATGTGATGTACGAAAAAGCATTCGTGGAAGGATTGGATGCGATGGTGGCGGCAGGACAATCGTCTTATGCTTCTACTATCCAACACATCGCACGTAGCCGTATTAAGTAATACGAGGATATTACTCCGAGTAAAATAATACGAACTAAAAAAGAAGTAAGAGCATACGCCTTATACCTCCTATAGTCCATTACGGGCTATAGGAGGGTAAGGTTATGTCTGCCACTTACGTGTTGCCATGCTCTATCGAGTATGTCTGTCGTGTTCTTCAGGATGTTTAATAAATACTAACTCAGGATAAAAGATGGATATGCCTATTACAAGCACGAGGATGCGTTTATACGCATGTTTAGGCGTAAGGTATAGTAAGGTGTACCTTAGGTGTTATCGTCTCTGTAGGCGCATTCTGATGCGTTCTAGAGGCCCTATGCTGCTATTACGCTGCCTTAGCCTCAGGATGAGTAACTGCTTTGCTGAAATGATCGTCTACTTTCTGGTAATGAGACATGTTAAAGCCATTAGTCATTTCACCACGTTTTACTTGGATAAAGCGTAATGGATCGATAACACTGTAATCACCATCATCGTCGATACAGATGTAATCCACATCGTAGCCTTGCTCTTTTAGCTTATCCAGATAACGTTGGATAAACGATCCACGTTGGTTCTTGTAGATATCGTAAAGATTGTCTTCTATCTCATCAGGCGCATACTTACGTCCATGTACGGCTGTATAGTCATGCTTCACGATATCAGGCAATAGGGCTAATAGACGATCTTTGGCTAAAGGAATCGTATAGTCTACTTTATACATGCCTTCTACTTCGTTAAAGAGGCGTAGTTCTACACCTGTATTAGCGAAGAGTTCTGCTTGTTCCTGGATGGTATCGAGAGACCATGCTTTAGACGAGATGACGATACTGGCTTGATGGGTATCTTGAAGATGTTGGATCAGGTGCAGGATATTGGTATCGAGCTGATGATGTCTGTGTGTTTGGGTGTAGATGTCGTATCCTGCTTGTTGTGCTGCGAATCTGGATGTTTGGTGGGCGATGACACCATCGATGTCTAAGAAGATGAGTTTAATCTGTTTCATGGTCTGTACTCAGTCTAAAATGGGTGTAAAAAAAAGAGGTGCTTACAGAGATACGTACTAGACATCTTAGGGTGTCTAGTACGCTCTGCATAAGTGTCGTTTACTGCTTAATCGTTAAAGATCTCGCAGAATAAGATATAGGCGGTAGCCGCTACAGAACCGTAGCAAACAACAGAAGTCAGGATGTAAGTAAAAGTAGTGTACATGATTGTGTCCTTTTTAAATGGATTAAATAAAAGTGGTAGTCGAAGGTATCTTCCTTCTTCTACTTTAATAGTATATATCTGTAATTTTCGCCAAGTCTTAACTCAACCAAACAAAAAAAGCAACATACTCCCTATACCGGATAGTACCCGCAAAG
>ERZ773068.1313-NODE-1313-length-12367-cov-3.228151_pt1 | contig 12367 bp, 10 predicted proteins | sample MGYA00580620_ERZ773068 | MGnify/ENA primary metagenome ERZ773068 (study PRJEB29015, sample SAMEA2737983) | human oral metagenome | biome: human oral; feature: human-associated habitat; material: dental | place: China | collected 2101 ... | reverse complement strand
GGCAATATTGTGTTAGGATAAATGAAATATTGTACGTAACACCACATTACAATTGCTTAAAGTTATAATGCAGTAATAACTTTTAAAATACCTGCCTTATGATTTCCAGCGATTTTATATACTTGAAGTTAGGGAGATGTAATTCGAAAAATCGAACTACTATGTCCAATATCTCTATCATTTGTGTACGGGTATACTGCCCTATATCGTAACTGTCGGTCTTTTCGTTCAAGAATTGAGCTAATATCCTGCTGTTCTCCTCTGTGGCAAAATGCTCGTGGTGGGTAGTTTGTCCGCAGAAAACTCCATTTTGCATATCGAATATTGCCCCCTCGGAGTACGTCTCCGTATTGGGGTATATGCCGAGTCGGCGTCCATATTCGAGTAGGAATATTAGGCTGAATTCCAGTGTATTGCCGCAGGTGAAATCGAGTAGCGATATAGTCCTATCCAAAAAATCGTACAACGATGTATCCCGGTACTGTTCCCTTATCGTGCGATATACCACCTCTGCCATAAAGAGTGTTGTCAGACGTTTCTCTGCATCGAAGGGGATAGTTTTGTATATTTTCAACGGCGATATGTCGTTGATATACACCAACGAACCATTGCCCCGTTTGGCTATTATCTCTACTGTCGAAAACGGCTCCAAGAGCGATACCTTAGTCGATTTGCGGTTACCCGACCGTAACATAGCCGACAGCAGACCTTCTTGTCGGCTAAAAAGTGTTATTATTCGTTTGTTGTCGGAGTACGCAATGTGGTTTAGTACAATGGCTTCGGTCGTGATGAGCATATTTTGGAGGTGGGTTTACATAAACCTCGATAAAATACCGATAAAATGGCTGTTACGTGGTGTCGGATATTTGTGCGACAGGTCGCCCGATAGGTTGCCGTCGCCTTCGAAATCGGGAATCCAGCACTCATCGTATCGCTCTATTATCCACTTATGTAGAAGGTACGCCATCTTGTTCATAAAAGAGAGTCTGCCAATCTGCACCGATACTTGGTGAGTGATGTATATGCAATGTATCTTTTTGTACCACAGCCCGAAACGGTTGTCTGATATTACTGTGTCTATCTTGTGTTTCTCTACAAGCCGTTTTAGTACAAAATGCTCTTTTGCAATACTATATATGAACTTTGGCAGTTGCGATATCATTGTCATTACTTGCGAATCGGATTTGCCGTAATGTATGGTAGTCCATTTGAAATCAATTGTTTGCTGCTCGGGAAACTCTTTCTTTAAAAATATCAAAGGATACCCGTCGGCTGCTATTATCACTTCTTTGTTTGCCTCTATTAGAGCTTTGATTATTGGCACACAGCGTGTTGCGTGTCCAAGCCCCCAATTGAGCGGAGCTATCATTATGCGTGAGCCTTCGATGTTTTCTATTCTGCTTTTTAACGGATTCTTAGCCATTTATTTGTGTTTTTATACCGAGATTCTCTACGAGAGTCGCTATCTCTTTAAGTCTTTGTTCGTCTGCTTTATACAGCTCTTTTACAGGAGTAGGGCGGTCTAATGTGTATATCATCACGCTTTTGGGTTTTATCTTTTTGATTGCCTCTATCCAAGCGGCGACCTCCTTGTCGGAGGTATTGTCTATCTCTACTCCTTTGTATTTTCCTCTGAAAAATAGCGTCTGCACCGTGAGTTCGCCTTTGAACTGTCGGAGATTTTCGATGGTCTTCTCGAGTGAAAATTTCGTAACGGGCTGGTTTATAAGATTTATCGTGTCTTCTATACCTGAGTCGAGTTTTAGGATATTGTTGTCTATTTTTTGCAGGGCGTCGAATATTTTGGGCTTGTTTATAAGCGTTGCATTGGATAATACGGATACTTTTGTCGTCGGGCAGATGCTGTTGCGGAGCTCGATGACATCGTCTATTATCTCGGCAAACTGTGGATGCATCGTAGGTTCTCCGTTGCCTGCAAACGTGATGGTGTCTATATGCTCATTTTTACGATTAAAGTCTGTCAAAGTTTCTTTTAATATCCGTTTTACGTCGTCGCGTTGTGGCAGGTGCGAGTCGGGTTTGGTGAAGTTGAAACCACATTCGCAATATATGCAGTTGAAGTTGCACAACTTGCAGTCGTCGGGTAAGAGGTTGACTCCGAGTGAAGTACCGAGACGGCGGCTTTTTACCGGTCCGAAAATTATTTTATTGAACAACATAACATTAAGATTTAAAGATTCAGTATTTTTCTACAAAGGTAATGCTTTTAATTGGATTGGTGCGTAGCGTTACAAAAATATTTGTATTGTGTGGATTGTTAATTTTTTTATACCTTTGTCCCCGATAAGTTCGTATATTATGCAGAATAATTTTGACGATATTCGTCCATATCTAAATAGCGAAATACAAGTGGTTTTTAGACAATTACTTGGCAACGATGAGGTGTTGACAGGAGCAAGTGCCGTGATGCCGATTGCCCTGATAGACGATTTGAAGCGTAATTATGAACAAATATCGGATATAGACACCTTTCAGGAGAGGTATATGTATCCGATGCTCGAGAACCTGAAAAAGATAAAGAAGACCGAGATAACATTCTCAGGTACAGATAATATATCGCAACCGGCTCTGTTTCTGTCGAATCATAGGGATATTTTAACGGATTCGGCTTTTTTGCAATATGTACTGGTAAAGAACGGTCTCCGTACCTCGGAGATAGCCATCGGCAACAATCTTATGGTAAAGCCTTGGATAGCAGCAGCTATGCGAATCAATAAAAGCTTCGTTGTACGCCGCAATATAACCAAGGGTGAGCAATTATCGGCATTCTTAGAACTTTCGGGCTATATTGCTTATGCCATCACCTGCAAAAACGAGTCTATATGGCTTGCACACCGCGAGGGTAGAGCCAAGGATTCCGACGACCGCACACAGATTTCGTTACTCAAAATGTTGGCGCTGAGCGGCGAAGGTAGCTTTATAGAAAATATAAAGAGGCTCAATATACAGCCGCTGTCGATATCGTACGAATACGATGCTTGCGACTATCTGAAAGCCAAAGAATTGCAGCAAAAACGAGACGATGAGGCTTTTACAAAATCGTCAATGGACGACGTGGTGAGTATGCAGGTAGGGGCTTTGGGAGTTGCCTCCGAGATACATTACGCTTTTACGCCGTGTATCAATAGTAAACTTGATGAGATATCCGCTCTACACCTGCCACGCAACAGAGAAGTGGAGATGGTTGCTTCCCTGATAGACAGGCAGATACACGGAGCGTATAAAATTTATAAATCGAACTATATCGCTTTTGATATGCTCGAGAGTGGAAATTCATTTAGAAAATTTTACAGTTCGGAAGAAAAAATTAATTTTGCAAACTATATCGACAGCCGAATATCCAAGATTGATTTGGTGGATGTGGACATAGAGTTTTGTCGCCGTACTTTGCTCGAAATGTATGCCAATCCGCTAAGAAACAAGATGGTGGCGGATAGATATTACCAAGATAATCGATAATGAAATAATAAATTTATCAAACTATATTAATTTAAAAACTAAAAAAGTAATTTATGTTTAAGAATCACCCAAAAGGACTTATTGCCGCAGCTCTTTCGAATATGGGCGAGCGATTTGGCTACTATATTATGAATGCCGTGCTTTTGCTTTTTATTGCTTCGAAATTTGGTATTTCGGATACAGCAGCCGGCTGGATTTATGCAGTTTTTTATTTCCTTATTTACGTACTCAGCCTGCCGGGCGGTATCATTGCCGACAGAACCAAAAACTATAAAGGCACCATTATGACGGGACTTTCCGTTATGGCTGTCGGTTATCTGTTGCTGTCCATTCCTATTCTTTCGACTAAGGCAAATATTGGGTGGCTATTGCCATTTACCTGCCTTGCCTTATTCATAATTGCAGCAGGAAACGGCTTGTTCAAAGGTAATTTGCAGGCAATAATCGGACAGATGTACGATAATTTCGAAGCAGAGGCAGCAAAAGAAGGTCCTGAGGCTCTGAAAATTGCAAAAAGCAAACGTGATTCGGGTTTCCAAATCTTTTACGTATTTATCAATATAGGCGGGCTTATCGCTCCGTTCGTAGCTCCGTTGCTCCGCAGCTGGTGGCTCAAAACCAACGGATTGCTCTATAACTCGGAACTACCTAAATTGTGCCACAAATTCATAGATAACGCTTCTTCGATGACTGCTACCGATATGGACAACCTGAACCAACTTGTGCAGCAAGTTAGTATCAGCGGTACGGCACCAACCGATATGTTGCAGTTTTGTACCAACTACCTCGATGTGTTCAATACGGGTATTCACTACTCGTTTATCGCTTCGGTGGTAGCTATGCTTATTTCGCTGACAATATTTATCGTTACTAAAAAGATTCTGCCTACACCTGTAAAAAAATCACAGCACGAGGTAGAAGACTATACTCCGGAAGAAAAACAAACACAAGCCAAAGAGATAAAACAACGTCTGTATGCACTGTTTGCTGTGTTGGGTGTAGCGATATTCTTCTGGTTCTCGTTCCATCAGAACGGTCAGTCGCTTTCGGTCTTTGCTCGCGACTTTGTAAGCACCACTTCTGTTGCTCCCGAGATATGGCAGAGTATCAATCCTCTGTTCGTTATCTTGTTGACTCCGATTATAATGTGGATTTTCAGCACATTGGCGAAGAAAAACAAAGCTATCTCTACGCCCCGTAAAATAGTAATCGGTATGTTGGTTGCGGGCTGTGCGTATCTGTTCCTTACTATTGTGGCATATCAACACGGCTATCCTTCGGGAAAAGAGTTCTCTACCCTCGACGTTTCGATAAAAGAGGCGATGAAGTCAGGACCGTGGGTTCTGATTCTCACATACTTCTTCCTTACTGTTGCCGAGTTGTTCATCTCGCCGCTCGGATTGTCGTTTGTCTCCAAGGTAGCTCCCAAGCACTTGCAAGGTATCTGCCAGGGACTGTGGTTGTCGGCAACGGCTATCGGTAACCTGTTCATTGCCCTCGGTACGACAATGATTACCCAGCTGCCTCACCAATGGCAGTGTTGGGCGGTGTTCTGCGTCATTTGCCTTATTTCTATGGGTATTATGTTGGGTATGGTAAGATGGCTCGAAAAAATAACTAAGTAAACTTTTGATTTTTGGTATCTAAATAAGGAGGCTGTGCCCGAACGGGGTAGCAGCCTTTTTGTTTGTAGTCGGGTAATAGTGCAGGACAGTATAATGCGTTTGATTATTCCGACCATTTGTGCGATAAAAAAAATATTGAATGTGCGGACACGGGAGCTTTGATTATTGTCTACTTCCCACCCAGGTCTCAGCTTTTTTCTCGAAAAGAATGAAGACTTTTTAGAAACAGGCAATAATCTCCTAAAATTCTATAAGAGCGGGCTTAACAGTCGTGCCAGCGACTCTTTGATACGGGTAAATAGTTTTCGGTTGATCCAACTTGCAAGCTCTATCTCTTTACACGAAAGCAGGTCATTCTCGAATGCTTCTCGCATAGTGGTTGCCGTCTGCCTATCGTAGATGAAGGCACTTACTTCATAGTTGTGTTCGAATGAGCGGTTATCTATGTTTGCGGTACCAACTATGCCCACTTCGTCATCTACCGTTATAGCCTTGCTGTGCAGGAAGTTGTTTTGGTATAGGAATATTCTGGCTCCGGATTCCAATATATTCAGAAAGTAAGAACTGCTTGCTGCCGAGGCTATTATGGTGTCGCTCTTCATCGGCAACATAAGTCGTACATCTACACCGCTCAGGGCAGCCATCTGAATGGCTATCATAAGGCTCTCGGGAGGTAGGAAGTATGGAGTATGTATGTAAATGTGTTTTTTTGCATTGCTGAATACGGTAAGTAAGCCCTGTAATATAGACTCCCAGTCCGTATCGGGACCTGAATTGACTATCTGAGTATAGTTTTTCCTGTAAGTCTGTGGAGTGGGGTAGTATTTGTCGTCGGTAATCAGCCGTTTGTCTACGAAATACCAATCGGTAAGGAACAGATTTTGAAGCCCGTGTACTGCCTCGCCGTTCATTCTGACTATGGTGTCCCGCCATTTGCCCAGACGATTGCCTTTGATATATCGGTCGGCAATGTTGATACCCCCTGTATAGCCTATTTTACCGTCTATTACTATTATTTTTCGGTGATTGCGGTAGTTTATCTTGCTAAAACCGAATTTTAGTCCGAATGGCATAAAAGCGTGCAGAAAGACCCCTTCGTTTTTGAGCGATTGTTTGTACGACTCCGATAGGCGGAATGCTCCGAGATAATCGTATATAATACGTACTTTGACACGTTCCTGAGCCTTACGTATGAGCAGTCGGCGTAGTTGATTGCCGATATTATCGTCTTCTATTATAAAAAACTCTATATGAATATGTTCCTTAGCGTTTTCGATATCCTCGAATATACGCTCGAAAGACTCTTCACCCGAAGTCAATATGTCGAAATCGGTATCTGCATATAGTGGGGCATTGCTGCTTTTTATAAGCAATTGAGCCGATTTGTGGAAGTAATACGGGATATTGGACTTTTTCAGCTTGGCTAATTCTGTGTCGTAATCGGGTTTTTTTCGGATAGGCGAGTTGGTGAAGTCTTTTGGGGAGAAGAATTTGTTTTCTCGGTAATTTCTGCCGAAAAATACGTAAAAAACCAATCCCACAACGGGCAGAAGTATCAAGCATACAATCCACGCTATCTGTTTTACGGGGTTGCGGTTGTCGAGCAATACCACCGATATGGCTACAGCTACCATATAAATGTACAGTATCAGCAGAATGTAGTAAAGAATCGACAATACAATAGCCATAACGGTGTAATGGGTTGCTCCGCACAAATTTATTTTGATTGCAAAGTTAAGTAAAAAACTTTATTTGTCAAAGATTTGCGTTTTGTTTGTTTGCCGTCGGGCAAATAATGTTTTTGCCGTTTCTGTAAGTTTCAGACACAACGTGTTTCGTAGAACAACAAAACAAATTAATCAGGAAAAGAATAAAGTGTGTGAAAAACACGGTTTTATAAAAACATTTATGACAAATTATATGTATGTCGTTTTTTTTTCATAACTTTGCACACTTTTTTCCACAAAAATTAGTTTGTATATAAGCAATAGAAAATAAAGGGATTATAAAATAATGGCAAAACAAAATTTAGCTTTTACGAGAAACATCGGTATTATGGCTCACATCGATGCCGGTAAAACTACGACATCCGAACGCATACTGTTTTATACGGGTCTTACGCATAAAATAGGTGAAGTTCACGACGGTGCCGCCACAATGGACTGGATGGAACAAGAGCAGGAACGCGGTATCACTATCACCTCGGCTGCTACTACTACGCGTTGGAAATACAAAGGACAAGAGTATAAAATCAACCTTATCGATACCCCGGGACACGTAGACTTCACCGTAGAGGTCGAGCGCTCGTTGCGAATCCTCGATGGTGCAGTGGCTACTTTCTGTGCCGTAGGAGGCGTGGAGCCGCAGTCGGAGACGGTGTGGCGTCAGGCAGATAAATACAATGTACCGCGTATAGGTTATGTAAACAAGATGGACCGTTCGGGAGCAAACTTTTTCGAAGTGGTAACACAGATAAAAGAGGTGCTCGGAGCCAATCCGTGCCCCATACAGATACCTATCGGAGCCGAAGAGAACTTCAAAGGTATCATAGACTTGGTAACGATGAAAGCCCTCTATTGGAGAGATGAGACTATCGGTGCCAATTATCAGATAGAGGATATTCCTGCCGATTATCAGGCAGAGGCTGCCGAATGGAGAGACAAAATGCTCGAAACTCTGGCTTCGTTCGACGATCATTTGATGGAAAAATATTTCGACCACCCCGAAACTATCACCGAAGACGAGATACGTGCTGCTATCCGTAAGGCTACTATTGCTATGGAGATAAATCCGATTATCTGCGGCAGCTCGTTCAAAAATAAAGGCGTGCAGCCTCTGCTCGATGCTGTCTGTGCATATCTTCCTTCTCCGCTCGATACGGAATTTATCGAAGGTACAGACCCCGACAACGAAGAGAAAAAGCTACAACGCCGACCCGACGAAAGCGAACCGCTGTGTGCTCTGGCGTTCAAAATAGCTACCGACCCATACGTAGGACGTCTATGTTTCTTCCGCGTATATTCGGGTAAATTGGAGGCAGGCTCGTATGTATACAACGTGCGTTCGGGCAAAAAAGAGAGAATATCGAGAATATTCCAGATGCACTCCAACAAACAGAACCCCGTGGATTACATCAGTGCGGGCGATATAGGTGCAGGAGTAGGCTTCAAAGATATTCGTACGGGCGATACGCTCTGTAGCGAAGACCATCCGATAGCTCTCGAAAGTATGGACTTCCCCGACCCCGTAATAGGTATTGCCGTAGAACCCAAGACACAGTCAGACCTCGACAAACTCGGAGTGGGACTCGGTAAACTTGCCGAGGAAGACCCGACATTCACTGTTAGAACCGACGAACAGACGGGACAGACGATAATATCGGGTATGGGTGAGCTCCATCTGGAAATCATCATCGACCGCCTCAAACGCGAATTTAAGGTAGAGTGCAACCAAGGCAAGCCGCAGGTTACATACAAAGAGGCTATTACCAAAGAGGTTGAGACACGTGAGGTGTACAAGAAACAGACTGGTGGTCGCGGTAAATTCGCAGATATTATCGTAAAAGTAGGTCCTGTAGACGAAGGCTTCGAAGGCTCGTTGCAGTTTATCGACGAGGTGAAAGGCGGTAATATCCCCAAAGAGTATATCCCGTCGGTACAGAAGGGATTCCAAGCGGCTATGAAGAATGGTGTTCTGGCAGGCTTCCCTGTCGATACGCTCAAAGTAACTCTGGTAGACGGTAGTTTCCACGCTGTGGACTCCGACCAGTTGTCGTTCGAAATATGTGCTCAGTTGGCATTCAAGAGTGCTTGTGCCAAGGCTAAGCCCGTGCTTATGGAGCCCATAATGAAGCTCGAAGTGGTAACACCCGAAGAGAGTATGGGCGACGTCATAGGCGACCTCAACAAACGTAGAGGCAACGTGGAGGGAATGGACTCTTCGCGTACCGGTGCCAGAATAGTGAAAGCAAAAGTGCCTTTGGCAGAGCTTTTCGGTTATGTAACAGCATTGCGTACCATTACTTCGGGTAGGGCAACAAGCTCTATGGAGTTCTCGCACTATGCAGAAGTATCATCGTCGCTGGCAAAAGCCGTAATAGAGGAGCAGAAAGGACGGACAGACTTATTGTAATATTTTATATTGGTTAGTACATGTGTTGAGGCAATTTTGACTTTACGGCAAGATTGTCTCAATTTTTTTGTAGAAAATAGTTTTATGCCTCCATATATCATAATGTCGTGTTAAACAGATATTTAATGAGGTCAAAAAACTTTTGTATATAATAGGTGTGTATTTTTTTGTAACTTTGCAGTCTTATCTAAAAACAAAATATATTATATAAACAAATATAACAGGTAAATATAATATGGATACACAAAAAATGCGGGCTGCCATTATCGGCATAGAAGCATATATCCCACCATACATCCTTACCAATGACGAGCTTAGCAATATGGTAGATACTACCGACGAATGGATAATGACACGTGTCGGTATACATACTCGTCATATACTCAAAGAGCCTAACGAAGGAATGAGCTATATGGCAGAACGTGCTGTAAAAGGGCTTCTGGAGAAGACGAATACCGACCCTTCGGAGATAGATGCCATCATCTGCTCTACCGTAACGGGCGATATGATTTTTCCTGCAACTGCCTCTATCATAGCAGATAAGTGCGGTATAGTGAATGCTATGACTTTCGATATGAATGTCGGTTGTGCGGGATTTATACACGCTTTCAAGACAATGTCTTTGTACATAGAGAGCGGTTTCTGTAAGAAAGCCATTGTGGTGAGCGGCGAGAAGATGTCGGCAATAATAGATTATACCGACAGAAACACGTGCCCTCTCTTTGGCGATGGAGCAGCAGCCGTGCTTGTCGAAGGACGCACCGACGGCACGGGTTTACAGGACGCCATACTGCGTTCGAACGGAATAGGCAGGCAGTATCTGTATATGGTTGCCGGTGGCAGCCAGCGTCCCGCCTCGCACGAGACGGTAGACAAGAGGTTGCACTACGTATATCAAGATGGTAAAAATGTCTTCAAATGGGCGGTAGAGAAGATGTCTGATGTCTCTGCAGAGATAATGGAACGCAATGGACTGACGCCCGATGATATAGCTTATCTATTGCCTCATCAGGCGAATATGCGTATCATAGATGCCGTTGCCAACAGAATGGGGATAAGCAAAGAGGATAAAGTGCTTGTCAATATAGAACATTTTGGCAATACGTCATCGGCTACTATACCTATTCTGATGTGGAATAAGCAGGAGCTATTCAAGAAAGGCGACAATCTGATACTCTCTTCGTTCGGAGCGGGTTTTGCTTGGGGTAGCCTGTGGATAAAATGGTCTCTTTGACACACCCACCATACAACTTTAATCACATCGTAGCCGATAATAAAAGTCTGTTTATATAGAAAATTATTATTTATGTAGACAGTAGAGAGCGGGGTGGTAGTATGGAATGGTTATATACTTTGTTTTTCTTTGTCGGGCGATTTTGTGTTTTTTCGATTGACTGACGTCATATTTATTTAGTAAGAATGAATTTAGATAAGTTTTACTCGGTAGTTTTTGGTAACGACAAAGTAGAAGTGTCTGCTGAGGATATGCAGACGGTAGCAGGTAGTTACGAGTTTCTCGAAAGATTTGCGGCAAAGAAATTGATATACGGCATCAATACGGGTTTTGGTCCTATGGCTCAATACCGTATCGACGAAGCGAGTATGCGGCAATTGCAGATTAATCTGATACGGTCGCACTGCACTGGCGTAGGGCAGATACTATCTGCAGAGGAGACGAAGGCAGTAATGCTTACACGGCTTAATACATTTTTGCAGGGGTATTCGGGCGTACATACCGATACGATAGAGTTGCTTCAGGCTCTGATAAACAACAATATAACACCTATCATTTATGAACACGGCAGCGTAGGAGCATCGGGCGACTTGGTGCAGCTGGCACACCTTGCTCTCTGCCTTGTGGGCGAAGGCGAAGTGATGGTAGACGGGTGTAGGCGGAAGACCGAAGACGTTTTCGGGCAGATGGGAATAAAACCGCTGAGGATTCATCTCCGCGAGGGACTGGCTCTTACCAACGGTACTTCGGTGATGACAGCTATCGGGCTTATAAACGTGCTGAGAGCGAAACGATTGATAGAGCTTTCGGTAACACTGTCGAGTATGATAAATGAGGTAGTAGGTGCTTTCGACGACCACTTCTCCGAAGAGCTTAATATGGCAAAGCGGCATAAGGGGCAGAGAGAGATAGCCCGAACGATGAGATATATCTTGGCAACAAGCAGATGTATACGCAAACGCGAAAATTACTTTTACAACCAAGAGATAAAAGATAACTTCATAGAACACAAGGTGCAGGAATATTACTCGCTGCGGTGTGTGCCTCAGATACTGGGGGCAATAGCCGACGAAGCGGATAATGCCGAGAGAGTCCTCTTAGACGAGTTGAACTCAGCCTCCGACAACCCTATAATCGATGTTAAGACGGGCAACGTATATCACGGTGGTAACTTCCACGGCGACTATGTTGCTTTCGAGATGGATAAATTGAAGACGGGGATAACGAAGCTTACTATGCTTGCCGAACGCCAACTGAACTATCTGTGCCACAATAAGCTCAACGGTATCTTACCTCCTTTTGTGAACCTCGGTGTGCTCGGACTAAACTACGGAGTACAGGCGGCGCAGTTTACCGCAACATCGACAACGGCAGAGTGTCAGACGCTGTCGATGCCTATGTATGTACACTCAATACCCAACAATAACGACAATCAGGATATAGTATCGATGGGTACTAATGCTGCTCTTATAACGAAACGTGTGATAGAAAACTCGTTCCAAGTGTTGGCAATAGAAGCCGTTGCTATGGTGCAGGCTGTGGATTACTTGCAGATAGCAGACTTACTGTCGGTCAAGACACGTCAGTTGTACGACAGAGTGCGTCGGATAGTGCCTTTGTTCGTAGAAGACAACCCATTGTATAGGGCAATAGAGGAGTTGGTCGAAGAACTTAAGAAGAAATAAAACTTTTTATAACAATATGCAATATGCTTTGGTAACAGGAGGGTCTCGCGGGATAGGCAGAGCTGTCTGCCTCAAACTTGCGGAGATGGGTTATACGGTTTTGATAAACTACAACACTAATACTGCTGCTGCCGAGCAGACGAAAAGCCTTATAGAGGCGGCAGGCGGTAAGGCTGAGCTGATGGCTTTCGACGTGGCAGACGGCGAGGCTG
>ERZ773068.1311-NODE-1311-length-12372-cov-5.417391_pt1 | contig 12372 bp, 10 predicted proteins | sample MGYA00580620_ERZ773068 | MGnify/ENA primary metagenome ERZ773068 (study PRJEB29015, sample SAMEA2737983) | human oral metagenome | biome: human oral; feature: human-associated habitat; material: dental | place: China | collected 2101 ... | reverse complement strand
GTGAAGTGAGGGCGAGTGCTATTGTGGTGGACGGGAGATAAGTGGTGAGCGAGAGAATGGAAACTCTTCTCTGTTGGCACTCCAAGAACCACGGTATCGAGGTTCTGGATCAGACTATTTCCCGTCTCCATGCGGCCTGCTTTCCTGTTGGACATGTCCTATATCTCGTCCAGTCGGATATGGAGGTTCGCGTTCCGGAAAGTATGCATGGTGCACGTATTGAGGGTTTGGAGATGCCCATTTCTGATCCGACCAGGCACAAACAGATCTATGACTCTTTGAAAGATAGGGTTCTTCCTAAGCTGGAAGATTTGAATGGTGGATTGCATATCAACATCTCACCCGGTACGCCGGCTATGCACGCAGTCTGGTTAGTGCTTCATGCCGGCGGGATGTTTCCGGATGGAACCAAGTTATGGTCATCTCAGTTTGATGTCGTAAGACAGGTTTATAGTATTAATGACGTCGATTTTTTGATTTCCACATACTTGAGTGAGATCAAGAAGTTCTCGAGGGCCTATCCTGGTCGTTCAGAGTACGAGGTCGAGGCGAAGTCAGTCGCTCGTCGGAAGATGTTGGAAGATCTGAAGCGATACGCCTTGGTTCGCGGGGAGCCTTTGTTAATTCTTGGAGAGCGAGGGGTTGGGAAAACGCGGTTGGTGGAAACCTGTGTTGGCCCTATAAAAAATAGACGTAATGTCGTTACGGTTGACTGTGGCGCATTGGATTCTGAGACGGCCGAGAGTTTCTGGTTTGGTCATGTAAAGGGGGTCTTCGTTGGGGCAGATCGCAGTCGCGAAGGTGTTATTTCGGAGGCGGATAAAGGGGTTCTATTTCTGGATGAAGTTCAGGATCTTCCAAGAACAATACAACGTAAGTTGCTACGCGTTTTTCAAGATCCCAAACGACGTCATAGACGTCTCGGGGAGAGCAAGGAAAAAGAATCTGACGTGGAGCTGGTTTGTTCATCGAGTATGAGCTTGGAGGAGTTGCGTCGTTGCCTAGATCCTGATTTTTTTAATCGGATCAATCGACTTATTGTTCATGTTCCGCCATTGAGGGAATGTAGAGAGGATTTAAAGGATGATTGGTGCGGAGTATGGAGGGATGCTCTGAAATATATGAGACTTCCACGGGAGGCGCCTTGATCAAAAGATTTGGAAAGTGTTCTTGGAAGCCATCCTTTGCAAGGAAATATGTGGGAACTTCAAAGCATCTCTGCGTTATTGTCGGCGCAGTTGCTAAGTGGGAAATCGCACGATGATGCCATCCGTTATGCATTGAAGGAATGGAATTCGCGGGATTCATTTCGAGCGTCGGAGTTTAACGGTTTTGGGCAAGGGTCCCGAAAAGAACGAATTAGACAGTTTTGTAGAGCCATGGCGCAATGGGCGAAGGCAAAGTACGGAACTTGGACGGAAGCAGCTTCTGTACTTGGTTGCGACGAAAAGACGTTGCGAGATGATGCGAAGTAGTGTTTGCTTGAACATGATGGCAGGGAATCAAGGGGGTATGACATGTTATGTAGTAACGGCGCTCCACATGTCATTTTGTAGGGTGATACGCCCGAAGTGGTTTTTTGGTTGGTGGCGAAGATGTTGTCCAGATGAATGTCTGAAACTGGTGATTCGGGGTAGCTGAGCCTGCCAGCCAGGTAATTCGGGGTTTTATCTGGGTATAGGCAGTATTGTTGACTGTGAAGGGGCATTGCGTTGCTGGTGCTGGTATACGCTCTCCCACGAATCCCTCATCATGCCGTCGCTGTTTCAACGGTGTTTTACATGTCGGGGCATCTGTCATCTGTCACAATCGAAGACTGGTTTCTGACCCGATGGGAGAGAGTTTGATGGGTGTTCATTCCATGATCAAGGTACGCCGCCTGCTGGGTGCACCGCTGGCTGCGGCTTCGCTGTCACTGGGCGTGGCGCTGGCCGGGACGGTGGGGCTGCCGGGCACGGCACTGGCGCTGGATCTGTCGTCGATCACGCAGACCGATGCGTCGGCGGCGGTGAAGGCGGCGCTGCAGAAGGGGGCGGAGTCGGCGGTGGCCAGTCTGGGCAAGGCCGATGGCTTTCTGGGCAATCCGGAGGTGAAGATCCCGCTGCCGTCCAGTCTGCAGAAGCTGGAGAAGGCGGCCAAGCTGATGGGCAAGCAGAAGGATTTCGAGGCGCTGCAGGTGAACATCAACCGCGCAGCAGAGGCTGCGGTGCCGGAGGCGAAGACGCTGCTGCTCAATGCCATCAAGGGCATGTCGGTGAAGGATGCCAAGGGCATTCTGGCGGGCGGCGATGATTCGGTGACGAGCTTCTTCCGTGAGAAGACCTCGAAGGACATGTACCAGAAGTTCCTGCCGATCGTGACGCAGTACACGGGCAAGATGGGGCTGGCGAAGCAGTACAACTCGCTGGCCGGGCAGGCGTCCAAGCTGGGCGTGGTGAAGTCGGACGACGCGAAGATCGAGAGCTATGTGACCAACAAGGCGATGGATGGTCTGTACAAGATGATCGCGGCGGAAGAGAAGTCGATCCGTGCGGATCCGGTGGGTACGGGTTCGGCCATTCTGAAGAAGGTGTTTTCCAAGTAAGGTCTGACATCCTTTGAAATCTGGGGCCTTCTGTCAGGGCTGCCAGGTGACCCGGAAGCCCGGGCAGGTCGATGAGATGACCTGTCCGGGCTTTCTGTTTTTGCAGTGGGGTTGCGTGGTGGCCGGTCTGTCGGGCTGGGCCTTCCATCGGGCGGTGTGTGCGAAGGGGTGAGGTTTGCGGGTACAAGTTCGCGGCAAAAGAACCCGCTTCCTGTTTGGATGGCCCCGATGTTCCCGATGATGAAGGTCTCTCCGGTTTCGCGTCGCCTGTCAGGGTGCTTCCATGCGTGCCGCTTCCTGTTCGCCCTGCCGTGGGTGGCGGGATTGATGACGGCCGCCATGCCTGCGCAGGCGCAGGTCTACAAGTGCAAGGTGGACGGCAAGGTCAGCTACCAGGCGATGCCTTGCAGGGGGGAGGTCGAGGGGGAACTGAAGCTGGCTCAGGATGATGGGGTGGGCCGTGAGGGTGCCGTCCTGCGCAAGCTCTGGACGGGTCTGAAGGCCGGCATGAGCGTGGCCGAGGTGAAGAAACAGAGGTCCGGGCTGATGGTGCCCGAGCGGCCGAGCAGGCTGGTCAATGGCGCCGAGGGGCTGCTGGAGAAGGACATGAAGTTGGCCGGCGCCCTGTTCAAGGTGAAGTACTACTTCCTGGACGGTGGCTACTACCAGGTCATGGTGACGACGGACAACCCGTGGTTACGGGAAGACGACGAGATCCGGGCACTGTACGGGAAGCTGCAGCCGCAGGTGCTGAAGATGCTGGGCAAGGCGTCGAGTGAGGAGCCGCTGGAAATGCGGAACATCGGGCTGTGGGGGCGTACGGAGTGGACGGATGCCGATGGGAACCTGAAGACCTGGGTGTTCATAACGCCCGGGCCTCCCGGCCAGTCCATGCTGACGGTTGGTCATCGGCCGGACGGGGTGGCGGCGTTCAAGGATCTGCGCCAGCTCAGGAAGCCCTGAAAACGATGATGGGCTGGTTGCAGGCACCCGCTGCCTGTCCGGACAGTTCACGATGTTCCCGATGACGATGACGATGACGATGACGATGACGATGAAGAGCACGCCGGTTTCGTGCCGCCTTTCAGGGGGCTTTCCTGTGCGCGGCTTCCTGTTCGCCCTGCCGTTGGCGGCGGGATTGATGACGGCCGCCATGCCTGCGCAGGCGCAGGTCTACAAGTGCAAGGTGGACGGCAAGGTCAGCTACCAGGCGATGCCTTGCAATGGGGAGGTCGAGGGGGAACTGAAGCTGGCTCAGGATGATGGGGTGGGCCGTGATGTTGCCACCTTGCGCAAGCTCTGGACGGGCCTTGAGTCCGGCATGAGCGTGGCCGATGTGCTGAAGCGGGTACCCGGCGCAACGGCGCCCTCGAAGGTGGAAAGGATGGCCAATGGAGCCGTGGTGCTCCTGGAGAAGGACGTACAGCTGGCCGGCACGACATTCAAGGGGCGGTATTACTTTCTGGACGACGGCTATCTTATGTTCGGTCTCGCACCGGATGCGCCGGCGATGCGGAGCAATGGCGAGGTCCGGCATCTGTACGGAAAGCTGCAGCAGCTGCTGCTGAAGGTGCTGGGCGAGGCGTCGGATGAGGTGCCGCTGGAAGAGCGGAACGGCAGCCTGCGGGGGGAAACGAACTGGCGGGATGCCGCCGGCGACGAGAAGGCCTGGGTGTTTGTATCGCACGGGAATTTCGGCTGGTCCTTGCTGACGGCCGGATATCGACCGGAAGGGGCGCCGTCGTTCAAGGCGTCGTTCCCCCGAAAGCGGTGACGGGGCGGGTAGACGGTCCTGCGGGAATGTGGGGCGGTTTGCAGCCCTGATGCTCTGCGGCATGGCCGGGTGTCTGCCCGCAGATGAGCCGGCCGAATTGCGGTCAGTCTGTCGGGTCATGCCTTCCATCGGGCGGTGCATGCCGTGTGATGCGGTTTGCGGGTACAAATGCCGCGGCGAAAGAACTTGCTTCCTGTGTGGGTGTACTTCGATGTTCCCGATGACGATGAAAGCTACTGAGGTTTCCCTTCCTGCTTCGCGGCGTTTCTCTCTGCGTCACTTCCTGTCGGCCCTGGGGCTGGGGCTGGTGACGGCTGCAACGCCTGCGCAGGCGCAGGTTCACAAGTGCGTGGTGGATGGCAAGGTCAGCTACCAGGCGATGCCTTGCAGTGCAGGGGTGGATGCCGGTCTGAAGCTGTCCGGGAGTGGTGGGGCTGGCAACGCCGCTGCCTCGCCCCGGATGCCCTGGACGGGGCTGAAGGTCGGCATGACGGTGGCTGAAGTGCAGAAGCAGGTGTCGGGCCTGACCCCACCGCTGAAACCGGACTCTCTCATGAATGGTGCCCGGGAGTTGCTGGCCAAGGAGGTCAAGGTGGCCGGGGAGACGTTCCGGGCAGGCTACTACTTCCTGAAGGGCGGCTTATACCAGGTGAGCATGACGACGGAGCCGCTGGTGCGCGAGAGCGATGAGATCCTGGCGATGTACCCCAAGGTGCAGGCGCAGCTTCTGAAGGCGCTGGGCCCGGCGTCGGGTGAGGTGCCGCTGAAGGATCACGGTAGCGGTCTGCTGGGACGCACGCGCTGGGACGATGCCGCTGGCAATAACATGGCCTGGGTGACGGTGGGGCCGGCGTCTCGCCGCGGTAAGGCGCTGCTCACCTTCGGCTATCGGCCGGAAGGGGCGGTGCCGTTCAAGCCCATGTAAGCTGGCACGGGTCTGAGGAATATTCCACGGCCTGGCCGAGGTGACTTCGGGTTTTCCCTGAGTTTTGAGGTGGCTGCCCAGTCATTCACGGTATATATATCCCCACCTAATTACAATATGAGGAGTTTGATCTTTTCATTTTGTTAAGCAGGAGACTTTCATGAAGAGTCTGGGTGAATTCATCGTCGAGAAGCAGGCTGAGTACCCGCATGCCCGCGGCAGCCTGAGCGGCATTCTGGCGGCCATCCGTCTGGCGGCCAAGGTCATCAACCGTGACATCAACCGGGCCGGTCTGGTTCACGAGATTCTGGGTGACGCCGGTGCCGAGAACGTGCAGGGCGAGCAGCAGAAGAAACTGGACGTGTTCGCGCACAAGACGATCAGCGCGGCCTTCTTTGCTCGCGACGACGTGGCAGGCTTTGCGTCGGAAGAGGAAGAGAACTTCATCGCCTTCGACAGCGAGAAGAACCGCAATGCGAAGTACATCGTGCTGACCGATCCGCTGGACGGCTCGTCCAACATCGACGTGAACGTGTCGGTGGGCACCATCTTTTCCATCTACCGGCGGGTGACGCCGGTGGGCACGCCGGTGACGCTGGAGGACTTCCTGCAGCCGGGCCGCGCCCAAGTGGCCGCGGGTTACGTGGTGTATGGTTCTTCCACGATGCTGGTCTACACCACCGGCAATGGCGTGAACGGCTTCACCTATGACCCGGGCATCGGCGTGTTCGCACTGTCGCACGAGAACATCCGCATTCCCGAGGACGGCAAGATCTATTCGGTGAACGAGGGCCAGTACCTGAAGTTCCCGCAGGGCGTGAAGAAGTACATCAAGTACTGTCAGGAAGACCGTCCGTCCGAGGGTCTGCCGCTCACGTCGCGCTACATCGGCTCGCTGGTGTCGGACTTCCACCGCAACATGCTCAAGGGCGGTATCTACATGTACCCGCAGGGCAGCAACTATCCGAAGGGCAAGCTGCGGCTGCTGTACGAGTGCAACCCCATGGCTTTCCTGGCCGAGCAGGCCGGTGGCATGGCTACCGACGGCGAGCGCAACATCCTGGACATCCAGCCGACCGAGCTGCACCAGCGCAGCCCCTTCTTCGTGGGCTCGAAGAAGATGGTGGAGAAGGTGCACGACTTCATCCGGAAGTATCCGGACTGAGCATCTGGCCGGTGGGCGGACGGGACACTTGGGTGCCCGTTCGCACCGGACGCAGACAGGGCGGTCAATCGTGGTTCACGCGATGGCTGCCCTGTCTGTTCTTGGGGGCATGACGCCTGAAGGGAGCCCTGGCGGGACTATTCGCCCTTGGCGACCGGTCGGGACGGATCGCTGATCCAGCCGCTCCAGGAGGGCGGATAGAGGCGGCTGCCGGGCAGGCCGGCCAGTTCCATTGACAGCAGGTTGTGGTTGGCGGTGATGCCCGAGCCGCACTGCTGGATGATGTCTTCGGGCTTGCGGCCTGCCAGCAGGGTTTCCCATTCGTGGCGCAGCACTTCGGCGGGCTTGAAGCGGCCGTCGGGACGAAGGTTCTGCGAGAGCGGCCGGTTGATGGCGCCGGGGATGTGGCCGGCCACGGGGTCCATGCTGGTGTCCTGGCCCTGGAAGCGCTCGGCCGGACGGGCATCCACGATCTGGCTGTGGCCATCCTGCAGGGCGGCCATGAGCTGGGCGGTGTTGAGCAGGGTGACCAGCGTCGGGCGCTCGGACAGGTGGCCGGGCGTGGCGGGCGCGGGGGCTTCGGTGGACATCGGGTAGCCGGCGCGCTGCCAGGCGGCAATGCCGCCATCGAGCAGGGCAACGTGACGGTGGCCCAGCCAGCGGGCGAGCATCCAGAGCCGTCCGGCCATGGCGCCGCCCTGGTCGTCGTAGACGACGAGCTGGGTGTCGTCAGAAAGGCCCAGTGCAGCCAGCTTGCCGCGCAGTGTCTCGCGGTCGGGCAGGGGGTGGCGGCCCAGCGAGGGATCATGACGGCCGCTGAGGTCGTCGTCGATGGAGAGGAAGTGTGCCGACGGGATGTGGCCTGCTTCCCAGGCGCGTCGGCCGGCCTGCGGGTCGTCGAGCCGGTGGCGGCAGTCGACAAGCACGCAGCGATCGATGGCGTGGGCCAGTTCTTCGGCGGAGATCAGCGTTGTCCAGTTCATGGCGGCAATGAGGTGCGCGCCAGGGGCGATGCCGCTGGCGCATCCGGCAGGGCGCCGGCCGATCCGGCACCCCGTCGGGCATCTTACCGCGGACGGACGAGCTGACGCTCGGTGAGCTGGTGGCCGGTGGGGTGATTGGCCGGCAGGTTGCTGTCGTCACCCACGTCGCCCAGTTCACGGCGCAGGAACTCGTGGAAGTGTTGCATGCCGTCTTCCATCGGGCTCTGGTAGGGGCCGGTCTGGTTCTCGCCACGCTCCAGCAGGGCGCGGCGGCCGGCGTCCATGCGCTCGCCGATCTCGTCGTCCTCGATGGCGGTCTCCATGTAGGCGGCACGCTCGGCCTCGATGAACTCGCGCTCGAACCAGACGATTTCCTCGGGGTAGTAGAACTCGACGATGTTGGTGGTCTTGCCCGGGCCACGCGGAATGAGCGAGGAGATGATGAGCGAGTTGGGATACCACTCCACCATCAGGTTGGGGTAGTAGGTGAGCCAGATGGCGCCGTACTTGGGCAGCTTGCCACCGTTGAAGCGCAGCACTTCATCGTGCCACTTGCGGTAGACGGGGCTGCCGGGCTTCTGCAGGTCGCGGTGCAGGCCGACGGTCTGCACGGAATACCAGTCGCCGAATTCCCACTTCAGGTCGTTGCAGTCCACGAAATGGCCCAGACCCGGGTGGAAGGGCACGACGTGGTAGTCCTCCAGATAGACCTCGATGAAGGTCTTCCAGTTGTAGTTGCACTCGTGCACCTCGACGTGGTCGAGGCGGTAGCCGGAGAAGTCCAGGTCGGCGGCCACGCTCACGCCACGCAGGTCGGCGGCGATGTCGCGCGGGCTCTCGAAGAGCAGGCCCTGCCATTCCTGCAGGGGATAGCGGGGCAGCTCCAGGCAGGGCTGCTGGTCGAAGTGCGGGGCGCCTTTCAGGCTGCCGTCCAGGTCATAGGTCCAGCGGTGCAGCGGACAGACGATGCTGTCGGCGTTGCCCGAGCCGTTGAGCATGATGGCCTGGCGGTGGCGGCAGACGTTGGAGAGCAGCTCGATGCGACCCTGCGGGTTCTGCGCGTCGGGGCGCTGGTTGACCAGCACGCGGCCTTCCTGCTCGGCCACCAGGGTGCGGTAGTCACCGGGTTCGGGCACCATCAGGCGATGGCCGCGATAGCCGGGGCCGTTGTCGAACAGCCGATGCAGTTCTTGTCGATACAGCGATTCGTCGAAATAGGCAGTGACCGGCAACTGGGTTGCGGGTCGCTGGATGTGTGCCAGATGCCCGATGTCCGTCATGATGGAACCTGCGTCCCTCCGACCAGAAGTGATGTGAAGCGGCTTAACAGGAAAGGCGGCCTTCGGCCTGCCGCGGGGCCGGGCCGCTGGAGGATGGGGTAGGCCGCCGGGGCCGACCGGGGCGCCAGAGGAGAAGGTGGCGCGGGGCGGGGGGCGAGGCGGCTGCGGCTGATGATGTCCGCGTGCTCCAGAAGGGCCGGATTCTACCGGCAACGGGGAGGGGTGCCCAGCAGATTTTCCAGCGGGATGACGGGGCATTGTGTCCTGTCAGCTTCTTTGGCCGGTTTGGGGGATTCCCCAAGCAGGATGCGTGGGAAGGGCACGACACGCGCTAGAATGCCGACACCCCGGTGTCGCCGGGGGGCCGTGGCACGCCATCGTGTCGCCGGGGCGGCCTGTTATTGCGCCGTGGCTCGTGCGCGGGTGTGCCATTTCCGTCTGTCGTGTTCGTCGAGGGTATCGAGGTATTGGGATGAAAGTTGCCGCCCGTGCGGACGGGGCTCCGTCGTCGCGTTCCGGTCAGGATGTTCCGGATCCGTCGGAGAGCTTCGACCAGTCGATGCAGGAGCTGGAGGCACTGATCGAACAGATGGAGAACGGCCGCCTGCCACTGGAGGCGTCGCTGTCGGCCTACGAGCGCGGCGTGACGCTGCTCAAGCGCTGCCGCGACAAGCTGGCGGCGGTCACGCAGCAGGTCGAGGTGCTGGAGGCCGGCCTGCTGGTGCCCTACGATGCGCCGGAAGAGGCCGGGAGCGAGACCGGTGACGCCGAGGGCGGCACCATGAATGCCGGGGCGGCTGCCCCGAGAACACGGGCGAAGGGGCGCGGAGAATGAACCAGGACACCTTGGCAACGGCGCTGGGCGCCAGCCCGGCCGCTGCGCCGTTGACGCTGCAGGCCTGGATGCACGCGTGTGCTGCACATGTGGAAGAGGCGCTGGCGGCACGGCTGCCGGGGCCTTCGGGACAGGCGCCCGGCCTGGCGCCCGACCGGCTGCACGAGGCCATGCGCTATGCGGTGCTGGGCGGGGGCAAGCGGGTACGCCCACTGCTGGTCTACGCGGCCGGTGAGCTGGTGGGGGCCGATGCCCGCGTGCTGGACGGTGCCGCCTGTGCGGTGGAACTCATCCACGTCTATTCGCTGGTGCATGACGACATGCCGGCCATGGACAACGACGACATGCGCCGGGGAAAGCCCACGGTGCATCGTCAGTATGGCGAAGCCATGGCCATGCTGGTGGGCGATGCGCTGCAGGCGCTGGCCTTCGAGGTGCTGGTGGCGCCCCTGGTCGAGGGCGACGCGCAAGCGGCCAAGGTGCCGGCTGCCACGATGGTGGCGGCGCTGGCGCGCGCGGCAGGCTCATGGGGCATGGCCGGCGGTCAGGCACTGGACATCGAGGGGGTGGGGCTGCGGCTTTCACGCCCCCAGCTGGAGGCCATGCACCGGGCCAAGACCGGGGCGATGCTGTCGGTCTCGGTCGAGCTGGGCCTGCTGGCCGGCGGCCAGCCGTCGGCGGATCTGGCCGGGGCGATGCAGCGTTATGGCCGGGCCATCGGGCTGGCCTTCCAGGTGGTGGACGACATTCTGGACGTGACCGCGGATTCAGCCACGCTGGGCAAGACGGCCGGCAAGGACCAGGCGCAGGACAAGCCCACCTATGTGTCGCTGCTGGGTCTGGAGGGCGCACGCGCACTGGCTGCCGATCTGCATGCCCAGGCGCATGCCTGCCTGCAGGCGCTGGGGCCGCGTGCCGACCGGCTGCGAATGCTGGCAGATTTCATTGTCGAGCGCCTGCACTGACCATGGCACGTGCCAAGGGGTGAGGCCACACCGCAAGCCCCCCGACACGCGCTGCAACGGAATAGAAGATCACCTGCCACTGAGATGAGCGAAGACGCCAAGCCCCAGAACGAGAAGTTGCTGGCCCGCATCGACAGCCCGGCCGACCTGCGCGGCCTGAGCCGCGAGCAGTTGCCGGCGCTGGCCGACGAGCTGCGGGATTACATCGTCAATGCCGTGTCGCGCACGGGCGGTCACCTGTCGTCCAACCTGGGCACGGTGGAGCTGACCATCGCGCTGCACTACGTGTTCGACACGCCGCGTGACCGGCTGGTGTGGGACGTGGGGCATCAGTCCTATCCGCACAAGATCCTCACCGGCCGGCGCGACCAGATGGCCACGCTGCGCCAGTATCAGGGGCTGTCGGGCTTCCCGCGGCGCACCGAGAGCGAGTACGACACCTTCGGGGTAGGGCATTCGTCCACGTCCATCGCGGCAGCGATGGGCATGGCGGTGGCCTCACGCAACCTGGGCGAGAACCGGGGGCCCGAGCGGCGGCGGCACGTGGCGGTGATCGGCGACGGGGCGATGAGCGCCGGCATGGCCTTCGAGGCGCTGAACAACGCCGGGGTGATGCGCGACGTGGACTTGCTGGTGATCCTGAACGACAACGACATGTCGATCTCGCCGGCGGTGGGCGCGATGAACCACTACCTGGCGCGCATCCTGTCGGCGCGGCCGCTGGTGAAGGCACGCGACGTGGCGCGGCAGATGCTGTCGGTGGTGCCCCCGATGTACGAGCTGGCCCGCAAGCTGGAAGAGCACGCCAAGGGCATGCTGGTGCCGGCCACGCTCTTCGAGGAGCTGGGCTTCACGTACTTCGGGCCCATCGACGGGCACGACCTGGATGCGCTGGTCCCCACGCTGCAGAACCTGCGCGAGATGCACGGGCCGCTGTTCCTGCACGTCATCACCCGCAAGGGGCAGGGCTACAAGCTGGCCGAGTCCGATCCGGTGCTCTACCACGGGCCCGGCAAGTTCGATCCGGCCGAGGGCATCAAGCGGCCGCTCACGCCGCCGACCAAGCCCACCTACACGCAGGTGTTCTCGGACTGGGTCTGCGACATGGCCGAGGTCGAGCCGCGACTGGTGGCGGTGACGCCCGCCATGCGTGAGGGGTCGGGGCTGGTGGAGTTCGAGAAGCGATTCCCGCAGCGCTACTTCGACGTGGGCATTGCCGAGCAGCACGCCGTCACCTTTGCAGCCGGCATGGCCTGTGACGGGCTGGTGCCGGTGGTGGCCATCTATTCCACCTTCCTGCAGCGCGCCTACGACCAGCTGCTGCATGACGTGGCGCTGCAGGACCTGCCAGTGGTGTTCGCGCTGGATCGCAGCGGCCTGGTGGGGGCCGACGGGGCCACGCATGCCGGGGTGTATGACTACGCCTTCCTGCGCTGCGTGCCCAACATGGTGATCATGGCGCCGGCCGACGAGAACGAATGTCGGCAGATGCTGTATTCAGCCGTGCGCTACCACGCGCCGGTGGCCGTGCGCTATCCGCGTGGCACGGGCCCGGGCGTGCCGGTGCAGAAGGAATTCACCGAGCTGCCGCGCGGCAAGGCCGAGGTGCGGCGCCAGGGCAAGCGCATTGCCATCCTGGCCTTCGGGTCGATGGTGGCACCCGCCATGACGGCCGGCGAGGCGCTGGATGCCACGGTGGTCAACATGCGCTTCGTCAAGCCCATCGACGCCGACCTGATCCGCGAGCTGGCGGCCACGCATGACGCCTTCGTGACGGTGGAAGAGCACGTGGTGATGGGCGGTGCCGGCAGCGCCTGCCTGGAGGCGCTGGCCGAGGCGGGCATCGAGAAGCCCGTGCTGC
>ERZ773068.1307-NODE-1307-length-12388-cov-11.052866_pt1 | contig 12388 bp, 7 predicted proteins | sample MGYA00580620_ERZ773068 | MGnify/ENA primary metagenome ERZ773068 (study PRJEB29015, sample SAMEA2737983) | human oral metagenome | biome: human oral; feature: human-associated habitat; material: dental | place: China | collected 2101 ... | reverse complement strand
CAGAGAGCCTGCTCCTTCGTAGCTTTTCAACGGATGAAGACTTTCAGATGCGAGGATACGGTAGTCAGACGCTGAAGCTCTTGCCTGATTTCATAAGAGAGCATTTGCCTATGTATAAAAGCATCATCCTAGGCGTCAATGAGAGAAATCAAGTCGCTTCCTATCTCTACCGAGAGACCGGCTTTAGCAAACAGCCCCAGCGCATATTAGGACCAGCCGGCTGGCAGGAAGTGTATGAATTAAAAATATAAAGTCATCCCCAGCTTGAAAAGAGCTGGGGATTTTTCATGCCTTAGCATGAAAACGCTATAAAATCAAGTCTTTCTATGCTATAATGAAACATAGAAGCATACTATGAAAATCCTCATGTAAAGCAAAAGGAAATCAAATGAAAACAAGTCAAGAATTAGAAATTGAAAAACTGTTGATCCAACAATTGGCATCTGGAGAAAGCCAGTGGACCTATCGGAAAGATCTCAAGACAGAGGGCCAGTTGTGGGAGAATTTTTTTGAGAAACTAGCTCAAAATAATGTCGCCATGTTAGCGGATCATCCCTTGACTGATCAAGAAAAACACCAAATCAAGAACCAGCTCAACTTTGTCAGCTACTATGAAGCGGCCAAGTGGCTAGCAGGAGAAAATGGCATTGCCAAGGTAGAGGTTCAGCGCGAAGATGCTAGTCTTGGTACCATCCGTCTAGCGGTCATCTGGCGGGACAATATCGCTGCTGGAAAATCTAGCTATGAAGTAGTCAACCAAGTCGAGCGAGACAAGGCATACCCTCAAGATCAAGACAGACGAATGGATGTGACTCTTCTTATTAATGGGCTTCCTATGATTCACATTGAGCTCAAGAGTCCAGGAGTTGGATTTTTGAAAGCTTTTTATCAGATAGAAAAATACGACCGTGAAGGCAAGTTCCGTGGCATCTACTCGAGCTTGCAGATGTTTGTCGTGACCAATAAGGTCGACACTCGCTATATCGCTGCAGCCCGTGAAAATAAGCTAAACAAACAGTTCCTGACCAAGTGGGTGGATAAAGACAACCGGCCTGTGACGGATCTGACCAGCTTTGCCCATGAGGTCCTCTCTATCCCTCGGGCCCATCAGATGGTCATGCAGTATTCAGTCATTGATGATAGCAAGAAAGCCCTGATCCTCCTGCGCCCTTATCAGATTCATGCCATTGAGGCAGTACAGGACGCTTCTCGTCGTCAAGAGTCGGGCTATATCTGGCACACGACGGGCTCAGGGAAGACCCTGACCTCTTACAAGGTGGCCCGCAATCTCTTGCAGATTCCCGCCATTCAAAAGACCATCTTTGTCGTCGATCGTAGAGATCTGGACCAGCAGACGACCTCATCCTTTCTCTCATATGCTGCCAATGATGTCATTGATATCGATGAGACGGATAATACTCACGAGCTAGTCAAGCGTCTAGGTGGCAACGACAAGCGCGTGGTAGTCACGACCATTCAGAAAATTACGACCATGATGCGCAAGTTTGAAGAAGGCAAGTACCAGCGGGATGCTGGGAAGATCAAGGACCTGCGAGTGGCCTTTGTCGTAGATGAGTGCCATCGAGCTGTCACTCCACAAATGCAAAAGGAGATCAAGGCCTACTTCCGAAACTCTCTCTGGTACGGCTTTACAGGAACTCCGATCTTCAAGGAAAACAAACGAAAACAAGTGGGAGACTTGGCTCAAACCACTCACCAACAGTATGGCGAACGCCTGCATGAATACACAGTCAAGGAAGCCATCCATGATGGAGCGGTTCTCGGATTTAAGGTAGACTACCGCAATACCATCATCTCTGATATGCTGGAGGAGGAGATCCCTGACAGTGCTTATGAGGACAAGGAACACATGCTAGAAGTCCTGGATGCTATCCTCAATAAGAGCCAGCAACAGCTCAATATCCCTAAAGGAGTTGGAAAAAGCTATGATGCTATTTTGACAGTCAAGTCCATCCCACAAGCACAGGCTTATTATAATCTGCTTAAGAGTATCATGGCTGGCAAGGAGCGGGTCAAAGTCTCCGAGCGGGTCAAACGCCATTTACCAGATTTTCCAAAGTTTACCATCACTTACTCAGTGTCTGAAAATGAGGAAGAATCCATCGGCTACCAGGAACATATGAAGCAGGTCATGGAGGACTACAACCAAGAGTTTGGTACGCATTTTAGACTAGCGGATCTGCGGGGCTTTAATACCGATGTCAATAATCGTCTGGCCAGAAAGCAGGACAAGTACCTCTATCGCAATGAGCAGTTGGATCTGGTCATCGTGGTTGATCGTCTCTTAACCGGCTTTGATGCTCCTTGTCTCTCCACTCTCTTTATCGACCGCAAGCCTATGCGTCCACAAGACTTGATCCAAGCCTTTAGCCGGACCAATCGCATCTTTGATGACAAGAAGCGCTTCGGCCATATCATCACCTTCCAGCGCCCTCAGGCCTTTAAGGAAGCTGTCGACAATGCCCTCAAGCTCTACTCCAATGGGGGAGAAAATGAGGTTTTGGCTCCAAGCTGGGAAGAAGAAAAAAGCAACTTTCTATCAGCTTGCGGAGAATTTCAAGCGCAAGTTACGGACCATGAAGAAGAAGGAATCGCTATCGAGCAAGCTAGTACGGCTCAGCTACGTAAAATAGCGAAATCTTACCAAGCCTTTGATAAATATCTGGCCTCTATCCGAGTCTACAATGAATACAAAGAAGAGGAGATTTACCAAGAGACTGGCTTGACGAATGCCAAGCTAGAAAGCTACCTAGGTCTCTATCAAAACATTCTAGCGGAGCTTAAAAGCCGTGTAGATGACGATGATCAAGATGATCCGCTGGATATTCACTATGAACTAGAGTCAGTCCAGGTCGATGAGATCAACTATGCCTATATCTTGACTCTCATCCAGAGTATGATCCAGCAGGATGACAATGTAGCAGAGCCCCTTAGTGACAAGGATATTGCTGCCGTGGATGGTTATATCCAAGGCTTGAATAGAACCAATCCAGGACTTGCGACAATCATCCAAAATCTTTGGACAGAAGTGCAGGCAAATCCAAAACTTTATCGAGGTTTATCCATCACAGGCGTCTTAGATAATATGATTGAGACGGTGATTGACAAACATATCTCCAACTTTGTCAAAAAATGGTATGTCGGAGAGGACGAGCTTCGCTACTATATCCAGCACTACCGCAAAGGAGCTAAGAAGCAAACAGGTGAAAGCCAGCTGACCGAGAGCCAACGCTATAAAGATTATAAGGTGGAAGTAGCAGACGCCCTCAACCCACTCAGCTACAAAAAACAAATCAAAGAAGCCTATACCCAACTGATTGAAGAGGTGATTGAACCACTCAGAGTGGGGAGGTAACTATATATAGTGTTAATGAAATAAATCAATATTTAATATAATTATGAGAATTTAAAGAGAATGATATCTCGAAAGTTAGAAATAAATAATAACTTTTGAAATATCATTCTCTTTTGGAATTAAATTTTTTATATTCATTTTTATAGGAAATATTAATTTCACGAATTGTATTTAATAGAGGTTTAAACTTTTCAAAGTTTATAGTTTTATAATTTTTAAGAACGTAATTAGCAAGTTCATTTTTTCCGTATTCAAATTCTCTTTTATAAGATTCTTGTGAACTGAAAGTTCGACCATTAATTACAGGTTTGTTAATTAGTAGACTTTCTATGTCACTCTTTTTATCATGTGCAGCCTTTGGGGTAGAAATAACAAATAAGTTCTTTTTAACTTTCTGACAATACATCTCTTTACGTCTATCATCCAAATCATTATTTTGAATTTTAACTTCTCTTTTAACATGACAAATGAAATTACTTAATGGTTGACCACTTCCTTCATTATCAAAAAGGAATATTGTGGGAGATGTCGCTGAATGAAGTGTTAATTTTTCAAAATATTCCAAGTAGTTAGTATAGATATCTTCTTGTGTATTGTTCTTAGGTTTAATATCGGAAAAGTAGTTATACAGAAATTTTAACCCATCTCCACCGCCTTCAGGAACTCCAAAAAGAAGTTTATTTGTATCGCTGGTACGGTTGAAACAATTAATTTTGAATGTAAATTTTTGATTATCGTATGTTACAAGTTCAGGATAATCTTTATAAAGATTTTTTAATGCTGCTTTAATGTAGAGGGGATCTGTTTTTCCTTCACAAACTATAGTTGGGTATGTATTTCCAAAAAAATTTAAATAAAATAAAAATTTTTGATATTCCTTCTCTTTGGTACTTAAATATTTTATATAGTCGCTCTCATATTTTAAAAAATAAGAATAGAAATCTTTAGGTAGAAAAAGTTTATTAAGTTTTGGAGAATAATAAGATGTGTTGTTTATATCATGCTCTTGTAATAGAAATTTTGTGTATAAATCATTATTTCCTTTAATTCCAATGTTTCTAGACAGTAAATTTTTTTGATATTCTACACTATTCTTTGATAAAGATTTTTTATAACTTAAAAAATTATTATATTTTTCTATATTATAGATAAAGGAGAACCGACCATGTAGTTGGTTAATGCTTCCTTTATTATTATTTTCATCAATGTAAAATTCACCATTTTTATATAAGTTATGAGCCATTGCACGAGTTTTTTTATAATATTCTCGTCTTACATTAATTTTTTTATTAACAATTAGCCCTGTAACTTCTTGTCGCTGATTATATAAACTTAAATGAGTTTTTGAATCATTGATTTCAAATCCAGATTTTTGAATTATATTTGTCAACTCTATGATAAATTCTGAAACAGATTGTAAGAAAGAATCATTATTTGTTGAAAAAGTTAAATCATCTGCATAACGTGTATATGTTACTCTGTATTTTTTTGACAATGTAACAATTCGATAATCTAAAATCTCACAAATTAGGTTTGTAATTAATGGTGAAGTTGGGGCACCTTGGGGTAATTTTCCATTGTAGCAAGTAAGCTGTGCCAGTATAGTTGCTACTTCTTCCGGTAATTTGAAATATTTATTTTTTAGAAAAAAACCTCGCACCCTACCAAAATGAAATGAATCGAAAAAATCTTTTAAGTCTATATTTAATATGATTTTTCTATTTCTATGTTTTTGTGCGTTGGTTATAATACTTCTATTTTTAAGGAAACCATGACTTAGTGATGGTGTTTTTTGATATTTTCCAGTTTTTGATAGCATCACCTCTTCGTACCGTTGCCAAAGAAGAGAGTATATTCTTTTCTGTATCTTCTTTAATTTCGGATTAGGTGATACAATTTGTCTACTATCCCCATTCTTTTTTGGAATCTCAAATAAACTATACTGTTTATTTGGTTTAATTCCATACAACAAATAGTTTATATAAGAATAGTTATTAACTTTGATTGCTTTTATAAAATCGATTATTGTCTTAATTTCTGTATATTTCATAATTATAAAAAGTGCATGGCAACTCATTATGCGTTGCTTAGTATGTCTGACCTAAGTCTAGCTATACTATATGCTAAAAGACTCATATAACATTACTTTAATTACTTGCGAATCACAAGTTAAAAATCTAGCCATGCACATTCAAATTTTACCATATAAATATAAAAATATCTAGATACTTTTATGCAATGGATAAAATATTGTATAATAAACTAGAGTAGAATATAATTTCTAGTGTTTATGGTACTTAATGATATAACTAGTAAAATAGAGAGGGATTTATAATGATCCAAAATAAAGTTCCAAATGTTCGCTTTAGTAAATATTTGGATATTTGGAAAACAACTGAATTGAAAAAGATTGCTGAAATTATTGGAGGTGGAACTCCTGATACTAAGCAATCCTCCTATTGGAGTGGTGGCATTAATTGGTTTTCTCCTACCGAGGTAGGAAAAACAGTTTACTTAACAAAAAGTGAAAAGACAATTTCACAGTTGGGGTTACAAAAAAGTTCAGCGAAGCTATTGCCAGCATTTAAAACAATTTTATTTACCTCACGTGCAGGAATTGGTGATGTTGGAATCCTAACTGAAGATTCTGCAACGAATCAAGGCTTTCAATCATTAGTTGTAAATGAAGGGACTGATGTTTATTTTTTATATTCATATTCAGATCAGATTAAAAAATATGCTTTGAAACATTCAGCTGGATCAACTTTTTTAGAAATTTCTGGTAAAGAGTTAGGGAAAATGGATTTAAGTATTCCTTCTATATCAGAACAATCCGCCATCGGCTCACTCTTTCGCACCCTTGACGACCTCCTTGCTAGCTACAAGGACAATCTCGCCAACTACCAATCTCTTAAGGCGACCATGCTTTCCAAGATGTTTCCCAAAGCTGGACAGTCTGTCCCTGAGATTCGTTTGGATGGATTTGAAGGTGAGTGGAAAGAAAAGAAACTAGGTGAAATTGTTGATATCGTTGGAGGAGGAACACCTAACACTAATGTCAAAGAATATTGGAATGGTGAAATAAATTGGTTTTCTCCTACTGAAGTAGGCGATTCAATTTATCTTGATACGAGTGAAAAGAGAATTTCTGAGCTTGGTTTACAAAAGAGTTCTGCTAAGATTCTTCCTGCAAATAGAACTATTCTATTTACTTCAAGAGCGGGTATTGGAAGCGTAGGAATTATTACAAAAGATTCAACAACTAATCAAGGTTTTCAATCACTTGTTACTAAGAAAGGGATAGATATTTATTTTTTGTTCTCATATTCGAGTAAAATTACAAGGTATGCTCTAAAACACTCAGCAGGGTCTACTTTCTTAGAAATATCAGGTAAAGAGCTAGGCAAGATGGATATTATTATTCCAACTTATGATGAACAACAAACCATCGGTACCTATTTCTCAAACCTCGATAACCTCATCAATTCTCACCAAGAAAAAATTTCGCAACTCGAAACACTCAAAAAGAAACTCTTGCAAGATATGTTTATTTAAGGAGGAGTCATGTATAGCCCTATTAATGAATTAATTGAGCGGATAGAATCTGAAAGGATCAGACTTTCTGATGATTTTTACAGATTACCTGATTATGAAAAAGAATCATTGGCGACTTCATATGATACTGTAGATACTTACTTTTTAATACTCATTGATTTGATTAAAAGAGAATTAAATGATATTTTTTTATCTGATGATGTAACAGAAAGGTACAAAAAACTACGTGATAATTGGTTAGAAAGCATATACTATTGCTTTGGTAGTGGTGTTTATGTGTATGAAACAAACCTACCTCAAATTTTAGAGAATTTTAAAGTCATCAAACTTTTCTCTTTTATTTCGACAGTGAATTCAACGACTGTTATTATAGGAGCTAATGGGGCAGGGAAGTCAAGTCTTATTAATGAATTAAGAAAGAATAGTATAGATGAGATGTATGTTTTACCTGCTCAGAAACTACTGTATTTTGTGTTAAATATTCATGACCGTAATAATATTAGTAAAGAAAGATATATATCTGAATTTAAACAAGTAGATATTAAATATGACACAATTGATTTATATCCATCCCATATTGAAAATAGTATTTCAAATACCTTTACTAAATTAATAACATTGTTGGTAAAAGACTACACAAACATAGTTACCCGTAGATCAAGAAAAGAAAAAAATTTACCTTTAACTTTATGGGATAGAGTAGAATATATATGGAACCAAATTTTCCCAGAAATAAAATTTGAGCTTGAACCTGATGATAGAGTTGTTAAAGTTGAAAAAAATGGTTCTAAATATAGTATAAATGGTCTTAGTGATGGAGAACGTTGTATTTTATTTTATATAGGTAGTGTTCTTCTTGCTCCAGAAAATAGCTATATTATTATTGATGAACCAGAAACTTTCCTAAATGCTGCAGTCTATAATGAATTATGGGACTTACTGATATCAGAACGTCATGACTGTCAATTCATTTTTGCTTCACATAATATGGATTTTGTTCAATCAAGAACAAACGCTACATATTTGTGGTGTAAGAAATTTGAAGCACCTTATAATTTGGAATATCAGATATTGGAAGAATCACAAGAAATGCCTTTATCATTATTAACCGAAGTATCTGGTACAAAAAAGCCAATTTTATTTTGTGAGGGCACTAAAACCAGTATAGACTATCAGATTTATTCCAAATTATTTAGTGATTTTTGTTTTGTAAAACCAGTTCAAGGACATAAACAGGTCATCCAGCATACAAAAGCTTATAATAATTTACAACATTTACATGGTAATACAGCATACGGAATTATAGATAATGACTGGATGGATGAAAGTAGTATTCAAGTGTACAAAGAACAGAACATTTTTGTTCTTCCATTTAATGAAGTAGAGATGATACTTGTTGATGAATCAGTTGTGAAGTCATGCTTACCTTTTGATGATGACAAAGAAAAACAACAAAAATTTGAAAATCTTCAACAAACTATCATTGAATCTTGTAAAGAAAAGAAAGATAAAATAATAAGTATAGCCTTGAAAAAGAGACTTGATGAATTTATGGAAGGTAACCGTATTGAAAATAATAAACCAACAAAAGATGATGTTGAAAAATTTTTTAAAAATTTAGTAAATGAATTTGATCCATCTTCAACAGTTGATAATATAACTTTTATCGTTGTAGAAAGTTTGACTTCATCTGATTTTTCAAGGATATTAAAGATTTGTAACTTAAAAAAAGAAATAATTGATTATAGAGGAAATACAGAAATAGTTCCAAACTTTAAAGATAAAGCTTTAAGACGTATTACATTGGATAGTGATTTACAGAAAGAACTACGTCATAAATATTTTGAAGAATTGGAAGAAAAACTATTGAACCATTAAATTAATTTTTGATATTTTGGATTAAGTAAATAGAAAGAAACACTATGGAAACAACACAAACCTCCCAGTCGCTCTACCAAGCCCTGTGGAACTCAGCGGATGTGCTCCGCTCTAAGATGGATGCCAATGACTATAAGTCTTACCTTTTGGGGATGATCTTTTATAAATACCTCTCAGATAAGTTGCTCTTCTTCGTGGCTGAGACCATGGAGGAGGAGACAGAGAGTTTGAATAAAGCCTTGGATCTTTACCGATCCTACTATGAGGATCCAGACTCTCAAGAGGACTTGATCTCAGTCATCAAGGATGAGCTCAACTATGTCATCAAGCCAGACTTGACCTTTACGGCCTTGGTAGATCGGGTCAATGTAGGTACCTTCCAGCTGGAAGATCTAGCTCAGGGCTTCCGAGACATTGAGCAATGTGATGAACTCTATGAAAACCTCTTTGAGGACATTGATCTCTATTCCAAGAAACTAGGGGCAACTCCTCAAAAAGCAAATTCTGTAGTCGGTGCAGTTATGAAAGAGCTAGCAGTGCTGGATGTGGCAGGTCATGCGGGTGATATGCTGGGCGATGCCTATGAGTATCTGATCGGTCAGTTTGCGACCGACTCGGGTAAGAAAGCAGGTGAGTTCTATACTCCGCAGCCTGTGGCCAAGCTCATGACCCAGATTGCCTTTTTAGGGCGTGAAGACGAGCAGGGCTTTACTATCTACGATGCCACCATGGGATCGGGCTCGCTCTTGCTCAATGCTAAGAAGTATTCTCATCAATCTCAAACCGTCCAATACTTTGGTCAGGAGCTCAATACTTCGACCTATAATCTAGCTCGGATGAACATGATCCTCCACGGGGTTCCTGTTGAAAACCAGTTCTTGCACAATGCCGATACGCTGGACGAAGACTGGCCGACCCAGGAGCCGACCAACTTTGACGGTGTTCTCATGAACCCTCCATACTCTGCCAAGTGGTCAGCAAGTTCTGGCTTTCTCCATGATCCTCGTTTCTCTCCTTTTGGGAAACTCGCGCCTCAGTCTAAGGCTGACTTTGCCTTCCTCTTACATGGGTATTACCACCTCAAGCAGGACAAGGGAGTCATGGCTATCGTCCTACCTCACGGGGTTCTTTTCCGTGGCAATGCTGAAGGAACCATTCGTAAGGCCTTGCTTGAAGAAGGGGCTATTGATACCGTGATCGGTCTTCCTGCCAATATTTTTTTCAATACAAGCATTCCGACCACGGTTATCATTCTTAAAAAGAATCGCACTAATCGGGACGTTTATTTTATCGATGCTTCTAAGGAGTTTGATAAGGGTAAAAACCAGAATATCATGACGGATGCTCATATCGAGAAGATCCTGGAAGCCTACAAGTCTCGTGAGGAGATTGACAAGTTTGCCCATCTAGCAAGCTATGAAGAAATTGTTGAAAATGACTATAACCTCAATATTCCTCGCTATGTAGATACCTTTGAGGAGGAAGAAGTAGAGCCTTTAACAGAAATCGTCAGCAAGATTAATGATACAAATAAAGCAATCGAAAGCCAAACAGCTTCGCTACTAGAGATGCTTAATCAACTCCACGGAACCACACCAGAAGCAGATGCTGAGCTCAAACAGTTTTTGAAGGAGTTCAAAGGGTGATGGAAAAGTAGTTAGAAACGTCAACCCGATTTAAAACCCCAGCCAAATTACTTTTGGCTGGTTTTTATTGTCTAAAGATAGTATAATTAAATTACCTAAAAGGTAATTTAATTTAACGGAAAGGGATTTATGAAGCTTATCTATACAAACAAAACTGTTAAAAAGCAGTGCACAGAGCTGAGGCAAGCGAAAAAGGATTTTTCGGATAAGATTGCTGTAAAGTTGCATCAGTTGATCAACTTTTTGGAAGCGGCGGATTCTTTGGCTAGTGTGACAGCTTTTCCTAAGTATCACTTTCACCAACTCAAGGGAAAGAGACAGGGACAGTTTGCTTTGGATATAGATGGTCGAAGGAGTTCCTATCGGTTGATTGTAGAATTTCGTGATGAGGATCTAGAAAAGGTATTTCCTAGTCCCGTTGAAATCGAAATTCTAAAAATAGAGGAGGTCAGCAATCACTATGAGTAATAAAATTGTTGAATACAAAGACCTGATTGCTTTTCATCCAGGTCAGTATGTTGAAGAGTTGATTGAAGATTATAACGTAACGCAGAAAGAATTTGCGGAGCGTTTGGGAGTTTCAGCAAAGACTGTCAGCAAGCTCGTCAATGCTGAGGAATCCATTAGTAAGGAAACGGCTCATAAGTTAGCTAAGCTAAGCGGAGTTTCCATGCAAACCTGGCTTAATCTTCAGAATGCTTACGATGTAAAAGTTGCAGAGATTACAGAACAAAGAGAGTTAGAAGAAGGTAGCGAGAAAGACATCTGTGAGATGATTGATTTCAAGTACTTTAAGGAAGAAGGTTACGTTCCAGACAAACGCTATACTTTGAAAGAAAAGATTGTCGAGCTTCGCAAGATTCTAGGTGTGGCGAGTTTAGAAAACCTCTTAACTTTCAATCATCTAGTGAGTTATCGGAATACACGTGAGTTTACGCCTAAAAGTATAGTAAACTCCAATATCATGCTGGAGTTGGCATCTAAAAAGGCGCGTGATAAAACGACAATTAAACTCAATCGCAGAAAGCTAGAGAGAAGCCTGCCGGCGTTGAGAAAGTTGACAAGACAAGATCCAGAGGTCTTTCCTCAACGCTTGTCTGACATCTTGCTAGACTGTGGTGTTGTTCTAGTCGGTCTACCTGCTTTGGCAAATGCTAATCTGAATGGTGCTACAAAAAAATTCGGCAATGGTAGTGCCTTGCTATTATTGACAGACCGAAACAAGGCATCCGATATTTTCTGGTTCTCACTTTTCCATGAGATTGGGCACATTTTACAGAACGATTTTTCATCTGAAGACGGAAACAGTGACTCATACCGACGTTCTGAGGAAGAGGCAGACCAGTTTGCAAAAGATCTTTTGATAAACCCTGAAGACTATCAAACTTTTGTAGAAAAAGGAAACTTTGATAAGTCGGACATCCTTCAATTTGCTGAAGAAATAAATATTCACCCGAGTATTGTTCTAGGAAGATTACAAAATGAGGGCATTCTCAGTTTTGATCGTTTCCGAGAACTAAAAGAAAATTATTACTTTGTATCTTAAGTGTCAGGAAATTTTTAGAAGATGAAAAGATGCTTAAAGTTTAGTATAGTTAGCAGTGGACTCCAATTGATTCGCTCATTTTATTAAAAAGCGAAAAGAGAAATCAAAAAGATCAAAATTTAGATAACCTATAGTCTTTTCTAATAACAAGTCATAGTTGTTTATAAGAATTAGCGATAGCCTGTTTTAATCTATAAACTAGTATGTAACTTAAAAACAAGCAAAAAAAGGATTTGAGACACGTGTCTCAAATCTTTTTCTTTTGTATATAATAGTGATATAGTTTTAAACTATATCAAACTCTGGGAAATTCCAATTATACAGAGGGCAGATTTTCTGTTAAGATAGTTTCAACAACAATTTTTGGAGGACGTTTATGTCAACGAC
>ERZ773068.1303-NODE-1303-length-12406-cov-4.451866_pt1 | contig 12406 bp, 10 predicted proteins | sample MGYA00580620_ERZ773068 | MGnify/ENA primary metagenome ERZ773068 (study PRJEB29015, sample SAMEA2737983) | human oral metagenome | biome: human oral; feature: human-associated habitat; material: dental | place: China | collected 2101 ... | reverse complement strand
CCAGGTGGGTTAGTGTGTGGGCCCGTGTTGTGTTGTTGCGGGCGGTGCTTGTTGCGCCGGGGGTTGGCGGACTTTTCTCGCCAGTTCTCTTGTGCCGCGTGTGGTCTGGGCTTTCAGATTCCGCGTTTGTTCTTGTCTGAGCGTGCAGTGCACCCGATCCGTAGGCATTACACTCGTTCTGATCGGGTGCAGTGCCCCGTAACGGGTGCAGTGCCCCGTAACGGGTGTAGCGTCCTCGCGGTGTTGCCGGTTGAATGGTCGACTGTGGTGTCGCATTACCTCCCGAACTGGTGCAGCATTGGCCTCTCGCGCGTCGTGTAAGCGGTGCGTGTTCGCGTGAATGCTTGTTGTTAAGTGGTGTTACACCACTTAGGTGGGTATTGCACCAGTTGGGAGGTGGTGTAATGCTCCCTAACTAGTGCAGTGCTTGTGGACGCGTGTTGGTTGTGCGCATCTGCGGGAGGCGTGACCCCACTTGTGCGCAGCTAAACCCATCTACTGGAGGCTGGGCGGGTGTGACCATGTGCCACCAGGTGGGTTAACGTGCGCAGGCGTAGGGCCGGAGCAGTGGTGTCACGGGTTGTGGCTTTTCGGCGGTGGCTGCGCTCAGGGTGCGTCCGGCTAGGCGCCGGCGTGGGAGAGGAAGACCGCGCCAACGACGAGCGAGTTGTTGAGGGCGTGCAACAGCCAGGCGTAGGCCAGGTTCTTCCCCGAGCACAGGTAGGCGAGCGTGAGGGTCAGGGCCAGGGGAATGTAGGAGGGGATATCCTGCCACCCGTGGCAGTGCATGAGGGTAAAGAGCAGGCACGATACGGTCGCGACGAGCCACGTGGGGGCGTAGGCGCTGAGCGTACCGATGAGGAAGTGACGGAAGAACACCTCCTCAATGAGGGGGCCGCCGAGGGCGACGATGAAGGAGAACACGAGCCCGCCGAAGCCCTCCGTGAAGTAGTGGAGGGAACCGTCGTCAAACGAGCTCGGGGTGGACAGAGCGTTGTTCGCCAGGTTCTGGGCGATCATGGTCAGGACGAACAGGCCGAGGAGGGCGGCGACCTTGCGGATGGGGCGAGTGCGCAGGTAGAAGAAGTCCGAGAGGAAAACGCGCCCGGCGATCGCAAGCGCGAGGACCAGGAGTCCGATGTTGACGCAGTCCTGGATGAGCAGGAAGTGCTCCGATCCCACCGGCGCCAGGGTGCGCAGGAGCTGCGTGGGGTACAACGCTCCGCAGGGGATGCCGAAGATCGCGATGCGCGCCCACTCGGCTCGCGTTGGGCGAGCGATGCGCCCCGGAGCTGAAGCGGGGCTGGTGGGCGGCGCAGGTTCTTCGGCAGCGGGTGAATGAGCGGGCCGGGACGCGGCCCTATCGCGTGTGGGAGACATGCGAACCCCTTCGTTCGACGAGCCTGACTTCTCCATGGTAACGCCGCCGCTTGACAGCCGAGGGCGTTTCGTGATCATCGGTCCGGCGCGGTGGGTCGATGCCGGTGGGTGGGCTACCCGCAGCGTCTGACCGAGTGGTAGCCTCAGAGAGAGGTGCCGTGCTACGCCTGTCGGAAGGGGGGTGGGATCGGTCTGGCGGTCAGCAAAACAGGCCCTTGGTCCCAGCGTGGAGCGGTCTTCGAGCGCTAAGGACGGCGACTGTGCGGTCACAATTTAGGTAATCCTAAACGTAGTGCTTTCCGCTAGGCGAGCATGACGTTACTCTCGTTGGGTAAGAATCCTACAAGCCCGGCGCCTCCCATCCGCCGGTTCTACAGGAGGTTCGTGATGACAGTGCTTCGCATCCGCACGCAGGACGTCATCCAACACTTCGTCCGCATCGTCGTCGCCGTCGTCATGGTCGTGCTCATGGCGCTCATCGTGGCAACACCCTCCCGCGCCCAGGGCCAAAGCTGGGGCGACGTGGCCACCACCATCAACGGAATCATCGACGAGGGCGTCGCCGCATTTCGGGCCGGTGACGCCAAGGTTGGTAAGGACAAGGTCAACGACGCCTACTACAAGAACTATGAGACGACCGGCATGGAGAAGCAGGTCATGGCACGCATCTCTGGGGCGCGCGTGTCCCAGGTGGAGATGGAGTTCTCCCTCCTGAAGAAGGCCATGACCGACAACGACTCCAGCGCGGTCGACGAACACTACGCGACCCTGTCGAACTTCGTTCGCGAGGACGCCAATACCCTGGACGGCTACACGGGCAAGACTGCCGAATCCTCCTCCGCATCCTCCCCGTGGCTCGCGCAGTTCCTCCCCTCCCTCCTCGTCATCCTGCGTGAGGGTATGGAGGCGATCCTCGTTGTCGCCGCGGTCCTGGCCTACCTGGCGAAGGCCGGGCACAAGGACAAGACCGGCATCGTGTGGGGCGGCGTTGGCCTCGCCCTGGCATTCTCCGTCGGATTGGCGGTCGTGTTCAGCTATGTCTCCTCGCTCGCGGGCGCGAACCAGGAGCTCCTCGAGGGCTTTGCCGCCCTCTTCGCCGTCGCCATGCTGATCTGGGTATCGAATTGGATGATCAACAAGTCCTCCAACGAGGCCTGGGACAGGTACATCAAGGACAAGACGGACGCGTCCCTGACCCGGGGCTCGCTCCTGGGCCTGGCCTTCATCTCGTTCCTCGCGGTCCTGCGCGAGGGGGCCGAGACGATCCTCTTCTACGTGCCGATCGTCTCCGGCGCGGGCGCCAACGTGCACTACGTGTGGATCGGCCTCGGAGTTGGCGCCGTCATCCTCGTCGTCGTCTACCTACTCATCCAGTTCGCGGCGCTGCGCATCCCGCTGCGTCCCTTCTTTACGATCACGTCGATCCTGCTGGCCCTCATGGCCTTTACCTTCACGGGATCGGGCATCAAGGAACTCCAGGAGGCCGACGTTATCTCGCTGACGCCTCTGTCGGGATTCCCCACCATTGACCTCTTGGGGATCTACCCCCGAGTGGAGAACCTGGCCGCGCAGGCCTTTGTTCTCGTCCTCATCGTTGGGCTCTACTTCTTCGGAAAGGCGCGCCTCGCTCGCGAAGCCGCCGCCTCGAAGCAGTCAGAAGTGAGCTCATCGGAGCGACGCTGACCCATCACCAACCAACACGCTAAGGAGTTCATCGCATGAAGCGCTCACTCTTCCGCGTCGGCGCGGCCCTGGCCACGCTGGCCCTCGCCGGCACCCTCGCTGCCTGCTCGAACAACAACGCCTCGTCCAACGACACGAAGCCCACCACCGGATCCTCGGCCGACGCCGACTCGGGTGCCGCGGCCCCCGGCGAGGACGCGGGCTTCGAGGAACAGCCCCTGGGCGACGACGTTCACGTCGGCCCGCTCGTCGTGGGCGGCGTCTACTTCCAGCCCGTCGACATGGAACCCACCATGGGTGTGCCCGCGGCCGAGGCGTCCATGCACATGGAGGCCGACATTCACGCGGCCGCCGACAACAAGCTCGGTTACGGCGCCGGCGACTTCGTCCCCGCCCTGACCGTCACCTACACCATCAAGGACAAGTCCGGCAACACCGTCCAGAGCGGTACCTTCATGCCGATGAACGCCTCCGACGGCCCCCACTACGGCCTGAACATCCCCAAGCTGGAAGCCGGAACCTACGACGTGACCTTCTCCATCGAATCCCCGGAGAAGAACGGCTGGATGCTCCACACCGACAAGGCCACGGGCGTCGAGGGACGTTTCTGGACCGAACCCCTGGTCGCCGAGTTCCCGGACTGGCAGTGGGATCCCACGGCCGTCTCCTGGTGACGATCGCTTGAAGCGGGGACGAGGCGGCTCCCACCCGGGAGGCCACCTCGCCCCGCGCCCTTCGGGGCGCTGTACCACCGAGACCGTTGGGTCTCGGGTTGTCTTGTGTGGAGAGGAATACCAATGCTTCAGCAGATGAGCGAAGCGACGTTGACGTTGCTGCTGACGATGCTCGCCGTCGGCGCCGCCATCCGCTTCATGCCGGCCGCCGGGCACGGTCGCCGCGGAAAGAAGGCCCGCCAGCTCGCCGTGTGGTTCGGCATCGCGGCGGGCGCGATCGCCTCCGTCGCGCTGACGATCATCAACGTGGAGGCTCCCAAGTCGGTCAACCGCCAGACCGTCGGCCTGTACACGCTGCCGATCGCGGTCGTCCTCGCCCTCATCTTCCTCTCGCTTCTCGCCCTGCGCTCGCGGCGCGTGCGCTCCCTCCTGCCCACGGGGGACGCCGAGGCCCGGGCCCAGTCCTCGACGGAAACGCCGGTGCCAGGGGATGCCCTCGTGCGCCTCGTCGGCGCCCTCTTTATCGCCTTCGCCCTCTTCCGCTCCGTTCCCACGGCGCTCAACCAGGCAGTCATGATGCTCTCGGGCGGCGTCGAGATCTACTCCACTCAGGCGGTTCTCGCCATCGTCGGATACGGGCTCGCCTGGGTGCTCGTGTGTTTCCTCGCCTGGGTGTCCTACCGCCTGTGCGCGTGGAACAACCGCGTGTGGCCGGCCGCGTGCATCCTGTGTTCGCTGGTCCTCAATCACTCGCTGCTGTTCGTGCGCATCCTGAAAGCCAAGCGCTGGATCACCGTATCCAAGGGCGCGTGGAACACCATCTCCTGGTTCATCAACAACGAGGCAGTCTTCACGATCGTGGCCGCCCTGGCCCTCGGCGTCGTCGTCGCTCTCACGTGGCACGCCTCCCGCTCGATCCCGACCGTCGGTGCCAATCCCGCCGAGGGACGCCTGGGCCGCGCCCGCTCTCGACTCTACAAGTCCATGGCGGGCACGGCGGCCGTCGGATACCTGTGCGGGGCACTCCTCATCACCGTCGGCGTCGCGATCGGTAGCCAAGAGGTCGAGCTCTCGGCCCCCGAGGCGCACAGCGTCGTTGACGACCAGGTCAGCGTCAACCTGGCCGACATCTCCGACGGACACCTGCACCGCTTCGAGTACACGACCTCGACCGGCGTCAAGGTGCGCTTCATCGTCATCCAAAAGTCCGGGTCCTCGTTTGGCGTGGGACTCGACGCGTGCGAGATCTGCGGTCCGACCGGCTACTACGAGAAGGACGGCAAGGTCATCTGCAAGCTGTGCGAGGTGGCGATGAACATCGCGACCATCGGTTTCAAGGGAGGATGTAACCCGATACCCATCGAGTACAAGGTCTCCAACGGGACCCTGACCGTGCCGATCTCGGTCCTTGAGGCCTCGGCTCCCATCTTCGCGAAGTAGAGGGGCACGCTTGTTTATCCGAATGCTGCGAGGCGCGCTCACGAGGCGCGGCAATCGTCACCTCATGATCGCCCTGACTATCGCGCTGGGAGCTGGCGTGGCGACGTCCATGCTCTCCGTCATGTTTAACGTCGGCGACAAGGTCAACCAGGAACTCAAGTCCTACGGCGCAAACATCGTCGTGCGCGCCCAGGGGGCCGCGGTCCTGTCCGACCTGTACTCCACGGGAGAGGCCAGCGAGTCCCACGCCTACCTGCGCGAGGACGAGCTGGGCAACATCAAGACGATCTTCTGGACCTACAACATCCTCGACTTCGCGCCGCTGCTGAATGTGTCCGCCACGGATGCCTCGGGCGCCCCCGTGGCGACCACGGGAACCTGGTTCAGCCACCACCTCGAACTCGCCACGGGAGAGAGCATCGACACCGGCTTGGACAAGCTGCGCGGATGGTGGGGCGTCACGGGCGCGTGGCCGACCGACGAGGACGCGACGGGTGCCATCGTGGGCGCGACCTACGCCGCCGAGCGCGACCTGAACGTGGGGGACTCCTTCACGCTCACGCGCGCGGGCATCAGCCGCGAATTCACGGTGCGCGGCGTCGTGACCACCGGGGACGATGCCGACCGCGGCGTCTACATTCAGCTTCCCGCGGCCCAGGAACTGATCGAACGTGAGGGGGTCGTCAGCAGCGTCGAGGTCTCGGCCCTGACCACCCCCGACAACGACTTGGCCCGCAAGGCCGCGAAGAACCCGAACTCGCTGAGCGTGTCCGAGAAGGAGACCTGGTACTGCACGGCCTACGTCTCCTCCATCGCCTACCAGATTGAGGAGGTCATGACGGACTCGGTCGCCCGTCCCGTCCGCCAGGTCGCCCAGTCCGAGGGAACCGTCCTGGAGAAGACGCAGCTCCTCATGGTGCTGGTCACCGTCCTGGCCCTCATCGCCTCGGCTCTGGCCATCGCGAATCTCGTGACCGCTGGCGTCATGGAGCGCTCCAGTGAGATCGGCCTGATGAAGGCCGTGGGCGCCAAAGACAAACAGATCATCGCCCTCTTCCTCGCCGAGACGATCGTCGTCGGACTCGTGGGCGGAGTCATCGGCTACGGAGCGGGGCTCGGCCTCGCCCAGGCCATCGGATACATGGTCTTCGGCTCGGCCATCGCCTTCGCCCCCGTCGTCGTCGGACTCGTCGCCGTCCTCGTCATCATCGTCGTCCTGGGAGCCTCCATCCCGGCGATCCGCTACCTGCTGCGTCTCAACGCGGCGGAAGTCCTCCACGGAAGGTGAGCCACATGTCCAGACGAGCAATGTTCTGGCGGATGGTCACCTCCTCCATCCTGCGCCGGCGCTCCCGCGTCCTCATCGCGGTCCTCGCCGTCGCCATCGGTGCGACCACCCTGTCCGGCCTCGTCACGATCGCCGTCGACGTGCCCGCGCAGATGGCCCGCGAGATCCGCTCCTACGGCGCCAACCTCGTACTCACCCCCAGCGGGGAAGGAAGCATCACGGACGAGGCGGTGGCCGCCGCCACCGAACACGTGCCGGCCGACGCCCTCGTCGGCTCCGCAGCCTTCGACTACGAGACGGTCACCGTCAACGACCAGCCCTACGTCGCGGGAGGAACCGACCTGGATGCTGTGCGCGCCATGAACCCCTTCTGGTTCGTCGACGGCGCGTGGCCGGATGCGCCCGGGCAGACGCTCGTCGGCGAGCAGATCGCCTCCACGATCGACGTCAAGGCCGGAGACACCATCACGGTCAGCCAACTCGATGGCAACGCGTCCGCCAAGGCCGCCCAGGCATCCGGCCAGCAGTCGGGCGCCGACGCGGCCCAGGCCTCCTCCCTGTCCCTGGAACCGCGCACCGTCACCCTGACGGTCTCCGGGATCCTCAAGACCGGTGGAAACGAGGACGGCTACCTGTACATGTCCGCCCAGGACATGTCCGCGCTCACCGGAACCCAGGGAGCGGTCTCCCTCGCGGAATACTCCATCGCCCTCGAGGGCGAGCAGCTGAGCGCGGTCGCGGACGCCATGAACGCCTCCAACCCCGACGTTCACGCTCAAACGGTGCGGCGCCTCGCCCAATCGGACACGGGAGTTCTCAACATGCTGCGCTCCCTCCTCCTCGTCGTCACCGTCATCGTCCTGGCCCTCACCATGATCGGCGTCTCCACGACGATGATCGCCGTCGTCACCGAACGCCGCAACGAGATCGGCCTGCGGAAGGCCCTGGGCGCCACCGCCCGCTCCATCACCGCGGAGTTCATGGGCGAGGGCGTCATGCTCGGAGCCATCGGCGGGATCCTGGGGGCGGGCGCCGGATACGGCCTGGCCACCCTGATCTCGACCTCCGTGTTCCACCGCACCATCTCCCTGCACCCCCTCATCCTGATCGCCACCGTCGCGTGCGCGATCCTCATCGCCGTCCTCGCCTGCCTCCCGCCCGTGCGCCGCGCACTGGCTGTCGACCCCGCGCTCGTCCTGCGCGGAGAATGAGAAGACCCATGAACACCCCAGAGAAACTCCCCGCCGATCCCCAGGCAAAGCCCGCGCACCCCCTCCTCCGCCTCGACGGCGTCTCGAAGATCTACGGCGACCTGCACGCCCTGGACAACGTCTCCCTCGAGATCCCGCGCGGCCAGTGGGTCTCCATCGTCGGCCCCTCGGGCAGCGGAAAGACAACCCTCATGAACATCGTCGGCGCCATGGACACGGCGACGACGGGCACCGTCACCCTCGACGGACACGACATCTCCGACCTGACGGCCGACGAACTCACCGAGGTCCGCTGCCGGACCATCGGGCTGGTGTTCCAACAGTTCCACCTCATCGGCCACCTCACCGCCCTCGAGAACGTCATGGTTGCCCAGTACTACCACTCGATGCCGGACGAGAAGGAAGCTATGGAGGCCCTGGACCGCGTCGGCCTCGCCGACCGCGCCACCCACCTTCCCCGCCAGCTCTCCGGCGGCGAGCAGCAGCGCGTGTGCGTCGCCCGCGCGCTCATCAACTACCCCAAGCTCGTCCTCGCCGACGAGCCCACCGGCAACCTCGACGAAACCAACGAGGAGATCGTCCTGGACCTGTTCAACCAGCTCCACCGCGACGGTACGACGCTCATGGTCGTCACGCACGACGCGCTCGTCGCAGAGCAGGGGCAGCGCGAGATCCGTCTCGACCACGGTAAGGTCGTGAAAGAGACGTGGCACGACCACGACTCGCGCACCTTAGGCCTCGCGGTCCCGGCGGACGCGCAGGCCTCCCGCAGCGGAAAGGACAAGGTACGATGAACCGTCGATCGACGCCCCCCAGCCCCTCCGGCTCCCCCCGGTGGGGGAGCGTGGCCACCTACGCGGCCCTTGGAGCCCTCGGCGCCACGATCCTGGCCGCCTGTCAGCCCTCGACGGGCCTGGACATGAGCAAGCCACTGAGTGATGGGACCTGGACCGCGCAGTCCAACGCCGACGACCAGGGCTCCGTCGGCACGATCACCATCACCGTCGAAGGTGGGCGGATCACCGCGACCTCGTACGAGACGACGCTCGCGGACGGCACGGACAAGGGAAGCGACTACGGGAAGAGTTCGGCCGGAGAGGTCTTCAACGAGGACTACTACAAGAAGGCCCAGGCCGCCGTCGCCTCCTACCAGGAGTACTCCGAGAACCTCACGAAGGTCGGCGACCCCGCCAAGGTCGATGTCATCACGGGCGCGACCGTCGCCCACCAGCAGTTCGTGCAGGCGGCGATCCGAGCGATCGCGGCCGCCCAGGGCGTATCCCCCGACGGAGCGGACGACATCGAGATCCCCGGTCTGAACGACGCCACCAAGGAGGGGGCCGACGGCCTCGGGGGTAGCGACGGCTGAAAGCCCGCCCACGTGGCGTTCCTCCTTCCCCGCGATGGGTACCCGCGTCGACCTGATCGGCTGGGGCGGGGACGGCATGGGAATCGTCAACGCCCTCGTCGGCCTCGTCGCCAGGCACGAGGACCTGTGGAGCGCCTATCGCGCCACGTCCGAGGTATCGAGGATCAACTCCTCCCATCTCCCATCAGTGGTCGGCGCCCCATCAGTGGTCGGCGCCCCGGACCCGGGCGGCTTCCTCGTCAGCGAGGAGACCGACCGCCTCCTGAGGGAGGCGCTGGTGCTGGCGAGCGCCACCGGAGCATCCTTCAACCCCCTGATAGGGCCCCTCGTCGCCGCATGGGACGTCCCGGCCATGCGGGCGGCATACGTCGCGGGCGCTCCGCTTCCCCCCGCCCCGGCCCCGGGCCTCGTCGAGGCGGCGCTGGAAGCCTCCTCGCCCGAGCTTCTGACCCGTGTTGGCGAGCGCCGCTGGCTGCTGCGAGACCCCGGAGCCTTCGAACGCGCGGCCCTTTCCGCGCGCCCGCTTCAGGCACCCCGCGAGGGCACGCGACCCTCGCCGCGCCTTGATCTCGGAGGAATCGCCAAGGGATACACGGCTGACGCGTGCCGCGACCTCGCCGCGGAGCTGGGCGCTTCGGGCGTCCTCGTTTCCGTCGGCACCTCCTCGATCGCGGTGCACGGGACGCGCGCTGACTCCTCGCCCTGGCGCGTGGGCATGAGGGACCCCAACGACGGGGAAGCGAGCGTGAACGGAGTCATCGAACTGCCCGCGGATGGGATGGCCTCCCTGTCCACGTCCGGGGATAACCTGGGGCCGCTCGGCGCGAGGCGCGCGCCGATGCCGCCCGGAGCCCCCAGCCGGGCGCGCGACCACCACATCATTGATCCTCGCACGGGCGAACCCGCACGCTCCGGGGTCCGCCAGGTCAGCGTCGTGGCATCCTGCGGCGTGCTTGCCGAGGCTCTATCCACGGCCCTGCTCGTGGATCCGTCCCTCGATGTTGGCGACGTCGTAGCCCGCTGGTCGTGTGCGAGTGGCCTGCCCGCGTCTGCCCGGGTCGTGGGGCTGGAGCGCGCCGTGCAGTGATGAGCGTCGGCGCTCAGGCGCTTCAGGTGCACGGGAAGGCGGCGGGGCCTCGCGGTTCGGTTGAAGGGGCGCCTCCGCCATTAAACCGTTACCCGGATGGTGGCGGGGTCTCGTAGCCCGGTTGAAGGGATTGGCGACTGGCCTTGCGGGCGTTCGGAAGGTGGCGGCGGGGCCTCGCGGTTCGGTCGAAGGGGTTCAGGGCGGATCTGTCTCGGGCGCCTGCCGACGCCTGCGCGCGAGCACTCTCGAGGACGCTCGCACACAGCGCCTCCGCTGCCTGTCTGTGCCTGCGTGCAGGCACAGCACCTGATCGGGAGCAGCGCACCTGATCGGGAGCAGTACACCTGAACAGAAAGGGTGTACTGCATACCGATCGGGTGTAGTGCCGCGTGGGTGGCGCGACGCGGTGCTGTATCGGCGGGAAGCGATCCCTCTCGCACGTGCTGCTACCGCGTGTGTGGCGCGAGGCGGTGCTGTATCGGCGGGAAGCGTCTCTGCCGCGGGAGCGACACCGTCGCTGCCCTGAGGTCTATCCGCAGCCCCACGCGTGCCTCGTGACGCGTCCACAGGGCTTGCTTGTCTGGATGTGCTGGTACCCCGTGCGATGGGATCATGCGGACATGAGTAGCCACAAGCTGACGGTTGTTCGTTCCTCGTCGATCCATCGAATGACCCGTGAGGACCAAGAATCAGGTGCGTGCATGCATGTGATGCGAGGGCACTACGTCCGAGTGGAAGATCCGCGTCTGCTCGAGACTCCGTGGAACACATGGAACGCTGTGGCGCGAGCGAGACTGCTTGCGCTACAGGCTTCCGGGAAGGGGGACAGGGTCTTTGTCGGCGCGAGTTCGATTGTCGCCCGAGGAATTCCGCTGTGGGAGGCGAATCCGGATGTGTTTGTGTGGGCGAGTACCCGACGTGGATCCAAGTCACTACGCGCGGTTCGAGCTGCCGGCACTCTCGTGCCAGCGGTGTCAGTGCGGTGGTCTGTTGCCCCGCCTCATGCCACTGAGCTGCAGACGGTTGGAGGAGTTCGCGTCGAAGGCATCGTTGACGCTGCGGTTCGAATGGCGTGCCGGTCCGAGTATCTCAGCGCGTTTGTCGCGATCTGTATGGTGCTGAACAGGCGGTCGCGCTTCTCCGTCTTCTCCCAGGCAGAGTCTCGTGAACGAGCGAATGACGTGAGGGAGGCAATGCTCGGCAGGCTCGCGGCCTGGCGCCAGCGAGAAGACAACGTGCCGTTTCAGCGAGCGGAAACCATCATGTGTGCGGCGGATCCGGGATGCGACAACCCGGCTGAGGCCGCACTGCTGTGGGTCATCAAGTCGGTGAGTGCGTTCGACGTCGTCACCCAGCATGAGATCGTCATCAACGGACGTCGCTATTTCGCGGACATAGCGATTCCCGAACTCATGATCATCTTTGAGTTCGATGGGATCGGAAAGCTCGGCACGAACGAAGCCGACTTTGCCCGAGCGAAGAGAGAGTGGATTGCGCGGGACAATGATCTGCGTGCCGCGGGGTGGAAGACCTATCGCGTGTCGTGGCCGGACTACGAGGACTTGGTGCGGCTGAGGGCTTGGGTGATTGAGATAGTGGGCTTGCGGCAGTCCTCGATACCCGCGTCGGCCCAGGGATTGTGGGTCAAGCCAACCAAGGCGTGTGACGGGCCCGATCGCCGCTTCCACGTGACGTGGTCTCAGCGGGATGCACGGGGGTAGTACACCTGATGGGGAGCGGTGAACCCGACAGGGGACAGCGCGCCCGATGGGAAGCAGAGCACCCGGACAGAAGTGCACCCGATGGGGGGGCAGTGCGCCGACGAGGGGCAGAGTGCCCGATGGGGGGCAGAGTGCCCGATGGGAAGCAGTACACCTGGACAGAACTGCACCCGATGGGAAGCAGAGTGCGACAAGGGGCTGCGCGCCCGGACAGAAGTGCACCCGATGGGGAGTAGAGCACCCGATGGGGAGCAGTACACCTGGACAGAACGGGTGCAATGCACACCGATCGGGTGTCGCGCCCTCGCCAACAAGCACAAACGAGGCGCACTGCCGCTTGCCGGGACACGAGGCGCCGTTGCGGCTGGTTGGACAGTCTGCGGTGCGTGTGGGGCGACGCAGAGCGTGGGCCATCGACGTGGATCGCGGTGCGTGTGGGGACGATGGCCGCCCCGCCGCGCCCACCCCCGCGCCGGGTGGATCGCGGTGCGTGTTGGGGGCGACGCAGAGCGTGGGCCATCGACGTGGATCGCGGTGCGTGTGGGGACGATGG
>ERZ773068.1300-NODE-1300-length-12427-cov-12.329858_pt1 | contig 12427 bp, 18 predicted proteins | sample MGYA00580620_ERZ773068 | MGnify/ENA primary metagenome ERZ773068 (study PRJEB29015, sample SAMEA2737983) | human oral metagenome | biome: human oral; feature: human-associated habitat; material: dental | place: China | collected 2101 ... | reverse complement strand
GACCAGATCTGACAGCAACCCCCCGTAGGCAGCCTTCACATCCCCCACCCGCCGCTTCCCGCCAGCCAACGACACTGAAGCACACTCCGGCTCCCGCTGCTTCTTTTGACGTGCCTCACGCTCTTTCGCAGGTAAAACCGTACCGATAAGGGTTTTTACCGAATCAGAAGCCCTCGCGAATGACTCTTTTAGAGTGCCATCCTGCATTCGATTTGACATAAACCAAAGCAAATTTACGAAAAAAGCAGCCACCGCCAGAGGCAATATGTAACTTCTGACGATGCTGACGACTTCTATTAACTCGTCGTTGGTCATTGCAGGTTTCCTCCTGGTCGTTCTGGGGCTGTTCCCCGGTTGACGCAACCCACTCTACAACAGACTTGCGGTTTTGCGCAATAGCGTTTCAGCGTTTCTGTGTAGTGGTTTGGCTAGTGCTTATGGCTTTCTTGCTTATGACTCTCATAATCATCTAGGGTATGGCTCGTTCTCCAGCTGTCCCAGTAGGTGTATGCACCTGCCGCGACGATGCCGATCGCGATGACCCAGCCAAGTATGGTGATCTCCCCGTTCGAGTTGCGGAAAGCGGTTAGCGTTAGGAGCGCTATTCCACCGAAAGCGAGTACTACCAATACTGGCGGGAGCCAGCGATCAGGAAGAAATTCTTTCCAGTTCAGTAATCCTGCTATCAGTATTAGTGCGCATATCGCGATTCCCAAGCTCATCATTGTGATCCTGCTCTCTTAGTTGGCTGAATAGCCTTTCTGGTTACCCTACTCAACCGCGCGTCTCGGCACTAGCCAGGCTGGTGGGCGGGTTCTGTGAGGTATCGCGTGGCGGGGTGCGGGTGGTGGCGTGGGGAAGGTCGAGGGCTTCCCCGCGTTTGATGGTTTGGGTGGTTCGCGGGGTCGAAGCGCCGGCCGTTGCTGTTGCTGTGGTTGATGCTCACTACGCAGGCTCGGTCGAAGTCGAGCTACCCCCATCCCGCAAAAGAGATCAGTCGCCGTCAACATCAGTGATCTCTTCTCTTCGAATCTGCTGCCATAGCTTTTCGAGTTCTGTCGCGGCCGCTGTGGCCTGAGCTGGCGTCATACCGCTCTGGCGGTCCCCCCAGTGGCCCAGCTTCTGGTAGAAGTCTTGGATGTCAGGGTCATCGGCATCGTTGAGCCTGGATCTCTCTAGTGCGGCCGGGTTGGTATGTAAAGCTCCCAGTTCCTCGCGGATCTCATCTACCACTCTCGCAGCAGTTTCACGCTGTCTTTGGTGATCATTCACTGGTTTTGGATAGTTGAATAGAGCTATACAGGGAATGAGGCAACAGAAACTTACTACCGCCGCTACAAGCCAGATGTTATGAGTCAGGGTCAAGGACAGAACACCGGCCAGCATAGGGAGATATATGGCGGTCATGGTAAGCATGTCGCGTTCCGCTTGGATGTCGTAGTAGTCAATCCAGAGTTTCTGCCAGCCCTCGGCGTCATCTAGTATGGCCCAGGCGGCGTGGAGTACTTCTGGGTCGCGGCTGGCATCCACAAGTTCTGTGCTGGTCATGTCGTGTCCTGTTATGTGTGGCTGGCCGTCCACGACTGTGGCAATCAGGCAGCCAAAGGCGTCGTCAGGGGTTCGGTCATGACTATAGAGCGCTAATTTGAGTCGCAGGTGGTCATACAGTACCGCTGCTTCGCCTTTCAGCCTGCAGCGAAGAATGGAATCTTCCATTAGGCGGTGAACTTGTTTGTCATCGAACATGAAAGTGACTAGCCTTACGGCTCTAGAGATTAGATGCACACTCTTCTGCAAGATTGGCTTATCACTGCGCCTATTTCCTTTCACTACTTCCACCTTACTACCCAGCGGGACGATAACATCTTATCCATTTACTCTTCTTCCTCATCTTTCTCGCGGCGCCGCATGAGGCGCGGAGGGAAGGGGGGTTTTGGTAGATCAGTTTTGGCTTCTTGGGGATTGACTGCTTTTTCTTTTTCTCTGGCGTTTGCTTCGGTAAGTTGTTCGCGGATTTTGCTGAGCTCTTCAACGATTCCGATGAATCCTGCGATGCAGGCGTTGAGTTTTTTTACGATGAGGTATCCGAAGATGATTGCTGCCGCTAGGATGTAGCCACCCATGAGAATTCTCCTTTACACCGGGTATTGTGATTGTCCTAGTCGTCTTCTCGGTACCGGCCCAGACACCGAACTATGAGGACGCCGATTGCGCCGCCGGTGAGGTAGCCGCCTAGGCCGGCGAGGTAGCCGGCCAGGCCAGCTGATCCCACCGATTCCCAGAGTTGACGGGCAGTCTCCTCGGTGGCGTCGGGAGAGCGTGCCGCATTAGCCAGGCGTAGCCCGACAGCAGCCAGACAGACGAGCCCGCCCGCCACGTTGGCTTTGGTCACGGCCTGCCGCAAATTTCTGCGCAGGTCCTTGCTCATGAAGCCGATCATTTCCGGGTCCTTTGGCGGTGGGGAAGGCGGGGTGGGAGTCTGTTGGGCGGTGTGGGGAGCGGGCCGCGGCGGCGGGCTGCCTCTACGGCTGCGTGGAGGGCTGCGGCGGTCCAGGCGGAGAGGGTGATCCAGGCTCCGGCAGCGCAGTCTGCGGCGACTGCCGCCTCGATGAGGTGGCGTGTGTCGGGGTGAATTCTGAAGCTGCGCGGGTTCCCGCTGCTGGTTTGCTGGCGGCGGGCAGCAGCCCGTTGCTCGGGGGTGAGGGTGGCATAGCGGCGGAGTGCGGCCTCGATCCAGGCGGTGAAAGTCTCGGCTTCTGCCCCGGTGTCGTGTTCCCAGTCGGCGAGGAATGCTGCCCGGGCATCGTCGTACTGGCTGCGGGTAAGGGTGACCGAGACCGTGACCGGACGAGGCCGGCCCTGCCCGGGCTGCGCGGCGGCTGCCTCTACTGCTGGGTGAGACTGCGGCGGGCTGCTGGGTGTAGTGATAGCTGCCCGGTTACGGTCCCTGAGTGTTGGACGTTTGGGGGTCATGGTTCAGGCTTTCAGGATCGTTGCGAGGGCTTGGCGGTAGTCATCGGCGATGCCGGCATCTGCCGCGTAGATGCTGACGGGTAGGCCGGCGGTGAAGGCATCCCGCGCGGCGACGGCTTCCCGGATGGGGTTGGTGACGCGGCCGGGCCAATGCTTTGCAAGGTCTGCGATGATCTCGCGGTCGAGGAGTCGTCTGGCATCGTGTCGGGTGGGGATGATCCAGTGGATGTTCTGGCCTGGCCGTAGCACGGGCCGGACCCGTGACTGGATGACTTCAGCGAGCCGGTCGAGTTGGTAGAGGGCTTCGGTTTCACATGCCACGGCTGCGATCACCTGGTCGGCGGCAGCCAGGGCTGCGAGGGTGATGATGCCCATCGCGGGCGGGGTGTCGATCACGACATCGTCCCAGTCGGTCAGGGCGGGGAGTTGGTCCCGGAGTGATGTGATGGCTTCAGGCCGCTGATGCAGGTTGGCGAGGTCGTGGGTGCCGGCCAGCACATCAGCGCCAGGCACCGCAGGAGCCGGGGCAGCGGCCTGCTTGGGAGTGAGAGCGCCGAGGATCACATCGGCTGCCACACCATCGAGGGGCGTGTCATCAGTGATACCAAGGCGGGTGGTGAGGTTGCCCTGCTCGTCCCCATCGATAGCAAGGACTCGTCGTCCCCGACGGGCGAGTTCCACGATGAGTTCGGCAGCAGTCGTGGTCTTCGTCGACCCACCCTTCGACAAGGCAATAGTGTAGATAGTCACGGTAGTTTCCTTAGAATTCGCAGTGTTGGTAGTGCATGAGGGTTATGGGTTTAACGGCCTGTCGCCCATGTCCAGTCATCGAGGTGGCAGGCGATGGTTTCGAGCACGAGCGCAGCGCGGCGGGCGTTGTGAGCGATCCAGTGATCGCCGTTGCGGTCGGCGATTTCCTGCAGATCAGCAGCGAGATCCGTCAGCGGGTAGGCGCTGTCAGCGACAGTGGTTTGGATAGTCACGGTAGTTCTCCTAGTGCGAGTAGCTGACTCTGTTTCTTTCGAGCTGCGGAGAGCATGGCCGGGTTTTTTCAGACATCATTTCGTTGTCTTTCCTAAGGGCAGTGGGTCTTGTTGAGCTTCTTCGGTGATGGTCCATCCTTGGCCGTCGATCGCGGATCGTGCCGCGGTGGTGTGCGTCATAGCGTCCTGGAGGGTGTGGTGCAGTTGGGTGATGGCTGCTGTGGTCTGGTGGATGGATGTGGCGGGGTCTCGGACCGTGTTGGTGAATGGGTCGGTGTCGGTGACTGTGATTCTGGGGTCAGTGAGGCAGCGTTCCAGGCCGGCTGGAGTTCGCCGGGCTGCGGCTTCCAGGTATTCCAGGGCCACTTCGACATGAGCCAGCAGTATGTAGGCGGTTGGTGCTGGGATCATGGGAGCGTCTTGGGTGGCGGTGGCGAGTTTCTGTGCTGCCGCGACGAGTCGGGAGCCGGCGTCATCCACGAGTTTGTTGGTGTGGTTGATGTCCTGTGAAACCGTCACAGGTGATTGTTTCTTTCCAGTCATACTGTCTCCGTTGCTTCTCTTAGTGTTGGTAGTGCATTAAGCGCAGCTAGTGCTTTTAGTACGTTTCACTGTCTTCGAGGACGTCCATGGCTTCCTCGCTGACGTCGTGGAGAAGCTGTTCCTCCTTGGCCTGGCCGGCGGCTCGGCTTTGGGCGGCTGCGTCCCCGAGGGCTTGCAGGACCGTGATCAAAGCGTCCTGGATCGCTGGCGATGGATACATCTTTTTCACATAATCGATTCGCTCAGCGGCGAGGGCCTGATGGTCAATATTGCCCAGCATCATCAGTCGACTCCTTCTTGCTGTTTGGCTGCGGTTCGGGTTTTGTGGTTGAAAATGGCGCCGCAGGGGCATTTGCTTTTTCCTGTGATGTTCCATACGGAAGCTTTGACATCTTGGGTGCAGAATGGGCAGTGGATCCAGACATTGTTAAAATCATGACCTGATATCTTGTACGGCAGCTGAGTAGCTGCCGCGGCAAGGCGCTGGAGTTCCCACATGACCGTCCATCGCTCATGAATATTTTTTGGCGCGCAGAGCCGGACTATCGCCGGGACGATGAGGTACTTGACGCAGAGAATCCAGATGATCGCTGGAATAAGTCGCCAAAGAGACGGCTCAATGAACAAGAACGACAACCACACGACAACAACTAGGGTTGCTGCCATGCCCGTCGAAATCATCGCTACCCACCAGATGGCTTCACGAGTGGTCATTGGCCATGGCAACTGCAAAGGTCGCCGCTGACCTGGAATCTGGATCTGTTCTCGATATGAAACATCTCCCACTTCATTCACCTTCTTTCTTCGATGTCTCGTTCAGTCCGGCGGCATCTGTTGGCAGATTGTGCACATGGGGCGGCGTGATGTTCGACCAGGACTAGGTGATGGCGGCGTCGCTGTTGGCACCACCATCCGCCGATCACTCGATGTAGTGTGGCGCGCAGGGTTTCAGCCATTGTGGGGCTCCTGGGTGGTGGTGCCTGTGGTGGCTGCGTGGATGATGCGTTCCACTAGGGTGGTGGCGGCGCGGCGGGTTCGCGCTGCTAGTTGGGTCCATTCGATGATTCCGCCGGCGGCGATGTGTGGGTCGGCGGGGATTTCGGTGACGGCCCATCCGGCTGCGGTGAGTGCTTCCGCGGTGGTTTTCTTGCTGCGGGTGTTGGTGTGCTGCCAGGGGCTGTGGGTGCCGACGAGGATGACATGGTCTCGGAGCCGGGTTTGTCCTGCGGCTTCGAGGTCGGTGAGCATCTCCTGAGCACGGGTGAGGGTGTCGGGGTCCCATTGGATGGGCACCAGGATCGGCATCGCGTGGTTGATGGCGTGTTGCCAGATGTCATCGCCGGCGTTGTTGCCGGTGTCGATGATCAGCAGCCGGCAGGTGCGGTGGAGGACATCGACCAAGGCATCGACGTCCTGGCCGGTGAGGGGCCGGATGGGGGTGCCGTCGGTGGTGCGGGTGCCGGGTGGGGCGGTGATGGTGAACCACCAGCCGGTGGGTTGCCAGGAGATCCACGGGTCAAGGTCGCGTTGGGAGTCGCCGATCCGGCCTTGCTGGATGGCGTCGGCGAGGTCTACTACGTTGCCGGTGGCGGCGTGTTGTGTCCGTCGGCGTAGGTTTCCCGAGGGGTTGACATCGACCACGGCGATGTCATGGTGGCCGGCGAGTTGCGCTGCGGCGGCGGCCACCAGGATCGCGATGGTGGTTTTCCCTGCCCCGCCTTTGGTGTTCACCACAGCAGTAGTGACTTCGGATGGCAGGCCGAGGATCCTTTTCGGCTGTGCGGCACCGGTCAGGCTGCCCAGCAGATTCCCCAGGAGTCCGTGTTTCGGTGCCGGGGCCTCCAGGATGGGGAATCCCATCGCCCCGCCCGGCTTTACTACCGGCGTCAGGGGCGTATCGTCGGGGGCTGGGGCGGGTAGATGCGCCAACTCCTCGGGGGAAAGCTCCCGCGGCGGTGTCGCCGGGTGTGGCGTTGCTGGTGGGAGTGCAGAGTCTTGCTGCTGCTGGCTGGGGGCTGATTTGGCTTCGATCCAGTCCTCCACGTCCGCGGCCTCGATTACCAAGCCGCCATCCTGGCTGGCTGTCATCACCGCGAACACCCCAGGCTGATAACTGGCCTGGTCAGTCATATCCCGCACCAACGCGGTAGCTGTCCCGGATGGCCGATACGGTGCCTCGTCCTGCAGAGCCTGGCCGAGCTCGACAATCGTCATCGCAGCCGGCTGCGGCTTCCTCGTGCTGCGCCACGCGATACTCGCTTCACCCACCTCACCCAGGTGAGCCAACGCAACATGATGCTGTCCAATCATTAAACCTACTCCTAAATGTCAGTGGTCGGCCAGATTCACGGCCGCGCGAAGAGAATCATCAGTGAAAGCCAAATAACGCTGCGTCGTCGCCACCGACGCATGACCCAACAACTGCTGCACCACAATGATGTCCCGAGTCGCCCGATAAACCGCGGTCGCAAAACGATGCCTCAACCCGTGAAGGGTCCAGGGTTTCGGCAACTGGTCGTTGACCATTTTCCCGATCCTGTCTGCACCAAGGTGTCCATGGGTGCCGCCCGGGAATAGCCAGCCCTGCTCAATGCCGTGGTCGGCTTGGTAGTCGCGGATGGCTGCGTCGAGTCGCTGCGAGAGAGGAACTAGGCGCTCATGTCCGCCTTTGCCGTGGACGAGGACGGATCGTCCTCCGATGCCGTCGATGAGGTCAGCGGTATTTGTGAGGGGGATCTCGCAGCGGCGTAGGCCGGCATAGGCAGCGAGTCGGATCGCGAGACAAGCGCGGGCGTCCGGGCCATGCAGGAAGCCTTCGATCACCTCATCGGGGACAGGCCTGGCTAGGGTGCGTGGTCGACGGACGGCGGGGAAAGTGATTTTCTTTCCTTGGAGCCAGGTCATGAACTGGCTGAAGCTGCCGTAGTTGCCATGCCGTGTCTCGGGTTTCCAGGCCCTAGTTGCGGCCCAATCAAGCACGGCCTCGACGGTGAGGTCGTGCGGTTGGAGGTCTGGGTTACAGCGTGCGAAGAACACGATGTGGTTCTTCTTGACGCGAATCGTGGAAGGCCTTAGGCCTTGGGCTGTGAGCCAAGCAGCCCAGTGGTCGATGGGCTCTTCCCAGCCGCGTGGCGGCGTTTTGCGGTTGTAGCGTGCCATGGCTGATTGTTCTCGACCCAGCCACCCACGCGCAGGCAGTTTCTATCCATCGCCACCTGGAGTCTTTTGCCCCATGGGTCGCGGGTTCGAACCCCGCTGGGGGCACCGGCGCAGGCTCGAAACCTGGCTCCGCCTCGTCTGTTCTGTGGGGCAGCAGCTGGGATACCGTGACGCCGAAGTAGGCGGCAGCAGCGTATAGGTCGTTCAGGGACCACCCCGTCTCTCCCCGCAACTTGCGCCCCACAGCGGGACCCGTCACGCCAAGGACTTCTCCGAGCCGCTTGCGGGTGACCCGATGCTGAAACATCAAGGTGTCACTGAGCAGTGGTGACAACGCCAACTTCCCGGCGCGCGGCAGCGTGACTTTGCCGGCGGTATCCGGCATATCGGGGGTTGGTGGAGCGGCTGGGTCGAGCGTGCCGGGAACGATCGTTTCCAAGCCTCACTCTGAAAGCGCAAGGTTGAGGGCGTTACCCTTGAGGGCATGAGTTCTTTAGTAGTCACTGACAGCAGGGGTCGAGCAACACTCGGCCCGAAGGAACAGACTTTCAAGGTAACCAAGCTGGATGGTGGCGCTCTGCTACTAGAGCCTGCCCGGGTGCTCACTGAAATCGAGGTCGCAGTGTTGCAGACGCCCGGCCTAGTTGACCAGGTCAATGCCTCAATGGCTCACCCGAGCGAGGGACGAACATACCGGAAGCGTTCTGCTCGTGCTTGAGGTCCTCGAGGACGAGGCAGCCACCACGATTCTTGATCAGCTCTGGGAACAAGGCCGTGAGCAGCTGCTAGAGAAGATCGACGAAGTGGTGGACTGGATCGCTGCAGGTGATGCGCGAGCACGACGTCATCGCCTCGATGCACCAGTTCTGGTTCACGGCTTCGTCTGGGCCATCAGAGTCACTGACCAGGGGCAGGACTGGCTGATCCTATGGAGCGAGGTTGATCCAGGCACCGCCAAGATCCACGCCGTGAGCCAAACAAACCTGCTCTGACTGACACGCTTAGCCGCCTGTTCCTCAACCGCCAGGAGCCGGGCTAGGGTGCTGTCTTCACCGGCTCAGAGAAGAGGCACAAGCATGAACAAGCAGCACTCTAACCCCACACTTGCCAAGGACATGATCCACGCCCCGGAGCACATGGAGGCATCTCAGGAAGACCTCAGCGACGATCAGATATCTGCCGACGATGAGCAGTCGTGGTCTCATCATCACACGGAACCACTTCACGGACTACGTTTCTTCCCCGAGACACCACCCCCTCGCATCCCCGCCAGAGCAGCTGCCGCAGGCACCCTCGGCATCATCAATGGCATGTTAGGCATCATCCGAGCCACCACCACGCCTATTTTCTTGGCCTCCCTCTCCGATAACCTCGGGCTGCTCCTTACTAGCCCCATTTTCCTGCTGACCTGCACCGAGGCAATCTGCACTTTCGGAATCGCAGCAACTATGCTGGCTGGCAGCGTTCATCTGTTCAAGGAGAGAAGGCGCATCACCTTACTGGCCGCCGGATTCATTCAGATGGTAGTAGTATTATTAGAATCTGCCTTGCTTGTGACCTTCCATTATGGCGGTACGGCTTTCATCATCATGCAATTAGTCGGTCTGGCATTGCCTATCCTGATCATCATTCTCCTCAGAAAAAAGGCAACGCCTCAGGAAGCTGTCAAAGAACAGCCACCACGCCCTGAAACAATTCCCAGCAGGATAACCATCGCAGCTATCCTGGGGATCACAACAGGCATCCTGGGTATCCTCCGAGTCTTTGTCTCATTCCCCTCATTCACCCAGTTCATCGAAAAACTCAATAGCCCTCTTCTAGAGTACACAGTTGACTCCTCTGGAAATATCCTACCGGGTAAAGACTATTCAGTTATTACTTTCTGGCTCCACGGCGTGCACTACGGAGAAAAGATACTCGCTCTCGGAATCGCAGTGATCATGCTGACTCACGGCATCCGAATCTTCAAAAACAACAAACACACGCCTTTACTGACGACAGGAGTCACGCAGTCGCTGATCGCGGTACTGGAGATTGGCTTCATTCTCCTGCTATTCTCATACGTTAATAAAGAACTAGGCTACTTTACTGGTATACCATTCATGGATGTTTTCCTGATGATCGTACCGCTTTTTGTCATGCTGATACTACCGGTCCCGATGATCCTCTTCCTGCACAGCCGGAGCGCAACCACCTGGCGTCACACCCGGCGCTGAGACTTCACCCCTGGAGCACACGAAACTGCGCTAGGTTTTCCCATTGTTATCCGAGTGCCGCTGTGACAGTTCGTGGTAGCCGAGCAGGAAATCCCGACTTCGCGATGATGGTTTCGCGGCGGGCTGGCTGTTCCACCAGCGGCGCTAGCCCTTCACTGGCACGGGACACACCCGTGGCGTGGTCGTGAATAGGTTTCCGGCGAAGAGCTTGTAGATAACTTTCAGCATGAACCGCGGGGGTCTGTTGTATGATAAACACAAAGACCTGTTGCCGAGCGACTGATTGCGACAATCCGATTATCGCAACCATAAACCTTCCACACACATACACGAAACGCTAATTTTTAAAACTCGAAAGAGCACCTGCAGCGCCAAAAACCTAGCAGGATAGTTCATTCATAACTGACGTACGGGGGTACAGATGTATAGCTTAATCATGGGAAACACGGACGGATGGCTGGAGAAAAGCCGAGTCCTGGAATATACTGACGAGCCAGCCAAGAAATATATAGCCCCCAGAGGCGAGATAAACATCTCTCGACTTGCGGCTCTTCCCGCACTGGCCATGCCAGAGCTGCACGACGAGAACTCACCACAAGTTGCCCACATAGGCCATGTCGAGTCTCTCAAAGAGTCAGGACGCAAATATCTATTCCGCTTCGTTCCCTCACCATATTTCCACCCGATCCCCTCCGAGCAGGTTGAGGCTCGAGCCCTGGATCTAAATATCGACTCAGATGGCTGGGAATTCAGGCGAACGCATTGGGCCGTCAAAGGAGCCGACTTGTTTCACGCTCTCGGACCTTTGCTTATCCCAAGCCTGCAGCCAACCGTATTCCGGTTCCCCACCGACGAACTGTGCGAAGATTCGGTATCAGTAATGATGCCGTTCGGTAAAGAGTTTGAGGCAGTTTACGAGACGTTGCGGGGAGCGGCAGAAGATAATGACCTGCCTTGCGTACGAGCAGATGAGATCTGGCATGAGAGCGCCATCATCAATGATATAGCCCGGTTGATTTATAAATCGAGAGTTGTGGTGGCGGATCTTACGGGACGGAATGCAAACGTTTTCTATGAGGCCGGAATAGCTCATACACTTGGACGAGAGGTTGTACTAGTCACACAAAACCCCAACGATATCCCATTCGACCTGCGCCACCTGAGGTATATCCACTACCTGGCCAATGATCAAGGCCTAAAGAAATTAAGGGAAGATCTAAGCAGGCGCTTGCACGCCTTGTTCACCAACAGTTGATCTTGGAGATCCTACTGGTAGAAATCAGTCGGTTCTCAATGCCCACACGCCATTCTAGCTACGTGTTGACATCGAGAACACACCGGACTTCGGCAGCCAGGACATCACCCACAGAAGCTTGCTTAGCTGGTAATGGGAACAGCGTCAGTCACTACAGCCAAGCTCATCATTGCCAGGAGAACCATGTCACACCAGACGGGATCTCCAACTCCCCATGACCGCATTTCTAAGCGCCAGTAATCAGTTCAAAACGTTCGGTCCGTAGTCGTAGGGTGCTGAATCCCCAGGCAGCCAGGCTGCACGTGAACACAGCGATCACGAAGTGCGCTAATCCTTCAGACAGGCTGTCGTCTGCAGCTGCCTGGAGGGCATAGCGGGTCAGCTCACGAGTCGACCACAAGGGCAGGAACCGCGTATAGGAATTGTCAGGATCGACGAGCAGTTAGACCTGACTTGTCGCAGTTGAGGTTGGGTTGGTGTCTGTGGATTGTGTTGGTGCTTGTCAGGGCGTTTTGGGTGTGTCGTGTGGGTCACTAATCGGGGGGTAGGATCTGGTAGGTGAGCCCGTTTCTGCGGAAGGTGAAGACCGCTTCCGGGGCGACAGCTGTGCAGATCGTGGTCAAGGAAGGCCGCAAAAACCGGATCATCGAGCATCTCGGGTCTGCCCATGACGAGGCCGGGCTGGCTGTGTTGATGGCCGCTGGCCGGGCCAAGCTGGTCCCACCAGATCAGCAGATGCTGGACTTCAGCGCAGCGACACCCACGCAGCCTGCGGTGGTCACTGGGAGCAGTTCCGCTTTGCTGGTTGAGGTGGTCTGGGCTACTTGGAAGGCGTTGGGTTTCGACGTGGTCGGTGATGAGGCGTTCTTCCAGCTCGTGCTGGCCCGCCTGGTCGAGCCGACATCGATGCTGGACAGTGCCCGGGTCTTGACCGAGCTCGGGATTGTTCCGGTGCACCGGGCGACGATGCACCGCTGTCTGGCCAGGATCGCAAGGCGGGGTTACCGAGACCAGTTGGCTGCGGCTTGTTACGGCCACGCCACCAGAGACGGAGACGTGACACTAGTGATGTATGACGTGACGACCCTGCATTTCGAGGTCGAGCACGAAGACAAGCTCCGCAAGGTCGGATACAGCAAGGAACGCCGCGTCGATCCGCAAATCATCGTCGGGCTTCTCGTAGACCGCCATGGGTTCCCGCTGGAGATCGGCTCCTGGGAAGGCAACAAAACCGAAACCCACACCATCATCCCGATCATCAACCAGTTCACGACCCGACACCAGCTCGGCGAAGTGGT
>ERZ773068.1295-NODE-1295-length-12461-cov-41.223521_pt1 | contig 12461 bp, 12 predicted proteins | sample MGYA00580620_ERZ773068 | MGnify/ENA primary metagenome ERZ773068 (study PRJEB29015, sample SAMEA2737983) | human oral metagenome | biome: human oral; feature: human-associated habitat; material: dental | place: China | collected 2101 ... | reverse complement strand
AACCGCTTTCAGGCAGCCTGAAAGCGGCGGTAGGGAAAAAGGCGCGATTATAGCCCAAAGCGCCTACAGCGGTATGGCCGGACAGCCGCGCCAGAACGGCCGCCGCCGCGTCGGAAAAAAACGCGGCCAAACGCTTTTCAGGCTGCTTTCAAGGCGGAAAAACGGCATGGTGCCAATATTTTCATATTTTAAATATCAACACATTAACTAACCAACCCTTACCCTTTCGCGTACAAGCCTTGCAATCGGCGCCGCTTTGGTTTACCGTAAAAAACACTTCAACCCATCACACAAGCGAAAACGCCATGTATCTGATTGCCGCCGTCCGCTACCATCACCACCCCGATTAGTCTTTCGGGTGCTGGGCTGTATCCGGAAGATTGGGCTTCCGGAGCGTGCGGCAAAATCCGTTTTCATACGCAAAAAACCTTTCGGAAGTTCTGCTGAACCCGAAAGGTTTTTTGCGTTTTTGTTTTTAAAAATCCCAAAGGAGAAACCATGACTGCCAACCCCAACTCCCCACGCCTGCGCATTGCGATGCAGAAATCCGGCCGCTTGAGCAGCGAATCGCAGAGCCTGCTCAAACAGTGCGGTGTGAAAATCAACTTCAGCGGCGAGCGCCTGCTCGCCTACGCAGAAAACCTGCCCATCGACATCCTGCGCGTGCGCGACGACGACATCCCCGGCCTGGTCTTTGACGGCGTCGTCGATTGGGGCATCTTGGGCGAAAACGTGCTGGAAGAAGCGGAACTGGCGCGGCTTGCAGCCGGTGAAACGGCGGATTACACCCTGCTGCGCCGTCTCGATTTCGGCGGCTGCCGCCTGGCGCTGGCTATCCCGCGCGACGAAACCTACCGCGACGCGGCAGATTTGGCAGGGCGGCGCATCGCCACCTCATACCCACAACTGCTCAAGCGCTTCATGGAAACGCGCGGCATCGCCTACAAAACTTGCCTGCTCGGCGGCGCGGTGGAAGTCGCACCGCGGGCGGGGCTGGCGGATGCAGTCTGCGATTTAGTCTCATCCGGGGCGACGCTGGAAGCGAACGGCTTACGCGAAGTGGAAACCGTGTACCGCTCTAACGCCTGCCTCATCCAACGCGCCGGCGCACTTGCCACAGAAACCCAGGCGCTGGCAGCGCGGCTGCTCACCCGTATCCAGGGCGTGGCGCAGGCGCGCGAGTCGAAATACATCATGCTGCACGCACCCAAAGACAAAGTCGAAGCGGTGGTCGCGCTGCTGCCCGGCGTGGAAAACCCGACCATCCTGCCGCTCACCCACGACAGCAGCCACGTCGCGCTGCACATGGTCAGCCAAGAAAACCTCTTTTGGGAAACGATGGAGCAGCTCAAAGCCGTCGGCGCCAGCTCAATACTGGTGCTGCCCATCGAAAAAATGCTTGCCTGAGGATACCGCCATGCAAACCCTGAATTGGAACGAACTGAACGAAGCCGAACGCGCCGCCGCCTTACGCCGCCCCGCACAAAACAACGACGCCAACATCCGCGCTGCCGTCGATGCCGTCAGAGAGCGCGTACTTTCAGACGACCTTGACGCGCTGCTGGATTTGACCGAACGCTTCGACGGCGTCCGTCCTGCCAGCCTCGCCGTCGCCAGCGAGGCCATTGACGCCGCCTGCACCCGCGTTTCCGACAGCCTGAAAAGCGCGATGCAGACCGCCAAAGCCAACATCGAGCGCTTCCACCGCGCGCAAATCCCGGCGGAAATCGACATCGAAACCCAAAGCGGCGTGCGCTGCCAGCAACTCACCCGCCCCATCGCCAGCGTCGGCCTCTACATCCCCGGCGGCAGCGCCCCCTTATTTTCCACCGTGCTAATGCTCGCCGTGCCCGCCAAAATCGCCGGCTGCCACCGCATCACCCTGTGCAGCCCGCCGCCGATAGCCGACGAAATCCTCTACGCCGCGCGGCTATGCGGCGTGGGCGACATTTACCAACTCGGCGGCGCGCAGGCAGTGTTTGCCCTTGCCTACGGTAGCGGCGGCGTCCCCAAAGCCGAGAAAATCTTCGGCCCCGGCAACGCCTACGTAACCGAAGCCAAGCGGCAGGTACAGCAAAGCGGCACCGCCATCGACATGCCCGCCGGGCCATCAGAAGTGTTAATCATCGCCGACGCAGCCGCCAACCCCGCCTTTGTCGCCGCCGACCTGCTCTCACAAGCCGAACACGGCGCCGATTCCCAAGTGATATTGGTTACACCCTCGCGCCAACTTGCCGCCAAAGTTGCCCGCGAAACCGCCGCCCAACTCGCCGCCCTGCCGCGCGCGGCCACCGCCCGGCAAGCGCTGGCACACAGCCGCATCATCATCGCCGATACTCTCGCCCAATGCGTCGCCATCAGCAACGCCTACGCGCCCGAACACCTCATCGTACAAACCGCCGAGCCACGCGCGCTCCTGCCCGATTTGGACAACGCCGGTTCCATCTTCCTCGGCGCCTACTCGCCCGAAAGCATGGGCGACTACGCCAGCGGCACCAACCACGTTTTGCCCACCTACGGCTACAGCAAAACCCACTCCAGCCTCGGCCTCGCCGACTTCAGCAAACGCATGACCGTGCAGGAACTTAGCCCGCAAGGCTTCGCCGCGCTGGCGGCAACCGTCGAACTCATGGCCGCCGCCGAGCAACTCGACGCGCACAAAAACGCCGTATCCGTGCGCCTCGTCGCCTTACAAACGGCACAAATTGCCCCTGCCAACAGCGAAGGAGGCGCGGAATGAGCACCACACAGCGACAAAACCCAGCAGAACGGCTCCCTCCCCGTGGGGGAGGGCTGGGGGTGTGGGCAGCAAACACACCGCGCAGCGACAAAACCCCGCTACCCCGCACATAAACCAACCAACAAAGGACACAACCATGCCCAGCATCACCCAACTCGCCCGCGCCGAACTGCGCGACCTCATCCCTTACCAATCCGCGCGCAGCATCGGCGGCGCGGGCGAAGTGTGGCTCAACGCCAACGAAGCCCCCACCGCCCCCGACATTCAGGCTGCCTGCATCGCGCTCAACCGCTACCCCGAACCGCAGCCGCAGCAAGTACTCGCCGCCTACGCCCGCTACGCACAAGTGCCGGCGGAAAACGTACTCATCACACGCGGCGGCGACGAAGGCATCGAACTGCTGGTGCGCGCCTTCTGCCAACCCGGCCGCGACGCGCTCATCTACTGCCCGCCCACCTACGGTATGTACGCCGTCTGTGCTGCCGCCAACGGCGTTAGCGCGCTCACCGTGCCGCAAACAGCCGATTTCCAACTCGACCTGAGCGCCATCGCGCACTCACTCGACAGCCAGCCGGTCAAACTCATCTTCATCTGCAACCCCAACAACCCCAGCGGCACCCGCCTCAACCGCGCCGACCTCGACGCGCTGCTGGCGATGACACGCGGTCGTGCCATCGTCGTCATTGACGAGGCCTACATCGAATACAGCGCTGCCGACACCCTCGCCGGCGAACTGCCGCGCCAACCGCACCTTGCCCTCATCCGTACCCTATCCAAAGCGCACGCGCTGGCGGGTATTCGCTGCGGCTTCGTCCTCGCCAATCCCGAACTCATCAATCTCTTGGCAAAAATCATCGCCCCCTATCCCATCCCGACACCGGTCGCCGACATCGCCGCGCAAGCCTTGAGCGCAGCGGGACTCGCACAAATGCGGCAGCGGGTGGCAGACACCCTCGCCGCCCGCACCGCCCTGCAAGCCGCCCTACAACAAAGCCCGCTGGTGCGCGAAGTTTACGCAAGCGCCGCCAACTTCCTGCTCGCCCGCTTTAGCGACGGCCCTGCCGTGTTCCAAGCCCTGTGGCAGCGCGGCATCATCCTGCGCAGCCAAGAAAACGCGCACGGCCTCGCCAACTGCATCCGCATCACCGTCGGCAGCCACGCCGAAAACGACACCCTCATCCGCGCCCTGCGCCAACTGGAGCAAACCGCATGAACCGCCCAACCCTCTACATCGACCGCGACGGCACCCTCATCGACGAGCCGAAAACCGATTTCCAAATCGACAGCTTAGAAAAACTGCGCTTTGAGCGCGACGTCATCCCCGCGCTGCTGCGCCTGCAAACCCACTACCGCCTGGTCATCGTCAGCAACCAAGACGGCCTCGGCAGCGCCAGCTTCCCGCAGGCGAGCTTCGACGCGCCGCACGAAAAAATGCTGGAAACCTTCGCCTCACAAGGCATCCGCTTCGACGCGGTGTACATCTGCCCGCACCGCGCTGAAGACGGCTGCACCTGCCGCAAGCCGCAAATCGGCTTGTTGCGTGACGAAATCGCCGCATCGCGCTTTGACCCCGCGCGCAGCTACGTCATCGGCGACCGCGACAGCGACCAGCAACTGGCACAAAACCTCGGCATCAGCGGCCTGCGCTACCACCCCGACCACCTCGGCTGGGCGCACATCGCCGAAAAACTGCTGCCCGTCGCCGCGACCGAGCGCCCGCCGCGCCGCGCCAGCGTGCACCGGCAAACACGCGAAACCGACATCCGCATCAGCCTCGACCTCGACCGCGCCGGCATCAACCACATCCACACCGGCATCGGCTTCTTCGACCACATGCTTGACCAAATCGCCACCCACGGCGGCTTCCAGATGGACATCGACTGCGCGGGCGACCTGCACATCGACGAACACCACAGCATCGAAGACACCGCCCTCGCCCTCGGCGAGGCGCTGCGGCAGGCGCTGGGCGACAAACGCGGCATCGCCCGCTTCGGCTTCGTCCTGCCGATGGACGAATGCCGCGCCCAATGCACGCTCGACCTCTCCGGTCGTCCCTACTGCTGCTTCAAAGCCGAATTCAAACGCGAACAAGTCGGCGGCTTTGCCACCGAAATGACCGAACACTTCTTCTACTCGCTCAGCCAAAGCCTGATGTGCACCCTGCACCTATCGAGCAAAGGCCGCAACGACCACCACAAAATCGAGAGCCTGTTCAAAGTATTTGGCCGCACCCTGCGCCAGGCCATCCGCATCGAAGGCAGCGAATTGCCGAGCAGCAAGGGGGTGTTGTGAACAGATACCCCCCCTCCCCTGCGAAGCGGGGGAGGGTTGGGGTGGGGGTGTGTACACTCGCGCAGCGACAAACCCAGCGAAAACTCCCTCCCCTGCAGCAGGCGTAGGTTGGGTTGCCAAACCCAACAATATTCATAAGTTTCAAAATATTGTTTGGTTTACAACCCAACCTACCAAGCCCGTAGGTCGGATTCTTGAATCCGACATTGCCCCGATTCAGACGGCATTTTGACTTTTCCCCGCAACAAGATTTACGCGTGCTTTTAATGTTTTACCAATCCCGTAGGTTGGGTCGCGACCCAACAAACCTTTGAAAACATAAAAATGTCGGACTTACAAACCGCCCCGCTGCCCAAGCAGCCTGAAAACCCTAAACACGGCCAAAGGCCGTCCCCGCCTGCGCGGGGATGACGTTTCTGAAACCCGTTCCACCCGAAAGACACCCATGCCCAACCTCATCATCATCGACACCGGCTGTGCCAATCTCTTCTCCGTGCAAGCCGCCTTTGAGCGCCTCGGCTGCCGCGCCCACATCAGCGCCGACCCCGTCGCCATCGCCGCCGCCGACAAACTGCTCCTGCCCGGCGTCGGCACCGCTGCCGCTGCCATGCACAACATCGCCGCGCGCGGCCTTGCCGATCCCATTCGTCGCGCGCAACAGCCGCTTTTGGGCATCTGCCTCGGCATGCAGTTGCTCGGCGAATACTCTGCCGAAGGCGACGTACTCGCCCTCGGCGTCCTGCCCGCCCGCACCTCGCCGCTCGCTGCAAACGACCTGCCGCTGCCGCATATGGGCTGGAACACCGTCCGCCACCAGCCCGAACATCCGCTATTTGAAGGCATCGCGCAGGATAGCCATTTCTACTTCGTCCACAGCTACAGCATCGCCGTCGGCGCCTACACCAGCGGCGAAACCCACTACGGCAGCGCCTTTTCCGCCGCCGTGCAGCAGGACAACTTCCACGGCGTGCAGTTTCACCCCGAACGCTCCGGCAAAAGCGGCGCCCGCCTCTTGCATAACTTCCTGCATAACCTCTAACCCCCAAGGATTCCCCATGCTCGCTCCCATCATTCCCGCCCTCGACCTCATCGACGGCAATATCGTGCGCCTACACCAAGGCGACTACGGCCGCGCCACCCAATACACCGCTGACCCCGCCGCCGTCTTCGCCGACTACGCCACGCAGGGCGCGCAAACCCTACACCTCGTCGATTTAAGCGGCGCCAAAGACCCCGCCCGCCGCCAAACCGCGCTGATTGGCGAATTGGTGGCGCGTGCCGCCTGCCCGATACAAGTCGGCGGCGGCATCCGCAACGCCGATGACATCGCCGCGCTTTTGGATGCGGGCGCGGCGCGGGTGGTCATCGGCTCGATGGCGGTTAAGCAGCCTGAAACCGTCAAAAGCTGGTTTGCCCGCTTCGGTGCGGCGCGTTTGGTGCTGGCGCTCGATGTCCGCATCGAAGGCGGCGTTAAGCGTGTGGCGGTAAACGGCTGGCAGGACACCGCCGCGCTGACGCTGGAAGAGACCATCGCTGCCTACCAAAGCGTCGGCCTCGCCCATGTGCTCTGTACCGATATTTCGCGCGACGGCACGCTTGCGGGCAGCAATACCGCCCTCTACCGCGAGCTAGCCGCTGCGTTCCCCGACATTGCTTTTCAAGCATCGGGCGGCATCGGCACGCTGGCCGACATCCAAGCCCTGCAGGGCAGCGGCGTGGCAGGCATCATCGTCGGCCGCGCCCTGTTGGAAAACAAATTTACTGTCAAAGAGGCCGTATCATGCTGGCAAAACGCATCATCCCCTGTTTAGACGTGCGCGACGGCCAAGTCGTCAAAGGCGTGCAGTTCCGCAACCACGAAACCATCGGCGACATCGTGCCGCTGGCCGCACGCTACGCGGCCGAAGGCGCAGATGAGCTAGTGTTTTACGACATCACCGCTTCCAGCGACGGCCGCACCGTTGAAAAAAGCTGGGTGCGGCGCGTCGCCGAAGTCATCGACATCCCCTTTTGCGTCGCCGGCGGCATCAAAAGCGTGGCAGACGCCGAACAAATCTTCGCCAACGGCGCCGACAAAATCTCCATCAACTCGCCCGCGCTCGCCGACCCGGCGCTGATAGAACGCCTCGCCGCACGCTTCGGCGTGCAGGCGGTAGTGGTCGGCATCGATTCCTGGTACGACGAAGCCAGCGGCCGCTACCTGGTCAAACAATACACCGGCAGCGAAGCCGCCACCCGCCAGACCGCCTGGCAAACCGCCGCTTGGGTGGAAGAAGTCCAGCGGCGCGGCGCGGGCGAAATCGTGCTGAACATGATGAACCGCGACGGCGTGCGCCAGGGCTACGATCTCGCGCAACTCGCCGCCATCCGCCGCGTCTGCCGCGTGCCGCTCATCGCCTCCGGCGGCGCAGGAAATATGCAGCACTTCCAAGAAGCCTTCGCCCTCGGTTGCGACGGCGCCCTCGCCGCTAGCGTCTTCCACAAACAACACATCCACATCGGCGAACTGAAACGCTATCTCGCCGCGCAAGGCATCGCCGTGCGGGTAGAAACGTAGGGTGGGTCTTGACCCACCAAAAAAGACTGCCACGCATCCCGCAGACCATTCCCAAACCCAAAGGACATCCCCATGCTCAACCCCGACAACCTCGACTGGCAAAAAAACGACGGCCTCCTCCCCGCCATCGTCCAAGACGCTGACAGCGGCCAAGTGCTGATGCTCGGTTACATGAACCGCGACGCGCTCGCGCACACCCTCGAGAGCGGCCGCGTAACCTTCTACTCGCGCAGCAAACAGCGGCTGTGGACAAAAGGCGAAACATCCGGCAACTACCTCCACCTCAAAGGCATCAGCGCCGACTGCGACAGCGATACCCTGCTCATTCTCGCCACCCCCGTCGGCGCAACCTGCCACACCGGCGCACAAAGCTGCTTCCACCAATTTGACGGCGCAGCCGAACCGGACTGGGTCTTTTTCGCCCGGCTCGAGCGGCTTATCGCCGCGCGCAAACGCGCCGACCCCGAAAGCTCCTACACCGCCCGTCTCTACGCAGCGGGCAGCAAACGCATCGCGCAGAAAGTTGGCGAAGAAGGCGTCGAAACCGCCCTCGCCGCCGCCATCGGCGATAAGGAAGAAACCATCAACGAAGCCGCCGACCTTGCCTACCATCTCACCGTGCTGCTGCAAAACGCCGGCCTTTCTTGGGCAGACGTTATCGGCAAACTCAAAGAGCGGCATGGCTAAACAGCAAAGCAGCCTGAAAAAGTTTCAGGCTGCCTGAAACAATGGCATCTGCCGCATTGCTTCATTCGTTTTGATTTCATTGAATGCGGCTTTCAGGCTGCCTATTGCGTATCCGCGGGCTTTAAGGTTTGCGGTTGGGCCTGGACTCGCAGACAAAATAGCAGCTAGCCGTAACGAGTACATAAAACGTTATCCACATTGCAAAAATACGCAACACGGGATGCCAAACGCTCGGGGCGAGCCGGAAGAACACGGCGATTGCCGCGCCGTAAGATGCCGCTAACAACAGCGTGCGCAGGGCGATAAGCCCAAATCTTGTCGCGGGCATCGTCATACAAGCCGACGAATGCGCCGAATGTGGTGGCGAACAGGATAAGCATGGCGATTAGCGTGGTCGTCATAAAATAAACCTTGTATGGCTTTCAGGCTGCCTTTTGTGTGAAAGGCAGCCTGAAAACTTATCGGCGCGGCGCTTAAAGGTTTTCGGGGACGAAAGCGGCCAACGTGCGGTCGTCGTGGTTGCCGTGCGACCAGAAATCCAGCCATGCTTCGAGCGCGGCGTCGGCGTCGGGCGCGGTGAGCAGCGGGGCGGTTTCCTGCCACAGCGCCTGCCAGCATTCGGCCTGTGCCAGTTGGGCGTCGGTGCCGAATTTGGGGTCGGAAACGCCGTCGCTCATCAGCAGCAGGACCGGCGCGCCGTGGCTCTCGAAAATGCGGAGTCGGGCGGCGGTTTCGCCGGCGCCGGCGGTATCGGCGGCGAGAAAACGGGTTTCGCCGGAATATTCGCCGCTGTCGGCGGCGCCGAGCAGGGTCAGGGTTTGGCTTTCAGGCTGCCAGGCGGCGATGGCGCCGTCGCCGATCTGGCAGGCGGCGGCGAGCCAGCGCTGTTCGTCCAGCGGTATGAGCAGCGCCAGCAGCAGGGTGGCGGCCAGCTGGCGGCGCTCGGTGATGATTTCGTGTTCGGCTACGGCTTTATCCTGCGCGGCATCGGCGGCGGCCACGGCGGCGGCAAACAGCGGCTCCAGCACGCATCGGCGCTGGGTTTCGTCGGCAGCCTGCGCCAGACGGGTGCGGATGTCGCCGTTTTGCAGCGCGGTTTCGACGCTGCGTACGGCAGCCTGAACGGCGATTTCGGAGCCGTAGCGCGAGAAGGCGGCGCTGCCGGCGCCGTCGGACACCGCCAGCACGGCGGCCTGGCTGCCGGCGTGCCAGAGTACGGCGAAGTCGTCGTCGCAGCAGCTGCCGTTGTGGGCGTGGCTACGGCCGCGGCGGCGGGCGGCGACGATGCGCCCGTGCGGGGTGGCGATCAGGCGGCGGGCGCTGTCGCTTTTGTAAAAGGGCAGGTCGGCCGGCGCGGGCAGGTTGCGCCACAGGCTTTTGGGGTCGGGGTTGATGTACAGGGTTTGTTCGGCGCTGCTGCCGTCGGCGTAGAAATGGCGCAGCAGGATGCTGCCGTGGCGGTCGGGCGTGCCGCTGATTTGGGCGTGTTCGGCGTCCCAGTTCAGGCCGCAGGGCGGGTCGAATTCGATGCGCTCGGGCGGGGAAATCTCTGCGGGCAAGGCGGCGGCGTAGGCTTCGCCCTGGCGGCCGTTGGGCAGCGGCGGCAGTTTGGCCGGTGCGGCGGGCGCGGCTTCGGCGGGCACGGAAGAGTGGGGGAAGATCGGCATGGCGGACTCGGCGGCTTCGGATTCGGTTGTGGATGCGGCGGGCGCGGTGGCAGGTTCGGACGGCTGTGGTGCGCGGTGCGGCACCCTACGGCTTTCAGGCTGCTTTGGACTTTCAGGCTGCTCTGGGTTTTCAGGCTGCTCTGGGTTTTCAGGCTGCTCTGGGTTTTCAGGCTGCATGGGCAGCGCTTGGGCAAAGACAAAGGGCGGTTCGGCGGCTGTGGTGTCGGGCTGGTTTTCAGGTTGCCTGCGGGCGTCGTGCCCGTTGTGATCGTCGGCCAGCTGCCAGCCGTGGTCGCGGATTTCGACATGATCGCCGAAAGGGCGATCGCGGCGGTGGTCGCGGCGGGAGAAGTGTTCGGCAAAGGCGGCGCTTTCGGCGGCATCCAGCGGGCTGTGGCTGAGGGCGTCGATGCTGAAGCCTTCGGCGTAGGCGGTGGTCGCGGGCGCGGGCGGCGCATAATCGGCGGCAAACTGCTGCCAGCTCTCTTCCAGCAGCCGCAGCAGGGTGGCGTGGCGGCGGATAAATTCCGCCAGCTGCTCTTTATCGGCCTGCGGCTGCCAGCTTTGCAGGTGGTGGGGGAGGATGCCGGTCATGGGTTTCTTTCGTGGGAGCAGGCAGCCTGAAAGGCGGTTTGGCGGTTTTCAGGCTGCCTGAGGGCGGTTTTTTTTGTTTAGCCGCGTGAACGGGCGATGTCGAAGTCTTCGCCGCTGCTGCCCATATAGATGGTCTGCTGGCAGCCGGGGCAGGTTACTTCGCCGTCGCCGTCCACGCAGAAAATCTGGCCGCAGGAGCAGCTGGCCAGCCCGTAGCGGGCGCCGCAGTGGGGGCAGCCGCCGCCGCCTTCGAGCATGGAGGTGGAGACGGTTTGGGTGTTGGTGCGCTGGTCCGACCATTCGCCAAAGTCGCGCTCGGCGGGGTAAGCGCCGGCGTAGCGGTAAACCTGCGCTGGTTTTTTGTTGAAAAAGGGGATGTGCCCCAAATCGGGCAGACGCTCGTATTTCATCAGATAGGGCAGGCGGCTTTTGGCGCACAGGCCGGTGATGATGACGTAGTTTTCGTCCACCGCCGCCGCGTCGCCGAGGTCTTTAACCAAAGAGAGCAGCGGGTTGCCGCCGGCGGGGGCTTTGTCGAGCGTGAGCGGGGCGTCGATGTCCAGGCTGCGGCTTTGCGCGGAAACGGATTGCGAAATCCAGCTGATAAAGGCTTTGAAGTCGGCTTCGCCTTCGGTGTTCAGGCGCAGGGTGTGGCGGCTGATGCCGCTTAGGAGCGACAAATCGGCAAAGGGACCGATGCCGATGGAAACCAGCGTGGCGCGATGGTCGAAATCACGCCGCCAGCGCTCGAGGGCAGCCGTGGGGTCGTCGGTGGCTTTGCCGTCGGACATAAAATACACCAGCGGTTTGTAGTCGCCCTTGCGTTCGGCGCTGCCGCGCACCACCTGACGCTCGATCTCGTCCATCAGTACGTCCAGCGCCTTGCCGATGGACGTGCCCGAACCCATCGGCAGCCGCGGCGGGTAGAAGGAAAACAATTCCACCAGCGGCGCCAGCGTGCGCGCCACGCCGGCAAAGGCGATTACCGAAAGATGCACCGTTTCCAGCGCGTAAGGGTCGCTGCGCAGCGAGGTGAGCAGCGCGTCTATCCCTTCCTGCATGCGGCGCAGGTTGTCGCCCGCCATACTTTCGGAAACGTCTATCACTAAAAAAACCGGCAAACGGCGCATGGAAAACCCCCCAATTGGAAAAGAAACGGAATTGTGCCACAGAAGCCGCCGCGCGGCATGGCATAATCGCCGCTTCCGCCGCAATCCGTGAAGAAAGGAAGCGATATGAAAAAAATCCTGTTTGTCTGCCTGGGCAATATCTGCCGCTCGCCGCTGGCCGAATACATGATGCGCGACACCGCCGCCAAACGCGGCCTGATGCTGGAAACCGCCAGCGCCGGCACATCCGGCTGGCACGACGGCGAAGGCATGCACTGCGGCAGCGCCGATATTCTCGACGGCCTGGGCATCGCGTCAAACGGTTTTACCAGCCGCCGCGTGCGCGAGAGCGATTTGGGCGAATTCGACTACATTATGGTGATGGACGACAGCAATCTGGCGGATATGGAAGAGCGCTTCGGCCGCCGGCCGCAGCAGATATTCAAAATCACCGACCTGGTCGGCAACCGCCCCTACGACCACATCCCCGACCCGTGGTTCACCCGCAATTTCACCCAAACCCGCGACCTGCTGGCCGCCTGCTGCGAAGAAATCGCCGACAGGCTGCAGGATGGGCACTTGTGAGATGGACGGCGCTGCCGTGCCGCCGCCGTTTTGCAACACACAAGGCAGCCTGAAAACGGTTTTCCCGCTTTCAGGCTGCCTTGTGGAGCGAAACGGTAAATGAAGTCGCTGGAAAACACACTTTACTGAGCCAAACGGCAAGCGCGGTTTCAAATCCAATGGCGGCGATGGCTGCCTGAGACCTTTGCAAAATCCCCCCAAAATCCCCTAAATTACCACCAAGACATTTA
>ERZ773068.1292-NODE-1292-length-12482-cov-5.481371_pt1 | contig 12482 bp, 9 predicted proteins | sample MGYA00580620_ERZ773068 | MGnify/ENA primary metagenome ERZ773068 (study PRJEB29015, sample SAMEA2737983) | human oral metagenome | biome: human oral; feature: human-associated habitat; material: dental | place: China | collected 2101 ... | reverse complement strand
TGGGCGCGTCGAGGGTGTAGTATTCGTAGGCGTAGCGGTTGAGGAGGTCGGTGAGTTGGCGGATGTGTTGTGCCGGGGTGGTCATATTGAAAAGGCCGTCTGAAAATCAAAACGGGCGCATTTTAACATGTACCCGTTTTGATTTTCAGACGGCCTTGAGGCAGATTCTGCCCGGATTAGGAGAACAACCGTTGCGCCAGTTCGCCTCCGGGCTCGATGCCGACTTTGCGCATTTCTTCTTGTCGCGCATTAACGTAGCGGCCGACATTTTTCAGCCATTCCATAGACAGTTCTTCCAGTTTGTCGTTAACCAAGTCCAAACCCAGCTCGCTGGAGAAGCGGACGGTCAAATCCATGAAGCGGTCGAAGTTTTTGCTGCCTGCGGGAACATGCGGGATGTCGAACAGGATGCTGAAACCTTTATAAGGCTGGGAAGAGAGTAGGGCGGCGGTGAACGCGCTGCCGTCCATGGTAACGATGCTGAACAGCGGGCGGCCGTTGCCGTTGTCGAGGTGGAAGGCTCCGTCGTGGCTCAATTCGAAGCCCGCGCGTTCGACGGCGGCCCGCAGTTCGGTACCGCTGACGGAAGTGCGCGAAATCAGGTGCATGGCGATGCTTTGGTCGACGCGTTCGCACAATTCGTCCAAAGGACGGGCGGTTTCGAGGAAGGTGGGGATGTCCATCAGTTTCATACCGGCATCGAGTTTGGCCGCAAATTCGTTAACTTGGCTGCCGAAGGCTTCCAATTCCTGCACGGTGACCAGTCCTTTGCGGGAGATGGCTTGAAGCGCGACGATGAAGCCTTGGTAATAGATATTGGGCACGGGTTCTACGGTCTGCCATACGCCGTCCATGGTGCAGCCGGCGATTTGGAAGCGGTGGCGGCCGGAGAAGCGCGGCAGGGAGCGGAATTCCTGCGGCTCGCTCAGGGAGATGTAGGCCATGTAGTCGAAGCGCGGTTCGAACCAGGGCAGCTCCTGTTTCACCATGTCGTCCAAGTCCATCAGCAATTTGCCTTTGTCGGTGTTTTTTTCCTGCGTGTATTCGGGTGCGGCAACGGAAGCGAAGGTGTAGTTGCCGTCCGCACTGCCGGCTTTCTGCAGGACGGATTCCCTAGCTTCTGCTTCGGTATTCGTATTTTTCTTGTTGTTTTCGTGTTCGGCGAGGAATTGCTCCATCACGAGGACGGCTTTTTCACGTGCGGGTTTTTTCTCCTGTTCGCGGATTTCGGCAAACGACAGCGGTTTGGCTGCTTTGTTTTGTGCTGCCTCGGCCTGGTCGGGCTCGGAGAAGAGGTCGGCCGGTGCGGTTTGCGTGGGCTTCTCTTTGGTCGGGTTGGGGCGGCTGTTTTCGGAGGTCACTTGCGCTTTGGCTGTAGCCGCAGGCGGAGCATCTTCGCGGGAGACGTCTGCTTGGCGGACAACGACCAGCGGTTTGCCTCGTTTGACCTGTGGGGCGACGCCGTGGGTTTTGCCGTCGCGAACGGATTCGGTTTGGCTTTCAAGTAGCGCGTCTTTGTCGGCATGGCCGAATTGTTCGCGCACTTGGCGGCGGTACAGGTTTTCCTGATACATGTTGTAGGCGATTACGCCCAAGATAATCAGCAGGCCGATGGCGGCCGCAATCCAGATTTTTGCGTCCATAAGTTTCCGTTTGTCGCTTATTTGATTGGCAATGGCGGGGATTATAGCGAAATTCGCCGCCGTCATCAGCCGTATTGCTTTTTCAGACGGCCTGTGCGCCGTCGCAGCCGCCTATTTGCGCCCAGTCGAAGAAGTGTCCGGGGTCGGTTTTGCGGCCGGGGGCGATGTTTTGGTGGCCGGTAACGGCCGTTATCGGGTATTGGCGGCGCAGGGCAGCAAGCAGCCGGTTTAGCGCGTCGTATTGTTCGTCGGCGAAGGGTTCGAAGTCGCAGCCTTCCAGTTCGATGCCGACTGAAAAACGGTTGCATTTTTCCCGGCCGCGAAACGAGGACGCGCCTGCATGATAGGCCATGTCGTTGCAGGAGACGAACTGCACCGTTTCGCCCGTGCGGGTGATGAAGAAGTGGCTGGAAACGCGCAGATCTTTGATGACGCTGTAAAACGGATGTTCCGTTTCGTCGATGTTGTTGGTAAAGAGTTTCTCCACCGCGTCGGTGCCGTATTCGAACGGCGGCAGGGAAATGTTGTGGATGACCGCGAGTTCGACGGTTTCGCCTGCCGGACGCGGTTCGCAGTTGGGCGAAAAGGCCTGCCGCGCACCCGACCAGCGGCCGTTGTGCCAAGTGTCCATGATGCTTGTCCGTATTGTCTGTGAAACGGTTTGGAAAGTTTTCAGACGGCCTCACAAAGATTGGAGGCCGTCTGAAAAAAGAAAAGCCTTACATCAGCCAGCCGTCGGGCGTTACAGTGCGGTTGTCCAGCAGGCGGATGATGCCGACCACTACGCGGAAGACATACCATATTCCCACCAGCGGCATCAGCCAAAAACCGATTAAAACCAGCATCAGTATGGAGCAGATGACAAATCCGGCCAGTGAAACCCAGAATGTTTTAATTAAAAAGCTGATGTGGTCGGCATAAATCGTGCCGGCCATGTCTTCGCGTTTGGCATAGGCGATGACGGCGCCGATGAATACAGCCAGCCCGCCGGTAAAAATACCGGCGGCAAACAGGCCGTAAATCACATACATATAATTACGCCGCTGCTCTTCGGTCATATCGGGCACGCCTGCCGCCTGCCGTTGGCTTTCCACCCTGACCGGTTTGACGTCGATAATATCTTCAGGCCGACTGCCTTGTCCGTTCTTCATCTGCCGACTCCTTTTTCAATAGGTGTTGGTAACAACGATACTTTACCCGCAGGCGGCCGCCGAGGCAAACAGGCCGTCTGAAATTGCCCGACGGATTCTTTGCCTTTATACTGCCGCCCTTTGCATTCCCGCTTTTCCCTATGAAAAAAGCCTTTGTTTTCCTTTCGGCACTGATGCTGCTGTCGGCGGCCGTTTTCTCCGCCCTGCTGTTCTTACCGAAAACCAACCCGCAAACCTACCGCATCAAAATCGAAAACGGCCAGGGCATTGCCGCCGTCGGCAACCGTTTGGCCAAAGACGACATCATTTACAGCCGCCACGTGCTGGTCGGCGCGGCCTACATGCTCGGCGTACACAACCGCCTGCAAAGCGGCAGCTACAAACTGCCGCAGAAAGTTTCGGCCTGGCAGATTCTGCAAAAACTGAAAAAAGCAGAGTCCGACACCGTAACCGTACAAATCATCGAAGGCATGCGCTTTGCCCAAATGCGCCGCATCATCGACCAGACCGCCGATTTGAAACACGACACCGCAGGCTGGAGCGACGAAAAACTGCTGAAAGAAATCGACCCCGAAGCAGGGTACACCCGCGCGGAAGGCCTGTTTGCCCCCGACAGCTACGAACTTGACGCCGGCAGCAGCGATTTGCAACTCTACAAACTCGCCTACCGCACCATGCAGAAAAACCTCAATCAGGCCTGGGAAGAACGCCAAAGCGGCCTGCCGTACAAAACCCCCTACGAACTGCTGACCATGGCCAGCATCATCGAAAAAGAAACCGCCCACGAAAACGACCGCCGCCACGTTGCCGCCGTCTTCGTTAACAGGCTCAACATCGGCATGCGCCTGCAAACCGACCCTACCGTCATCTACGGCATGGGCGACGCCTACAACGGCCGCATCCGCAAAGCCGACCTCCAGCGCGACACCCCCTACAACACCTACACCCGCCACGGCCTCACCCCCACGCCCATCGCCCTGCCGGGCAAAGCCGCACTGGAGGCCGCCGCCCATCCCTCTTCGGAAAAATACCTGTATTTCGTTTCCCGCATGGACGACACCGGCCTGAGCCAGTTCAGCCACACCCTCGACGAACACAACGCCGCCGTCCGCCAATACATCTTAAAGCGCAAATAACTTAACAGGCCGTCTGAAAACGCCCTTTCAGACGGCCTCTGCCCGGCAAAAGCCGCGTTTACGACCCGACAGAAAAAAAGGCAAGCACATGAACGTACCGCACAACACCGTAACAGCCGAAACCAAGGCCGCCGTATTGGCCGAAGTCCTGCCCTACATCCGCCGCTTCGCAGGCAGCGTCTTCGTCGTCAAATACGGCGGCAACGCCATGACCGAACAACATCTGAAAGAAGGCTTCGCCAAAGACATCACCCTGCTCAAACTCGTCGGCATCCACCCCGTCATCGTCCACGGCGGCGGGCCGCAGATTAACGAAATGCTGGAAAAAATCGGCAAAAAAGGCGAATTCGTCCAAGGAATGCGCGTTACCGACGACGAAACCATGAGTATCGTCGAAATGGTGCTTGGCGGCCTCGTCAACAAAGAAATCGTCTCCCTGCTCAACCAAAGCGGCGCGAAAGCCGTCGGCATCACCGGCCGCGACAACCACTTCATCAAAGCGGAAAAACTCCTCATCGACACCCCCGAACAAACACAAGCGGACATCGGCCGCGTCGGCACGGTCGAAAGCATAGACACCGCCCTGATTACCGGCATCATCGAACGCGGCTGCATCCCCGTCGTCGCCCCGATAGGCGTGGGCAAAGACGGCGGCGCCTTCAACATCAACGCCGACCTCGTCGCCGGCAAACTGGCCGAAGAACTGAAAGCCGAAAAACTGATTATGATGACCAACACCGCAGGCGTGCTGGACAAAAACGGCAGCCTGCTGACCCGCCTCACCCCGCGCCGCATCGACGAACTGACCGCCGACGGCACCCTCTACGGCGGCATGCTGCCGAAAATCGCCTCCGCCATCGAAGCGGCCTCCAACGGCGTCGGAGCAGTCCACATCATAGACGGACGCGTTCCCAACGCCCTCCTGCTGGAAGTGTTTACCGACGAGGGTGTAGGCTCCATGATTCTGGGGCACGAAGAATAGGCAGCCTGGCAGAACATCTGAAAATTCTCCAGTATTCGGCAATTAAAAGAGGCCGTCTGAAAACAGAAAATCACGTTTTCAGACGGCCTCTTTGCAACATCTTGACAAACGCAAAGGGCACATCTAAATTAGCCAAACGCGATTCCTTATCAAAAAATGGAGGACGAATCATGAAGAAAGCAACGGCCGCACTGCTCGGCATCCTGCTGCTTGCGGGCTGTTCGGACGCAGTTACACAGCCGGCGGAGGACAATGCGAATCGGAAGGAGGCCGGTATGGGAAAGACAACCTGTAAAAACCTGGGCAAGGTTGGAGATTTGGACGACCTGCTGTTCCAAATGTACAGCAACTTGGACAGCCACTGCCTGTTTGAAATGCCGGTAGGGGAGCTTGAAAGGATTTGGGGGATTCCGGTGTACGACTACACCCTGCCCACCGATACGGCATCGGAAGAAGTGAACAGGCGGAATAGCGAAGAAATAGACGGATATACGCTCAAACGGCAGGCCGATCAGGATAAATACAAGAGGCTCCATTGGGAAGTGATCAAATCGAATAATTATGATCCTGATAATGAAGGTGAAATAAAAAATATTGTTTTTGAGATATTTAGTGCCAAAGACTACGGTGTATTTATGCAGGGGAAATACCCCAAATTTCTGCCCCCTCCGATCATTAAAGAGCCCGAATCCGAATACTTTATGGATCCACCATATGTAGACCATGAATTGGAGGGATATACCCCGCCTACCGAATTTGAAAGAAACGGTTTTCTCCCTCCGAGCGATACCGTTTACAAACAGAATACGGAATATTTTTGGCTGAATCCCGGAAGGGATGTCAAACTGCCTTATCTGACCCTTAGAACCAGCAGAGGTGAGGGACTTGTCTATATATCCGAAATCTCAATGCACAGGAACATAGACCGACCCGAAATCTTAACCCTTTCCAAACAGTAAAGGAGTTTTACCATGGCAACCGTCAAACGTACGACACGAGAAACTCCTGACCAAGCATTTGAACATTTCGACATATATGGTTTCACCGATACAAGGCCGTCTGAAAACAAGATCACGTTTTCAGACGGCCTCTTTACAATATCTTGACAAACGCAAAGGGCACATCTAAATTAGCCAAACGCGATTCCTTATCAAAAAATGGAGGACGAATCATGAAGAAAGCAACGGCCGCACTGCTCGGCATCCTGCTGCTTGCGGGCTGTTCGGACGGGGGCGGGGGGATTTTCAGCGGCTGGGGTGCATCGTGCGAAATGACGCACTTCCAACCTGTTGAAAACACGGGCCAGCTGCTGAAACAGCTGTACGATTATCCCAAATCGTGCCTGCCCGAACTCGAAGCCAAACATGACGAACTCGAAAAAATATGGGGGGTAACGGTTTACAGCATCCCCTTTGAGGAGAAATTTAAACAATTTGAAAACCGCACCAAATGTGAAAACAGGCTGGACGGAGTCGCTTTGTATGTGGAAAATCAGTACCAAATGACTCTAGAAACCAACGACTGCTATAAAAACAAATTTGGCGGTTTCAATACGGATGAGACATTGATCGGATACCTGCCGGAAGCGGATATGAGTGTGGAACAAGGTATGGGTATGATCTTATGGTCTGATCCTATCAAACCGAAGAACCCGGGCGAATCGCCGTTTCGGCCGAAAGTCGCCTATCCGGTGGTTAAGCTGTTTCAGTTCAGCGAAGAGGAAACCAAGGACAATTACTGCGTCGACAACGGTTACGGGGTGATTTTGGAATGTGGGGCGATGAATAGACATTACTCATGGAAAAACCGGAAGTCAGGCATGAAAATCCGGATGGACGTCGATTCGGGCGACTTCGCGTTTTATACCGACAGGATTGATTTTTACACCATAGATTAAGGAGACAATTATGTTTATATTAACCAGCAGGCAGGATATTGAAAATAAACTGGGCAAGGCCGGTTTTTCCAAAGCGGAAATCGCCACCATTATGAATACGGAACTATTTTTTAAAGACGTTTCTGCATTTTTCAGGGGGCATTCGGAGAATAAAATCGTCCAATCCAAGGATGGGACGGCGTTTCGTCCCGATTCGTTCGTTAACGGCAAACTGATCTACGGCTCTATCCATATCGACATCAGGAATCCCAATAAAATAAGCGCATTAGGCCATGAACTGGGGCATTACAAATACCATCCCAAGCAGTGGCTTCCGATGACCGAATACGGGAAGCCGGAAGACTTTTCGAAAGAAAGGACGAAGGGTGAAGGTTATGCATTGTGGAATGAATACCTGTGGTTAAAGAAGTTGGGCAGGGATGTAAATTACGAACTTGAGAACAAAGGAGATTTTGGTAGAAGCCGGTTCAATCTCGTTGCGACCGTCGATGCATGGCTGAAACAAAAATCAAGCCAAGAGCAGATAGTGGACAAGCTGGCCGCTTATAACGAAAACATGTTCGGCAACGGCACAAACGGGTTGACTTACGATCAAACTAATAAAATCAGATGGTTGAATGAAAATGCAAAGGAGCTGATTAAGGATTACCAAGAAATCTTCAGCGGCAAAATATCCGTCACGGACGAAAAAATACTGACCAAATTCCAGCTGTACGGTACTAAGGGCAAGGATGTCATCAGAGGCAAAGAGCGTGCCCCCGTTTTCAACCAGGGCTTGTTTCTTTACGGCTGGGGCGGAAACGACATTTTGGAAGGTTCGCAATATGCCGACAAACTGCTCGGCGGCGACGGCCACGATGTCCTTTCCGGTGGGGCGGGCAACGACATCCTCGGCGGCAATGCGGGCAACGACGCCCTGCACGGCGGCGACGGCGACGACACCTTGAACGGCGGCAGCGGCAACGACACCCTCAACGGCGATGCCGGCAACGACACCCTGATCGGCGGGGCGGGCAACGATTTCCTGTCCGGCGGAGACGGTAACGATTTCATGAACGGCGGCGCAGGTAACGACGCCCTGCACGGCGGCACAGGTAACGACAATATGAACGGCGGGGCGGGTGACGACAAGCTCTACGGCAACTCCGGCAACGACACGCTGGTGGGCGGCGACGGCATGGACATCCTCGAAGGCGGCGCGGGCGACGACACGTTGGGCGGCAACGCGGGCAACGACACTTTGAACGGCGGCGACGGCGGCGACATCCTCAAAGGCGGCGCAGGCATCAACCGCCTGTACGGCGGATCGGGCTTCGACTCCTATCATATCGAGGGCGGCATAGACCTGATCGAAGATTCGGACGGCAAAGGGCAGCTCATATTCGGCGGCAGAGCCAAACCCGGCATACTGAATGCCGCCGGCAGTGCGAATACCTGGTATTCCGCCGATGCGGCAAACGGAACATTTATTGCCCGCCGCAATGGCACAGACCTGCTGATCAGATCCGAAAAAAACGGCACGGCGATCATCGCCGGTTTCTTTATGAAGGCCGTCAAAAAAGGAACGGTTTGGAACTATTTGGGCATCACATTGGACGATAAGGTGGCCAAAGCCACTTCCTACCGTCTGCTTTCAGGCGACTCCCGCCCGGAGATAGAAAAAGATGCTTCGGGCAGGGAGCGGTATAAAAACACCTGGGATAACCGCGACGCAGCGGGCAAAATCATCGGCGGAGTGGCACAGAAGAATTTCGACGACATCATCCGCGGTACGGCGAAAAACGAAAAGATACTCGGATACGGCGGGCACGATATGCTTGACGGCGGAATGGGGAACGATTGGATTGAGGGCGGGCCAGGCAGCGACATGCTGCTTGGCGGCGGCGGTGCGGACACGATTTACGGCGGGGAGGGGGATGATTTTATTTCCGCCAACGGCCGGTGGCGGGGGCAGATGCGGCAAACGCCGCATGATAAGTGGAAAATGCCCGCCAATGGTGTGAAGATAATTTCTTCGCCGCAAGCGAGGACGCTTTGGGGGGTATATATGGATAAATCGGACACTGCCTTATGGACGGATACGAGTGTAGTTAAGGATAAGGAAGGTGTCGGCATGGATAAAATCTATGGAGGTGCCGGAAACGACCAGATTGTAGGTAGCAATTTGGCCGATTTTATCCATGGGGATGATGAGCGCATATTAAAAGGTAAGATTATTAATGAACGTGGTAATGATTACATATATGGTTTGGGGGGAGATGATTTGATATATGGAGGAGAAGGTGACGATATTATTTTCGGAGATACGAATCTGATTGATGGTGGGGAAAATTTGTTTAATAGTATGTCTGCTGAAGGATACGGAAACGACATGATTTTCGGCGGAGAAGGGGCAGATATTCTCAGCGGAGGCGGTCGAAGCGACTATATCGACGGCGGCAGCGGCAAAAACATTATTTACGGCGACCAACACGACTATATGGAATATTGGATGTCTGGAAAAGGGTACCTGCCGCCCCAATACCACGGCGACGACTTCATCCGTGGTGGTAAAGATGAAGATAAAATTGATGGTGGTGGCGGCCACGATACAATCCACGGTGGTGCGGGCAACGATCAAATATGGGGAGATTTTAGTGGCGGAGGGTTGCTTCCGCAATTAACGGGTAATGATATAATATATGGAGAGGAGGGTCAGGATTATCTCCAGGGCAACCATGGCAATGACGAACTTCACGGGGGTACGGAAGAAGATGTTTTGTTTGGCGATGCGGGTGATGACTGTCTCTACGGTGATGAAGGCAACGACATCCTGCACGGCGATAATGTACATCCGGACAATGCGGACAACAGGCATGGCAACGATAAGCTGTACGGAGGGGATGGCAATGACCAATTACAGGGGAATGGCGGCAATGATCTGCTTTACGGCGGACGGGGTAACGACATCTATATATTCTCCAAAGGCGACGGCATTGATACGGTGGAAGAAAACGATGCCTCGGCAGGCAATTTTGACTGGTTGTATTTCGATAAAATCCGTTCTTCCGAAGCGAAATTCAAAAAACAAGGCAACGACTTGCTGATAGATGGTTATGCCAAAGGCGACGCCGTAACCGTCAAATCGTTTTTCTCGGGGGGAAATGCACATTTGGTGGAAGGCTTCCAATTTGCCGACAAGGCATTCACTGCGGCGGAAGTCGCAAAACTGGCGGGGGCGGGGTTGAACATGCGGCAGGCCATGGCCGCCTTCGGTACACCTGCCGCCGCCGAAGCACCGGCACATTTTGCCGCTCCGGCTGCGGTACAGCACATACTGGCCGCTTCGGCAGTTTGATTTCGGGGGGATACACCGCCGTGTCGCATAGGCCGTCTGAAAACAGGATAACGTTTTCAGACGGCCTGATACATTCTATTCGAGACGGCAGAGCGCAAAACGATTAAACTCCGCCCGTCTTTTTTTACCGACAACCCGACTGCCATGCAAAGCCAAGAACTGGAAGACCTCACCCTGCTGCTCGTCCGCGATGCCGACGAAGCCGAAATGTGGATAGACCGCTGGGCGGTGAGCTATCCCACCGTCCGCACGGCCGCCGCGTCCCGCAGCCAAAGCATAGATGAATGGCAGCGGCGGATTCAGGCGGCCTGGGAGCAGATACACAGTCAAAACGTCGCCGTCGTTGCCCACGGCGCAGGCGTGTCGGCTTGGCTGGCTTGGCTGTATCGGGCAGACATCCTCTCGCAGCGGCGGGTGCGCAACATCATCCTCGCCGCCCCGCTGCAAACCGCGTTCCCCGACGATGCCGAGCATACGTTCCAACGCGTCCGCTGCCCCTGCCGAACCGCATTGGTCGTCGGCCGCGACGATTCCGACTGTCCCGAAGAATGGGCGGGACGGCAGGCGCAGATGTGGCGCGCGACATTATTGGCCGCGCCGCAGGCAGGCCGTCTGAACGGGCCGCTGCAAGGGTGGCAGTGGGGCATGAAGCTGATGCAGGAAATGCTGCTGGCCTGAGGCAAAACGGAGAGGCCGTCTGAAAATGTTTTTCAGACGGCCTCAAACTCGAAAAAGAAAGATGATACCGCCGCTTCCCGCATCAGACTGCCTGAGTTTGAATTATCGTGCCGACGGTTTGCCGCCCGAAATTAAAAAATGTTAAACTGCCGCGCGCTTTTCAGACGGCCTGATACACCCGATTCCGTTTAAACTCTGCATCATGGCATACACCATTCCGAAAGCGGCCGTTATTCCCTATCCGCCGCAAAAACTGCACGAATTCAAACTGATTTGGTTTGAATATGTGGATAATCTGCACTTCGGCCTGAATCCGGCCGGCTTTGTCGATAATGCCGAACCCTATCTGGACATTGCGCGGCAGCGGTTTTTGGAGGCAGGCTGGGCGGGGGACGGCGAAATTTCGCTGATGTGGATACCGCCGTTTGCCATCAACGATATAGACGGTACCCGGCATATGTGGACGCATACGCACGGCGTGGTCGTGTGGCATGTCAAACAGCAGTCCGACGGTATTTCGTGGATTTTGTATCCGCCCGAAGAAATCGATTTGAATGAATACACCCCGCGAGATTAGCGCGAAGCCGTGCCAAACGGCGGGTTCAGACGGCCTGAAGCGGTAAGCGGCCGGCCTGGATCCATCCTCATGGCCAGCGTCAAATCTTTATTCCCCTGAAAGTGCCGCCGGCATCATTGCGATGACGGTTGGGCCGGTCAGCGTCATTGCGCCGCTGCGAACACAAAGGAACACAATATGACCATATCTCCCGTTGCCTTGCGCCGCCAAACCGAGCGCAAGCCTCATCCGACCGCGCGTTATTGGAAAAAATGCGATGTCGAAGCCCTGTTCGACCTGCCGTTTCTGGATTTGGTTTTTCAGGCGGCCGAAATCCACCGCAGCCATTTCAACCCACGCGAAATCCAGCTTTCCACCTTAATGTCCATCAAAACCGGCGGCTGTCCCGAAGACTGCGCCTACTGCCCGCAATCGGCGCACCACAACACCAATCTGGGCAAAGAGCAGATGATGGATGTGGGCGAAATCGTGGAAAAAGCCAGAATCGCCAAATCGCGCGGCGCCAGCCGTTTCTGCATGGGCGCGGCATGGCGCGGGCCGAAGCCGAAAGACGTGGCCGTGGTTTCCGAAATCATCAGCGCGGTCAAAGGGCTGGGCATGGAAGTGTGCGGCACCTTCGGCATGCTCGAAGACGGCATGGCGGAAGACTTCAAAAAAGCAGGTTTGGATTATTACAACCACAACCTCGACACCGATCCCGAACGCTACAACGACATCATCCATACGCGCAAACACGAAGACCGCATGGACACTTTGGGTAGGGTTCGCAACGCCGGTTTGAAAGTCTGCTGCGGCGGCATCGTCGGCATGAACGAGACCCGCGCCGAACGTGCGGGGCTGATTGCCAGCCTCGCCAACCTCGACCCGCAGCCCGAAAGCGTACCGATTAACCAGCTCGTCAAAGTGGAAGGCACACCGCTGGCCGATGCCGAAGATTTGGACTGGACGGAGTTCGTCCGCACCATCGCCGTGGCGCGGATTACCATGCCCGAGAGCTACGTCCGCCTGTCGGCGGGGCGCAGCAACATGCCCGAATCCATGCAGGCAATGTGTTTCATGGCGGGCGCGAACTCGATTTTCT
>ERZ773068.1289-NODE-1289-length-12494-cov-3.396415_pt1 | contig 12494 bp, 11 predicted proteins | sample MGYA00580620_ERZ773068 | MGnify/ENA primary metagenome ERZ773068 (study PRJEB29015, sample SAMEA2737983) | human oral metagenome | biome: human oral; feature: human-associated habitat; material: dental | place: China | collected 2101 ... | reverse complement strand
CTTGACCGGGCGGACATTGTTGGTCAGATGGCGAATCCCGTTTTCCATGTAGCCGAGCAGCTTGATGCCTTTGGCTTCAAGCGGCTTGCCCAGTTCCATACCGACCGTATCAAGCGCCTTATAGGCGTGCGCGCGATCCTTGAACAGGAACGGCATGTCGAAGATCGCCATTTGCGGCTGAAAGGTGCCCAGCTCGGCGGTGCCGGTCAGCGTCATATCGACGGTGCCGTAGATCAGGCCTTCGATCAGTTCTTTCTGCGCGCCCAGCTGGGAGGAGGGGAAGACCTTGATCTCAATCTCGCCGTTCGATTTTTTCTTGACGAGTTCGGCGAAGTGGTCGGCGCCCATGGCATAGGGATTGGTTTTCTCGGCAATGTGACCCAGTTTGAGCACCATGCCCGAAGCAAACGCCAGCGATGAGGAAAACAGCGTAACCAGGAAGGCGGAAAGATATTTCGAACGCTTTTGCATAATTACCTCTAATCTGTTGGTCTGGTGGAAAATGGCCGAACCGGCCTGCCACTGCTGCTACTACGATTCCGGTTCGGAATGGCATCTATCCTGCCATGCCGCAAATGCAGATCGACGATAGCACGTCCGCCAGTTCATAGACAATACTGCGGCGAGGTGTTTTCTCGATATGCTGCGATCGCCTATTCGTCAGGGGGCCGCGAACAGGTTTTTGCAGATTTTGGAACAATGAAAACCGTGCATGCACATTCCGGTGCCGGTAATCCATCAAACGCACCTTCCGGGAAACGGTTGAGCCGGACGCTGCAGGCAGCCGATGGCGGTTGGGCGGCGGACTACGCGCCGTCGGCAATGATTGATGGGGGATTCGTCGGCATGCGGCGGAATTTATCCGCGGTGGAAAGGCGCTCTCGAGCGTTCTCGAACCGGACGTTTCGGCGTCAGTGCCGAAACCGCCGGAACCGCGGCCGGCGAGGCCTTGTCCGCTACCCGTTGTTTCCCATCAGCGTTTGAACCAGCGTCACGGTGCGAGCGGTTGCGCCGCGGTGCGCCTGACTGAATGCGCGGGCAGCCGCACGCATCCTGTCGAGCGTCGCATGGTCGCCCAGCAGATGCGTGGCTGCGCGGGCAGCCGCATCGGCGCTGCCGATCTGCTGCGCCGCGCCGCAGGCCAGCGCGTCTTCGGTCGCCTGGGCGAAATTGTACGTATGCGGGCCGACCAGCACCGGACAGCCGCAGGCTGCGGCTTCGATCAGATTCTGCCCGCCGAAAGGCAGCAATGTGCCGCCGATCAGCGCCAGATCGGCCAGCGTGAAATAAGCCGGCATTTCCCCCATGCTGTCGCCCAGCCAGAGACGGGTTGCGGCGTCCGGCAGGCCGTTGCTGCGCCGCTGGCTGTTGACGCCGCGCGAGGCAAGCATGGCGGCGACTTCATCGAAGCGTTCAGGATGACGGGGCACGAGAACAAGCAGCGCTTCCGGCGGCAGCGTCTGGAGGAAAGCATCGACGATCAGCGTTTCCTCGCCTTCGCGGGTGCTGGCGGCTAGGCAGACGGGACGACGGCCGATCGCTGTGCGCCAGCTTTGGCCGAGCGCAATTTTTTCCGGCGCGGGGTCGACGTCGAATTTGAGGTTGCCGAAGCTGCGTACATTTTCGGCGCCGATGGCGGTCAGCCGTTCGGCATCGGCCGGAGTTTGCGCGGCAACGGCGGCCAGTTGCCGCATCATCGGCCGAACCAGCGGCGCGAAACGCAGATAGCCTCGTTGCGAATGTGCGGAAAGGCGGGCATTGATCAGCAGGATCGGTATTTGCCGCGCCTGGCCGAGGGCGATCAGGTTCGGCCAGAGTTCGGTTTCCATGAGCAGGCCGATTTGCGGGCGGAAATGCCGGAAGAAACGGCGGCAGGCGCCCGGTAGATCGTAAGGCAGGTAAGCCTGATGCAGGCGTGCGCCGTATTTGGCAACCAGTTCGCTGCCCGTTGCGCGGCCGGTCGGCGTCATGTGCGTCAGCAAAAGTTCGTGCCTGGGGAAGGCGGCAAGTAGGGCGCGGATCAGGGGTTCGGCCGCACGCGTTTCGCCGACTGAGACAACGTGCAGCCAGAGTAGGTGCGGCGACGCAGCGTGCGCATAGAAACCGTAACGTTCGCCCAGATGGCGCAGGTATTCGGGCTGTCGGCGCGCCCGCCAGAGCAGGCGCAGCCAGATCAGCGGCTGGACGAGGATGAAAAGCAGGGTGTAGATCAGGCGGGACATGGGGGCGTTCGTGGTTCGTGTATTGAGTGGGACCTCGTCACGTTGGCGAGAACGTCGCCGTCAAGGCCAGCTCTGCGGCAGTGAGAACGTCCGCGACGCTTGGTGGCGTGCCTTTGCCGCCGAGGTTACGGGCAAAACCCGTGCCGAGCACGCCGGTCAGCGCCGGATCGGTGGCCGTATAGAGTGCAATCGTTGGCGTGCGCAGTGCCGTAGCCAGATGCGCCAGTCCCGTATCGACGCCGATGCAGAGGCGGGCGTGGCCGAGCAGTGCGGCCAATTCGCGCAGCCCCAGCGTCGGCGCGACGCAGGCGGAGGGGATGCCCGCCGCAATACGTTCCGCGCGTTGCCGCTCGGCCGCGTTACCGGAGGGGAAAACCGGCGTCAGACCGCGCTGGCTCAACGCTTGCCCGACTTCGCGCCAGTGGGCTTCATCCCACAGCTTGTCAGTGCGGCTGGTTGCGGTCAGCAGGACGGCATAGCGAACGACGCGGCTGCCATCAGGCGCCTTGCCCAGCCAGGGGAAATCCATTGCCGGCGGACGAATGCCGTAATCGAGCGGCAAGGGGCTGGCGGATGGGGGCGGGAAAGCGGCCTCAGGGATTTCGGTGGCTTCCGGGGCTTTAGGGTGTGGCGCGGGCGCCACGCCGACGGCGCCCAGTGCCAGAGCGGCAAGCCGGCGATTGCGCTCGACAGCGTGCAGATGGGTGGGGACGATGAACGTGCGGTCATAGAAACAGGCGGCCAGCGGTTCGCGTGCGACCTCTCGCGCGTAACCCAGTGTTTTGCCTCGCGCCTGGCGGGCGATCAGCGCGCTTTTGATCAAACCCTGCGTATCAAGGATGGCGTCGTAGGGCTGTGCCCGGAGCTGCGCTCGGGCGGCGCGGATTTCCCGTCCGAGCGTCGACCAGTGTGCCAGCTGGCAGAGCGACCTGCGCCAGCGGCGGACAGCGACGGGAATGACTTCTTGAACGGCCGGATGCAGGCGCGGGATGTCGGCAAACGCCTCTTCGACGCACCAGTCGATTCGTGCGTCGGGAAAACGGCGGGACAGATCGCTGGCGACCGGCAGGTTGTGCACGACATCGCCGAGTGAGGAGGTCTTGACCAACAAAATACGCATCAGCGGGTAGAATATCGGCAGGGATTTGCGTGGGCGCCTGTTTATATTGCGCATGGCGCTAAAAACGCTGCGCATTATATCGGGGATTGCCGCTTGCCTCGGCGCCCCGGATTTTTTGATGACCTGAGTTTCTAAAAATACGAGAAAGGCTTGAACGTGATACTCGTCACCGGCGGCGCCGGTTTCATCGGCGCCAATTTCATTCTGGACTGGCTGCGCGCGGGCGATGAGCCAGTTCTCAACCTTGACAAACTGACCTACGCCGGCAATCTGGAAAATCTGGCCGAACTGGCCGGGGATCCGCGCTATGCTTTCGTGCAGGGCGACATCTGCGACAAAGCCCTGGTTGAACGGCTCTTCCGGCAGCATGCGCCGCGCGCGGTGATCAATTTTGCCGCCGAAAGCCACGTCGATCGCTCGATTCACGGGCCGGGAGAATTCATCCAGACCAATATCCTGGGTACGTTCAACCTGCTCGAATGCGCACGCGCCCATTTTGGCGGCTTGGATGACGCTGCGCGCAAGGCGTTTCGCTTCCTGCACGTATCCACCGACGAGGTTTATGGCTCTCTGGCCAAGGATGACCCGGCTTTCACGGAACGTCACCGCTATGAACCCAACAGCCCGTATTCCGCGTCCAAGGCGGCGTCCGACCATCTCGTGCGCGCCTATTGCCATACCTACGGCCTGCCGGTGCTGACCACCAACTGCTCGAACAATTACGGCCCCTACCAATTTCCCGAAAAACTGATTCCGCTGATGATCGTCAATGCGCTGGCCGGCAAATCCCTGCCAATTTACGGCGACGGCCAGCAGATCCGGGACTGGCTCTATGTCGGCGACCACTGCGCCGCTATCCGGCGCGTGCTGGCAGCCGGGCAACCGGGAGAAACCTACAACATCGGCGGCTGGAACGAGAAGCCCAATCTCGACATCGTGCATGCCGTCTGCGCGCTGCTTGATGAACTGCGTCCGCGCGCCGACGGCCAATCCTATCGTGAGCAGATCACTTACGTGACCGACCGTCCCGGCCATGATCGGCGCTACGCGATCGACGCGACCAGGATAGAGCGCGAGCTTGGCTGGAAGCCGCAGGAAACCTTTGAAACCGGCATTCGCAAGACAGTTGCCTGGTATCTCGATCATCCTCAATGGATCGCTAACGTGCAGTCGGGTGCGTATCGCGAGTGGGTGGAGAAAAACTACGGCGGACGAGCGTCATGAAAATCCTTCTTTTTGGCAAGGGCGGCCAGCTCGGTTGGGAATTACAGCGGAGTCTGGTGGCGCTGGGCGAACTTGTCGCGCTCGACTTCGATACGCCGGGTGAGTTGTGCGGCGACTTCACCCGTCTGGCCGACATCGCGGCAACGGTGCGTCAGGTCAGGCCGGATGTTGTCGTCAATGCCGCTGCCTATACGGCCGTCGACAAGGCCGAGTCCGAGCCGGAGCTGGCGCGCCGGATCAATGCCGAAGCGCCGGGCGCGCTTGCCGATGCGGCCGAAGAAATCGGCGCCTGGTTCGTTCATTATTCGACCGATTACGTGTTTGACGGCAGCGGTGAGCGCCCCTGGCGGGAAGAGGATGCGACAAACCCGCTCAGCGTCTATGGGCAGACCAAGCGCGACGGCGAAATCGCCGTCGCCCGTTGCCGGAAGCATCTCATTTTCCGTACCAGCTGGGTTTATGCCGCACGCGGCGGCAATTTCATCCGCACCATGCTTAAATTGGCGCAGGAACGCGAGCGCCTGACCGTGATCAATGATCAGGTCGGCGCGCCTACCGGCGCCGATCTGCTGGCCGATGTGACGGCGCACGCCGTGCGTGCGGTATGCGCTACGCCGGCGCGTTCTGATCTTGCCGGCCTCTACCATCTGGTAGCGGGCGGCGAGACTTCCTGGTACGGCTATGCCCGTCTGATCATCGAACAGGCGTGTAATGCCGGGCTGCCGGTGCGGGTTGCGCCAGATGCGGTCGTGCCGATTCCGACCGAGGCCTATCCGCTGCCCGCGCCGCGGCCGCGTAATTCCCGGCTTGATACGTCCAAACTACGGGCGGCCTATGACCTGGTTTTGCCCGACTGGCGCAGCGGCGTTCTGCGGGCGTTGACCGAAATCCTGAAACAGTAGTGATTAACACCTGCACAGAAAATCTCCCATGACCTCCATGAATCATCGTAAAGGCATCATTCTTGCCGGCGGCTCCGGCACCCGGCTCTATCCGGCAACGCAGGTCGTCTCCAAGCAACTGCTGCCCATTTTCGACAAGCCGATGATCTATTACCCGCTCAGTACGCTGATGCTGGCGGGGATACGTGACATTCTGGTCATCTCTACGCCGCAGGATACGCCGCGTTTTGAACAGCTGCTTGGTGACGGCGGGCAGTGGGGCATCCGCCTCGAATATGCGGTGCAGCCCTCGCCCGACGGCTTGGCGCAAGCCTTTCTGATCGGCGAATCGTTTGTCGGCGATTCACCTTCGGCGCTTGTGCTGGGCGACAATATTTTCTACGGGCATGATTTTGCCCGCCTGCTGCGTGAGGCCGATGCCAAACGCGAGGGCGCAACCGTTTTTGCCTACCCGGTGACCGACCCTGAACGTTACGGTGTCGTCGAGTTCGATGAAAAATGGCAGGCAATCAGCCTGGAGGAAAAGCCCAAGGCGCCGCGTTCGCGCTACGCCGTGACCGGGTTGTATTTTTACGATCGGCAGGTCGTCGAACTGGCCAAGAGCGTCAAACCCTCGGCGCGCGGCGAGCTGGAGATTACCGACCTCAACCGGCTGTACCTTGAACGCGGTCAGCTCAGCGTCAAGACGCTGGGGCGCGGCTATGCCTGGCTCGATACCGGCACGCACGAATCCATGCTCGACGCCAGCCAGTTCATTCATACCATCGAGCGCCGCCAAGGACTGAAAGTTGCCTGCCCGGAAGAAATCGCCTGGCGTAACGGCTGGATTGACGCCCGTCAGCTGGAAAGCATGGCGCAGGCGCTTGCCAAGTCGGGATATGGCCAGTATCTGCTCGGCCTGTTCCGGGACAAAATTCTGTCATGAGGACGCAGTCATGAAAGTCACCCCGCTGGCGATTCCCGACGTGCTGCGCATCGAACCCAAGGTATTCGGCGATGCGCGCGGCTTCTTTTTTGAGAGTTTCAACCGGCAAAGCTTTAAACAGGCGACCGGCCTGGAGGTCGATTTCGTCCAGGACAATCACTCGCGCAGCGTCCGGCACGTCCTGCGTGGCCTGCACTATCAGCTGCCGCCGCGGGCGCAGGGTAAGCTGGTGCGCATCGTCGTTGGCGAAGTGTTCGATGTGGCCGTCGACATCCGTCCGGAATCGGCCACTTTCGGCACCTGGGTCGGTGAAACGCTTTCAGCGGAAAACAAGCGCCAGCTCTGGATTCCGCCCGGATTCGCCCACGGCTTCCTCGTGCTCAGTGAAGTGGCCGAGTTCCTCTACAAGACGACCGATTACTGGGCGCCGGAACTGGAACGCTGCATCCGCTGGGACGATCCGCAGCTGAACATCCGCTGGCCGCTTTCCGCTGCGCCGCAGGTGTCGGCCAAAGATGCGATGGGCGCCGCGTTCGCATCATTGCTGTCGCGGTAGTCTGGAAATTTTCTGCATCGATCATGTTATTTTCCTACCGCGTACTCGATGCTTCCGGCGCTGTTAGACAAGGCGCAATTGAAGCGTCTTGCCAGGCAGATGCACTGGAGTTGCTACGGGAAAAAGGCCAGGTTCCACTGGAGCTGAAAGCGCAGACCGTTGCCGAGAATCATCGCAAAGTCATCTCCGGGGCGCAGAAGATCCGCCATACCGATGTGGTTGCCTTTGTCCGCGAACTTGCAACGCTCCTGAAATCCGGTGTGGGCTTGTCCGACGCATTCTCGACCTGTTGGAGACGACCGATCATCCGCGCATGAAAGAGTCGCTCTCGCGCCTTAATACGGTAGTTTTGGCGGGCGAACGCTTTTCTGCGGCGCTGGAAAAGTCGGACTTTGGGTTGCCGCAATATGTGCATGCGCTGGCGCGTGCCGGCGAAGCCACCGGCGACCTCGGCAATGCGCTGGCTAGAAGTGCTGATCAGCTTGAATTCGAAGAAAAAATGAAGAACGAGGCGCGGGAAGCGCTGACCTATCCGATGATTCTGGTGTTTACCGGCATCGTCGCCATCAGCTTCATTTTTGCTTTCGTCGTTCCCCGTTTTGCGGGCATGTTCCAGGGGCGCAAGGTTGATTTGCCGTTGTTGTCCCAATGGGTGCTCGGCACGGGCGTTTATGTCCATGATCATTGGGTGGGCGTGCTGTTCGGATTTGCCGGCGTTGCCGTGGGCGCCTATCTGCTTTTCCGGAGCCGTGCCGCCAGGCAGCACATGGCGCGTGTTTCTGCACGGCTGCCCATCATGTCCGGCTGGATTGCCGGCGCGGAAACGACGCGCTGGACCTCGATGCTTGCCGTGCTGGTGCAGAGCAAGGTGCCCATCCTGATGTGTATGGACCTGGCGGCGCTTTCGGTGCTGCTGCCGGAAAATGCAAACCGGCTGCGCAGTGTCCAAGATGATGTTCGCCGCGGCAAGCGTCTTTCCTCGGCGATAGAAGAGCGGCGCTTGCTGGAAGGGGCCTCCTTGACGATGCTGAAAGTCGGCGAAAAATCCGGCCAGCTCGGCGCGATGCTGGAGCATGTGGCAAGCTACGCGTCCGATAAGCACCGTGCCTTGCAGCGCAGTGTCGTGGCGCTGATCGAGCCGGTCAGTATTCTCGTCATCGGCCTTGTCTTGGGCGTTGTTATGGTCGGTGTCGTGATGGCCATGACCAGTCTTACTGAGATCAAACTATGAACAATCATCTTTACGCCAAACCTTCGAAAAAAAATCGAAGCCATCCAAGTCGCTCGCACAACCGCTGCTGTGAGCGATATGCCGCCGCTGCTCGGGGTTTTACCCTGCTGGAGATGCTGGTAGTGCTCGTTATCATTGGCCTGCTCGTCAGCCTGGTCGGGCCGCGCCTGTTCGCCAAGGTCGATGCGGCCAAGGCGCAGACGGCGGCAGCCCAGATCAAACTGCTGCGCGGCGCGATCGAAACCATGCGGATGGATATCAATGTCTATCCGAGCGAAGAGCAGGGGTTGCGTCTGCTCACCGATGCGCCGAACGAGCCGGATATGAAGCGGCGCTGGAAAGGCCCTTATCTGGAAGGGGCGGTACCGCTCGATCCCTGGGGCAATCCCTACCAGTATCGCCCGCCGGAGGCCAGCGGCCAGCCGTTTACGCTGATCTCGCTGGGTGGTGACGGCAAACCGGGCGGCGAAGGCGTCGATCAGGACATCGGCGGCGACACCGCCACCAGTAGCAATTACGGTAAGTCGCAGTGAATCTCCATCATGGCGAAGACGGCGCCGCTGCCAGATGATGTCCAGAGTGCGGACAGAGCGCAGTGCGGCGGGCTTTACACTGCTCGAAGTCCTCTTTGTGGTTTTCATCGTCGGCCTGTTGACCTCGTTGCTGGCGCCGCGCATCGGCGTCAGTCTGAGCAGCTTCGAAGCGGTATCGCAGCGCCGGCTGATCGAAGATCAACTGCTGCAGTTACCGCGTCGCGTCCGTTACATCGGGCGCGGGCTCGAATTGCCGCGCGACCAGGGGAAAAAGGATATCGGCGACGGCGCGCCGGCGTTGCAGCTTCCCGAGGGCTGGACGGCCGACATACAACCGCCGCTGGTCATCTCGCCGGTGGGCGCCTGTTCCGCCGCCGTCATCAAGCTGGTTTGCACCGACAGTCCGGGCGCTTCCGCGCGTTATGGCATTCACGAGATCAGCTGTGAAATCGAAAAACTGGCGGACGTGGCGGACTGACGGCAGTGAGCGCGGCTTCGGCCTGCTGGAAGCCCTGGTTGCACTCGTCCTGCTTTCCAGCATCGGGTTTACGCTACTCGCCTGGGTGCAGCAAAACCTTGATACCCTGCAACGCATGCGCGGTTTTTATGCAGAACAGGAAGCGCGCAAACTGGTCGCGGAATGGCTGCATTCGCTCAATCCAATGGAACGGCCGAACGGCGAAACGTCGATCGGCGAAACGATCCGGCTGGAATGGAAAGCCGCGCCGCAAGGCGACGCGATCAGGCAGATGGGCTACCCTCGGGGCTTAGGTATCTATGACGTGCGGCTCTACGATATCGCCGTATCCGTTTACCGTCGTGAAGAAACACAGCCTTGGTTCGTCGAAACCGTTACTGGCATCGGCTACAGGAAAGAACGCACGATGGATATGCCGTTCTGATGAAGCGGCGATGGCCTTTTGCGGCCCCTCGCGCCGCGTCTTTCCGTGGTCTCGGCCGTAATCTGCGGCTCCGGCGCGCAGCGCGGCATTCGGCAGGCGGTTTTACGCTTGTTGAAGTCATGGTTGCGCTGGTGGTCACCAGTCTGCTGGTTGCCGTGCTGATGGGAGCGCTGTTTTATATGTATCGCGTGCAGGAAAGCCTGCAGGATGAACTGATCACGCGGGAAAAAGTGCTCAGGACGAGAGCATGGTTTGAGGACGTGCTTTCCGCCTGTTTGCCCATCAAGGCCGACTCCGGCCTGACCAATGTACCTTTTTCCGGCAGTACGAGCGAAATCCGCTGTGAGACAACGCAGTCCCTGCGCCCTATGCTTGGCAACGCGCCCGTACCCGTGCACCTCTCTTTAGTGCGCGGAGACCGGCGGACTCGGCTTGCCTACGACGAATACCGCTCCGGCTCGGAAGCCGCCGAAGGTACGCGCTTTATGCTGGCGGAATGGGAAGAGGCTGAAGTCGAATTTCGTTTCGCCGACCATGACGGCAAAGAAAGAGAACGCTGGCCGAAGGAGGATGGCCGCCAAGAGGAAACGCTGCCCGCGCTGGTCATGCTGCGCATCAGGCAAAAAGATACGCCGGAACAAGTCTGGATCGTGGGACTGCGCAACGACCCGTGGTTTGAACCGCCGCGGAAAATGCCTTTCGGCCTGGGAATCAAATGAGGCAATTTTTTGTGACAAAACCGCCGCGCCGCCAGAAAGGCTATATTCTGGCGCTGAATATCGCCGTTCTGGCATTGATGCTGGTTGGCGCAGCCTACATGGAAAACCGCATCTCCTTGGCCAGAGACCTCGCCCGCGCCGAAAAGCAGCGGATCGACGGCGAGTTCGCCATTGCCTCGGCCAAGGCGCGGGTGCTTTACCTGCTGAGCGCCGCGCCGCGCAGCCGCTTCGGCCTGGGCACATTGCCGAATGCCAGCATTGCGCTCGACGGCACGCCGTATCGCATCGGCCGTGAGGTCATCGTAAACCTGCAAGACATCAAAGGTTTGTTCAGCCTCAATACGCGGGCGCTGGAAGGCAATGGGCGCACTATGCTCGAACGCCTGCTGGCAACCTACGACCTCGATGGAGAAACCGTGGGGCGTTTGGCCGACTCCTTGCTAGACTATCGTGACGGCGACGATCTGCGCCATATTAACGGCGCCGAAAAAGAAGATTACGCGCACGCCGGCAAAGCCGGCGATATTCGCAACGCCGATTTTTTATCGCCGACCGAGATTTCCCGTGTGCTCGGTTTTTCAGAAATTTTCCAACGCTGGCCGGAAACGGGATCGCTGGTTGATCATCTGCATGTTTCGCGCGTTCTCCTGTTTAATCCCAACACGGCTGACTGGCGCATCCTCGTTGCCATGACCGGCATCCCGGCCGAGCTGGCGCAAAGCCTCGTGACCTCGCGCCGGCGGGGGGAAACGCCCGACATCTCGCAGCTTCTGCTTTCCGGGACATCCAGCAACCCGTTTTCCAGCGCAGTCATGACGACGCTCTTCCCCTCGGAAACGATCATCGTCACGCTGCGTTACGTCGGCAGCCCGAGCGGGGTGCGTATGGCAGTCAAACATACGCCGACCTTCGCGCATTCGCCCTGGATTGCCCAGTACACATACCGCGTTCCGTTGCCTGCGCTGACGCAGGAAGAAATCGATGCGTTGCCTGAATTGCCGCCGCTCTCATCGGTCCGCGACCTGAACGCACCATATCAAGTACAATTCCCGTTTTGATTGAAGAGTCATGGGCTTGCGCACGAAACCCGATGCGTAACGGAAAGTTGAGAGGCGGTTTTGTTCGGAACGCTGTTGGTAAAAATGAAGCAAATGCGCGCAGAGCGTTCGCCGCGCTGTTCCCGCCTGTTCGACGCTTGCCTGAAGTTTTTTGGCTGGAAGCGCGATTTGCTGACCGTGCCGCGCAGCCAGGCGCGCTGGCTGAAGCTCGACATGCGCGGCGTGCCGGCGCGCTTTCTGACCTCCGCCCTGGCGCTGCAGCTCAATCAGTTGCTGGGCGCGGGGCGCTATGGCTTTTGCTATCGCGTATTCGATGACACGGCGCATCTCTGGTACTGGGATGAGTCGCCTGAGGGCGCGCTGGCGGCCGCCTGGGGGGAAAATACCCACGATGCCGAATATGCGCCCTGGCCGGAATCCCTGCTGCGCCCGGCGCTGGCCGATGGCGTCCACCTGCTCGATTGCCTAGAAGGCTGCGAAGCGGTTTCGGTTACCGGCGGCCGTTTGACAAAAACGCGCTGGTTCGCCGCACCGCCGGATGAAGCGCAATGGCGTGCATTTGCCCGCGATGCTGGTTTCGACCCCGAGCGCTATCCCTTGCCGCTCGTGCGAAGCCTGCGCCTGGGCAAAACGCCGGAAGCGGGCTGGAAGCTCTCCACACGGCTTATCCGGCCGATTTCTCCCGTCGTCTGGCTGTCCGCCGCCGTGGTTGCCCTCGTCGGCGCCGTCGTCGTTGCCTTTGGGATTTACAGCCTCAAACTCAGCTGGGCGATCGCCTCCGAACGGGCCGCCTACGAAAGAATAACCACCGAGCACGCCGAAACCATTGCGCTGCAAAAGCGGATCGACCGGAGCGTCGAATTTCTCGACGCTTTTAATGGCGTGCGGCCGTCTTGGGCGCAGCTCGAACTGATGCAGGCGGTTGCCGATGCCGGCCTCATTTCCGAATCGACGCGGATTCGTCTAACGGAATGGGAGTATCGCGGCGATCGGCTGCGCCTGCAATTTGCCGTCCCCGCCGACAACTTCAGCCTCGGCCTGTTTCTCGGTGTGCTGGAAAGCCTGCCAGCGTTCAGGGAAATCCGCCTGATCACCGACTCGC
>ERZ773068.1287-NODE-1287-length-12502-cov-3.691813_pt1 | contig 12502 bp, 12 predicted proteins | sample MGYA00580620_ERZ773068 | MGnify/ENA primary metagenome ERZ773068 (study PRJEB29015, sample SAMEA2737983) | human oral metagenome | biome: human oral; feature: human-associated habitat; material: dental | place: China | collected 2101 ... | reverse complement strand
AACGGGCAAATTAACGGTTTTTTTTGATAATCCATTTTGGGTAGGTGTTTTTGAGCGTGTAGAGGGAAATAAATTATCAATATGCAGAGTAGTGTTTGGTGCAGAACCAAAAGATTATGAAGTATATTATTTTATTTTGAAAAATTACAGTAATTTAAAATTCAGTCCAAGCGTAGAAGTTGAGATTAAAAAGGAAAATTATAATCCTAAAAGATTGCAGAGAGAAGCAAGAAATCAAAGTAAACAAGTGGGAATAGGTACAAAATCTCAACTGGCATTACAGCAACAAAGGGAAGAGATGAAATTAGAAAGAAAAACTGAAAGTAAGCAAAGAAGAGAGTTGGAAAAAGAAAGAAAATTTGAATTGAAACAAGAAAAACGCAAACAAAAACACAGGGGCAAATAGTAATAAGCTGTTTGTCATAAATGATTATCTGCAATCACTAAAACAGTAAATCTAAAAGAAAGATTTGCTGTTTTTTTATTCAAATTTTAAAATAAAAGCGTCAATAAATCAAAAAAGATACTTGACAAAACGCTCTCTGGGGGAACTCAAAAGATATAGAGCCGTATGTAGATGAGAAGTTTGAAAATAACATTCTTTTAACTGATACGGAAAGACTTACCATGAATGGTAGACCTAAAAATCCTAAATATGCAAGGAATAAAAATATACTTGTGGTGGGAGGCTCAGGAAGCGGAAAGACCAGATTTTTTCTAAAACCCAACCTTATGCAAATGCACTCATCCTATGTTGTAACAGATCCGAAGGGTACTGTTCTTGTAGAGTGTGGAAAGATGCTTGAGAAAAACGGATATGATATTAAAGTACTAAATACTATAAATTTCAAAAAATCCATGCACTACAATCCATTTGCATATCTAAGAAGTGAAAAAGATATTCTAAAACTTGTACAAACGATTATGGCAAACACAAAGGGAGAAGGAGAAAAATCTACTGAAGATTTTTGGTGTAAAGCAGAACGCCTTTATTACACCGCACTGATTGGATATCTTTATTATGAAGCACCGGAGGAAGAGCAAAACTTTGAAACACTGCTTGCTTTTATTGATGCCAGTGAGGTAAGAGAAGAAGATGAAAACTTTAAAAATGCAGTTGACTATATCTTTGATGCACTGGAAAAAGAAAAGCCGAATCACTTTGCGGTAAAGCAATACCGTAAATACAAGCTTGCTGCGGGAAAAACTGCCAAATCGATTCTTATAAGCTGTGGTGCAAGGCTTGCTCAATTTGATATTGAGGAGCTTAAAAACCTTATGGAGTATGATGAGATGGGCTTAGATACTATAGGAGATAAAAAAACAGCCTTATTTATTATCATATCCGATACCGATGACACATTTAACTTTGTAGTGGCAATGATGTATACTCAGCTATTTAATCTACTTTGTGATAAGGCGGATGATGTCTATGGCGGCAGACTTCCCATTCATGTAAGGTGTTTATTGGATGAGTTCAGTAACATCGGTCAGATTCCAAAGTTTGAAAAGTTAATAGCAACCATTCGTTCAAGAGAAATATCTGCAAGTATAATCCTTCAAGCAAAATCACAACTTAAAGCTATATATAAAGATAATGCCGATACGATTTCAGGCAATTGTGATATTGAATTATTTTTGGGTGGAAAGGAAGGAACAACCATAAAGGAGTTATCCGAGAACTTAGGAAAAGAAACCATAGACCTGTATAACACATCGGAAACAAGGTCAAATCAAAAATCTTTCGGACTGAACTATCAAAAGCTTGGAAAGGAACTGATGAGCAGGGATGAACTTAAAGTGATGGACGGTGGGAAGTGCATACTGGAGATAAGGGGAGCAAGACCTTTTTATTCAGATAAGTTCGATATTACAAAGCATAAAAATTATAAGCTGCTTTCAGACTGCAACAAGAAAAATGCCTTTGATATAGAAAAATATTTAAGAAGAAGAGATAAGGTCAACTTAAAAGAAGAAATGCGGGTAAAAGTGGTGGAGGTTGATAGGTAAACTCGGAATAACTTTAGTTCAAAATGAGCAAAAGTTATTAACGGATAGATTTTGGAAGGAATATTAAGAAATGAATGAATGGGAAAAGATAGAAATGAGAATTAAAAAAGCAGGGAAGAGGTTAGGGCAGATAAAAATAAGAATAAGCATATTAAATCAAAAGCTCAAACATCTAAAAGCTAAGAATGAATTTCATAAAGCATATAGCAGCCAAAGTAAAGGATTAAGATAAACCAAATCTTAGTCTTTTTTTGTTGAAGAAAAGGAGAAATGGTTAAGTGGAAGCAAAGGCAAGATACCCTCCGACTTTTGTTCAAAATGAACATAAGTTAAAAAGAGAAAATCAAATATAAAAATCTGGAAAAGACCATGGTAATTAAAAGTATGCCGCAGTCTTTTTTTGATTAAATCAAATAGGAAACGGAGAAATTATATGCAAAAAGAAATGCTTAACATCAACGGAAATCTGATTAATGAAGTAGAGATAAAAGTTATTAAGGGTAAGGACGGCGAAGTTAAAGCTGCTAATTTTACCCTCTTTAGAAAGATGGGAAAGGTAGGGGAGAAAAAGAAGGAATATATAAATTGTAATGTTTACGGTGAAAAAGTCGAACTTACGAAGGACTTTGAAAAAGGGGATTTTATTCATGTTTTCGGCTATTTTAAAGAGGTTAAAAAGGAAGATAAAAGTTATAGAAACTTTATTGTAAAACATCTTAACAAGGCGGATAAGACAGTAAATGAGGAGGAAGAATAATGGCATTTTTTACACAGGCGGTAGATGTATTAAAGATTTTGGTAACAGCAATAGGGGCGGGACTTGGAGCATGGGGAGTCATAAACCTGCTTGAAGGTTATGGAAATGACAACCCCGGAGCGAAATCACAGGGGATAAAGCAGCTTATGGCAGGGGGAGGAATAGTTTTAATAGGGCTAAAACTGATTCCGCTACTTGCTACTGTACTTAATTAATATGTTGGATTTATTTGGAAAAATAGATGAGTTTTTCAAGAATATCATGATTGATGTAATTAAGGATAATCTCTCGGCAATGCTTTTAGATATTAATGAGAAAGTGGGAACAGTTGCCGGAGAGGTTGGCAAAACTCCGAGTTCATGGAACTCGGAGGTATTTGCCTTCATAAAATCAATCAATGAGAATGTCGTTTTACCCATAGCAGTAATAATCCTTACAGCAATCTGTTGTATTGAATTAATTCAAGTGGTAATGCAAAAAAACTCCATGCATGATACGGATACCTTTGAGTTTTTCAAATACATCATCAAGATGTGGGTAGCTGTATGGCTTGTATCCCATGCCTTTGAGTTTTCCATGGCGGTCTTTGATGTTGCACAGGAAATGGTAGGAAAGGCAGCCGGGGTTGTGGGAAGCAGTGCGAATATTACACCCGGGGATTTTGATGCTATGGTTGATGCCCTAAAAGAGAAAAGTGTTGGAACACTCATCGGAATTTCACTTGAGACAGGACTTGTTAAAATCTCTTTAACAATACTTTCTGTTTTAATTACAGTAATCTTATACGGAAGAATGATTGAAATTTATATTTACTGTTCCGTAGCAGCTATTCCATTTGCCACACTTGGAAACAGGGAGTGGGGAAGTATCGGAACAAACTATATAAAAAGCTTGTTTGCACTTGGACTTCAAGGACTGTTTATTTTAATCTGCTTCGGGATCTATGTGGTACTGGTAAAAACAGTAAACTTTACGGATATTCATGTAAGTATTTTAAAGGTGCTGGCATACGGACTGATACTTGGAGTAATGATGATGAAGTCTGGAAGTATAGCAAAGGCTATTCTTAACAGTCATTAGATGACTTTTGTTCAAAATGAGCAAAAGTAAAAGACAAAAAGATCAAAACAGTGGGTTTAAGTAAAAATGTAAGTACCGGGAGGTGGCAATGAAAATATTAAATAAAAAAATGAGAATAATATTAGAAACAGGAGTAATGCTTTTTATAGGGGTTTTGCTTGGAAAGATCGTAAGCAGGAAAAAGCAGGATACATCAGTACCTTTAGATAAAGATTTTGACTTTGTAAAAATAAAAGATGGTGAAAATATATTATGTAAAGATGATTTTGAACTTGCAGAAGAATTAGATAAGGTAAAAGAGGAAATTATCTCACTTTGGGAACATATAGAAGCACTTTCAAATAGCGAAGAACAGAGGGAGGAGAGAGCATGGCATATGTAAAAGTACCGAAGGATCTTAGCAAAGTAAAAACAAAGGTAGCTCTTAACCTTACTAAAAGACAGCTAATCGGCTTTAGTATAGCAGGACTAATCGGTTTTCCAATTTATCTTTTATGTAAAAACTTTTTAAGTACGGATATTTCAATGATACTGATGAGTATAGTCGTATTACCGATTTTGTTTGCAACGCTTTATGAAAAAGATAACCTGCCATTTGAAAAGCATTTGGCATATATAGTAAGGTTTCATAAGGCTGAAAAGATAAGGGTGTATAAGATGAAAAGCATTTATAACACTGATAAGAAAGGCAAAATAAAAGAGAAAATAATTATAAATAAGTCCGGCTTAAAGAGTAATGGGAGGAGAAGAATTGAATAAGGAGAAGAAGAAAAAACAAGAGCAAAGAATACAAAGGGATGAAATGGAGCTTAGGAAAAACAGTAAGGAATTATCCGAGTTAAAAAAGTTAAGCAGGAAGAATACAGGCAATAAAAAAGACGGGAAATCATTCATAAAAAAGGGATGGTTTCCCTTTCTGATTAAGTCTAAGAAAAAGGAAACGGTGCAGGATACAATTCCCTATAAAAGAATGTTAAAGGACGGGATATGTCAGGTTGAAAAGGATAAATACAATAAAACCATTCGCTTTTTTGATATTAATTACAGGCTTATGGAAGAAGAGGATCAGGAGGGTATATTTGCCGATTTTTCTTCCTTTCTTAATTTCTTTGATTCAAGTGTGGAAGTGGAGTTTAACTATATTAACAGTATAGGTGAAAATGAAGAAAGGAAAGAACTTATTAATATCAAAGAAACTGAGGATGATTTTAATGAGATAAGAAATGAATACAGACAAATGCTCCTAAATCAAAGCAGCAAGGGAAATAACGGACTGTCAAAAAATATGTATTTAACCTTTACCATAGAAGCCGAGGATTTAAAGCAGGCAAAAAGTAGACTGGAGAGAATAGAGTCGGATATATTAAATAACTTTAGGCAGATGGGTGTAAAGGGCTATGTACTTGACGGAGAAGAACGCTTAAAAGTCATTCATGATATATTAAATCCTGAGGACAGGTTTATTTTTAACTTTGAAGATTTGAAATATAGCGGACTTACAACAAAGGAATATATTGTACCGACTTCCTTTAATTTTTCAAAGCCTACATATTTTAAGATGGGAGAAGTATTTGCAGAGGTAAACTTTCTACAGATTTTAGCATCGGATATAAAGGATGAAATGCTTTCAGAATTTTTAGAGGTGGAAGAAAATATGATCGTTACCTTTCATATCAAAGCTGTTGACAGGATGGAAGCGATTAAAAATATAAAAAGAAAAATAACCGACCTTGATAAGATGAAACTTGAGGAAAATAAAAAAGCAATCAGAGCAGGATATGATATAGACATACTGCCAAGTGATCTTGTAACTTATGGAGCGGAGGCAAAGAACTTACTTTCTGAACTTCAAAATCATGATGAAAAGATGTTTTTAGTAACGATCCTTATTATGAGTACAGGTAAAAGTAGAACTAAGCTTGAAAATACCGTATTTACACTAAAATCTATTGCGAACAGGCACAACTGTAACATTAAAAACTTAAACTACAGGCAGGAACAGGGGCTTGTTGCAAGCCTTCCGCTTGGAATAAATGAGGTGGAAATAGAAAGAGGACTTACTACAAGTTCGGTGGCTGTATTTATTCCCTTTACAACGGAGGAACTCTTTATTAAGGGTGAAAGTTTGTATTACGGTTTAAATGCTTTAAGTCGAAATATTATCATGGCTGACAGAAAGAAACTTAAAAATCCGAACGGGCTGATACTTGGAACACCGGGTAGCGGAAAATCTTTTGCGGCAAAGAGAGAGATTACCAATGCTTTCCTGATTACGGATGATGATATTATTATTGCAGATCCTGAGGCTGAATATTCTCCGCTTGTTAATGCCTTAAAAGGTCAGGTTATTAAAATATCACCGATTTCAAAAGACTATATAAATCCCCTTGATATCAACACCGACTATGCGGATGAAGATAATCCGTTGTCATTAAAATCTGATTTTATACTGTCCCTTTTTGAACTTGTAGTTGGAGAGAAAAAACTTAGTGCTGAAGAAATCTCAGTTATTGACAGGTGCTTGCCAATTCTTTATAAAGCCTATTTTGAAAATCCGATACCTGAAAATATGCCTATACTGGAAGATTTATATAATCTTCTTAGAAAACAGGAGGAGAAAATAGGAAAGAAACTTGCGGTAGAGATGGAGATCTATGTAAAGGGAAGCCTTAATGTATTTAATCACAGAACGAATGTAGATACAAACAACAGGGTGGTTTGCTATGACATTAAAGAACTTGGAAAACAGCTTAAAAAAATAGGAATGTTAATAATACAAGATCAGGTTTGGAACAGAGTAACAATAAATAGGGCAAGTAAAAAAGCAACAAGATATTTCGTTGATGAATTTCACCTTCTTTTAAAAGAGCCGCAAACAGCCAACTATTCTATAGAGATTTGGAAAAGATTCAGAAAATGGGGAGGTATGCCAACAGGCTTAACACAAAATATCAAAGATCTTCTTGCAAGTCCGGAGATTGAAAATATCTTTGATAATACAGACTTTATTTTAATGCTTAATCAGGCGGGAACGGATAGAGATACACTGGCTAAGAAGCTTAATATTTCAAAGCACCAGCTTTCTTATGTAACAAACAGTAATGAGGGAGAAGGTTTAATCTTTTATGGAAATACCATTGTCCCCTTTATAGATCAGTTTCCTAAAAATACAAAACTGTACTCACTGATTACAACAAAATTAAGTGAGACAGGAAAAGATAAAAAGTGAGAAGCAGTATGCAAAATTCAAGATAAATACAGAATATATGGGGTTTGCAAACAACGGTTGAAAGTGAGGTGAAAATTTGAGAAAGAAAAAGAATATAAGGTATAAAAACAGCAGAGAAAAGCCGTTAAATCAAGAGATACAGCCCTTTTTATCTAAAAATCAAGTAGGTTATAAAAAAGAAGATGTTCAAAAACAGGGTGTCCTTATTAAAGATAATATGGCGACTGAAGTAAAGACATCTTCATCTAAGAAAACATTTATAAATCATCCGGATAGAGAGGATAAATATCATTACCTAAATAAAGGCAGTGATTCTTATGAGATACCCGGTAAGGGAAATACAAATCAGGACAAATCTTTTCTTGAGCCCAAAAAGGATAAAAAGGTCAGGCAAAAGCAGATAGGCAGACTTTATAACAAAGAAAAAGCAACCCATGAAGATCTATCTAAAGATACGGATAAAAACATAACTTCAAATCAGTATGATATGGGCTTTAGGGATGATAAAGCTTTACAAAAGGTATCAGCCAAGGAACAAAGGTACAAAGAAAAAACTGTAAACGCATATTCTGATAAGCCTAAAAATAAAGTAAAAGCAAATAGGAAAAGATATAAGAAAATTTTGCAAGAAAAACACTCTAAAGAAGATTTAAGCTTAAAAGATCGTTCAAAGAAGTATTTTAAAAGTAACTTTGAAGATGAAGAATTTACAAGAACTAAGAATAAGAAAAAACCTCTAAACAAAAAGGATGGAGTAAAAGAAAAAAACGATAATAAAGGAGAAATACCGGATAGTTCAAAACCTAAGCCTAAAGAATATTCAAAAAAAGCCAATGATAAATTTAGAAAGCAGGAAAAGAAGATTTTAAAGCTTCAGCATAAAAAGCAAAGCTTTGAAAAGAAACTTAAAAATAAAGGTAAAGATGGCATATCTTCTAAGAGTGCAATAGTTGTAGTAGGAGCGGTAAACAGGTATCTTGAAAGTGGACAAGAGGATAATGCCGGTGTCAGTGCCGCTCATAAGACAACAGACGGCATAGAAAGTCTTGCAAGAAAAGCCCACAATCATGGGAAAGGTAGGGTATTAAAAAGACAAAAAAGGGTAGTAAGGCTTGAAAAAGATATTGAAAAACAGGAAAAAAAGCTGTTTTTTAAGAAAAACATGGAAGATTTTAAGAAAAGTAGTGATTATCAAAACACTTCAAGGTTAAGACAGTTTTTTAAAAGGAGACAGTATAAAAATCAACTTCAAAAGAAATATAAGGATAGGATAAAGAATGGACTTAAAAAATCCTTAGCAAAGGGAAGTAAAAAGTTTGCAGAATTTATAAAAGAAAGAAGTAAAAAGATAATGTTCCTAATACTTTTGGTGGCAGGAACATTTTTTATGCTCTTTCAGGTAGGAAGCATGGTGATAGATATAGGAACGGGAACAATCAGTGATACCGTTTCTACAACCTATCTTTCCTCAGAAGATACCTTAAGGAATATCAATCAGGAATTTTCTTCTTTAGAACAGGGACTGCAAGAGGAAATGGAAAGCGTAGAAGAAACTCATCCGGGATATGATGAATATATAATAAACGGAAAAGAAAAAATCGGTCATAATGTCCATGAGTTGCTATCTTATATTACATCTCGATATGGTGTGGTAAAAGAAGTATCTGAAATAGCCGGGGAAATACAACAGCTGTTTAATCAAATGTATACATTGACCTATGATGAAGAAATTGAAATCAGATATAAAACCGTTACATCAAGCTATACAGATGAAGCGGGGAATGAGCAGACAGAAAGCCATGAAGAAGCTTATGAATATAAAAAACTCATTGTAAACTTAGAAAAAAGAGAAATGGACGATATCATCAGAGAAGTATTTAATTCCTATCCCAACAATTTAGCTCACTATGAAGCACTGCTTTCAAGTAAAGGCAATATGGAGCTTGTTTTTGGAAGTGATAACGGGGATTTATCGGAGATTGTAAACAATCCCGACTTTTCAAATCCGGGAATTGCCTTTGATGATGTAACGGTTAAGGCATTGTTTAACGAAGCGGAGAAACATATAGGTAAAAAATATGTATTTGGAGCAAACGGACCGAATAACTTTGATTGTTCGTCCTTTGTATGCTGGAGTTTCACGCATTCAGGAGTTAAAAATATGCCAAGAACCACTGCTTGGGGGATTTATAAAACATATTGTAATCCTATATCTCCAAGTGAAGCAAAGGCGGGAGATATTATCTTCTTTAAAAACACTTATAACAGTAAGAGTCCGATATCCCATGTAGGTATTTATGCAGGAGACGGAATGATGATACATGCAGGCAATCCTATTCGCTTTGTAAGTATCAATACACCTTACTGGATAGAACATTTCTATGGTTTCGGTAGAGTTAAATAACAGGAGGAAGAAGTTGAATAAAAAGTATCAAAAGAATATCGAAAATCAAAAAGCGATTGAAGAAAAAATAGAAGAACTTAGGCTGAGGCAGGAAAAACTTAAAGAAGAGCAGGAGGAAATGGAGCAGGTTGAGGTTCTAAAAGAATATAGAAGCATTGATATTTCACTTGATGAGTTTTTAGAAATGATGAGAAATTACAAAAAGGAAAGACAAAGCGAAAAGAAAATGAAAGAGCCGGACAAGCCTAAAGAAGTAGAGGAAAACAGAGAAAAAATCATGGAGGATAGAAATGAAGGAAGTGAAATCTAAAAAGAACAGGGTGAAAAGATTGGTAGGAGTTATTTGCTTACTTATGATGTTTATTATAGGTAATGTTTACCCTACATATACTTTTGCACAGGTTAGTGAAAGTGAAATAGAAACTGAGGAGACTCGGGAAACAGCAAGTAAAGATAATAAAGAAGAAAAGGAAGTACGCTTTCCGAATAAACTGGAGGCAAAAGAGCCTCCAAGTGATAATCAGGTAGGCAGCCAAAGTGATAGTATAAATAAAGGTATTCCCACAGCAGAAGGCAGTGCAAAGGCGGAACTTATAGAAAATGTAAATAATGCCAATCAAGGCTATCCTATTCATCATGGAGAAAGTACGGAGAATGAAAGTAGTAAATATTTTGCCGATGCCAGACAGTTCATTACATTTAAAACAAAGTCCGGAAAGACCTTTCATCTAATCATTAATTATGATGAAGAAGGGCAAAATGTCATGTTGCTTACAGAAGTTAGCGAAGATGATTTACTAAATATGGTCGAAGCAAAAGAAAAACCTAAAGAGGAAGTAAAAAAGATAGAAGAGGTACCGCCACCAACAGAAGCAACAAAAGAAGAACCGGTAAAGGAAGAGCCTAAAAATAAGGAAGTAAGTAAAGGAGCAGGGCTTTATATATTTTTAGGATTGCTTGTCATGTCAGTTGTCGGAGCAGGATATTATTTTAAGATTTACAAGAAAAAGCAGGAAGAAAGTGAGGATGATGAAGACTACAATGAGCTTGAGGATGATTATGAAAGTGAAGATAATGTAGAAGAACCGGAAGAAACATCGGAGGAAGAGGAGCAGGAAGAAGTGGATGATATGGCAATAGATGCTTATGAGGATGAAGAAGATGAGTAAAAAAGGATAAAATATAGTGTCTTTTTTGTTCATATATAGTATGATATTTACGGATAAAGAAGTATAAAGTGGGTGGGTTTAGTAGGTGGCTTGTATTTGATACAAGTATTCAGCAAATTAGAATTTATAAAAGAAAAAATTTGATATTCGTGAGGTATAAATATGTATTGCATTTATGCAGGAAAGAAAATAGATGAGTCAAAATCAAATATAGAACATATCATTCCGTTAAGTTTGGGTGGAAGTGGTGAATTTTGTATAAAGGTAAGTGAAAAATATAATAGTATTTTGGGCAGCAAAATAGATGGAAAAATGACTCAAGATTTTTTAATAGGAATGGATAGAGTTAAGCATGGAGATAAGGGGCATTCTTCAAAGAAGCCTCGGATGGATATAAAGTCAAAATTAGAAAGTGGAGAACCGGTAATTACATCTTTTATGAAAGATGGATTAAAGGTATATGATAGCTTCAAAAAAAAATATATTAATATTCCAAAGAAGTTAAGTTTATCTACTAAAATAGATTTAAATCTTAGAATGAAATTTACAGCTAAGGTCGCACTTGCTACAGGGTATTATCTGTTTGGAGAAAAATTTGTAAAATATTCTGATTGTGAATCTTTGCGTAAAATAATGATGAGCGATAACCTTGAAGAAACAATAAAAAAAGAAATGATAAAAAATGTTAGATTTTATGATCCATTACTTACAGGAAATGAAATAAAAGGCGATTTATCATTTCAAATTTACAAAATGTTTTTCGAATGTAATGGTGCATCAAGTGTGGTTTGGACTTTTTCGGAACAGTCATTCATTGTATTCGTTGCCATTTATGGAAAATTTGTTGGAATGGTTAATTTTCAAGCAAATACTGAAAAATTCCCCAAAGAGGAAGACTTTTGGTTAGGACATGTTTTAATTTGCCAAGGTGGACATTTGATTAGAAAATCTTGGAGAGAAGCACTAATAGAAATGTGTGAACAAACTGGACTATTAGATGAACAAACACTAAAACAGGTAAAAGAATTCAAAGGATAATGAATGTTTGAATTTTGTGAAGGCAATTAAATGCTTGTTTTTGATAAACCTCAACGCATCTGTATACACAATCGCAATTTTAATATGTCATAATGGCAATACACTATATCGAGGATCTGAATCTAAAAAATGGAAGGAAATGGACAAAATTATGGGTGGGACAGTTGGACATAATTTCATTGTAATTATTATTCGTGCCACCATGTGGTTGACACGAATGGAAGTCTGACAGACTATGCAGTTGGCATAGAAAGAAAAGTAAAACTTCTTGAAATGGAAGGCATTGATATGTACAGATTGTTTGCTCCAAAGAAAGGAATTGTGTTGTAAGACAAATCCCAGTTTATGAAGCTTACATGAAATAACCCCAAAAACTCTGCAAGAAAAATCTGAAGATAGAAATTCTATCGAAAACCTGTAAATAGGCAATAATATAAAAAATAAATACTAAAACCAAAAGGCAATCAGATAACTTCCGGTTGCCTTTTTTAATACAAAAAAGGAGGATTTATAAATGAAGTTAGTGATATGTGAAAAGCCGAGTGTTGCAATGAGTATTGCAAAGGTCATCGGTGCAACCGGCAGACAAAACGGATACTATGAGGGAGGTGGATATATTGTAAGTTGGTGTGTGGGGCATTTGATACAGATGGCAAGTCCTTTGGCTTATAATGAAAAGTATGGTAAGTGGAGATTGGAGGATTTACCGATTATTCCGAGCAAGTATAAGTATGAGGTTGTAAAGGCAACTAGGGGTCAGTTTAACATTCTTAAAAAGCTGATGAACTCTAAAGAGATTGAAACGGTTATTAATG
>ERZ773068.1285-NODE-1285-length-12519-cov-4.455953_pt1 | contig 12519 bp, 10 predicted proteins | sample MGYA00580620_ERZ773068 | MGnify/ENA primary metagenome ERZ773068 (study PRJEB29015, sample SAMEA2737983) | human oral metagenome | biome: human oral; feature: human-associated habitat; material: dental | place: China | collected 2101 ... | reverse complement strand
CGGGCGCGGTGGTGATGCGTTCCAAAGACCCGACCGACGAATGGGAAGGCGCGCTACGCTTGGGTTTGGGCAACCAGAAAACGCGTAATGTCGCCGGCGCGGTGTCCGGCCCGATTGTGAAAAACAACCTTGCCTTCCGCTTGAGCGCGGAGCGGCAGCAGCGCGAAAGCTACGAACCGTTCGTATCCTACGAGCCGACGGGTAACCCGCGCCGCGTGGAAAACACCAACGTGCGCTTCAAGCTCTTGTTCACGCCTGAAAATAATCCCGACTTTTATAGCCGCCTGACGCTGAACCACATCCGCTCCCGCGCGCCGCAGAACGAAATCATGGGCAACACCGCCAGCCGCCGCTTTCTAAAGGAAAAGCCCGTGTTCGTAACCGGCTCGACATCGGGCATCTGGGACGTATCGTGGCAGCTTAACGACTATCTGAAACTGGAAAACAAACTGGTTTACAGTAGCTACCACAACGAACGTTTGCACTTACCGATGACCGTCAATCCCCAAGGCGTGCCGGCTGAACTCAAAGGCCGCGAGCTGGAATGGGAACCTGTGCTGCATTTCAGTAACAAAGGCCGTCTGAAAGGCTTTGCCGGACTGCACTACTTCCACAGCAAGCAGGACGAATGGGTGGATATCCGCAGCGTCGGCGGCCGCAACACCTTTGACGACCGCAACAGCGTGCGCGCCCTGTTTGCCGAAGCCACTTACAGCCCCACCGAAAAATGGGACATCACCGTCGCAGGCAGGCTGGAAAAAGAAACGCACCAACGAAACGGCGGCAGCGGCGCACTGCGTCTCGATTTAGACAAGGGACAGACCGTCTTCCTACCCAAGATCGACATCGCCTTCAAACCCACCGACCAATGGGTCAGCGGCATCAAAACCGCGCGCGGCTACAACCCCGGCGGCGCAGGCATCACCTTCGGACGCCCCGTCGTAACCTACGCCTACGAACCCGAGTATGTAAACAACTACGAGTGGTACACCCGCTGGCGCAGCGCAAACCGCCGCCTGCAACTGTCTGGCAACCTGTTCGTGAACCACTACCGCGACATGCAGCTTCCCTTCTATCTCGGCACCAACTCAGTGGTCATTCGCAACGCCAAAAAAGTCCACACCTACGGTGCGGAACTCGGTGCCGACTGGCAGGCAACCGACAGCCTGAAACTCACCACAGGCTTAGGTCTGCTGCATACCAAAATCAAAAGTTATCCCGACAGCGGTATCGAAGGTAACAAACTCGGCCGCGCGCCCAAGTACACCGCCAACATCGGAGTGAAATACCTGAACCCGAACGGCTGGGAAGCAGGCGGCGACGTGCGCTTCTACAGCGGCTACTATTCCGCCGCCGACAATGCCGAATCGGGCAAAATCAGCGCATATAGCCAAGTCAATCTCTACACCGCCTACAACTTCAAACAAGGCCGCGTCTCGCTCTACGCCGACAACGTGTTCAACCGCCACCGCCCCATATTCATCTCCGGCTCCGACCGCCAAGACGCCCTCTACCAACGCCCCAGAAGCGTGGGCGTGAGTGGAGAATGGAAGTTTTAAGGTACAGGCAAAATGAAATAACCGCCGAAACAGAAAGGTCATCTGAAAGCAAAGCTTCAACGAAGTTAAAACAAGGAAACCGCTTTTCAGACGACCTTTTGGACAAACCGGCGACGTGCAGGTCGGCATTTATGCCCGGCACAACCCAACCCGATTCCGCCGCCTACTATCGGGCATTCATGCACGACCTACTGCAACTGCCCCCAATACCTAAAGGAAACCCGAATGCACTACTTCACCCCTGCCAAAGCCCTGCCCGAAGGCACTATCTACCTGACCGACCTGACCCAGGTCGCCGATTTTGCCGACTGGCTGGCCGAATTTGGAACCCTGTTAAACCAAAACCACCGCTTCGCCACCGTCTGTACCCCCATGCAGCGGGAGGTAAGCGACGAGCAGCGCATTGCCGACCGCAAAGACTACATCGCCTGGATAAAGGCGCACCAAACGCTGCTTGCCGAACGCTGCGCCGCCATGCTGCTCATCGAACCCGATGCCGCGCAACTGGAATTCTTCCGCGAACAATCGTCCAAACTTGCCTCCGCATTGGGTGTGAACTACATCGCTGAAGCGGACGAGGTAAGTGCCATGCGAAAGGCGGAAGAAGCGTTGAAGGCAATCTGAAAAGCCTTCAGACGACATTGCAAAAACCGCATTCGATTATGCGTACACAAACTCGAATTCTTGCACCAAATCAGATGCATGCTGCGGCCGACAATGTACATCTCGCGGGTTGCCGTTTCCAATTAGCGGGGCAATTCCGAGCGGAGTAGCTCCGCCTCGAATGCAGCATTCAGGTGAAATACGATATTGGTTCGGGTAACGCGGAAGTCTTCCATAGAGACTTTATTACCGCCTTCGGCATAACAGCGGACGAAATCCACCCCCTTTGCTTCGGCTTTCAGAGTCATAATCGTTCTGGTGCAGGATGCCAGCGCGGAAGCGAGATAATCGGTCGTGGTCATAAAATCGCCCTTGCCGCCCGCAGCCTGCGGGCCGTCCGTATAAATAGTCTGACCGCCTGCAAGATAGGCGTCCTTCTGGCACAAGCTGCCTTAGTATTTGGCCATTACGGTAATTATCATAAATAATCCTTTAATTAATAAAATGGGGCAGTATGGTTTAACACAGTATGCGGTTTGGGTTGCCTACCACTGCGGCTTTCAAACAGCCTTTTGCACCCGCCCCAACCAAGGAAAACCAAACCATGTCCCAAGCTCCCGCCCCGCGTGACTGGCTGCTGCTCGTACTCGGCAGTACCTACAAATTCACCCTGACCGGCTTTTACCTGGTCGCGCTGATTGCCATTTTAAAAAAACACGGTTACAGCCTGAACCAATTAAGCTGGATACATTTAATCGGCGGCATAGAAGCGGCGAAAGTGCTGTTTGCCGCACTGATGGAACGCCGCAAGCCGGGACGGTTCGGACGGTTTCGCGGCTGGCTGCTGGCGGCGACGCTGGGGCTGGCGGCGGTGTTCGCGTTGATGATGTCCGCCGACATCGTCGGCAATTTCCCGCTGCTTCTGACCTGCTGCGTGCTGCTCTCGGCCATGTCCGCCGTGTACGGCTGCGCCATGCTGGGCTTGTCGTGCATCATCCTGCCGCGCCGCGAACGCGGTTTCGGCGGCGTGATTCAGACGATGGCGGCGCGCGGCGGCAAAATGATAGGCGGCGCGCTGGTGCTGTGGCTGTATCAGGAATACGGGCAGACGACGGCGGCGGTCTTTATGCTTGCATTCACGTTACTGGCACTGCTGCAACTTTTACTTTACCGCGAGCCGGAAAGCCCGACGGCGCAAGGCGGTTTGAAAGAACTGGCGGCGCGGCTGGTTTCTTTCTGGCGGCAGCCCGAAACCGGCTGGCGGTGGCTGGTGCTGCTGTTGTCGGTTGCCGCGCCCTATGCGTTTGCGGCGGCAACCTTCGTACCGAAACTGGCAGATTTGGGGTTCGACCCGAAACAGACGGGCGAGATTCTGGCGGTAGGCATACCCGTTGCCTGCCTGATCGTTACGCCGCTCTCGGGCTGGCTGTCGCGCCGTTATCCGCGCCGCAAACTCGTTTTTCTGCTCTACGCGCTGCAACTGCCGCTCTTGGCATCTATGACCGCCATCGACGCGCTCGCCCGCGTCCAGCCGTGGCTGCCGCCTGCGTTAATTATCGCGTTGAGTCTGAGCTACACGCTGCTACTGCCGGTAATACTCGCCTTGGTAATGGACAAATCCGACCGCACCACCGCCGCACTCGACAGCAGCCTGCAATTTTCCGTCGTCCTTATCGGTAGCTACGCGGCAGGCTTTGCCGCTCTGCGGCTGGCGAAACTTTTGGGCTACGCGCAAGCCTATTGGGTGGCGGTGGGGCTGGCGCTGCTGGTGGGCTGTGTGCTGTGTGCATGCCGGCGGTTGTTTGACGCGAGCGAACTGTAAATTAAAGAAGCAGACCGTCTGAAAGGGTAAATCGAGTAAAGATCCATATTGGATTTTATCTTTCAAATAATGCGGTTAAACGGCTATTTTCTATTTTTGGACGGCCTGTTGAGGCAACGCGGGACAAAACCTGCCCCGCCCAAATTGATGAAATTCGTGCATAGTCCCTAGCGAAGCGGCCCTGTTTATCGCCCGCCGCCCGCCCGTTATCATGCCCAACCTGCAATCACAGAGGAAAACACCATGCAAACCTTCACCCTGAACAACGGCGTCGAAATCCCCGTCCTCGGCTTCGGCGTCTTCCAGATTTCGCCCGCAAAAACCGCGCAGGCTGTGGCGGAGGCCATCAAAGCAGGCTATCGCCACATTGACACCGCCTAGGCTTATGCCAATGAAGGCGAAGTGGGGCAGGGCGTCAAACAAAGCGGCGTAGCGCGTGAAGAAATCTTCATCACCAGCAAAGTCTGGGTAGAAAACTACGGCTATGAAGCCGCCAAAGGCTCGCTGGAGCGCTCGCTCTCGCGCCTTGACTGCGGCTATATCGACCTGATGCTGCTGCACCAAGCCCTTCAACGACATCTACGCCGCCTGGCACGCGCTGGAGGAATATCAGGCGGCGCGAGAATTATCCGACAGCACGGACCACCCGCCCACCCGTCTGCCCGATATCAGCGGCTAAGAGCGCATCTAATGCTCACCCTAGAAATTACGCTGAAAATGCGGCGCACCGCAGATAACATATTGAAGCACTGCCAGGCGCACCAACATCCCTCAGGTGATTTCCTGGGATAGGCATGGCAGCGCTACGGTGGCCTATCATGGCTCGGCGAGCACAATGACTATGCACGCTCAAATAGGCGTTTTCCTGCCAAACCCAAAGTACCTTATGGCTAACAAAGAAAAAATCTCCCCTGCCCTGTTCGCTGCCATTCTTGCCACCGGGCTGATGACCTTCTCGGGTGTGGTCAGCGAAACCGCCATGAATGTCACCTTCCCCACCCTGATGCGTGAATTCGTTATTGACACTTCAACCGTGCAATGGCTGACCACCGCCTACCTGCTGGTGCTGGCGCTCATCATCCCGCTCTCGACCTGGCTCAATAAAAACTTCGCGACTAAAGCACTCTTCATTACAGCCAATCTCATCTTTATCGCCGGCACCCTGTTCGGCGCCTTTGCTTCTGGCTTCGTTCCGCTGCTGACCGGCCGCATCCTGCAAGGCGCGGGCACCGGCATCGCCCTGCCGCTAATGTTCAACATCATCCTGACGCAAGCGCCGAAAACCCGCATCGGCTTCATTATGGGCATGGCGTCAGCGGTCGGGCCGGTGCTGGCCGGCGTGGTCATTGACCGCTACGGTTGGCGTACCATCTTCCTAATATTGCTGCCTTTAATGGGCGTCTCGCTGATACTCGGCCTCAGCAGCATCAAACCCATCCGCCCGTTGACACCAGAAAAAATCAACCTGCCCGACTACGCCTTGCTGGTCACCGCTTTCAGCAGCTTCGTTTTCGCCACTGAAAAAGCCTCCGCCCACGGCTGGTTCAGCGGGACAGTAGGCGGCTTACTGGCGCTCGCCGCTACCACCCTCGGCATTTTCACCATCCGTTCATTGCGCGGCAACGCGCCGCTCGTTAACCTGCGCGTTTTCACTAATCCGGTCTTTGTTCAGGGCATGCTGTTCGTCCTGCTCATCCAGTTCTGCGTGCTGGCGCTGGGTTACCTCATCCCCAATTACGCCCAGCTTGCCAACGGCACCAGCGCTACCCTGTCCGGCCTGTTGCTTCTGCCCGGCTGTCTACTGGGCGCCTGCATCGCTCCGGTCAGCGGCACTGTGTACGACCGCCTCGGTGCGCGCAAACCCATCCTGAGCGGCGCGCTGATCCTGCTCGCCACCCTGACCGCCTTCGCCATTCTGGGGAAAATCCTGACCACCGCCCTTTTCATGGGTATCTACACCGCCTACTGCCTCGGTCAGGGCTTCGCGGTCGGTAACACCACCACCCACAGCCTTGCTGCCCTGCCGCGCGAACAGTCTGCCGACGGCAACGCCGTGCTCAACACACTGCAACAACTGGCCGGTACCGTAGGTACATCCGTCGCCGCCAGCCTTGTCGCCAGCGCCCAACGGGCCAACCCGAGCCAGCTCGCCATTGCCACCCGTGACGGCAGCCAGCACGCGTTTATCTTGCTGGCAGTACTGGCATTTATCGCGCTCATCAGCGTTGGACGGGCACTGCGGCAGACGCGGTAAAGCGCCGCGCCCAGCCTTTTTCACCCAACCCTTCTCAACCCAACCGACAGAAGCCAGCCATGAAAAAGCGGCTCGTCACCCTACCCATCGCCCTCTGCCTCAGCGCCGACGTTCTGGCGCAGACCCGCTTCGCTCTCCATTGCACCCAAAGCCTAGGTCTTCAACCTTGGCAGCCGCACCGTCAAGCAACCCTGCATCCCGCGTAGGCAGATTTTCTGCCCACCAAATCGTAGATGAACGATTTTCCCAATGCCGCTGTCGAAATCGACGCCATGCTCAAGCGGCTTGACACAGACTCATCTTGCTGCCCCTCGCGCCGCATGGCCGTACTGCCTACGACATGTGCCTAAAAAAACTGCACAGAAAAGCCATTCTCCACCGGGAAAGGAATTTGCAATACACGTCAACGATAAAATCTCGTGGCCTCATTGCCCATTATCCACTTGCCCCTTAACCGGAGGATCCATGAACACCGCCGAATATCTCTACCACGCTTGGCATGACGCCGCCAAAAGCCGCGACACCGATGCTCTTATCGCCCTCTACTATGATGACGCTGAACTCGAATCGCCGCTGGTGCCTATCATCATGCAGCGCACAAACGGCACCCTGCGCGGTAAGGCGGAAATCCGCGCTTTCCTCGCAGAAGGGGCGCGCCGCCGCCCGAACGAATGGGTGCGCTGGTACCGCGATGCCCACTACTACACCGGCGGCGACATCCTCATTTGGGAATACCCGAGCCAAACCCTGGACGGCAACCAGGTAGATATCCTCGAATTCATGCAGCACCGCGATGGCAAAATCTACCGCCACCGCATCTACTGGGGTTGGTTCGGCAGTCAAATGCTGATCCAATCCGCACTTGCCAAACGAAGTAAGCCGCAAGCGTGACCACCCTCACAAACCTAGTATTTACCTCGCTGGGCGCGTGCCCTGGGCGGAAATGCGCATAGAAAAGCCTTTCACCCGTCGGTGAATGGTTGGCGTGAGAGCATTCGTCCGCAGGACGGACTGAAAAGACCTGATCATCCGCTTGACGGGGCTAGCATTGACCCCGTTTGGTAGGCTCAGTGTTTACACCGCCTGGCGCCCACCATCCGCAAAATCCGTACAATCCCGCCGAACCCACAACCAGGAAGCATCCGTGAACAACCTAAAACCAATGCCCGAAAGTAAGATGAAACGGCGGCGCGCCGAAGACAGAGCAGGTAGTACGGCAAGGCGCGCCAACACACTCAGGCTGATTTCTGAGATGGGTCAGTAGTGGATGCTGAGGAAGATGATGATGAGCGGGATGCTGATGCCGGTGGTCGTCCACAGCCAGGTGCTGCTGCGCTGTTCGCGGTAGTAGGCGAGCAGGGCAAGGCCGCTTGCGGCGACGAGGACGGTCAGGATGGCGAAGGCGTCCATGTAGAGGTGCCAAAGGTAGGGGGCGTTGCGGCCTTTGTGCAGGTTGTTGAGCAGGCTGATGATGCCGTTTTTGCGGCCGCTGTATTCGACGCTGCGGGTTTCGCTATCAATGGTGATGCTGGCTTCGCTGCCGGGGGCGCTGGTTTCGAGGATGAGCTGCGGTGGTTCGGCTTTCAGGGTGTAGGTGTGCATGGGGTAGGGGCTGCGTTCGGCCAGCCAGGCGGTGAGTTTGGGGCTGAGGGCAGGGGTGGGCGCGTTCGGATCGTCGCTGAGGGCGGGCAGGGTGAGGTCGTCCGGCAGTTTGGCTTCCCATTGGGTTTCGGCGGGTTCGCTGTCAAACCAGGCGCTGTGGTTGAGCATGTAACCGGTCGCAGCGAAGAAGGTCAGGGTGGTGAGGATGAGGGCGCCGAGGGTCCAGTGCAGGATGCGGGCCCAGCGCCAAAGGGTTTGTTTCATGGGATTTCCTTTGCGGGATGGGGTTGTCGGGAAGGCAATGAACGGGTTTTTGGGGTGCGTCCTGCGGACGAATGCGCTGTTTCGCTGCGCAGGCTCTGTAAGCCATGCCCCTCCGTGCTATGGCCACAGAAGGGTTGTATTCAGTATTGGCTTTCGTGCTGGCGGCGCAGGTAGGCGGTTTCTGTCGGCAGGGTAATCTGGATGCGCAAACCGGGTTTGTTGTCGTGCAGGGTCAGGCTGCCGTTGTGCAGGGCGACGATGGCGCTGACCAGCGACAGGCCGAGGCCGTTACCGGGGGTGCTGCGCGCGCTGTCGAGGCGGACGAAGCGTTTCAGCACGTCGTCGCGTTTGTCCGGCGGGATGCCTTTGCCGTTATCAGCGACGTTGATCAGGATGTTGTCGCCGCGTTTTTCGGCGCTGAGGCGGATGTTGCCGCCGCTCGGCGTGTATTTGACGGCATTGTCGAGCAGGTTGGTGATGGCTTGCGCGATGAGTTGGCGGTTGCCCATGATGTCGAGGCCGGGTTCGATGCTGGCGGCGAAGGTGTGTTCGCCGTCTTCGCTCAAGACGTCGTAGAGTTCGGCAAGGTCTTCGCAGATGTCGCTCAGGCTGGTGTGGGTGAAGTCGTCTTTGGCGCGGCTTTCCACTTGCGCGATGCTGAGGAGGGCATTGAAGGTTTTGAGCAGGTTTTCGGCGTCTTCGACGGAGTCGGCGATGACGTCGCGCAGGGTTTTGTTGTCGCTGTTGCGGTCGAGCAGTGCCACTTCCATGCGGTTGCGCAGGCGGTTCAGCGGGCTTCTGAGGTCGTGGGCGATGTTGTTTGTCACTTGCCGCTGGCTGGTGATGAGGGCTTCGATGCGATCGAGCATGTGGTTCAGGTCGTCGGCAAGCTGGTTCATTTCGTCGGCGTCGTTGGCACGGATGGGGACGCGTTCGGCGAAGTCGCCGTCCACGATACGCCGCGCGGTGCGCGAGATGCGCGAGATGCTGTGGATGATGGTGTAGCCGATGAGGAAGGCGCCGATGAAGGCGATAAGGATGAGGAAGCCGGTGACGTAGATGGTGTTATCGAGCATCCGCCGCAGCATTTTCCGCTCGTTTGTGGTGTCGTAGGCGGTGATGAGGGTGTAGCGGTTGTCGGCGGTGTTGACGACGACGACGCGCATGACGAGGTTGATGCGCATGCTGCTGCCGACGCTGTTGTCGGCATCGGCGGTGTTGATGCGGCAGAGGTCGGCGACGCTGCTGTCGAGGATGATGAGGTCGGCGACGTTGCTGTCCACGCTGGTGGATACGCCATCGCTTGGTGCGCTGATGGGGCTGTTGGTCGCAAAACCGTTGGTGAAGGGGTTGTTGTCGCTGTAGCCGCTGACGTTGTTTGCGCCGCCGCCGCTGCGGGCGGTGACGCAGAAGGTGATGTTCGGGTCGCCGGGGACGCGTTCGATGATGCCGAGCACCGGGGTGTAGAGGCCGATGCTGGTGCGTTCTTCGAAGCGGCGACGCAGGCTGGTGGTCTCGGCGAGGAGGCGGGAGTCGATTTGTTCGCGGATTTCTTTTTCGGCGCTGCGGTAGAGGGTGTACATCGAGATGCCGGTGACGAAGCTCGATGCCAGGGTAAAGAGCAGGGAAAATTTGAAGGCGGTGGTGCGCACCGCCTTCCCCCAGTCGCGCAGGCGCTTAGTTATAGCCGCTTGGGTCATAGAGGCTGTATCCTGCGCCGCGTTCGGTGTGAATTAGTGGGGGTTCGAAGTCTTTGTCGATTTTGCTGCGCAGGCGCGAGATGTGGACGTCAATAACGTTGGTCTGCGGGTCGAAATGGTATTCCCAGACTTTTTCGAGCAGCATGGTGCGGGTGACGACCTGGCCGGCATTGCTCATCAGGTATTCGAGCAGGCGGAATTCACGCGGTTGCAGGTTGATTTTTTTACCGCCACGGGTGACTTTGCGTTTTAAGCGGTCAAGTTGCAGGTCGGCGACTTCCAGCATCATCTGATCCTGGATTTCGCCGCCCCGGCGGCGGGTCAGCGCACGCACGCGGGCGAGCAGTTCGGAGAAGGCGTAGGGCTTGACGAGGTAGTCGTCGCCGCCGGCGGCGAGCCCTTCGACGCGGTCATCCACTTCGCCGAGCGCCGAGAGGATAAGGACGGGGGTGCTCATGCCTTCCTTGCGCAGTTGAGCGATCACGGAGAGGCCGTCCATCTCGGGCAGCATGCGGTCCACGATAAGGATGTCGTACTGGCCGCTTTGCGCCATGGCAAGCCCTTCGCTGCCGGTATGTGCGGCATCAACGACGTAGCCGCTTTCGCTGAGTCCTTTGGTGATGTAGGCGGCGACGTCTTTGTCGTCTTCGATGATCAAAACGTGCATGAGTTGCTCCTTATTTTTCTTTAATCGACCGTTTCGGCTGATGTAAGGTGGGGTTAGCCAAAATGCGCGACCTATCTTAAAGCAAGCAGAGGTATTGATGAATAAAACATTGGTTATGTTGGCTTTGGCGCTTACCATCCCGACAGGTTTTGCCGACCCCGCCCCCGACTTCACCGCCCTGGTCGCAAAGACCAAGGATGCGGTGGTCAGCATCGAGGTGGAAAGCCGCGTCAAGGAACCGACGACGTTTAACGGCCTGCCGCCGGAGGTGTTTGAAGATTTCTTCGGCCTGCCTGCCCCGTTCGGCGCCTTACCCTTTGAGCAGGATGCGCCCAGGGAGCGTGTGCTGGAAGGACAGGGCTCCGGCTTCATCATCGATAGCGACGGCTACATTCTCACCAATGCGCACGTTGTCGAAGGGGCGGACAAGGTGCGTGTGCAGCTCAATAACAACAAGGAATACAGCGCCGAAGTCATCGGCCTGGACAAACGCACCGATATTGCGCTGGTAAAAATCCAGGGCGAACACCTGCCCGTCGCCAAACTCGGCGATTCCGATCAGGTGCAGGTCGGCGACTGGGTGCTGGCCATCGGCTCGCCCTTCGGCTTCACCCACACCGCGACGAAGGGCATTGTCAGCGCGGTCGCCCGTAATCTGCCGCGCGGCGATTATGTGCCGTTCATCCAGACCGATGCGGCGGTCAACCCCGGTAATTCCGGCGGCCCACTCTTCAACAGCAAAGGCGAAGTTATCGCCATCAACTCGCAGATTTACAGCCGCAGCGGCGCCTTCAACGGCCTCGCTTTCTCCATCCCCATCAACATGGCGAAGAACATCGCCGACCAGTTGAAAGACAAGGGCGAAGTGGTGCGCGGCTGGCTCGGCGTGCTGATTCAGGGGCTGGATCAAACCCTGGCCGAATCCTTCGGTATGGACAGCCCGCATGGCGCACTCGTTGCCGAAGTCATGGAAAACTCGCCAGCCGCCAAAGCGGGCATCGAAAACGGCGACGTCATCATCGAATTCAACGGCAAACCCGTGCAGAAATCTGCCGACCTGCCGGCGCTGGTCGCCACCGCGCCGATCGGCAACAAGGCCGACGTCAAACTGCTGCGTGATGGCAAAGAGCACATCGTCAAAGTCGAAATCGGCAACCTCAACGACGCAGGTGACGACATACTTGGTGTGGGCAAGGCAACGACGCAGGCGGTGCGCGGCCTGAGCCTGAGCGCACTCGATGAAGAAAGCCGCGAGGCCTTGAAATATAAAGGCAAAGGCGTGCGCATCAGCGGCGTGAAAAGCGGCTCGGCGGCGGAACGCTCCGGCCTGCGCGAGAACGACATCCTCGTCGCAGTCGGCGGCAAGCGCGTTGAAGACGTGAAAACGGCGCGCAGCCTGCTGGAAAAAGCCAACAGCAAGCGCCCGGTACCGCTGCTCATCTCCCGTAATGGGCAAAACCTCTACCTCGCGCTGCAACCGTAACCGCTTGGCGCAACACAAAAGGGCTGCATCGCAGCCCTTTTTTCATGACCCCGCTTTCTTCCCGGAGTTTTTATGGAAATCGAAACCCACCCCTTCCCGCCGCTACTGCCGCCGCAGGCGACCGTGATGATGAGCGGCAGTTTCCCGCCGCCGGCGGAAAAGCGCAGCATGGCGTTCCACTATCCCAACTACCAGAACGATATGTGGCGCGTCTATGGCAGCCTCTTCTTTGACGACCCCGCCTATTTCGAAGTGGCCGGGGAAAAGCGCTTTGATGCCGGGCGTATCCGTGCCTTCCTCGTCGCACGCGGCATCGCCATCTGCCCCAGTGTGCGCCGCGCCATCCGCGAGAAGGGCAATGCCGCCGATGCCCATCTGCGCATCGTCGAGACCCTCGATCTGCCCGCCGTGTTGGCAGAGCTGCCGCAGTTGCGCCATATCTTCACCACCGGTGGCAAGGCGACCGACGTCCTGCTCGGCTTTGTCCCCGGCGAGAAAGCGGCGCTGAAAACCGGGCAGAGCCTGACTTTCCAGCTGGACGGGCGGACGCTGGAATTGACCCGCC
>ERZ773068.1283-NODE-1283-length-12522-cov-4.767306_pt1 | contig 12522 bp, 16 predicted proteins | sample MGYA00580620_ERZ773068 | MGnify/ENA primary metagenome ERZ773068 (study PRJEB29015, sample SAMEA2737983) | human oral metagenome | biome: human oral; feature: human-associated habitat; material: dental | place: China | collected 2101 ... | reverse complement strand
GATTATCTCGATACGAGCGGCTATGGAATGTATTCCAAAATCTATAATTATCTCTCAATTTTTGCAGTTTTGGCGGATTTGGGACTCTACACCATCAGCGTTCGCGAAATGTCACAAGTACACGATAATCCGGAGAAGTTGGAAAAAATTTCAGGAAATATTTTGTCTCTTCGAACGATTTCTGGGCTTATGATTATGTGTTTGGCCCTCGGAATCGGATTTTTCATGGAATGATACAATTCTCCGACTGCACTGATTTCAATTTTTATTGTCTCAATTTTTACACTTCTCGGACTGATTCATAGCTCGATTATGAGCTATTTGCAAGCCATTCTCAAGACAGAATTTAGTTTTATCGCGAATACGGCCGGAAAATTAGCGACATTTGGGTTGGTAGCATTTTTTGCGTATGGGCTTTTTCCTAAAAATTCTGTATCGCCAGAATTTGGCCTAATAATGGTATTTTTGGCGGGACTTGTTGGAAATCTCGTAATGACAGGACTTATCTTTTGGCACGCGAAAAAATTTCACAAAATTCATTTTTATTGGGATTCTGAATATATCAAAAAAATCCTTAAAATGTCTATTCCGTACGGAATTGCCCTCTTTTTGGGAGTGATTTTTTTCAAGGTTGATACGCTTTTTTTGTCGCTCATGGAAGATGCTTCGGTTTCTGATGCAATTATCGGGATTTATAGCATTCCGATGAAAATCGTGGAAGTTGGAATGATGTACGGAACTATTTTTTTGAATAGTTTTTTGCCCGTTTTGACGGCTTCTATTAGCGAAAATCGCGTTACTGATACCAAAAATCTTTCCCTCAAATGATTTGAATTACTTTTTGGTTTTGGTGTGGGAATTTCAGTTTTTCTAGCGTTTTTTGCAAAAAAAATCATTCCATTTATTAGTTCAGAAAGTTTTTTGGTACCAATCAATGGCGCAAATTCTGTGGATGTGATGCAAATCGTGGCGTGGATATTTTTATTTTATTTTATCAGTTCGCTTGCCAATTATATTTTGATTGCCAAAAATGAGCAGAAAAAAATTATTTACGTCAATCTTTTTATTGCTCTCGTGAACATTGTCGGAAATCTCGTGATAATCCCCTTTTATTCGTTCATTGGCTCGGCAGTTGTGACGCTCGCAAGTCAGGTACTTCTCGTGATGATTTCGTTATTTTTGGTGCGAGATACACTGTATTTTGGAAAAATACTTTCAAAAAGTGCACTTTTGCTCTGTGCTGGAATTTTTTCTGGATGTATTGCTTTTATGGCGATGAATTTTTTCTCGATTAAATCACTTTTTTTCTCACTTGCGCTCACCGGAAGTATTTTTGGAATTCTCTATTTGGCGTTTTGGTGGCTTATCCGAAAAATTCCATAAAAAAATCTCTCGATTGAGAGATTTTTATTTTCGTGGATCCGTTCCTTTAATAATCATTTCAACCTGTGTTCCTGTTTTTTTATCAGCCTGAACAAAATTAAAAAGTTTCGCAGAATCGGCGTGCGTCAATCGAATGCATCCATGTGAAGGAAATTTAAGAACATTCCCCTTTGCATCAAACACCTTTCCCGCGTGAGCATAAATTCCACGCACCACCTGAACCGCATTTGACATAGCAGCTGGACGGCCTTGACTGCTTTTGTATGAACCAGAAACTTTGTTTTTTTCAAGGCGACCAACTGGAAATGTTCCTTCTGGCGTGTATACACCGCCATCCCGATGGGGCTTTCCAGTTGCTGTTGGCGCACTCATCATTAGTTGTCCCTGACGGCAATATGTCAATCTATTTTTTCCTGTTTCCCAACCTTCAATCAAGCCAAAAGTTCGATTTCGCGCGTTTTTTACAATCGTATCAGTATTACATACAGTCTGCTTTTCTGATGTAGTCGTCTCTATATTATTTGCATTAGCAGCATCAATATTTGCATTAGCAGCATCAATGGCACCCACCGAAAGTGCCGATGCAATAACCGCTGTTCCAAGAATCTGTTTCATAAAAAATTTTAAGTGAAGTATTTTATACCTAAAATTTTAGAAAAAGCAAATCATTTTTCCGAGAAAAAATTTTTTTCTTTGTGAAAATCCAAAAAATCCGCTATAATGGCCGAAATAATCTGAAATATGTACGATCAATCAACTCGCATTAATGCAGCAATTTGTTATTTTTTGCTTGGGCCGCTCTTTTTGCTCGCGCAAAAATGAACGCCACTCGCGCACCCATTTGTGCGGTCACACGCGAAAAAATCCGCGGTTTATATGGGGATTTTTACAATTATTTTGGTGGTTTTTTTCCAACTTCAACAATATCTTTTTGTGCAAATTCTTGGGATTTCATTGGCAAATATTATTTTCACAGCGTTAATGGTTGCGTTTTTTATCGTAATGTTTACGGCTGGTTATCGCGCATTTCGAGGCGAAAATCACGAAAATCTGACGCTTGCAAATGATTCCGAAAATACACCAATTTTTCAATCAAACAATTTTTCTGATGAACAAAAAATCCAAATTTTGTCATCATTTTTGCCGATTATTGGGATTTTTACAACACAAAAAAACTCATTTTCTGAAATGCAAATTGGACGAAAAGTAGGAAATTTTTTCTTCTTTTTAATGATTTTTTTCGGAGTTTTATTCGAAAGTTTTATTAACTTTCCGACATTTTTCGTACTTTTGGCGTATATTGTACTTTTTGTGACAACAGCGGTTTTTCTCATGACGGAATCCAAATTTTTTCAACCAAAACAATATCGATACATTCCAACTTATCACGATGCAGAAGCCTTTTTGCATGCCAGCCTGAGCGCTTGTGAAGAATTTTTTAAAGTCGCATTTGGTCAGGAAAAAAAGAGCAGTTTTCAGGAAAAATTCCAATTCTATCAACACAAATATTCTGAGAAAGTCGCGATAGAAACGCCTTTTTGGACGCATCCAGTAATTATTGGGATTCCCATTCTCAATCTCATCACGATTCCATCATTTTTTAACAAAAAATTTCATGAATATCAAGGAAATATTGCCGAAGGTTTTTTCTTGACGATTCTTTGTATTTTGATTTTCATTTTTTCGGATTTCTACGCTCTGTATTTACTTATTTTTCCGATTGCAACGCTCATTGCGGAGTGAAAAACGAACGCCAATGTTCGCGCGCCAATCACGAGTATTGCGAGAAATATTTTCATTTTTTTCTACAAAACGAAAAAAAATATTAACGCACTTCAACAAAATAATGTGGAAGAAAAGATTGTACTTTCCGAAAATAATCATCCACCAAAAAATCCTGAAAATACCCCAAATAATCAATAAAAATCCCCTTTCGGGGATTTTACTTTTTCATCGTTTATAACCATATTTTATCCCTGGTATGCAATTCCAGCCATTGAAGTCTGGTCGCGAGTCGGAATACCGAGGTATACTTGGCACCCGTTTCAGGTTGAAAAATATTTGTAGAGAAAAATACAGGCCAGATGCACGTGTGAAAAAGTTGTATTCATTATAGATTTTTCGCGAGAGAAAGCAAATTTTTTTCATCCAAACTTATTTAAAATTTACGTCGCACACCAGCAAACAAAACACCCGACATTAAAATTCCAGCCGAAGAAAGCGGCAATGTATTATTGTTTTTCTCCACTTCAACTTTCTCTTCTGGAAGCGGTTTTTGCTCAGTTTTTTCAGAGGATTTTTTGGATGATTTCTCAGTTTTTTTGGCTGTTGATTTTTTTGAAGATTTTTTTGTAGTTTTTTTCGATTTTGCAGATTTCGCAGTCGATTTTTTGGCTTTTGTAAAAGATTTTTTTGAAGATTTTTCAATTTTCACAATATTGACTCCAAGCGAATGTTCCCACAAATTTTCATCAGGATTTTCTGGAGAAACCGCACGAATTTTTAAGTAATGTTGACCAATTGTGAGTGTTTTCGCACGAGGGTTCGTCGATTCGAAAAATTCTTCATCATCCCACGACCACAAATATGAAAATGATTTTTTCGCACCAGAAAGGGAAAAATTGATGTTACACGAATCAAGATTTGTTTGACAAACATAATTTTCTGGGTCGGAAATATCAAATTTCGCTGGATTTTGCAAAACCAATTCTGGCGCTTCAAATTCTTCTTTTTCTCAATTTTTTCATTCAGATTTCTGAGAATTTTTTTGGATATTTTCAATGTTTTCATCAAATTTTTCTGGAACCACGACAGAAATTTGTTTCATAGCGAACATTCCATTTGAATCTGTAACAGTTAAGAAAATATCATACTTTCCTGCGGTAAACGTGACACTCGGAGGGTTTTTTCGAGAAAATTCCGCAATTTCTCCAAATTTCCAAGCATATTTGAGTGCCTTATTTTCGCGACTATATGTATCATTGGCATTCAGATTGATCGCACAAGTTGCTGTAAAACACACAATTTCATCATCTGTTCTCCATTCATACATATGCTCAAATTTCCCATCAGAATCAATAGAAATAACTGGTGGTGTGGAATATTGAGCTGTTCGATTGGATCGTGGAGTAATTTTCGGTTTTTCAGTTTTTGTTGGTTTCTGATTTTTATTTTCAGGAGTTTTTGCATCTTCATTCACGGAATCAAAATCTACATGAAATATAGAAAAAATTTCTCATTTCGAATTTTTTCGAGAAATTTTTACCAAAATATCACTTTCACCCGTAATTTCAGTGGCTGGCGGATTACAAGTTTGGAATTTTTTGCCAGCAATATGCACCTCGCAAGAAAAATCTTTTTTCGGAAAATCAGCTGAAAAAATCGGATCAAAATCCAGATTTATTTTGCAGGGTTTTTCATAGCAAGAAATCTGGTTTTCTGATATATTTGCGGTTATTGGCCGTTGTAGTGTTGCAAAAATCGTTGGAAAATTTTCGGAAATATCATCTGAATCGTCATGATGATTTTCAGAATCTGATTCGCTAAATGTAACTTTTGTATATTTTTCAAAAGAATTTTCATTCAATTTTTCCAGTTTTTTTGATCCAATACTTAAAATATTAGAAATATTCTCACTTTTCAGAAAAATACCAGAATTTTCATTCATGGAAAAAATATTCTCTGTCGTAATAATTCCAGTCAAAGTCAAAATAATCGTATCATTGGCTAGCGTTCCAGAAAACACAGAATTTGGAATTGGCGTCAAGTCAGCCCCAGAAGCACTCGTCAACGAAAAATCTTCAATATTCAATGATCCAGTCAAACTATCTGAGTAAACGATTTTCATCGTTTCAAAAAATCCATCCTCATCCAAATCTTCTAAAAATAATTCATCGGCCGAAAGCTTCTCCTCACTCTCAGGAAGATCTTCTTCAGGATTTTTCTGATTTTCATCGTGATTTGTCTCATTTTCTGGCTCGTTTTTAGAATCAGTATTTTTATCATTTGTGTTCGGTGGATTTTGAGGATTATCATTTTCCTCGTCCGTATCACACTGATCAGCGTCATGCGAAAAAGTCAAAATATTCCCCTTTTTAGCATCATTTTTGGTATATTGTATTTCGTCAATTATATCGCCATCCTTGCTAACAAGCGAAATCGTGTCATCGTCATCTTTTAGAACCAAACCGCCATTCGCGCGATAAAATTTCCTGGATTCACCGGGCGCCAATGTGCCAGCCAAGGGTGTAGGATTTTTCGTTTCTTGCTTTTTGAGAAAATATTCCGATAAATCTACAGACTCGCAACCAAGATTTTTAAGTTCAATAAATTCATTACTTTTGGCATCAGTTTCAGGATTTGGAAAAATCGAAACAATCTTGATATTCGCAAAAACGGGCGCAGATAATAAGAAAAATATCAACAAAAAAGCGAGAAATTTTTTCATAAGTTTGGTTTTATGAATATGAAAGAATTATACTAACTTTTAGAGTTTTTTGAAATGATTTTTGAAAAAGTTTTGGACAATTCGGGGATATGTAGAATAATTAAAATTCACTATGCTGTAATGCGAGCATATATTCCCACCGCAATCCCCATCATCACAATACTCCACAAAAATACTCGCAGAAAAACTCATATTTTTCCATCAATAATTATTTGATCATTTTTTGTGGAAAATATTGAAAGTACGAGAATGGCAAAAATAAAAAATCACATATAAGGTTGTAACAATCGTATAATACGAATTTTTCTGATAAAATCAATTTTTCAGGGAAAATAGAATTATAACATCCACTTGACTCCCAAGCATGAAACGAAAAAAGATGACACATCAAAAAAACTTCTCTCAATCACAGAGACTTGGAGGGCATTTCGGATTCATCCTCAATCAATCCTATAACCAAACAAGACCAAATGATCCAACAACAGGAGGAGAGTTTATCATTATGATGAAACGGGGAAAAATAAAAAGCCCTACTGAGCTTTTTTCTGTTGTAAGTCATAAAGAATATTGTATAGTTGTCTTATCTCAATACTGGTTGTGGTGTCAATTTCATCTTTTTCTTGTATTGGATTTGTGGCTGGAGTTTCTGTTCGTATATCACCAAGATTTTTTCAAATGTGTAATGCTCCAGTGGGTGGCAATGTAATATTATATTTTTGAAACGCCTGCATAAAACGACCTAATGTATCAGGTGCATATTGCCAAAAACACAAATATTCTATTAAACGTCAATCAAAAAATTTTTCACTAATTTTATCTTGAAAATCAAAAAATCAATCCACATCATCAGAATATAATTTGTTTCATTCTCGTCAATCAAACTGCTCTTTATTTTCTTTGGTTACTTTTATTACATCATTACTTTCTGTTGCTTCATAATACTCATCTGGGTCTTCATTTGTGAGGAAAAATTCACAACCAAGATAACCCAAATACCAACATTTATTATCAGAAGAATTATAAAATGCCCAATAAATTTCACTATCAAAGGCTGAGTTAAATTGTATTTTTTTGGCGCATTCTTGGTTTTTGAGGTCTTGAGTTTGTGTATTTTGTGGTTTTTCTTCTTTTGTATTTGTTGGTTGTGCAATCTCTACTACTTGTGTATTTTTGGTTTGTATAGAGGCATCTTGCGTGTTATTTTGGCAAGAAAAAAGCAACGAGGCTATAAGAAAAATGGAGAGTTTTTTCATAAAAATTTTGTTTATGGGAATATGATTTTATTATATGGATTTTAGGAAAAAAGAAATAAAATTGTATGATGAGGCACGAATAGCAAAGGATTTATCCTGATCTACCATACAGGTAGCAGAGGTGTGTGAACGGGATTTTTGGAAAAAAGAAAAAACCAAAAATGGTTTCTTAAAAAATTGAAATTCGACGAGAAGTGTCAAAAAAGAAAGTGTAAAGTTTATTTTTCTGATTTCAGTTTTAGAGGCGAATTTGGCAATTTTGTACATATTTTTCAGCAATTTTCTGCATTTGCAAAAGGCTTTTTTCAGTTGGAGAAAATCCTTGAAAATTGGGATCCAAAACATTTCCTGTACGATATCGTTGCAAAAAATAATTTTTCGCACCCGCGATTTGTTCCGACATTTTTTCAAAATCTTCCAAATCGTGAATTCCACCAATAATCGTACTTCGAAATTCATAATCTGGCGCCATTTTTTTGATAATTTCGACACTCTCGGCATACGCGCCAATATCAGGAACGCGCCCGACCAGCGACTCGTATTTTTCCCACGAATGCTTGATATCCATCGCCACATAATCCAGCAAATTTTTTTCGAGCAAATTCTGAATTACTTGTGGACGATAGCCATTGGTATCAAGTTTTACCAAAAAACCCATATTTTTGATTTTTCGGACAAAATCTTCCAAATCTTTATGAATCGTCGGTTCCCCGCCACAAATCGAAACTCATTCAAGAATTCCCTGCCGTTTTTCGAGAAATTGAAAAAAATTTTCCGTTTGCTGCAAGCCATTTTTAATTTGACGAATTTTTTCTGGCAAAACAAATTCACTATTGTGACAATATCCGCACCGAAGATTACACCCGAGCGTGAAAACAACACACGCTACACGCCCGGGGAAATCTAGGAGACTAAGCCTCTCAAGTCACGATACCAGCATTTTTGCTTGCGTTACGAGATTCGTCAAAATAAGTTCGAGAATAAAATTCTGATTTTTTTCCACGATTAAATTGTGTTACTGGACGATAGTATCCCATCACACGAGTATAAATTTCACAGCGAGTTCGATTCACTGTTTTTCCATCTTTGTTTACAAATGTTTCCATAAAAGAAAAAATTAAGAGATAAGTGTTTTTTCAAGTTCTTCCAATTTTTTGGTATCAGAAGTATGTTGTTTTCGGATTTCGAGATCAAATTCTTGGCCTGTGTAGCCGATTTCTTCGTCACATTTTGGACAAAAATCGTGCTCTCCGATAATATAGCCATGCTTTGGACATACCGAGAAAGTCGGTGTAATCGTGATGTATGGCAATTGATAATTTTGCAAAACTTTGTGGACAAAATTTTTACAAGCATCAGAATTGGTGATTCGCTCCCCCATATACAGATGCAAAACCGTTCCACCCGTATATTTGCACTGCAATTCATTCTGGTAATCCAGTGCCTCAAACGCGTCATTCGTGAAACTTACTGGAAGCTGCGTTGAGTTCGTATAATACGGATTTTCTGGCGTTCCCGCCTGGATAATGTCTGGAAGCTGTTTTTGATCTTCCTTCGCAAAACGATAGGTCGTTCCTTCCGCTGGCGTCGCTTCAAGATTGTACATATTTCCTGTTTCTTCCTGATATTCTTTGAGAATTTCTCGCATAAAATTGAGAATTTCGAGAGAAAATTTTTCTCCAAATTCGGTGGAAATATTTTCAGCGCCATCAGTGAAATTTTCGATTGCTTCGTTCATTCCATTGAGTCCAATCGTAGAAAAATGATTTCTAAATGATCTCAAATATCGATATGTGTACGGATATAATCCTTTTTCGAGCCATTCTGAAAGCACAGCGCGTTTCATCTCAAGAGAAGTTTTCGCAAGATCCATCAATTCGCGAACACGATTTTTAAAAGCTTCTTTGTTTCATTTATTCTGGTAGCCAATGCGAGCCATATTGAGCGTCACCACGCCGATTGAGCCCGTCATTTCAGCTGACCCAAAGAGCCCATTTCCACGCTTTACCAATTCGCGCAAGTCGAGTTGCAATCGACAACACATCGATCGAACTGCACCTGGTTTGTATGCATCAGGATTTTCGACGATTTCAAATGTTCCATCTTCTTTGCGAATTTTTTTGTATTGCGAACCGAGAAAATTTTGAAAATATGGAAGTCCGTATTTGGCGGTCACCTCAAACAAGGCCTTCGTGTTTTCATCTTCCCAAGGAAAATCTTCCGTGATATTGTACGTTGGGATCGGAAAAGTAAATGCTCGTCCGTGATAATCCCCTTTAGAATACACTTCAAGCAATGCTTTGTTGATGATTCATCGCTCTTTATCGAGTTCGCCATATTTTTTTTCGTACAAACCGCGATCGTACCCACCGAGATGCAATGCCTTTTCTTTCAAATCATCTGGACACGACCAGTCGAGCGTGATATTGGTAAAAGGTGTTTGCGTCCCCCATCGTGACGGAACATTGAGCCCAAAAACAAAATTTTGCATTTGTTGAAGTACATAATTGTATGTGGCCTCATCCAAATATTTTTCTTTTGCTTCGGGAGTGGGAAAATTTGCTTGAGAATTTTCTAAATTTTCTTCCAATTCCTTTCGATGTTTGTGAACAAAAGGCGACAAATAGGTATCAAATGAAGAAAAAGCCTGTGCTCCAGCCCATTCATTTTGGAGCGTTCCAAGAAAATTAATCATCTGATTGATCGCGGCCTGTAAATTGCGCGGCGGAGCCGATTCAATGCGGTTCGGCATTCCGTTAAATCACTCCTCAAGCAATTCACGGAGACTCCAACCCGCACAATATCCACAGAACATATCCAAGTCATGAATGTGGTAATCCGCATTACGATGAGCATCACCAATTTCTTTTGGGTATACATGCGAAAGCCAGTAATTCGCAGTGATTTTTCCAGAAGTATTAAGGATGAGTCCACCTAGAGAATATCCAGAATTTGCATTCGCATTCACACGCCAATCGCTTTTTTCAAGATATTCGTTCATTGTTTTTCCAACCTCAACAACCACATCACGATTTTCCCGGCTTTCTGCGCGTTTTTGACGATACAAAATATACGATTTCGCCACCTGATCGTGTCATTCTTTGATAAGAATTTCCTCGACAACATCCTGAATATATTCCACCTGTGGAATGGTTCCATCCACTCGTTTGGTAAGAGTTTCAATAATTTTCTCGGTAATTACCGGAACACAAGAAAAATCCTTTCATCAAACTGAGTCGATAGCGAGCTGAATCGCGCGTTCAATTTTCGCTCGATCGAAGGTTGTAATACTTCCATTTCGCTTCTGAACCTTATAAATAGCCATAATTAAAAAAACACAATATATAGTAATTCTTTGATATCGCTGAACACAAAAACTATATAAATTTTTATAAAAAAAGCAAATTTTTTCTTCTAAAATCTGCTTTACTTTTTAAAAAATTTTTAGTTTTTGCGATGACGAACAATAAACAATTTGACTAGATTTTTTGTTAAAAATATTTGTAATTGAGAATTTTACTGAACACAATATATTGTATAATTTAAAAATATTAAATAACAATTTTTGAGACATTTTCTCATATAAGTGAGAAAATTGAAAAATTAAAAGAAATAAAATTACTTTAATTTCAAGAAAACATAAATAAAAAACCAGTGCAGTCGTACCAGCACGGATTGTTTAACAAAATTCAAATAAAATGATAAAATTTCAATATGTTTTATTTTGTTTTTATGTTTTTTGACAATATTATTTTTACTATTTTGTATTATGCATTATTTTTGATTTTTATCGTCAGTATTATTTTTTTAGTTATTCGTGAAATAAATCTGTGGTATTGGCGAATAAATGAAAGAATAGAACTTCTAGAAAAAATGACAAAAAGTTTAGAATTTTTAGAAAATGAAATAAAATTTAAATTTATAGGAGGAAAATAGTATGAAAAAGGAAGAAGTTAAATCATTAAAGGATGTAAGACCACCATCAATTTTAGCACCATATTTAGATGGATATACTATGGCAACTAAACTTGTGTTTGATAATATAATGGATGATTTAAAATTGAAACAAGATGATAAGAATTACATATCTTCAGAAATTGATAGAATTCTTAAAAAGAAGCAAGAAATAATGAGATACTACGAAGAACATTTAGGTGACATGAAATCACAAGTTGAGATTTACAAACTTAATAAAGTTGAGATTGATAAGAAGTATGATGAAATGGTCGGTATTGAGAAGGATTTAATAGAGTTTTTAAGAGGAGTTGAGCATACTCTCAATAAAGTTAAACATAATGCTACTTATGGATTGTGGGGTTATAAAAAATGAGTAATTTTATAAGTATTGGTATAAGAAATGTAGTTAAAGCTATTAAAATACATAAATATAAATATAGAGATGATGAAGATTATATTAAGAAGATAGATGAATATGAAAGAAGGTTAATTGCAACACTAAATGAAATAGAAGATATTGAATTAAAAATGGAATTAAATATGAAGCACTCAGATAATTTATCAATACATGAGCTAACTAATACGTTAGAAAATGGTATTGGAGGATTAATATATTACTATTATGGTATTAAAGAGTATTTATCTACTATCAGCAATACTTTGCATAATAGAGAAATGAGAGAAGTATATGAAATGAGTAAACTTATGGAAGAAATAACTAAAAAGGAAATACTTAAAGTGTATAAAGGAGGGAACGATGTTTCAGAAGATTAAACCAAGATATAAAACTTTAAGCTTTATGTTTATAGAAAACATACTAGATGAATCATATTCTTTTGTAGAAAGATATAATAAAGTCGAACTTACTGGAGAGGCTAAAAAGAAGTTTGATGATTTACATGAATATATTTATAAGTTATACTCAATATTAGGACAAGAGAAAGATTGCACTTGTGATTTGGTACATAAGGTTATAAAGGATATTAAAAAGGTAAATCATAGTGAAGTAGATAGAATAAAAGACTTTACTGAAACTATGATGAATTACAACACGTCTAATTATTTTGAATACATAACTAAAGCTATAAGTTTAGTTGAAAGAACTATGAGAGATATTATTAAATTAACAGGAGGAAAATATGAAAACACAAACGATTGATTATATTATAGAAAATTTACAAGATAAAATAAATGAATTAATGACTAAGAATTATGATAGAATAAAGTATGATATTAATATGTGTAACCAAAGACTCATCTATCTTAGAAGACGTTATCAAGAATCTTCTAATTTAGAAATAGATTATGAAATGGAACCTCAAGAGTATTGCTATCATTTGTATGATAGAACTTCTAAAATAATTGATTACATGAAAGAACTTCATTGTCTTTCTAAAGAAGTAGGAGACCTTTGGCTTAAGTATTGGATTAAATCAAAAGTAGATGAATTAGGAGGCGATAATAATGAATAAGTTCTCAGGG
>ERZ773068.1281-NODE-1281-length-12549-cov-9.557628_pt1 | contig 12549 bp, 10 predicted proteins | sample MGYA00580620_ERZ773068 | MGnify/ENA primary metagenome ERZ773068 (study PRJEB29015, sample SAMEA2737983) | human oral metagenome | biome: human oral; feature: human-associated habitat; material: dental | place: China | collected 2101 ... | reverse complement strand
ACAACACCTGCACCTTCTGCATCGTGCCCTCCCTGCGCGGCAAGCAGCGCGACCGCCGGCCCGGTGAGGTCCTGGCGGAGGTCGAGGCCGTCGCCGCTCAGGGCGCCATCGAGGTGACCCTTCTGGGGCAGAACGTCAACTCCTACGGCGTGGGCTTCGGCGACCGTGGCGCCTTCGCCAAGCTGCTGCGGGCGACCGGCTCAGTCGAGGGCATCGAGCGCGTGCGCTTCACCAGCCCCCACCCCGCCGCCTTCACCGACGACGTCATCGAGGCCATGGCCACCACCGAGGCCGTCATGCCCAGCCTGCACATGCCCCTGCAGTCCGGCTCGGACCGGGTGCTGCGCGCCATGCGCCGCTCCTACCGCACCCAGCGCTTCCTGGGCATCCTGGACAAGGTCCGGGCCGTCATGCCCGAGGCCGCCATCACCACCGACATCATCGTCGGCTTCCCCGGAGAGACCGAGGAGGACTTCCAGGCCACGCTCGACGTCGTCGAGAGGGCCCGCTTCGCCTCGGCCTACACCTTCGAGTACTCCCCGCGCCCAGGCACCCCCGCCGCCGACCGCGACGACCAGGTTCCGCTCGAGGTCGTCAAGGACCGTTATCGCAGGCTTGACGCGCTCGTGCGCCGGATCGCCCACGAGGAGAACGAACGGCAGGAGGGACGCGTCGTCGAGGTCCTCGTCGCCGAGGGCGAGGGGCGCCGCGACTCGGCCACCGCCCGCATCTCCGGGCGCGCCGCCGACAACCGGCTGGTCCATGTGGCCCTGCCCGAGGGACTGGCCGAGGACGACTACACCGCCGGAGCGCCTCGCCCCGGCGACATGGTGAGCGTACGCGTCACCCACGGCGCACCCCACAACCTCATCGCCGACTCCGCCCGCTGCGGGCGAAAGTTGGACCCGGTAGCCGCGGCCGCCAATGAGGCGCTCAAGCCCGGTGACCGCCTCTGGCTCGACGACGGACCCGCCTTGTTCCAGGTGCGGCGCACCCGTGCCGGAGACGCCTGGGAGCGCCGTCGGGCCGAGGCCTGTGCCGCACCCGAGCCCGACACCGCCCCGGTGAGCCTGGGGCTGCCCACCTTGCGCGTGGGCGCGCCGGTCTGACTGAATCCCACGTGAGGCGACCTTCGGGGAAAGAGTGCCCTTGTGTTCTGTACCTAGAGGTATGTACAGTTGTGGCATCAGGTTTAGGAGGGAGTGGAATCGGGTGGCCGCCGTGCCTCCCGGGGGTACGTCATGGTGAGGTATGTACAGTTCTGGTGTGGACTCGAGAGAGAAGCTGGTTGAGGCGATGGCTGAGCTGATGTGGGAGCGTGGCTACAGCGCCACGAGCCCGCGGGCGGTTCGCGAGCTTTCCGGTGTTGGTCAGGGGAGCATGTACCACTACTTCCCGACCAAGCGGGATCTCGGGCTGGCCGCCCTGAATCACAACTGCCAGGTCCAGCTGGATTCCTGGAAGGCCGCGCTCAAGGACCTCGAGGATCCGCTCGAGATCCTCAGCGCCTACCTCACCCTTCCCCGTGACCCGCTCAAGGGCTGTCGAGTCGGTCGGATGGCCCAGGACAAGGCGGTGGTGGCCGACGACGGTCTCCGTGAGCCGGTCGCCGAGGCCTTCGCTCGGCTTCGCGAGATGCTGGTTGTCGTCATTGGCGCGGCCAGGTCGCAGGGGCGCCTACCGGCAGACCTTGAGCCGGACCATCTGGCTCGCACGATGGTCGCCGTTGTTCAGGGCGGTTACGTCCTGGCCATGGCCGAGCAGGACAGGGCCCCGTATGACGCGGCCTGTCAAGGTGCCCTCGAGCTGCTCCGCGTAGCGGCCGGGACCACCGGCGCGGCCCCTGGCGGCGACGGGTCCGCCTCCTCCTGATCCTGACAAGTCGGCGTCGGTGTCCGCCGGCGCCACCATTCACCGAAGGAGAAGGATCATGACTATTCGTATCGGTATCAACGGCTTCGGGCGTATCGGACGCACGTACCTGCGTGCCGCGCTGGCCGGCGGGGCGGACGTCGAGGTCGTCGCCGTCAACGACCTGACCGACGCGGGCACGCTGGCCACGCTCTTGGAGTGGGACTCAGTGGCAGGACATCTCGACGGCGTTACCGCCGACGGCAAGGACCTCGAGGTCGCCGGGCGGACAATCAAGGTCTTCTCCGAACCGGCTCCGGCCAAGATCCCCTGGGGCGAGGTCGGGGCTGACGTCGTCATCGAGTCGACCGGGTTCTTCGTCGATCGGAACAAGGCCGCCGAGCACCTCAAGGGCGGCGCCAAGAAGGTTATCGTCTCCGCTCCCGCGAAGGGCGATGTCCCCACCTTCGTTCTGGGCGTGAATGACGACCGGTTGGACGTCTCAGCCGCCGACGTGTTCTCCAACGGGTCGTGCACCACCAACTCCCTGGCACCGCTGGCCAAGGTGCTCAACGACACCTTCGGGATCGAGAGCGGGCTCATGACGACGGTCCACGCCTACACCGGTGACCAGCGGCTCCACGATGCGCCCCACAAGGACCTGCGTCGGGCGCGTGCGGCCGCCGCCTCCATCATCCCGACCTCCTCTGGCGCCGCCAAGGCTATCGGTCTGGTCATCCCCGAGCTCGACGGGCGCCTGACCGGCGCGGCCCTGCGAGTGCCGGTTCCGGTCGGCTCGATCACCGACCTCACCGTGGTCACCTCCCGTCCGGCAACGGTCGAGGAAGTCAACGCAGCCTTCCGCGAGGCTGCCGATCATGGGCCACTTGCCGGATACCTGCAGTACTCCCAGGCCCCGATCGTCTCCCATGACATTGTCGGAAACCCGCACTCCTCGATCTTCGACGCACCCCTGACCGAGGTGAGTGGCGGCCAGGTCAAGGTCTTCGGCTGGTATGACAACGAGTGGGGCTTCTCCAACCGGCTCGTGGAGTTCTCTCAGAAAGTTGGTGAGCGGCTTTAAGAACCTGTCTCTCGGGTCCGACGGCGGTGATGTCTGGCGGCACCGCCGTCGGCCCTGAGGGCCCTGGCCGTCCGCTCACGCCGTGAAGATCTGGCCGGGCAGGTCGCAGAATCCCCGGGATACCGAGGCCCGCCCATGGCTGGAGAGGATGACGCACTCGAAGCGGAAGGCTTGAGCCAACTGCTCCGGATCCGCGCAGAACAGGGCGGTGGCCAGGCCGTCGGCAGCCGCGCAGGACTCGGCCACCACCCAGGTGGCCGTTATGTTCTTGGCGGGTAGCCCGGTGAGCGCGTCGAGAATATGGTGCAGACCCGTGCCCCAGGAGCGCCGGTGCGGGCTCGATCCACATACGGCGCCGCAGGTTACCTCCACGGTCCCGACGACGATGCCCTCCTTGCCCGGCTGCTCCAGTCCCACGCGAACCGGCTTCCGACTGTGGATGAGCAGGTCGCCCGAGCCGTCGATGACGAATTCCTCGATGCCGTGGGCCAGGAGGATCTCGCCAATGCCGTCGGCCAGGAATCCCTTGCCGACGGCGCCCACATCCAGCAGTGCCGGATGCGACATGGCGAGCCGGTCGCCGTCGTGCCTCACGACGTCCGTCCACGTGCCCCGGCCGTGGAACGCACCGATGCGCTCGGCCGCACCGCTCCTGACCGTGAAGCTCAGTTGAGGGTCGTACCCCAGCTCCACCAGGTCGGCCCCGCACAGAGGATCGATGCGTCCGTGTGACGCGGCGTGCAGCCGGTCGTAGAGGTCGAGCATGATGCACGAGCCTGCGGGCAGCTCCACCGTGATCGGCCCCTCGTCCAGTGCGCCGTCTGCGATACGACGCACCAGGGACGACGGGCGGAACCTGGACCATACGGCTTCGAAGGTCTCCGCATGCTCGACGACAGCTGCTCCCGTCCTCGGTGGGAGCTGGGACGGGGTGCGGACCGTCCAGATGGTGCCTGTTGCGGGAAAAGAAAAAGACCCGCCATCGAGTGAGGCCAGCGCGGAAGGGGCCATCCAGTGAGATGAGGTCATCGCCTGCTGCTCTCCTTTCCGCAGATCGAGAGGATCGACCTCGACGTGAACATATTGCGTGTTCCCGTGGCGATGTACGCGAGGATATCGGCGTCTTCCCAGGAAACGAACTGACGTTTTGTCATGAATGCCGTCTGACCTTTGACGATGAAGGTTAGGGAAGCCTAAGCTTCAGTGTGAGGATGTCGATATTCATGAATGTCATCGACAGATTCGCAAGAAGGCTCGACCGACAGTTCCCAGCCGTGCAAAGGACAACCCGTATGCGCCATTCACAGGCAGCGCTCCCGCACCGGCGTGACGGCTCGTTCGCCGCCTGTGCCGTATTCGCGCTGATGGCCATGGCCCTGTTTATCACCCCCCTCCTGCCCTACCCAGTGCTGCGGGCCTATGCCGCCGAGTCCGCTACCGACTACGACACGTGGACTGCTGCTGCGACCACTGTCGACACCGAGCTTCAGGTAGCTGTCGCCCAGTACAACAACGGAAACACCTCCGGCGCCGCAGCAGGTGTGCAACGCGCCTACAACACGGCCTACGTGGCCTCCAACCTCTCGCGCGTCACCACCGACCGTATCGGTGTCCAGAGAGCCGCAGACCACAAGACCACGTTCGACTCCCTGAGGCAGTCGGCGTACTCCGCGGGCAATGGAGAGGCCCTGTCCAGCCAGGCCGCGGCGCTGTCGGCTGACATCGCCGCCGATGCCACGCAGCTTGACGGCATGGCCGATCTTGCTGGCCCCCGCGACTACGCCGCTCAGCAAGCGGCGACCACAGCCACCGAACGCGCCCAGCTCGACGCCAAGAAGACCAACGTCAACAAGGGGCGTGGGGAGCGCAGCTGGGCGCAGGTCGCCTCCGAGATGAGCGGCCTCATCGACCAAGCGGTCGAGAAGACGCGGTCCGGCGACGGACAGGGCGGGGCGGAACTGGTCAACAAGGCCTACTACGGCTACTACGAGAAGCTCGGTTTTGAGAAGACCGTCATGGCCGTCATCTCCGGAGACCGCGTCTCCGAGGTCGAGAACCAGTTCAAGGTAGTTCGCAAGGCCATGATCGCGGGGGACTCGAATGCGACGGCTCAGTCCGAGCGCCTCAAGGACATGATCACTCAGGACGCTGGCACGCTCGATGCGAGCGGAGGCAAGGTGAACCCCGTACGGGCCTTCTTCACCGGCTCCTTCGGACAGGCCTTCCTCATCCTGCTTCGTGAGGGGCTCGAGGCGATCCTCGTGGTCGCCGCCGTCATCGCCTACCTCATCAAGGCGGGGCTCAAGGACCGGGTCCGGCTGGTCTACCTGGGTCTGATTCTGGGCCTGGTCGCCTCCGGAATCGTTGCGGTCCTGTTCGCCGTGCTCTACAACTCTGCCTCCTCCCACCAGGAGATCCTCGAGGGCGTCGTGGCGCTCATGGCCATGGTCATGCTCCTGTTCACCTCCAACTGGATGCTCTCGAAATCCTCGGTCAGCTCCTGGAACGCCTACATCAAGAACAAGACGGAGGCCTCCGTGTCCACCGGGGGCGTATGGGCACTGGCCTCCCTGTCTTTCCTGGCGGTCTTCCGGGAAGGCGCCGAGACGGTCATGTTCTACCAGGCCCTGCTCACCATGGATCGCTCCGGCGGAGCTTCCATCTGGCAGGGATTCGCCGCCGGGATGGTTGTCCTCGTGGCCGTTTTCCTGGTCATCCGCTACACCAGCGTCAAGATCCCGCTGCGCCCCTTCTTCGCGATCACCAGCGCGCTCATGGCCATCCTGGTGGTCATCTTCGCCGGCGGTGGCCTCCATGCCCTCATCGAGGGTGACATCGTCTCAGGCACCTACGTGACGGGTTGGCCCACCTACGACTTCCTGGGCATCTACCCCTACCACGAGACTCTCGTGTTCCAGGCCCTGATCGCCATCGTTGTCGTCGTTCTCGGAATCGTCTCCACCGTCAAGCGGCGTCAGGCCGAGCGCACGCACCGGGCGAATGACGAGCGCGGTCTGTCGACTCGGCGGTCCGGTGAGGCCGGCCGTTCCTCGAAGGATGCGGCTGAGGAGGCCGAGGAGGTTGCCGACGTTTCCAGTGCCCACTGATACGACTCCTCCGGCTAGCAGTCGAATCCCGCGCCCAGACCCAGTGATCCGCGGCTGCTGCGACGCCCGTGCTAACAACCCGGGCCGGCGTCACGGCTCACCACCGCATATCACCCAACCACATCGCTGCCAAGCAGCCGCAACACAGCAAAGGAATCCCATGCGTACACTCAAGATCGCCAGCGCCATCGGAGCAATCGTCCTAGCGGGCACCCTGGGGCTGACCGCCTGCTCCTCCGGCGACAAATCCAACGCCTCCAGCTCCGCCTCGGCCGCTGACGACGCCAAGGGCAAGGGCTTCGAGGAATATCCTGTCGGTGGCGACAAGGAGGCCGAGAAGCAGATCAACGTCTCCGTCGTCTACTTCCAGCCTATCGACATGGAGCCCCAGGGGATGGGGCTCAAGGCCGCTGACGCTTCCTTCCACCTGGAGGCCGACGTCACCGGGCTGGAGGGCAACACCCTGGGCTACGGCAAGGGCGATTTCGTCCCGGGGCTGACCATTGACTACTCCATCACCAACAAGGACACCGGGCAGGAAGCTACCAGTGGGACCTTCATGCAGATGAACGCCTCCGACGGCCCCCACTACGGCGCCAATATCGCCCTGCCGGACGCTGGCACCTATCAGCTCACGCTGAAGATCCACAGCCCTGCCGAGAACGGCTGGATGCTTCACGTCGACAAGGAGACCGGCGTCGAAGGGCGCTTCTGGACAACCCCCATCGAGCTCAGCTGGGACTGGCAATACACTCCGCACGAGTGGTGACGGCTGAGAACACGCGGGGCCGATGACGTGACCGGCTGTGTTCCTCGGTGCCCGTCTGGAGGATCGGGTGAGGAAGTGAATCCCGACCGCTCCGGCGGGCGCAAGGCGGCCGGCCGTCGTCGGCCTCTGAGCCAACTCAAGGAAGAAGGTGCTCACAGGCATGTTGGAACGGTTTGTATCCGTCGTCGGTGGCATGGCTATGCCTTTCCTGCTCCTGGCCGCGCTGGCAGTGAGCCTGGCCCCTGATATCGTTAACGGGTGGCCCAGGGCCAGCCGCGCCAGATTCGCCGCAACAGTCGTTGGACTGGCCGGTGCGGGTATCTTCGCCGCGCTTCGGGCCACCGCCATTCTCGCGTCTCGCACCGCCGTCAATCTGCCCGCGGCGAGCGCCCTGGTGATCACCGACGTCCTGCTGATCGCGGTGCTGATCATGCTGGTCGCCAGACCCGCCTGGGGTTATACGGGGCGATTCTCGCCGGTCGCCAACGCCGTGGCATGCCTGGTTCTGGCTCTGGCTTTCTTCCGAGCGACCCCGGACGTCATCCTGCAACTGTCGGCCTTCATCGCCCCCGGGGAGGCCACCTTCTCCTCTGAGATGCTCCTGCGCGTGCTCGGCTTCCTGGGAGGATGGTGCGCCGTGGCGGTACTGGCCTTCATCTATGTGCGTGCCTGTAAAGGACTTCCGCGGCGCATCACGAACCTGGCCGTGCTCGGCTTCACCGTCATCATGACCGGAGCCGACGCCCTGACTCTCATGCGCCTGCTGCACGCCGCGCACCGCATCACGCTGTCCCTGGAGGCGTTTCGGCTCGTTGTCTGGGCGAGCAACAACATGCAGACCATGATCCTGTTCCTGGCCGCCGCGGTTTTCCTCATTCCCCTGACAGGCCTGTTCGTCACCAGTTTGCGGCGTTTGCCGGAGCAGCCCAACCCGGCCGTACGGCGCTCGCGTCGGGCCGAGCGCCGCCGCAGCCGTCGATGGGTATTGGCCTCCGCGCTTGGCTTCGGTGCTCTGGTCCTGACCCGCACCGTTGCCTTGGCTAAGGTCAATGAGGTTCCTCAGCTTTCCGATCCCGAGCCCTACAACCTCGACCAGGCCGCCGGGCTCGCCCGCGTCTCACTGTCCGGCTTGGCCGACGGGCACCTCCACCGCTACGCCTACGCCACCTCCGGAGGCATCGAGGTCCGCTTCATCGCGATTCTTAAGAACGGAGGGGCCTACGGGGTCGGGCTAGACGCCTGTGAGAACTGCGGGCCTTCGGGCTACTTCGAGAAGGACGGCAAGGTCATCTGCAAACGCTGCGACGTCGCCATCAACCCCGCCACCATCGGATTCAAGGGAGGATGCAACCCCATTCCGGTGGACTTCGAGGTCGATGGTGGGGACCTAACCATCGCCACCGCTGTGTTGGAGGACTCCGCGAAGGTGTTCAAACGATGAGCCCCCTCAGCCCGCGATCCGTCCGTCTCGCGCTGGGAAAGGAGTCCTGAGATGTTCTTCATCCGGTTGCTTCGCCGTTCCTTCGTCCGCCAGCTGCGCCGTCGCTCGCTGATCGCCCTGACCGTGGCCCTGTGCGCGTCTATCTCGGTGGCCATGCTCGGCGTCGTCCTCGACGTGGGCGACAAGCTCAATGCCGAGCTGACCAACTACGGCTCCAACATCGTGGTCCAGCCCCGCGCGGGTGCGGTAGTCGACAACCTCTACGAGACGAACAAGGACAAGGAGGCGGCCTCCTTCCTGGATGAGAAGGAGGTCACCAATATCAAGACGATCTTCTGGGCCTACAACATCGTGGACCTCACACCCAGGCTGTCGGGCTCCGTCAAGGTCACGGGCTCGGGGGTCGGCAAGGAGGACTCCGAGGGGACCGAGGTCCTGGCTGCGGGAGCCTGGTTCAACAAGGACGTCAAGCTCTCCACTGGGGAGTCCACCACCCTGGGAGTGTCCACCATGCGCTCGTGGTGGAAGATGGATGGCACCTGGCCCGCCGACGACGCCTCCCAGGCCGTCGTCGGCACCAAGCTCGCGCAGCGCATAGGCGTCTCCCAGGGGGATACCATCACGGTCACCGGGCCCCAGGGCGAGGAGATCCTCACCGTCACCGGGATTTACACCGCCGGGGACAAGGACGACCAGACGTTCTACGCCCCTCTGGCCGGCATTCAGAAGGTCACCGGGCACGACGGCCAGGTCGATGAGATCGAGGTCAAGGCCTTGACCACCCCCGAGAACGACTTGTCTCGCAAGGCCGCCGCCAACCCAGCCGCCCTGTCCACCGCGGAGTGGGAGACCTGGTACTGCACGGCCTACGCCTCGTCCATCTCCTACCAGATCGAGGAGGTCGTCACCGGCGCCGTCGCCAAACCCGTTCGTCAGGTCGCCGCGGTGGAGGGCAACGTGCTTTCCAAGACGCAGGTGCTCATGATCCTCATGACCGCTCTGAGCCTGGTTGCCGCAGCGTTGGCCGTCGCCTCCCTGACCACCGCCTCCCTGGTGGAGCGCACCGGGGAGTTCGCCCTGCTCAAGGCGGTGGGCGCCTCGTCGGCCTCCATCAACCGGCTCATCCTGGCCGAGAGCGCAGTCATCGGGGCGATCGGGCTGACGATCGGGGCCGCGGTGGGTTCCGGGCTGGCCCAGCTCATTGGCCGAGTCGTCTTCCACTCGGGCATCACCATGCGCCCCATGGTCTACGTGCTGGTTGCGGTCCTGGTAACCGTGGTCCTGCTGGCCGCCACCGCTTCGTCCATGCGCTCGATCCTGCGGATCCAGCCCGCCATTGCCCTGCACAGGAGGTGACGCAGGTGCCCGGAGAATCCTCGCGCCGCGGTGGCCGCCCCATGTCGAACCGCCGCATGTTCCTCACGATGCTGGTCGGCGCCACGCTCCGACGCCGTAGCCGTGCCCTGGCCGCCCTGCTCTCCTCCGCCGTGGGAGCCGCGACGCTGTTCTGCCTGGCCGCGGTCTGCCTAGCAGTACCGGCCCAGATGACCGCCCAGATGCGCCAGTTCGGGGCGAATCTCATCGTCGTACCCGTCTCCGCCGAGGCGACCACTCCCCGTATCACCGAGCAGTCGGCCCGGGCCGCCGTTCGGGCCGCAGCATCGACCACCGGCACTGAGACAGACCGCATCAGGCAGGCCGACTACCGCTACGAGACGGTCCGCATCAACCGCTCCCCCTACTTGCTGGCGGGCATCGACGTCGACGACGTGCGGCGCCTCAACGGGCACTGGTCCCTGGAGGGCTCATGGCCCTCTGGCGGCCAGGTCCTCGTGGGCAAGGACGTTGCCGAGGCAGCCTCCCTCAAGGTGGGCTCGACCGTCACGGCCGAGTACCTCTCCAGTGACAACCTCTCCTTGGACAATTCCCACCAGAGCTCTGCTTCCGGCGCCACTACCGATGCCGCCTCCGGGAGCACCGGCCATTCCGGACATGACGGCCATTCCGGACATGACGGCCATTCCGGACATGACGGCCACGGTGGCCACAGCGGTTCCTCGGACGGTGGCGCGGCCGGTGAACCCGCCGTCACCGAAAGCGCCCAGGGCACCGCGCAGTGGCAGGTCGCCGGAATCGTCGACACCGGTGGCCAGGAGGACGACATCGTCTACGCGACCTCCGCCGACGTCGACCGGCTCACCGGAACATCGTCGGCGGGATACGACGTCGTCGAGATGTCCGTCGACACCTCGTCGACGACCATGAACGACGTCGTCGCCGCCGTGGAGTCCGCCGGCGGCGGCCGGCTTCAGGCCCAGCCGGTATCCAAGATCACCTCCGGCGACACCCGGATCATCACGATGCTCAACACCCTGTTCTGGGTGGTCTCCGCCGTGGTTCTGGGACTGACACTGGTCGGGGTGTCCACCACCATGACCGTCATCGTCTCCGAGAGGCGCAACGAGATCGGCCTGCGCAAGGCCCTGGGGGCCTCGGGACGCTCCATCGCCACCGAGTTCTACTCCGAGGTCGCCGTCCTGGGGGCCATCGGCGGCATCCTAGGCACCGCCGTCGGGTACGGTCTGGCCGTCGCCGTGTGCCGCAGCGTGTTCGAAACGACCCTGGTGTTCAACTGGCCGCTCGCGATCGTCTCGGTGGTGCTGACCTCGGCCGTGGCCGTCGCCGCCTCCTACTCCCCGGTGCGCCGGGCCTCGCGCATCGATCCCGCACTCGTCCTCAGGGAGGAATGACATGCTGCTCGAGCTTTCACACGTGTCCAAGATCTACGGCGAACTGCACGCCCTGGACGACCTCAGCCTGGAGGTGCCGCGCGGCCAGTGGCTCTCCGTGGTCGGTTCCTCGGGCTCGGGCAAGACCACGCTCATGAACATCGTCGGCTGCATGGACACCCCGACGAAGGGCTCAGTCAGGCTCGACGGCCGGGAGCTGGGCAGCCTCAACGCCGCCCAGCTCACCGACATCCGCAAGAACGTTATCGGCCTGGTCTTCCAACAGTTCCACCTCATCGGCCACCTCACCGCGGTGGAGAACGTCATGGTGGCCCAGTACTACCACTCGATGACCGATGAGAAGGAAGCGCTCGAGGCACTGGAGAACGTGGGACTGGCCGACCGCGCCGACCACCTGCCCTCTCAGCTCTCCGGGGGCGAGCAGCAGCGCGTATGCATCGCCCGCGCACTCATCAACCACCCCGAGATCGTCCTGGCGGACGAGCCCACCGGGAACCTGGACGAGACCAACGAGCAGCTGGTCCTGGACATCTTCTCCCGCCTGCACGAGCAGGGGACGACGCTCATCGTCGTCACCCACGACTCCCACGTCGCCTCCTGCGGGCAGCGCCAGATCCTGCTCAACCACGGCCGCCTCGTCGGGGAGAAGCTCTCCGAAGGCGACGAGGGACGACGTACCAGCACCATGCTCGACTTCGACGACAAGCCGCCGGGCGCTGACAGCGGTGGCACGACCAGAGCCGAGATCAAGAGCGCGGACGACGCCGATCCCCTCGGCGAGCCTGAGCCCAAGGAGCAGCGGTGAGCCCCGAGATCCCAAACCGTCCGCGCGACCCAGAGCAGACCTCGCCGACCCGCCGGCGGAGTCAACCCAGGAATCCGGACGGCGGCGGCCTAGCCGGCTCCCGGGCACTGGCCGTTGCCGGAGTGCTTCTGGCCTCAGCGGGTCCGTTGACCGGCTGCGGGGGAGGGGACGTGACACCCTCCCAGGGGGACTACGCCGGGCGCGCGCAGACCGCCGGTCCCGCCGGGAAGCCCACCAGCCCGGCCTCCGCGTCCGCCCCCGTCGCCTCGCCGACGGCTGGTCCCTACGCCGACGGCACTTTCTCCGCCTCCGAGGCCTACGGTCCGGTCGACGACCTGATCGAAGACGATTCCCTCGACGTCAGTCTCACCCTGTCCGGCGGGGTGATTACGGACGTGAAGGTTTCCGGCCACGCCTCGACCGGAACCTCCAAGGAGCACATCCAGAACTTCGTCGGCTCCATCGACGCGGCCGTCGTTGGCCACAGCATCGAGGACGCCCATGTCCAGGCCCTGGCCGGAGCCTCCAAGACCTCCAACGCCTTCAACGACGCCGTCGACGCCATCGCCGCGCAGTCCCGGGCATCGGCGGCGCAGTCAACGTCCTGAGCGCAGCCAAAGGGGCGCTGGGAGCGTATCCAACCGGTCCTTATTGCGCTGACGGTGGAGCGGACCGACATGCGGTGGGGAGCGGACCGCCCGCCCCGCTAGGCTGGGAAGCATGCCCAGCTCCGACGCCAGCT
>ERZ773068.1280-NODE-1280-length-12554-cov-3.229538_pt1 | contig 12554 bp, 6 predicted proteins | sample MGYA00580620_ERZ773068 | MGnify/ENA primary metagenome ERZ773068 (study PRJEB29015, sample SAMEA2737983) | human oral metagenome | biome: human oral; feature: human-associated habitat; material: dental | place: China | collected 2101 ... | reverse complement strand
GACGGCCGATCTGCCATGCCAAATCTTGGTCGAGCCACAAATCGGGTTTTTCGACCTGCTGGCCGTCCACGATTTCTTGTTTGAACATGCCGTATTGATAGCGGATGCCGTAGCCCATGGCGGGAATGCGCAAGGTAGCAAGCGAGTCGAGGAAGCAGGCAGCCAAGCGGCCCAAACCGCCGTTGCCCAAACCGGGGTCTTGTTCTTGTTCGCAGATGTCGGCGAACTCTTTACCCAGTTGTTTGAACGCCTCTTCAAACTCGGCATAAACGCCTTCGTTAATCAAAGCGTTGACGAAGGCGCGTCCCAACAGGAATTCCATGGAAAGGTAGTAAACCATGCGTTTGCCGTTGTCGATGTGGGCGCGGCGGGTTTTAAGGAAGTCTTCCGCAATCAGGTCGCGCGCAGCCAACATCGCGGCATTGAGCCACTGGTGTTCGGTTGCATCGTTGGGATCGACGCCCAAAATGAAAATCAGCTTGTATACGATAGATTTGCGGATGGTTTCGGCATCCGGTTTCGGCATAACGTATTCAAAGCCAGAGATAGGTTGTTTTTTCTTAGCCATAATAGTCTTTCTCGTGATTACCTTAGTTTGTGAAACGGAATGAAAATTTTAAATGAGGCCGTCTGAAAATACGGGCGGCCTGCCGGATTTCGGTATCAATCGCCTGCCTTATCTGTTAATTGCATACTTAACTGTTTCAGACGGCCATTATATAGGAAATCGGACGGGCTGATGCGGCACGGGTTGTAAAATGACGGTTCTTTGAACAAGGTCATACGCAACCCGATTCCAGCAGCGGTGAAAATTCCCGTCCGTCAGTCTTTTTTGTGCAAAATCCATATCCCCATATGCTCGACCGTGCATTTGGCGCTGTTGTAATTGAATTTCTTAGATGGCACACAGGACATTTCCCATTGTCCTTTAGGAAGGTTAAACAACTGCTGGCTGCGTTTTGCATTGACCAAAAGCAGCCATTCGCCGTCTATCAGCACCTGCATCGCCTTGATGCCGCGGTTGTGCCAACATGTTTCGCCCATTGCGAGGCCGTCTGAAGACAACCACTGTACCCGCTGCTCGTTCCACCACTGGTCTTCGTTCAGCAGCCTGATGCGGTTGCGCACGGCAATCAGTTCTTGTACATAAGTCTGCAGCCCGTGTCTTTTGTCCGGCCAGTCGAGCCAGCTAATCGAATTGTCCTGACAATAACCGTTGTTGTTGCCCCCCTGGCTGTTGCCGAACTCATCGCCCGCCAGCAGCATCGGCGTACCGTTGGCCATGAGGAGCGAGGCCAGCAGTGCTTTGGCCGTGTATTCGCGGTCGTTCAACACATGGATGTCGTAGGTCTCGCCTTCCACACCGTGGTTGTAGCTGATGTTTTCGTTGTGGCCGTCGCGGTTTTCCTCGCCGTTGGCCACGTTGTGTTTTTCGTTGTAGCTGACCAAATCGTGCAGCGTAAAGCCGTCGTGGGCGGTGATGAAGTTGATGCTGGCCGACGGACGGCGCCCGCTGTGGCAAAAAATATCCGACGAACCGGCCAGCCGCTCGGCAAACGCGCCCAAACTGCCGCTCTCCCACACCCAGAACGCGCGCATGTCGTCGCGGAAACGGCCGTTCCACTCGGCGAACGGCTGCGGGAAATTGCCCAAATGGTAGCCGCCTTCGCCGATGTCCCATGCTTCGACAATCAGTTTGCGCGAGGCCAGCACCGGGTCTTGGTATACGACTTGGAAAAACCGCCCGTAGGCCTGAAAATCAGGTTCGCGGCCCAATACCGTACCCAAATCGAAGCGGAATCCGTCCACATGGAACTCTTCCACCCAATAGCGCAGGCTGTCGGCCGCCCAGCGGGTTACGTCGCGGCGGACGATATTCAGCGTATTGCCGCACCCCGACCAGTTTTCATAGTATCCGTCGCCGTTGAGCCAGTACCAAAGGGTATTGTCTATCCCCCGCTGGCAAAGCATCGGCCCTTGCCCGTCCTGCTCGGCGGTATGGTTGTAGACCACGTCCAAAATCACTTCGATACCGGCTTTGTGCAGCGTGCGCACGGCTTTTTTCAGCTCGTCTTCCGCATTGACGGGATTGACGGCATACGACGGCTCAACCGCGAAATGGGAATAGGTGTTGTAGCCCCAGTAATTGCTCAGGCCTTGCCGTTGCAGATGATATTCATCCAGATGCTGGTGGATGGGCAGCAGTTCGACGGCGGTGATGCCCAGTTTCTTCAGATAATCGACGAGGCGCGGATCAGACAAAGCCTGATAAGTACCTTTGTGTTTCAGATGCGGAAATTGCTTGGTCAGACCTTTGACGTGGGCTTCGTAAAGCACCGTCCTGCCCCACGGCGTATTTGGGTGTCTGTCGTTGCCCCAGTTGAACCGGCTTTTGCCGGCCACTATGCTTTTTGGGGCGATATGTGCATTGTCGCGCTCGTCCGTGTGATGAAACCAAGCCAGTTCTTCCTCGTCGCGGTAAACGGGCTTGCCGTCGATTTTTTTGGAATACGGGTCTATCAGCAGCTTCTGCGGATTGAAACACGAACCGCGCGCGGCATTTTCCCTGCCGTATACGCGGAAGCCGTACCGCTGCCCCGCCCTTACGCCCGGAACAAAACCGTAAAACACCGAACCGACCCGGTCAGGCAGGGTCAGGCGCGTTTCGACATCACCGTCGAACAGGCACAATTCTACTTTTTCGGCATTGATGGAAAACAGGGTGAAATTCACGCCCTCATTGGTCAAGGTGGCACCCATCGGGTAAGGCACACCTTCTTCGATATGCCATGTTGCGGCAGTCATGATGCTTCCTGAATCTTTTATTCTTTTATTTGAACTTAGGAGACGCGTATCGGGCGTTTTTTGCTCCGAGGCCGCGTCCGAGGCCGTCTGAAACCGGCAGTTCCGTTTTCAGACGGCCTGTTCCAACAGACAGCTTATTCGCCGGATTGTTCCTCAACTGCCGCTTTATCCGCCTCTTTATACAGATAAACCGTCGCCAGCGGCGGGATGGTCAGCGACAGCGACTGCGCCCTGCCGTGCGAACCGATTTCATCGGTGCGGATTTCTTCGCCGCCCGATACGCCGCTGCCTTTGTAGGCGGTGTTGTCGGAATTCATAATCTCGCGGTACACGCCGGCCTGATTGACGCCGAAACGGTAGTTTTCACGCACCACCGGCGTGAAGTTGCTGATAACGATGACGCGGTTGCCTTCGCGGTCGCGGCGTTCGAATACGAATACCGAATTGTCGCCGTCATCGGCCACCAACCACTCGAAACCTTCCGGCCATTGGTCAAGCTGGTAGAGCGGCACAGTGTCTTTGTAGACATGGTTCAACTCACGCACATAGTCCTGCATACCTCGGTGCCAGCCGCCCTCTTGGTCGAGCAGGAACCAATCCAGCCCTTCGTTGTAGTTCCACTCGCGGCCTTGGGCAAATTCGCTGCCCATAAACAGCAGTTTTTTGCCGGGGTAGCCGTACATAAAGCCGTAGTAGGCGCGCAGGTTGGCAAACTGCTGCCAGCAGTCGCCCGGCATCCGGCCCAGCAGCGAACGTTTGCCGTGCACCACTTCATCGTGCGACAACGGCAGTACGAAGTTTTCACTGTACTGGTACATCATGCCGAAGGTCATTTTATTGTGGTGGTATTTGCGGTTGATGGGGTCTTCCATCATGTAGTGCAGCGTATCGTTCATCCAGCCCATATTCCATTTATAGCTGAAATTCAGACCTTCCTGACGGGTTACGTTGGCAAACGAGGTCGACTCTTCGGCAACTTCGGTAGCCGAAGGCACTTCGTTTTTCAGCATGGTGTTGGTGCCGCGCAAAAACGCCACCGCTTCCAGATTTTCGTTGCCGCCGTACTGGTTCGGAATCCACTCGCCCTGTTTGCGGGAATAGTCGCGGTAAACCATAGAGGCGACCGCGTCCACACGCAGGCCGTCGAAGCCGAAACGCTCTATCCAGTAAAGCGCGTTGCCTTGCAGGAAATTTTTGACTTCGGTGCGGCCGAAGTTATAAATCAGCGTATTCCAGTCTTGGTGGTAGCCTTCGCGCGGGTCGGCGTGTTCGTACAAGGCCGTACCGTCGAAATGGTTGAGGCCGTGGTCGTCGGTCGGGAAGTGGCCGACCACCCAGTCGAGGATGACGCCGATGCCCGCATCATGGGCGGCCTTAATCAAATGGCGCAATTCTTCGGGCGAACCGAAGCGGCTGGTCGGCGCATAAAGGCCGGTTGCCTGATACCCCCACGAACCGTCGAACGGATATTCGGAAACGGGCAGAAGCTCGATATGGGTGAAACCCATATCTTTAACGTAACTTACCAACTCCGTGGCAAGCTGTTCGTAAGTCAGCCAGTAATTGTTTTCCGGATTACGCTTCCACGAACCCAGATGCACTTCGTAAATACTGATGGGGCTGTCGATGGCGTTGGCCTGCGCACGGAACGCCGGCTCCTCCACTTTGTCGGGCAGTCCGCGCACCACGGACGCGGTGGTCGGACGCAACTCCGCGCCGAACGCATACGGGTCGGCTTTTTCGCGCACGTTGCCGTTGGCGTCGCGGATTTCGAATTTATACAGGGCGTTCAGTTTCACGGCGGGAATGAAGATGTCCCAGATGCCGTTGTCGCGGTGGAAACGCATCACATGACGGCGGCCGTCCCAGTAGTTGAACTCCCCGACGACCGATACGCGCTGCGCGTTCGGCGCCCATACGGCGAAACTCACACCTTTCACGCCGTCAAGTTCGGCAAAATGCGCGCCCAAGGCTTCATACGGACGCAGGTGCCGTCCTTCGGCCAAGAGCCACAAATCCATGTCCTGCAAGGCGGTGCCGAACCGGTACGGGTCTTCTTCGCGCACGGCTTCGGCATCTTCGTTATAGCGGATGCTCAGGGCGTAGTCGGGCGAACTGTCGGGCAGTACGGCCACGAAAAAACCTCTGTCGTCGATTTTTTCAGACGGCCCGATGAGTTCTCCGGTTTCGCGGTTGACAATATCCACGCTGAACGCGCCCGGAATCAGGGTACGCACGACTTCGCCGCCTTCCGCCAGACGGTGGCGGCCCAAGTAGGCAAACGGATCGCCGTGGGTGGCGGAAAACAGGCTGTCGATGGTGTCGCGCTCTGCTTGGTCAAGCTCGTGGTAGGCTTTGGCGGCCTTGATTTTGCTGTTTGTTTTCATGCGTACCTCGTCAATCATGGCAAGTTGTCCGGCCATCAGCCGGTGGTTGGGGAAATCCTCCAGCGCAACCGGCAGCCTGCACGCCCAGTTGGGGTAGCCTTCGGCCACCCCCGGCACGTTCAGGTTTTCGGTTACGCCCAATAAATTTTCAAGCTGTACGGCATAAAGCCTGCTGCTGCTCAACGCACCGTAACGGTGTACCGCGTCCAGCAGTTCCTCCGTCATTTCAGACGGCATCTCCGCCTGCTGCGGCAGGCAGCCCGTCTGCTTGAGTTTGGCGAACAAATCGGCCTTATCGCGTTTGCGCTGTTCCGAGGCCGTCTGAAAAGCCGCATCGTCGGGCAGCGTACCCAGCCGGTGCATGATTTCCAAATCGCGTCCCGTCCAATATCCGGCCAGCGGCGCGACATCGTGGGTGCTGATCACCGTAACGGACTGCACCGGATAATGTTCCGGCAGCTCGAAACCGTCTTGGTTTTTGCTGAAATACATGACCTTGTAAGAGAAAACCTTGTAATGGTTGAGCAGATGGCGCGCCTCGTCGGGCACCGTACCCAAATCCTCGCCCACGACCACGCAGCGGTTGCGGTGGCTTTCCAAAGCCAGTATGGCGAACATGACCGGCGCGTCATAATGCACATACGCGCCGAAATCCGCCGTTTTGTCGCCGACCACCCACCACAGGCGGCACAACGCCATCACATGATCGATGCGCAAAACGCCGTACAAATGCATGTTTTTACGCAGAATTTCAGCAAACTTGCGATAACCCGCGCGCTTGAGCGCCTGCGGATTCAACGGCGGCAGGCCCCAGTTTTGTCCCGTCGGCCCCATCGGGTCGGGCGGCGCGCCGACGGACATATCCATACAGTAGCTGCCGCGGTCAAGCCAAGTATCCGCGCCGCTCCTGGCCGCGCCGACGGCCAAATCCCCGTAGATGCCGAGTTTCACCCCGTTGCGTTCCGCCGCCTCGTTGACTTTGGCAAGCTGTTCGGCACAGAGCCATTGCAGCCACATATAAAAGTGGATTTCCCGCCCGTGCGACTTGGCGAAATTCTGCACGGCCTTGCTATACGGGTCGCGGAACTCCTCCGGCCAGACTGTCCAGCCGACCGCGTCCGTTTTGCCGTAATACTGGTCAAGCGCCTCAAACAGGCCGAATCCGTACAAATCGCTGCCTTCACGGGCCACAAAGTCCTGAAACGCCGCTCTGTCCAACTGCGCCTGCGCGCTGCCGTCTTGTTCGAAAGCATCGAACGCGATTTGCAGTGCATCTCGTTTCAGTTCCCACACCGAGGCATACGCCACCGTATCGGTCAGACGCAATGCGGCCAGGCGTTTTTTAAGCGCGGACCGGTTCAGCCACTTGCGCGCTTTTTCGGAATAAGAAAACGCGCCGACCTGTTCCACATCCAAATAAACCGGATTCAGCCGCGAACGCGAAGACGGACTGTACGGGCTGGCGAACGCCGGCTGCGACGTAAACAGCGCGTGCAGCGGATTGATGCCGACAAACTCAAGCCCGCGCCCGCCCGCATACTCCATCAGTTGCGCCAAATCGGTAAAATCGCCTATGCCCCAGTTGCGCTGGGAACGCAGGCCGTAAAGCTGCACGGTCAGCCCGTTCATCCGCAGGCCGTCTGAAAGACCTGCCGGCCGGTAAACCGTATCCGGCGCAACGATCAGCATCACCTGATAACTTTTGCCGCCACCGTACACTGACAAATTGTGATAACCGCAGGGCAGTTCCGGCAGAAGCACCCATGCGCTGCCGTTTTCTTCACATAATCGGGCAGGCAGCGTTTCTCCGCCTTCGGTCCTCACCATCACCGCCTGCGCATCAAGGAATCCGGCCGGTACGCTCACCCGCTCCTGCCGAAATTCGTGCAGCGCAACCGTATCATCATAGAGGCCGTCTGAAAAAAGGCCGTCTGAAACGTGGTTCTGCTGCAAAGTATGGACGATGGCCTCCATCACTTCGGGTTTCGTAATGTGGTACATTCCGTTGATGTCGTAAAAACCGGCATCGATGCCCAAACCCGCGGCCCGCTCCGTCAAAACGTTGTCATTCATGGCAACAATTCCGTCAATAGTTTCATTTTATTCAAAGTTTATCTTAATACAGATTGGCAGAGGCCATAAATGTAATTTCAGGTAATCCGCCATACTCGCCAATATATTCTTGCTTGATTTGATATAAACCAAAATTTTAATTTTTCCATTTGAAAATTTATCTCATTAAATTTCACGTACCAAGCAATATAATGTTGAATCGTGCGTATTAACGGTTTTGGCGGCCCCGCCCGCATATAAACAAGAGGCCGTCTGAAACAAACTGGTTTGTTTCAGACGGCCTCTCGGATACTGACGATACCGGACTTCTTAATGATGATGGCCGTGCGGACCGTGGATATGGCCGTGGGCGATTTCCTCGTCGGTCGCGTCGCGGATGCTGTCCACCGTCGCTTTAAAACGTATCTTCATACCGGCCAACGGATGATTGCCGTCCACCACCGCCTTGCCGTCGGCCACATCGGTAACACGGTAAATAATCACGTCGCCGGTTGCAGGGTCGTCCGCCTCGAACATCATCCCCGCCTCCACTTCAACCGGAAAAACGCTGACATCCTCGACACGCACCAGCTCCGGATCATGTTCGCCAAAAGCATCGTCCGGCGACAACACCACATCCACCGTATCGCCTACCTCTTTACCGTGCAACGCCTCTTCCACCAAAGGGAAAATGCCGTCGTAACCGCCGTGCAGGTACACAATCGGTTCTTCCGTTTTATCCAGCAACTGATTGTCGGTATCAAACATTTCATAGTGAAGCGATACCGCAGAATTTTTAGCAATAGCCATTTACTATCCTTTTATCGGGTTATTGGCCGCATGTCCGCCGGCAGGTTTCCGACAAACACCGGAATCCGCATTCTAGCACAGCCCGACACCCCTTAACCGCCCCATGCCGTAAAATACGGCTCCCCAGTACATACTTGATTTAACTTCTGCAACCTGCAAATGGTAAATTTTGAAAATTTTTTAGTTTTTGTTGCGTTTTTACAACCAATACTCTTTTTTATACCCGCCCTCCGAATATCATCTGAAATATATTTTCTCAAGCAATAAAATCAGGTCAACACGCTGATATATAAATCGTTTAACCCAAATAAATAAAAAGCGCAGGTAATAAATTTTCACGATTTACGGAACTAAAATGCCACTTTCACAAACTAAGCAGTACATTCATGCCTTTCCCTTAATATCCGAGTCCGTTGCATCGTCATATGCAGTGCGGCATAATTGAGGAAATTCAGCAATGAATTTTACTGTAAGGGGCCGTTCGCGGCCGTTTTTAGTTAAATTTTAAATCGATTTAAAAGAAGGTAATACAAAATGAAAAAATCTCTATTTGCTGCTGCTTTGTTGTCTTTAGCCCTGGCTGCCTGCGGTGGTGCCGACAAAGCTGCCGATACTGCTGCTTCCGCTGCTTCTAACGCTATGGATGCTGCTGCTTCCGCTGCCGACGCTGCTGCTTCTGCCGCTGATTCCGCTACCGACGCTGCTGCTTCTGCCGCTACCGGTGCCGCCGATACTGCTGCTTCCGCTGCCGCTTCTGCCGCTGACGCCGCCGCTTCTGCTGCCGACAGCGCTGCTTCTGCTGCCAGCGGAGCTGCTAAATAATACGCTTTCTAGCATACAAAGCAGGATACTTCATGTATCCTGCTTTTATTTTTCCCTTTTTCAGACGGCCTCCGGCCCGTTGCCCAAACAATATGACGAATCCAGACCTCTACGCTCAACTACGCCTCTTCCTTGACGGCAACGAAATTACCGAACCGTCCCCCGACCTGCTTACCGACCAGCGCCGGCGGTTTGCGTCCTCCCCCGACATTGTATTGCAACCGCGTTCCGTAGAAAGCGTGCAAAACATCATGCGCTTCTGTTTCAAACACAAAATCCCCGTTACCCCTCAAGGCGGCAATACCGGATTGTGCGGGGCGGCGGTGGCCGAAAACGGCGTTTTGCTGAACCTGTCCAAACTCAACCGCATCCGTGAAATCAACCTTGCAGACAACAGCATCACGGTTGACGCAGGTGCCGTCCTGCAAAACGTCCAACAAGCTGCGGCCGAAGCGGGACGCTTATTTCCCCTGAGCCTTGCCAGCCAAGGTTCGTGCGAAATCGGCGGCAATATCGCCTGCAATGCGGGCGGACTGAACGTTTTGCGTTACGGCACGATGCGCGACTTGGTATTGGGGCTGGAAACCGTCCTGCCCGACGGCAGCCTCGTCTCCCACCTGCACCCGCTGCACAAAAACACTACCGGCTACGACCTACGCCATCTGTTTATCGGCAGTGAGGGAACGCTGGGCGTGATTACCGGCGCGTCGCTGAAACTGTTTGCCCTGCCGCAAACCACCGCAACCGCGTGGGTCGGCCTGCCCGACATCGAATCGGCGGTAAAGCTGCTGACCCTGATTCAGGGGCATTTCGCCGAAAGGCTGTGCAGTTTCGAGCTTATCAGCCGCTTTGCGCTGGAGCTGTCTTCCGGTTTCAGCAACATTCAAAAACCTGTCGACGCCGAATGGCACATCCTGCTGGAACTGACCGATTCCGTCCCTGATCCGGAACTGGCCAACCGTTTGGCCGAATTCCTGTTCGAACGCGGTTTGGAAAACAGCGTATTGGCGCAATCGGAACAGGAACGCAACGATTTGTGGGCGTTGCGCGAAAACATTTCCGCCTCGCAACGCAGCCTCGGCACCAGCATCAAACACGACATCGCCCTGCCGATAGCCCGCGTTGCCGCCTTTGTCCGCCGTTGCGCGCCCGCCTTGAAAGCGCGGTTTGCCGACATCGAAATCGTCTGCTTCGGCCATCTGGGCGACGGCAGCCTGCACTACAACACCTTCCTGCCCGAAATCATGAGCAACGACGTTTACGAATACGAGGACATCATCAACACCATCGTTTACGAAAACATTTTGCAGGACAACGGCACCATCGCCGCCGAACACGGCATCGGCACCATTAAAAAACACTGGCTGCCGCGGGTGCGCACCGAGTCCGAACTGGCGTTGATGCGCGCGGTGAAAGCCCATCTCGACCCGTACAATATTATGAATCCGGGCAAACTGCTGCCGTAGCCGTCCGAAAAGCTCAAGAGGCCGTCTGAAAAAACCGTCGGTGATTTTCAGACGGCCTCCGCCCGTTTTCAAGGCAGCCGTCCTTCCCTGCCGCATCCTTACTTTCCTTGACATTTGCCCGTTCAGGCAACAATATCTGTTTATCCATCCAACTAACGAAAGGACAACCATGCCACAACCCCACACCAGAGACCCCTACGCGGGCTGGCGCGAACTGACGTTGCGCGGCATGATTTTGGGCGCGCTGATTACGGTGGTGTTTACCGCATCCAACGTATATCTCGGCCTTAAAGTCGGCCTGACTTTCGCCACGTCGATTCCGGCCGCAGTGATTTCGATGGCGGTTTTAAAATTCTTCAAAGGCAGCAATATTCTGGAAAACAATATGGTGCAGACGCAGGCTTCGGCGGCGGGCACGCTTTCAACGATTATCTTCGTGCTGCCCGGACTGCTGATGGCGGGCTACTGGAACGGTTTTCCGTTTTGGCAGACCACGCTGCTGTGCGTGTCGGGCGGCATCTTGGGAGTGATTTTCACCGTACCGCTGCGTTACGCGATGGTGGTGAAAAGCAGCCTGCCCTACCCCGAAGGCGTCGCGGCGGCGGAAATCCTGAAAGTCGGCAGCGGCGAACATGAAGACGCAGAACAAGGACAAAGCGGCGACAGCGGCGTGCGCGAAATCCTGTCGGGCGGGCTGCTGGCCGGACTGATGAGCTTCCTGGCCGGCGGCTTGCGCATGATTTCCGACAGCGCCAGCTACTGGTTCAAAGCGGGCAACGCCATTTTCCAACTGCCGATGGGCTTTTCGCTGGCCCTGCTCGGCGCGGGTTATCTGGTCGGACTGACCGGCGGCATCGCCATTCTGGTCGGCATCTTTATCGCCTGGGGCGGCGCCGTGCCGTATTTTTCCAATATCATTCCGCAACCGTCCGACATGGACATGACCGCTTTCGCCATGCAGCTTTGGAAGGAAAAAGTCCGCTTCATCGGCGCGGGCACCATCGGTATCGCCGCAGTATGGACGCTGATTATGCTGGCCAAACCGATGGCCGAAGGCATGAGGCTGTCGTTCGGGACGTTCAGCGGCAGCGGTTCCGCTTCCGCCGAGCGCACGGAACAGGATTTATCGCCCAAGTCCATGATTCTGATTGTGTTGGGCATGATGCTGCTGCTGGGTTTCAGCTTCTACCACTTTATCGCGGCGGCACAAATGTCCGCGGGCATCGCTTGGACGCTGGTGGTGGTGTGCACGCTGCTGACTTCGGTTATCGGCTTCCTGGTGGCGGCGGCCTGCGGCTATATGGCGGGTTTGGTCGGTTCGTCCGCCAGCCCGATTTCGGGCATCGGCATCGTATCGATTGTGGTGATTTCGCTGGTGCTGCTGGCGGTCGGCGAATCGTCGGGACTGTTTGCCGACGAGGGCAACCGTCAGTTTATGCTGGCGCTGACGCTGTTTTGCGGTTCGGCGGTCATCTGCGTGGCTTCGATTTCCAACGACAACCTGCAAGACTTGAAAACCGGCTATCTGGTTAAGGCCACGCCGCGTTTGCAGCAGATTGCGCTGATTATCGGCTGCGTCGCCGGTGCGATTGTGGTTTCGCCCGTGCTGGAACTGCTGTACGAAGCCTACGGCTTCACCGGCGCCATGCCGCGCGCGGGTATGGACGCATCGCAGGCGCTGGCCGCGCCGCAGGCGACTTTGATGACCACCATCACGCAGGGCATTTTCGCGCACAACCTGCAATGGAATTACATCTTCACCGGCGTCGGCATCGGCGTGGCGCTGATTATCGTCGATTTCATACTGAAGAAAAGTTCCGGCAACCGGCTGGCGCTGCCCGTGCTGGCGGTGGGCATGGGCATCTACCTGCCGCCGTCGGTCAATATGCCGATTGTCGTCGGCGCATTCCTTGCCGCATGGCTGAAATCCCGCATCCGCACCCGCTCGGGCGATGCCGAAAGCAGCCTGAAACGCGCCGACCGCACCGGCACGCTGTTTGCCGCCGGACTGATTGTCGGCGAAAGCCTGATCGGTGTGGCGATGGCCTTCGTTATCGCCGTTTCCGTTACCAACGGCGGTTCCGACGCGCCGCTGGCCCTCAGTCTGAAAAACTGGGACACCGCCGCCTCATGGCTCGGCCTGGCCGGCTTCCTGCTCGGCATGACGGTTTTCGCACGGCGGATTCTGAAGGCCGCCCGTTAAGCGGAAAAA
>ERZ773068.1279-NODE-1279-length-12557-cov-4.102784_pt1 | contig 12557 bp, 8 predicted proteins | sample MGYA00580620_ERZ773068 | MGnify/ENA primary metagenome ERZ773068 (study PRJEB29015, sample SAMEA2737983) | human oral metagenome | biome: human oral; feature: human-associated habitat; material: dental | place: China | collected 2101 ... | reverse complement strand
TAGCACACATCCCCCACCCACACCAGCACAATCAGGAGACACCCTGTTCCCCACAACTAGATCGCGTTCCGTTCACGCTGTACATGATCGCGTCCCTGCGAGAGCCAGCCACGGACACCCGTTCTCACGGCGAACAAGTACCGTTCTCAGCACAAACAAGTACCGTTCTCGCGAGCGGGGAGCGTGGGCGGGAGGGCGAGACTCCCCACGACCCCACGCCACCGCGGGCCTGGGCCAGGTGAGCCGCCAGCTGCCTGGGCTCCGTCATGGGGGTCATGACACAGCACCAGCGCCTCAGGCGCACCACCCGTCTTCTGCTCCTCCTGGTCGCGGCAGCCCTGAGCCTGACGACCCTGACGGCCTGCGAGCTCAAGCAGGGCGAGGACGTCGTGACCTCCACCAGGGCCACGGCCATTGTCTACTCGGCCCGGCAGAACTCGCCCACGATCGACCTCACGGCCTCCAGCCCCGGCGTTGACGCGGTGATCGACGACGCCGTGGACGGGCACGGCACCCTCTACGTGGTCAGCGCCGACGGCGCCCCGGCCGTGCGGACAAGCCTCACCCTCGCCTCGAGGCAGGCGAGCGAGGTCGCCTCCAAGCGCTCCCGCACCGCCAACGTGAGCCGGGTGCGCCAGGCCCTGGCCGCCTCGGTCGCCACGACGCCCGAGGCCGACACGCTGGGCGCCATCGGTGTGGCCGCCGACCAGGTGAGGGGCTCCACCAGCCCGACCGTCGTGGTCATTGACTCCGGCCTGGCCACCACGGGCGCCCTCCCCTTCCAGAACGGCGTCCTGAGCCCGGGCACCGACATCCAGGCCACCGCCCAGTCGCTCAAGGCCGCCCGGCTCCTGCCCGACCTCCAGGGCATGACGGTCCACTGGGTGGGCATGGGGGACACCGCCGCCCCCCAGGGCGCCCTGGACCAGGCCGCCCGGGCCCGCCTCGAGGAGCTGTGGCGGTCTGTCGTCGAGACCGCGGGCGGCACGCTCACCACCGACTCCCGGGACGCCGTCACCACCACCGCGCCCGAGCAGCTGCCCGCGGTGACGCCGGTCAACGTGGCCGCCACCTCGGTGTCCGCGGCCCGGATCTCGGTGACCCTGCCGGAGACGCAGCTGGCGTTCGTGGGCGACGAGGCCACCTTCCTCCACCCCGATCAGGCCTCCGCCACCATTGCCGAGCTGGCCCGCTCCCTGACCGGCAGCGGGGTCTCGCGCGTGACCGTCACCGGCTGCACCGCCACCGCCGGCACGCCTGAGAGCCGTGCCACCCTGTCCCAGGCCCGGGCGGAGGCCGTAAGGACCGAGCTCCAGGCGCACCTGGGAGGCGTGCCGGTCACGGCCCGGGGCCTGGGGGCCGAGTGCCCGGGGCACGTGCCCGACGTCGGCCCTGACGGCCGCCTCACTGAGCCCCAGGCCCAGCAGAACCGAGTCACCGTGGTGACCGCCGAGTAGGGCGCCTACCGCCCGGACCCGCCAGGGCCAGCCCTCCCGGAACCAGCCCTCCCGGGGCACCGGGCCCGCCGCCCCGCCCAGACGCGAGAACGGTACTTATTGCTCGTGAGAACGGTACTTATTGCTCGTGAGAACGGACCAGGCGGAGCTGGGCGGGCCCGCTGGCCTCGGCGCTCAGGCGACCACGGCCCAGACACCCCCAGCCCCACTATCAGCGGCCCCGGCATTGGCACCCCCAGCATTAGGAGTACCCCCGCCCCGGCGCTCAGGCGACCCCGACACCAACGGGCCCGGCGGCCCCGTCCCCAGCACCCCCGCTCTCGCCCCCACCCTCGTCCCCGCCGGCGTCAGGGACAAAGCTGCGGTCGGGCGCCCAGTAGGCGTTGAGACCGGCCCAGGTCAGGGGCGAGGTGACAATACCGGGGCGCTCCCGCCACGCGGCCAGGCACCCCCGCTTCCACTCGTTCATTGCCAGCACCGCGTCCGGGGCACGCAGGCAGTCGTCCACCGCGAAGGACAGGTCCAGGAACCCCCGCGCCGACTCCTCCTGGCAGGCCCGGCGGAAGAACTCGTCGGTGAGCATGGTCCAGCGTGTGGTCATTACCAGCTCGGCACCGGCCTCCAGTATGGCGGCGGCCATGCCGAAGGGCTCCACCTGGCCGGTCTCCGTGCCCGACTGGCAGGCCACCAGCCCCACCCGCGGTGGCATGGGCCACAGGTAGATCCCTGAGTGCGCCTCCGGTGCCGGGGCGCCGCTCATGTCGGTGCCATCGAAGCCGACGCCGGTGGGCAGCAGGTCCCCCAGGTCGGGCTCCTGCCCGGCACGCGCCGTGTTGCGGAACTTGGCGGCGTGCTCCCTCCAGTCAATGGTGCCCAGGACGAGGTCGCTGGCGCTGAACCAGCGGGTGCCCTCCTGGTCCGTGGGGTACACCCCGTAGCAGGCGCGGGAGTCGGCCAGCTGGAGGCGGGAGTCGCCCCCCTTGCCGGTCATGTGCCCGACGTAGAGCAGGTGCGACAGCGGCCTCCTGTTGTCAACGGTGACGACGTCGGGATCCTGGCGCAGGACCGCGGAGAGCTGGAGGCGGGTCGTCCCACGGGCGTCCCCGCGCCCACCGGCCTCAGCCGGGGCGCTACCGACCGTGACCGGGGCAGGCTCGTAGCCCCTGACCCGCTCCTCCCACGCGGCCAGCTCGGAGCCGTTGAGGACCCCGGCCCGCCCCGCGCCCTGCTGCCAGGGCTGCACGAGGTAGACGGCGGGGGCGTCCCTGACCCTCTCCCAGCTGGGGTGGGGCAGGGACGGCTCGGAGTCCCGCCCGAGGACGGGGCCCATGGTGACCACGTCGAGCACGTCCAGGAACCGCTCGACCTGGCCGTCCGGCGTCGTCCGCCCGGTGGGCATGAGCTCCCAGGGGACCTGTCCGCACGACGGCGGCGGGTTCACGGCCAGGAGCACCCGCTGGCCGGGCGTGTCCACCGCCTCCAGCAGGGAGGCCAGGAAACCCGGGGGGACGAGGACCTGGGCCAGGTCACGCATGAGCTCCAGCTCGCGCTCCGGGTCGCCTGCCAGGGCCCCGTCGACCACCCGCAGGAAGTGCCCCACCTCCAGCGGGTCCGGGGTGGCGGTGGAGGCCGTCTCGTCCTCGTCGTCATCGTCGAAGAAACGGGCCATCTCGTCATCGTCGTCCTCAGGGCCGGTGCCGACGTCGGGCTGGGCGGGCAGGGGCGGGTAGTCCCGCTCAAGACGCTCGACCTGGGCCCCGGTGACCTGGTCGTCGTCGTCCATGTAGTCAGGCAGGGACCGGCGCAGCGCCTGTGTCACCCGGACGAGCTCCTTACGGTCCAGGACGACGAACGCCGGCGGGCAGTCCTCGCTCTCCCAGGCCACGTAGGTCCCCGACGTCGTATCGACGCCGTGGAAGACGAACTCGAGCTGCTTGGTCACATCCACTCCTCGGAGGCAGTCGGGACGGCGCCCTTCTCGGGGCACCGGGGGAACCGGGCGGGTCAGCACCTGAACTGGGACAGGAGCTCGGCGACCCACAACTGGGACTGCTTCAGGCTGGTCCGCACGAGCCGGCGCGCCATGCTCCGCCGCTGTTGGATGGCCTTGTGCGCGGTCCGCTGGCGGCTCCGGACCCACTTGTCAGCCCGCTCCTGCTCCTCCAGGAGCCGGTCCCGGTCGCTGCCGCGCACGGGCCGGGAGGGGCGGGGCACGGAGACCACGTCGACCAGCTCGATCTCCTGCCCCTCCCCCAGGGGCGCCGCACCACTCACCTCCCCGGGGGCGGTGGCGCACAGGTGGACCAGGACCGGCAGGATCTCCCCGTAGACGTAGACGCGGGCCATCCCCACGTCACTGTCCCGGGGCAGCTCGCAGGCGGTGCGGACGGTCACGGTCACGCGCCGGTCCCGTCCGGTGCCCGCGACCCGCCAGGCCCCGGCGCCGGGGGAGGTGTCAAAGAGCCCCTGCACGTTCTGGCCCCAGTCAATGGTGAAGGTGCCTCGCGTCTTCCCGGCGCCCGCCACGAGGGCGACGGCGTCCTGGGACAGGCGCCCTCCCAGCAGGGCGGCCAGCTCGTCGTGCTGTCCCCTGCCCGCCCCGGCGCGTTCCTCCACGGCGTCCAGGAGCTCCTCCAGGGCGGCGGCCTCCTCCTCGTCGCCCTCGTCCTCAGCCGCGTCGAGCAGGCCCTCCAGGCAGCTGGCGATCACCAGCCCCCAGGCGCGCCGCACCGTCTTGTCGACGCCGTTGTCAATGAAGTCCCGCGCCCGGTCCTTGACCTCCTGCGCCATGGGGGTGAGCAGGAGGGCGCCCACGCCCCCGTCCGCGGCGAGGCACAGGGGGACGTTACCCTCCTGGCTGAGTGCTATCAGCTCCATGTCCAGCGCGACCCGGTCGAGCTGCCTGACGCTGCCGTCGGCGGGGGACGGCCAGTAACGGCGCATCCACAGGCCCTGGGCGATCCTGCACAGCACCCTGGCGGTCATCGTCGGCGCGCTGTGCCAGGTGGTGGGGACCTCACGGGCCAGGCGCAGCTGGCGGCTGTCCTCGGCGTCCTCGACCTCGGTGAGAAGCTGCTGCGCCGCGAGGACGACGTCGTAGCCGTAGACGAGCTCGACCCACAGCGGCACGGTGGTGGTGAGGAAACCGCCCGCCACGGACACGGGGTCCTCCTTGTCGATACCGAGGTCGACGACGACCCAGCCTCCGTCCAGTGGGACGAGGGGGCGCAGGAAGCCCTCCCTCGCGGCCTGCCCGTCGGGGGGCCCACCAGGAGCCCCGGCGGGGGACCCGCCGAGGGCCTCGTCAGGGGTCCCGGCAGAGGTCCCGCCGGGGACAATGAGAACCGTGTCCCCGTCCCATGACACCGTCACCCGGTCCAACGGGTCGGCGGGCTCTGCCGTCCTGGGAGTGGTCTGATCAGTCATCTGTGCTCACATCCTGTTCAGGCAGTCGAGGATGTCGGTGATATCGACTCCGTCGAGCAGCGGGCCGACCTGCGGGTCGTCGTAAAGGCGGTCCAGCTCTCCCATGAGCTCCAGTGCCACCCTGCCCCGCTTGACGTCGACGGCATCCCTCTCCGCGAGACGCAGCGCCTCCCGCGGTACGTCGTCCCTCAGCTCCCGGCTGCGCCCCGGGATGGTCCCAGGGCCGTCGTCCCCGTCCTCCGGGTTCCTGTACTGCCGCATGAGACTGTAGACGGAGGCGTAGGGCTCGTCAGTCCGCAGCTCCTGGATCTTCATAATGAAGGGGAGGACCCGGTGAGTTGACCCACTACCCTGCGGTCCCTGCCGGAGCGACGAGCGCGGTCTGGTCCTCAGCACCTTCCCCGCGTCAATGCACGCCTGCTTCACGGCGAAGTAGATCCTCTCCTGGACGGTCTTCACCGAGAAGCCGTCCCTCTTGTCCTCAAGGCCGAGGAACTCGTAGCGGTGCCACTGGTACCACAGCGAGCACGCGGCGTAGGAGGCCACCTTGCCCATAAAGTCCCTGACCGGGTCGTCCTTGAGCTGACGCTCCCCCGCCGCCCAGCTGACGGTCCCGTCCTGGCACATCGATGCCGACGCGGAGCGCGCGGGCCGGAACGCTATCTGCACCGCGGTCCGCTCCTTGAGCATCTGCTCCCGCACGGCCCGGTGGACGAGACTGCGCGAGTGCCACTGCAGGAGCTGGCCGACGTCGTCCTTGTCCGGCCTCGGGGAGAGGACCCGCTCAGTCTCCTGGAGCACGAACTCCACCACGAGCGCCGCCATGGTGATGACCAGCCGGGACTGCACCCAGGCCAGGCCCGTACAGTGGGCGCAGCGCCGCGCCTCATCCACCAGGGCCTCGGGCAGGCGGTCCTGGAGGAAGTCCTCCGACACCACGTTATTGAACACGTGAAGGACCCGGGGGACGTAGCCCAGGTCGAGCGGGGGCTCACGCAGGGGCTCCTTGACACGGGGCTCGGACTCATCCGCAGCACGATCCCGCCCCGACCGCCTGGGGAGCCTGTCCCACTGCGGTGCGGGCCGACGCCGGAGCGATGAGCGCTCCACGTCACGAGTCAGCCTCAGGGGCTTAGACCTTCTCACCAGCTCCCAGACGTCGGAGCCGTCCTTCCCGCACTGGCGCACCACGGCCTGGAGCAGCTCGTCAACCGGGGCCTGCTCGCACCGAATCGCCTGGCACAGGGTCTCGTCGTCATTCTCCGCCATCATGCGCGCCCCGGCGACTTTCATGGTGAGGTCGTCAAGTCCCGCGTCGGTTGCCGGCCTGGTCGTCGGGGCCGGCTCCCAGAGCCTGTCGATCTCCCCCTCGACGCGCTGGCGGATCCTGGGCTCAGCAAGGATCCTGCGGCACGCAGCCGTGTTCGCACGCTGGGCTGCCTCGGTCCGCTCGACGAGGATCCTGTCCAGGAACGCGGTCTGGTCCTTCGGCGAGGCCTTCCCGAGATCCACCAGGCCACCTCCCTCAGCCTCCCTCCACACGGCCTCAAGAATGGTATTCGTGAGGTTGACCCGCAGGAACGTGTTGTCGGCGTTGACGAAGTACCTGTCAGACGTCCTCCGTATCTCGTCATTGTTCTCGTACAGTGCGCGAAGCCTGGTCGCCCAGTCCAGCGCGCGGACGATGCGCTGCGCCTCCCGCCCCAGCGTCTCGTTCAGGACGGCGACCTGCACCGGGGTGAGGACGACGCTACCCGGTTTACCGACGAACTTGCTGAGCATGTCCTTAAAGGCTGGCCCCCTGAGAAGCGCGTTGAGGATCTTGCGGCGCACCGGCTCCTGCGGGAGACCCTGGCTGTCGCCCTGACCCTTCCGCCCTGGCCGTCGTCGTGCCCCGGTCGTCCACTCGTCCACGACGTCCACGACGTCCGGGGCGAGGTCCCTGACGTGCCCCCATGCGTCGCGCAGGGCGTCGGTGCCCTTTGTGCACCGGGAGAAGGGGACGGGCGCGGCCTCACGGGCAGGACGCCGGCGGTCAGCCCCTCCATCGGGGCCCTGGGGCGCGGCCTCGTGGGCGGGACGGGACCGGCCACCAGCAGCACCGTCCTTGCGCACGTCCGCGACGCCCGTCTGGTCCATGGCTCCCCCTCGTCCTCATGCAGTGCCTCAGGCGGCAACGGACTCATGGTAGAGGACGGGTGCACGCTTTAAGGGCACGATTTCGCACCCCAGTTCCTGCCGTCCTGCCCGCAGCTCCCCCACCAGCGGATTCTTGCCGGACGGCCCACAGAGAGCAGACACGCCGGGAGGCCGATACCCGGCAGCCCGGTCTGCCACGGCGGTACCGACGTCGGCTGGGGCAGGCCCCGGCAGGCCAGATCCCGGTTCCGGGTCCTGCCGCCTAGGGCTGCCCGGCCCCGACGTCGGCCCCGGCAGCCCGGGTCCTGGTGAACGCCGTCGTGCCAGGACGGCGAGTCTCACCCCGCTGCCCAGGATGTACTGGGATACTGCTGTCCCCGACGGAGGAGGCGGTCATGGCGGACTCAGCTACGGAGGAGCTCTCCTCCGAGGACGTCCAAGGAAGGGCTCAGGAGGCGTTCAGCGAGGGGCTCCGGATGCTCGAGGTCGAGCACCCGGCAGAGGCGGTCACGGCCTTCACCCGGGCCCTGGAGGCCTACCGCACCCTGCCCGAGGCCCAGCGGGACCAGGCCAGCTGCCTGAACGGCATAGGCAACGCCCAGCGCACGGCAGGTCACTACGAGGAGGCCCTGGACGCCTACCGCCAGGCCCTGGAGATCTACCGCGCCCTGCCTGAAGCCCGGCGCGGGCAGGCCAGCTGCCTGTACAACATCGGCTTCACCCTGGGGCAGACGGGTTGCTACGAGGAGGCCCTGGACGCCTACCGCCAGGCCACGGACCTGTACACCCAGGTAGCGGGCACCTGGCAGAACCAGGTCGACTGCCTGTACTGCACCGGCATTATCCTCAACGAGCTGGAGCGCTACGAGGAGGCACTGACCACCTTCCAGCAGATCCTGGACCTGTACACCCAGGTCGAGGGAACCGGCCACCAGCAGGCCGACTGCCTGTACTGCACTGCCTTCATCCTGCGCACGCTGGGCCGCTACCCCGAGGCGCTGGACGCCTACAGCCAGGCCACGGACCTGTACACCCAGGTAGCGGGCACCGACCACCAGCAGGCCGACTGCCTACACAACACCGGCAACGTCCTGCGCAGGCAGGGGCGCGACGAGGAGGCCCTGGAGGCCTACCAGCGGGCCATGGACCTCTACACCCAGGTAGCGGGAACCGAGCAGGACCAGGCTGACTGCCTGCTCAGTACCGGCGGCACGCTGCGCACGACAGGCCGGCACGAGGAGGCGCTAACCGCCTACCGCCAGGCCCTGGATCTGTACACTCAGGTAGCAGGCACCGGCCACCAGCAGGCCATCTGCCTGTACAACATTGGTAACACCCTGGACGACACGGGGATGTCTAAGGAGGCGCTGGACGCCTACCAGCGGGCCATGGACATCTACCGCACCCTGCCCGACACCCAGCAGGACCAGGCCAACTGCCTGCACAACACCGCCAGTACGCTGCGTGAGGCGACGGACCGCCACGAGGAGGCGCTGGACACCTACCGCCAGGCCCTGAGCCTCTACCAGCAGGTGACCGGCACCGGTTTCCAGCAGGCCAACTGCCTGAGCAACACCGGGCGCGTCCTGGACGACATAGGCCGGTACGAGGAGGCGCTGGACGCCTACCGCCAGGCCCTGGACCTCTACCGCCAGGTCACGGGCACGGAGCAGGACCAGGCTGACTGCCTGAACAGCATGAGCCTCACCCTGCGCAAGGCGGGTCGGCCCGAGGAGGCCGACGCCGCCTACCAGCAGGCCCTGGACCTGGGCCTCCCGGCGGACCCGCCCACCGAGCCCGAGGAGCCACCCGAGCCTGGGGCGTCTACCGAGCTCGAGGCGCCCAATGAGCTCACGGATCCCGGGGAGCTCGAAGCACCCGGGGATCCCGGGGAGTTCGAGGAACCCACCGAGCCCAAGGATCCCGAGGAGTTCGAGGAGCCCACCGGTCCCGAGGCCCCCTAGCACCTTGGGACCACCGTCCCGGTCCCCGTAAGGCCTCACCGGGCGACGGGCTCATCCGCCCAGGGGCCTGCGCGTGGCCGACCCGCCATCGCCTCACCGCCCGCCGGGCGACGGGCCCCTGCGACCGGCACGGGCCCGTCGCGCTACCGACGGCAGGGCACGTCTCAGGAGGTACTCGTCCCGGGGACCGGGAGGACGAGCCCTGGGGTCTGGCACAGTAGCGGCGTGGAGTCGCCGCCGAACCGGTAGTCGTAGGTGCTCCCACCCGCCTTCACCACAATCCGCCAGCCGTCCACGAGCGCCTGGGTGTACGACATCCCCGGTTCGGGGCAGCCCAGGGAGGCGTCGTTCCAGGTGGTCCACGTGGCCTCCACCACCTCGGCCGAGGCACCGGAGACGCCACGGGAGTCCAGGTCCGCCCTAATGGCGGCGACCAGCTCCGCGGGCGCGGTAACGGACGGCGCACCGGTGGGTGCCGTACCGGTGGGGGCCGCACCAGGCGCACCGGGCGCACCGGTAGGACCGGCGCCGGAGGGGGCCGTGGCGGGCGCGCCGGTGGAATCGGTGGAATCGGTGGCAGAGGGGTTAAAGGGTGCGTTGGGGTTCATGCTCGGCTCGACGGTGGGAGAGGGGGATGTGGTGCTGAGCTGCGTCGTCCCAGGCGGGCTAGCCGGGACGTCCGGACTGCCCGAGACGCCCGGGGTGACCGATGAGCAGGCGGCCAGCAGCAGGATCCCTAACGGACCAGCAGCTACGGACAACGGTTTCGTCATGACCCGACTCTAGCCCGGTAGCCGCCGCCGTACCCCTGAAACGCCGCCCCTTATCCAGGAGGTGAGGTCGCGGGCGTCGCCTGACCTATGACACGGGAATACCACCCCCATACAGGGGGTGGGAGTCCCTGAACAACCCTTGAGCAACAGGGCCACGCCCCTGACCTGGCAGCCACCCGTCAGAGGCACCCAAGACGCCCGTGGATAACCCTATAGACGACTCAGACCTCAGTGGTCCTGGGAGCCGTCGTCAGGGGTCCGGGGCTCTTGGTCCGTGCCTGCTGAGTAGGTCACGAAGGCGCGGGTGAGCTGCAGGGCCACTTCGTCAATGAGTTCTACAATGACGTCCATAATGACGTCCTCGTAGTCGGGGCGGTGGAGCTGGAGCCAGGACGTGACCTCCTCGTCGGTCGCTGAGTCGGCCAGGTCGCTGAACTCCTCCAGCTCGGCGTCACTGAGACCCTCCGAGAGGCGTTCGCCGACGCGCATCTCCATCGCGGAGCAGACACGGGTCAGGGCCTCCTGGAAGCCTTCGGGGCCAATGGCCTCCAGGACGGGATCAGGGATGGTCTCACGGAGCCTGTCAGCAATGGCCTCATGCAGGTCGTTGTCCATGGCCACCATCATCCCCCCTGCCCCACCGGACCCAGCCCTGTCGGCGGGTGCGGTCCCTCACGCAGCCCGACAGCCCCGGCGCTATCCCGCCTCAATGGCGCCTATGGCCTCCAGGCAGTCGGCCTGCTCCTCCTCAGAGTCCTCGAGGCGGGCATAGGCCTCCAGCGCCTGGCGGAACAGGGGCAGGGCCTGGTCTCCTCTCCCCAGCTCCTTGAGCATATTGGCGACGTTGTACAGGCAGTCGGCCTCGTAGTCCACCAGCGACCCGGCCTGCTGGCAGGTCCGGAGCGCCTCGTGGTGGGCCTCTAGGGCCTCCTCGTAGCACCCCAGCTCCTCCAGGGCGACGCCGGAGTTCTCCAGGCTGACGATCTGTCCGTACTGGACGCCCTCAATCTGCCCGTAGACCGTCAACGCCTCGTCGTACCGGCCCAGGGCCTCCTCGTAACTCCCCATTTTCCGCAGGGAGATAGCCATATTGTACCGGCAGTACGCCTGCTCGTTCTGGGTGCCCTCCACCTGACCGAAGAGCTCCAGCGCCTCGTCCCCGGCAGCCAGGGCCTCCTCGTAGTCGCCCAGGTCCCCGCGGACCGCGCCAATACCGTGCAGGCAGTCCCCCTGGTCCTTCTCACTCCCCTCTATCTGACGGAAAAGCTCCAACGACTCCTTAAAAGCGTCAAGAGCCTCCTTAAACCGACCCTGCCGGTGCAGTCGGCGTCCGGCGTCGTAGGCGTAACCGGCCCGGCCCGCGACACCCTGGTCGATCCGCTTAGCCTGCTGGACGGGGGTGTACACCTTGCGGGCAAGATCCTGGTCCTTGCTGGCCTCGGCCCGGGGGTCACGCCCCGGCCCGGTGGGCGCTGAGGTGGGACTGGGCTCTTTCCCCAAGAACCTGCGTACCATATTCAGCAGCTTGGTCGTCTTGCGCCCGTACACTCGCACCTCCTAAACGCCCCGGAGAGGTCAGTACCCCCTGGCGGGCACCCGGTCACATTGTGCACGTCCGGGCGGACCAGCACCACCGGCCTACGTATCCGACACCACCGCCCCGCCCCCGCCCCGCTGCCCTGCCCCGGCGTCGGGGGCGGGCGGGCGCCGTAGGCTGAGGCCATGAGCTTCCTGGAGGTCCTGCAGATCGTCTGCGCGACCACGGTCCTGGTCACCACCGTCATCGGGGTGGGGGTCTTTGCCCGCGCCTGCGTGACCATTGTCCACCGCGCCAGCGTGGGCCGGCCGGTGGAACGCTCCCGCCTGCACCCGGTGGGACGGCGCCTGTGGCTGACCCTCTCCAGCGTCCTGACCCACGAGGCCTTCAGGAACCGTCCCTGGGTGCGGGCGGCGCACTGGCTGGTCATGGTCAGCTTCCCCCTGCTGTTCCTCACCCTGGTCACCGGCTACGGGCAGGTCCTGGGGGGTGCGGACTTCGCCCTGCCGCTGCTGGGGCACGCCGCCTGGTGGTCCTGGACGGTGGAGCTCATCGCCTACCTGAGCCTGGCCGGCATCGTCCACCTCATGGTGCTGCGCCGCCGGACCAACCGGGGCGGGCGCGCCACCGCCCCCTACCCGCAGGACTCGGACGGCGGCACCCGGCCGCGCACCTCCCGCTTCGCCGGCTCGACGGCGGCCCAGGCCCGCTTCGTGGAGCTGGTCGTCACCGGCGTCGTCCTGTGCGTCCTGGCCCTGCGCATGGAGGAGCAGGCGCTGCTGGCCTCCAGCTCGGACCCTACCGCCCGCCACCTGGGCTCCTGGGTGTACTTCCCCCTGACCTCCTGGGCCTCCCCCCTCCTGGAGCCCCTGGGGCCGACGGTGCTGACCGCCGCCGTCCTGGTGACGGCCACCCTCAAGATCGTCATCTCCATGTGCTGGTTCGTGGTGGTGGGCCTGGCCCCATCCATGGGCGTGGCCTGGCACCGGTTCCTGGCGTTCGTCAATATCTACGCCCGCCGTGAGACCGACGGCTCCAAGTCCCTGGGCCCGCTGAGGCCGCTGGTGGTGGACGGCACCCCCCTGACCGCCGCCACCATGGACACCCTGGACGAGGCCATGGAGGCGGCCGACTCCGGGCAGGGCCCCGAGGTCCGCCTGGGGGTGGGGCGCATCCAGGACTTCACCTGGAAGGGCCTGCTGGACTTCGCCACCTGCACCGAGTGCGGGCGCTGCCAGGACCTGTGCCCGGCGTGGAACAC
>ERZ773068.1278-NODE-1278-length-12565-cov-3.900240_pt1 | contig 12565 bp, 10 predicted proteins | sample MGYA00580620_ERZ773068 | MGnify/ENA primary metagenome ERZ773068 (study PRJEB29015, sample SAMEA2737983) | human oral metagenome | biome: human oral; feature: human-associated habitat; material: dental | place: China | collected 2101 ... | reverse complement strand
GTTGGATTCATAACCCAAAGGTCACGGGTTCAAGTCCCGTCTTCGCTACAAAATGTAAGAGAATTAAAAGCAGAATCATTGATAGGTTCTGCTTTTTTCTTACAAGAAAAAAAACTCTGTTCTTTTACATAATTTTCTTCCCTTTACCATTCTAAAATATATATTCTCAATACCCATTATTAACCAGAAGACGACCAAAAGTCCCTATCTAAACTACGATATTGGATAGCTTCAGCGATGTGGGAAGAAGTTATTTGCTCGGAGGAGCTGAGGTCGGCTATGGTACGGGCTACTTTCAGGATTCTATCGTAGGCTCTTGCGGAGAGGTTCAGGCGGTTCATTGCGGTTTTTATAAGGAGCTCGGAGGCTTGGTCTAATGCACAGTACCGCTCTATCTCCCTCCTACCCATCTGGGCATTGTAGTGTATATCGGCTTTTGAGAATCGCTCCTGCTGAATCTGCCTTGCGCGGAGCACTCGGCGGCGAATTTCCTCACTAGTCTCGGTTTTCCGCTTATCGGAGAGCTGCTCAAACTCCACCTTTGGCACTTCAATATGTATATCTATACGGTCGAGCAAGGGACCAGAGAGTTTATTAATATACCGCTGCATCTCGGCTGGGGAAGAGGTATTGTTGGGGTCATCTGGGAAGAAACCGCTCGGGCTGGGGTTCATACTGGCAACGAGCATAAAACTCGCAGGATAGTTTATGGTAAAGCGAGCTCGGGAGATGGTCACCATTCTATCTTCGAGGGGTTGTCTCATTACCTCAAGAACGGAGCGCTTAAACTCTGGCATTTCATCTAAAAAGAGAACGCCATTATGCGCCAGAGATATCTCACCAGGCTGAGGATAACTACCCCCACCCACCAATGCTACATCTGAGATGGTATGATGAGGAGACCTGTAAGGGCGAGTCGTCATAAGGGAAGTTTCCGTACCCATCTTGCCTGCTACGGAGTGTATTTTTGTGGTTTCCAAGGCTTCTTCCAAGCTGAGAGGAGGGAGAATGCTTGGGATACGCTTTGCGAGCATCGTCTTTCCACTGCCTGGCGGACCTATCAAAATAATATTATGCCCTCCCGCAGCAGCTACTTCTATCGCTCTCTTGGCGGATTCCTGCCCCTTTACATCGGAGAAATCTATGGAGAAATCCTGCGCTTTGCCCTCAAATTCTTCCTGAATATTGAGTATGGTAGGGCTAAGGACATTAGTGCCATTAAAGAAATGAATAACCTCTAATATATTCTCCACTCCATAGACTTCCAAGCCCTGTACTATGGCGGCTTCTCGGGTATTCTGTTTGGGGAGAATAATTCCCTTAAAGCCCTCTTCCTTCGCCTGAATGGCAATTGGGAGAACGCCTTTTATCGGTTGTAATGTACCATCAAGGGAGAGCTCTCCCATAATGATATAGTCGCTGATATCCTCTGCTTTTATCTGCCCCGATGCCGCAAGAATCCCAATAGCAATGCTCACATCATAGGCGGAGCCCTCTTTCCTAAGGTCGGCAGGAGCCATATTAATGGTAATCTTCTTACCTGGCAGCTTGTAGCCATTGTTTTTGAGAGCTGCAGAAATCCTGTAACTGCTCTCCTTTATCGCATTATCGGGCAAGCCCACCAAATGATAGCCCACTCCTTGATCTACATTCACCTCTATTGTTATGGTTTGTGCCGATACGCCGTATATAGCACTGCCGTATACCTTAACTAACATAATAAAATTTTGGTTAAAGGTAAGAATATTTCCAAAACAGGGATTAAAATCAATCAGCTCAGTTGGCGAGGCTTATAGTCTTTGGCTAAGATAGCAATTGCTTTGATATGCTCGGGAGTAGTCCCACAGCAACCCCCAATAATATTGATAAGCCCCTTATCCAGATACTCCTTTATCTGCTCTGCCATCTGCTCTGGAGTTTCATCATACTGCCCGAAAGCATTGGGCAAGCCCGCATTGGGGTGAGCAGAAATCCTGAAACTTGCCTTTGGGGCAATTGCTTCCAAGTAGGGGGTGAGTTGCTTTGCACCTAAGGCACAATTAAAGCCCACACTGAGCAAATCCAAATGAGAGACGGAAATAAGAAAGGCCTCTGCGGTCTGTCCGCTAAGGGTGCGCCCGGAAGCATCGGTTATGGTTCCTGAAACCATTATAGGGATATGGAGGTTTCTCTCGGATTGTATTTCATCAATAGCGAAGAGGGCGGCTTTGGCATTCAGTGTATCAAATATGGTTTCTACGAGGAGGATGTCTGCCCCACCATCGAGGAGGGCTTCTGCCTGCTGTTTGTAGGCGGCTCGAAGCTCATCAAAACGAATGGCCCTGTAGGCTGGGTCATTCACATCTGGGCTAAGGCTGAGGGTTTTGTTGGTAGGACCGATAGACCCCGCTACAAACCTCGGCTTTTGTGGGTTCTTTGCAGTGTATTCATCGCAGGCTTTTTTAGCGAGCTGGGCAGATTTAAAGTTGAGCTCGTAGATATAGTCCTCCATAAAATAATCTGCCATTGCAATGGTGGTTGCTGAGAAAGTATTGGTCTCAATAATATCTGCACCAGCCTCCAAATAGAGCTTGTGAATCTCTTCTATCACCTCTGGTTTGGTGATGGAGAGCATATCATTATTCCCTTTTACGGGGTGTTGCCAGTCCTTAAACTGCTCGCCTCGGTAGTCCTCTTCCGTGAGGTTATAGCGCTGTATCATCGTGCCCATCGCGCCGTCGAGGATGAGGATGCGCTCAGAAAGTGCGTTGTATAGTGCTTGTGTATTCTTCATTTTATATCGCCTTTTGGCTGAGGTTTATTTCTTGATTTTATACTTTACCCTTAGCCTTAAAATGTACTGAATGCCGACTTCTGGATGGGTGGGATTGATGACCTTATCAAAGCCCGAATAATCTACCCCCTCATAATAATAGGTATCTTCTTTTCTAAGATATTCCTCTGTGTATCTTGACGGAACATCTACCTTTGAGCTCTCGGAAACGGTGTATTCCTCGTATCTGCTACTTGGGAATAGATAATGAAAATCGCTCTCCGCTACAGGACTGCCCAGAATCTCTTTCTTAAAGTGCGAGAAATAATCTTTCTTCTTCTCTTCCGAAATTTGATAAGCCTCGCTGAGGAGCTGCTTTCGGATTTTAGCGATATCGGTGTTAATATAATCTACCTTTATCACATCATAAATCTGATGCTCGGCAGCCTGCAAAATCACTTGCTCGATATCTGAATAGTTTTTAAGGCTGATGATAACATTCTTCTTAATCTCATAGCCCGTAACTTTCTGCTTTGCGGTCTCCTTCTGCTTATCGATATCAAAGTCGAGAATGCGATTTTGAGTGATGAAATCCACGAAAATATCCTCTGCACTAGTAAGCGTACGAATGCTCTTTGCAAAGCCATTAATTCTTTCATTAATCTTCTTTAATGCCTCAGCTGGGGTCTTCCCTTCCTGTCTTACGCCAAGGGTGAGTTTGTAATTGTCCGCCCTTTGGTTGAGCAGTACATCGGTGTAGAAAACCACAGTGGAATCGGTTGCCACCACATTTCTCTTCTCCGAGAAATCATCGTTTCTGCTGTAGTGGTCGCGTTTATACGCCGCATTCCCTGAAAACTGAGCATTTGCTACAAAAGCCATCCCTACCGAAAGGAGTAAAAAAACTTTTTTCATTCTATACTGTTTTTATATTTTAATCTGCCTAATGCCCAGCAAATATAATAAACATTAAGCTATAAGCAGTAGGCTTCAAGCAGCCGTAGCACGGCAGGCACTTTTTTTTATTTTCCTTGACCTGAGGTTCATTTTCTTTGACCTCAACTTCATTTTCTTTGACCCAAAGTTCATTTTCATTGACCTGAGGTTCATTTTCATTGACCTGAGGTTCATTTTTGTCTCCGACAGCTTCATTTTTGCTTCCGACAGCCCACTGGCGTGGGGAGCAATTATTTTTAAGTGCCCCACCGGCTACGGTGCGTGAGGAGCAATTATTTCTTAGTGCATCACCGGCTACGACTAAGTGCATCACCTGCAAGGTGTGCCTGCCACGCTGTGGCTGCATTACCGGCTACGGTGCGTGGGGAAGAATTGTTTTTAAGTGCTCCATAGGCTACGATGCGGTGTGGAGGGAGAATAAAAAGAGTGCCCTTGTAATAAAGACACTCTCTTTTAGCTAATGGCTATTCGTTATAAGCTACTTGATGATGAGCTTAGCGGTTTGCTTCTCGCCTCGGTCATTGAGTACGGTGAGGAGGTATGCTCCTTTAGTGAATGAAGTGAGGTTGAGCTCCGCCTGTGCAGACTTATACTCTCCCTTGAAGACGAGCTTGCCCGCCATATCATAGACCTCAGCCTTCATATGAGATACTCCTGTACCGGCATCTATGGTAAAGTGGCCATTGGACGGGTTAGGGTAAATCTTCAATGTGGAAGTCTTAGCCGCTTCGGAAGTGGAGAGGTTGGTTACCACTACCGTAGTGCTTTCCTTATCGGATTTTTTACCTTCATAAACAGCATATACATCGTAGGTATAGGTGCCGTTTTGGGTCAGGTTATCCACATAAGAAAGGGTATTTACATCATTAATATCGCTGAGCTTAGTGCCATTTCTATATACTTCATAGCCTTTGAGCTTAGGCTCGGTGGTAAATCCGAATTCTTTTACAGGGATTTCCTCTTTGCCCACAGGGGTAGTCTTCTCGATAGCAGAGATATTAATCAGCTCCTTGCCTGCCTCATAAATCGCCTTATAATCCTTGATTTCTTCGGTAGATTTATCGGCTTTTCTATCGGTTTTGCCTGTGTTATTATAGCCTACCTGGATATTATCGAGCGCCAATGCATAACCCTCTTTAGAAAGCGACCTGTAATGGAAGGCGATGAAGAAGTCCTTCGCTGTATGAGGCTTAATATCGATAGCCTTAGTAGCGAACTTCGGCATTTTACCAGTAGTAGCTTCTTCAGTATAGATTTTATGACCATTGGCCTTAATCTCATCTACGGAAGGCACGGTACCTCCTTGTGTAGCTTCTATGAGATATACATCATACCTTTCTTTGTACTGGTGGAAGTAGTCAAACCTCAGCTCCTCAGCTCCCGCTTTTTGCATTGGAGTAATGAGCCAGTCGTCTCCCATCGGTTTATTCTTAGCGTAATACACCACTATACCTTGCTTACCGGAGGATTTATAATTGGTAGAAAGCCCCCAAGTTTTACCATCCTGGTTAGCATCTATCACCGTCATATCTACTGGTACGGTAGCTCCTTCAAAGTCTTCGTTATAATCTGGTCTCATAAACGGTCTTTCCCAATTCAGGGTAAGGGTCTTAGCTGCAGTATCAAGGGTATGGTTCACATTCCCTACCCCTTGGTAAAGAGTAGTTACCTGTACGAGTTTTGATTTTTCCTTAGTATCTGCATTATGAGAGGACTCTGCGGTAAGTGCTACCGAATATTTACCGTATTTGTTGAACTTCACAATGATATTCTCCGAAGTAGCAGAAGTACCGGAAGTAAATTCTACATTCTCACTTGGGGTAATTACCCAGTTAAACTTCGTAGGCTTAGGGTTACCGGTAGAAGTACTCTTAAAGGTAATAGTTTCGCCCTCTCCTATCTTGGTAGCGGTCTCGGTAAAGCTTGCCACTGTTGCTGTATTCTGAATAGAGATATAGCTGTCCTTAGTAAGGCTACCCGTACCCTGGCTATTGGTTGCTTTAAGGGTTACGGTATAGAGACCATCTTCGGTGAGGAGTACTTTCGGAGTTTTAGAATGAGCGTTTGTACCGTCTTGATAAGCTACTTTATTTGGACTGAATGACCATTCATAAGAAGTTACAGGCTGCTGAGCGGCAGAGAAAGTTTCATTATTAAGGGTGATGACTTCATAAGAATTTGCTTTTACCTTATCCGCTTTGAACGCCACTACTGGCTCTCCATCTGCGTGGCGAAGGACTACATCATCTACCGCCACAGCATAGCTATCGGTATCTGACTTATGATGGAAACCGATAAAGAGCTTGTCTGCTGTATTAGGCGTTCTGAACTCATAGTAGTACTTCGCATAGGAGTTGGTAAGGTCTTCCGCAGCGCTATTATCCAGCTTGGTGAGCATTGCTGTAGAAGTAGCATCATTTCCAATGAAGACTTCGAGACTTTCTTTTTTATTCTGATCTAATTTTGCAGCGTAGAATTCAAGACTATAAAGGGTATTGGGCTTCACTTGGAATGGATTGGAGAACATCCAGTCGTTCGTCGTCTTATGCCCTGGGAAGTTCACTGCAACCTGAGCACCTGAGTGGGCAAATGTTCGGTCATTATGAATCTTCCAAGTCTTGCTATCGTTATCTGTATCTTCTGCCGTCCAGCCTTTTTTATCAAAAGGAGACTCAAAGTCATAGGAGAAAGAAGATTTCTTCTCAGTTAAATCTACTATCGTGTTGTATGCCTTAGCTGTTGCCTTGTTATTAAAGTTAATCTCGTCTTCTGTGGATACTACTTCTGCTTCTATGGTGTAGTTTGCAAAAGATTTGGAAAGATCTACGGTAACTGTCTTTTTAATGGAAGACTTACCGCTAATAGCATCAAGGCTTACCTGAGCCTCAGCAGATTCTGTATTATCATCTGTATTGATAACCTTGTATTTGAGCACTGCACCTGCTGCAACGGATTCAGTACCCTCATTGGCTACTTCTACTTCCACAGGAGTAGCATTGGAGAAGTCCTTAGCTGGAGGGAGTTTTATTGCCTTTATAGTAAGGTCTTTCTTCACATCAAATTCTACCCCTGTAGCGATTAATGAGAAGTCTTGGCTTGCAGCATTAATCAGGGTATAAGAGCCTCCACTAATTTCATTATCTTTCAAATCTCCTTTGTGGGTAATTTTAAGAGTATAGGTCTTCCCAGCTTCTGGATTCTTGATAACGATTTGCTCTACATTATCCCTTGCATTATCTGCCTGCTGAGCAGCATTGGCAGGGTGGTCAGGGTCTAATACCCAAGGGAAGTATTCATTAGTACCATCGGTAATCCTGATATCAAGGTCATTCACGAGTACTGACTGGCGGTTATTCAAACCCTGTGGGAGGTCTTTTCTTTCAATCACAGCATCATCCCAAGCTATAGTTACCACTAATGGCTCTGTACCTTTGGCTACGAGCTGTTTTGTAATCGTTTGTTTGTTATTGAGCTTCTCTTCGGAGATTAATGAGAATTTATTTCTTAAAGAAATCACCTGAGCGGCTTTAAAGTCATTAAGTAATCCCCAGCCAAACATATAGTCAGGCCCATCGTGTGGTCCAGCTTCATTTGCGGTATGTATTGCGAGGGCTTTAAGGGTAGCACTCTTCATAAACGAAGCGTATAGCTTCTTGTAATGCTCCTGTAGTAGGAGTAAAGAACCCGTTACATTAGGAGATGCCATAGAGGTACCACTCATAACAGTATAAGAAGATGAGTTTGAAGAATTGGTAGAAAATACATCTACACCAATACCTGTGATATCTGGCTTAATACGACCGTCATCCGTAGGCCCAAAAGCGGAGAAGCTCGCAACCTTTACATCGCTTGGTTGTTTATAGCCACCTGGCATTTTCTCAGCAGCGGCTACTACGAGTATATTTTTACCCGTTGTACTGGCAGAAATACAATCAAAACCATCTGCACCACCATTGACCTCTCTTGCTTCATTGGAGCGTTTCCAAGTGTTTTGAGCAGTGCGCACAAAGTGATAAGAGCCTGGAGATGGTCCATCTCCTCTTGGGTTACCCGCTGCTTTTACAGGTAGATAGTAAGGCGCAAGCCTACTTACCAAATCCCAAGAAGTATCTGTATCTATATATTTTCCAAAGTAGCTATCTTCGGTCTCATCATCTTCTCCTAACCAGTGCCAGCCTGGCTGACCAGAATAACTTCCATAGACAAACCCAGCTGGTATACCATAAGAGTGGTTGGAGAGCAAGGCCCCTTCATTTGCTGCAGCATCGCTCATTTCATTAAGATCGCTATACCAATCATACGCGTGGAGTTCTGCTTTTGGAGCCATACCTTTTGCTCGTTTGTCTATACCAGAAGCTATCATTGTACCTGCCACATGGGTAGCATGCGGGCTTGTTGTTCTTGGGTTATCTTTTTGTTTTGCTCTACCGCCAAACTCTCGGTGGCTTACGAGCGTAGCACCACCGTCCCATTCAAAGACACGCATACCATCACCATCCAGTTCATAATGGCCACCGCCTGTATTAAGCAGGCTTGTTCCCGTAGCACTAGAAGCATCTGCGTTGTAAGTGATATAATATATAGGTCTACCCTTCTGGTTAAAGCCTTGCAGCTGGAAGATTCCATTCGCAGTCTTCCCTTCAAAAGGGATATTAAGTTTCTGAGCTTTTTGTTTTAGGGCATTGATGCTAAGTGTAGATTTTTGAGTAATCCCACTGAATAATCTCAGTTTTGCGACTTCAGTTTTTTGCTGTATTTCTTTTATTTCTTCTGCATTTTGGGCAAAAGCAGTAGTTGCAAATAAATAGCAAAGCGCTATTGGTAATTTTTTGGTGAGAAAGCCACCATTAAAAATTGTTTTTTCGTCCATTGATAAGATTTTTAAAAATAAAACGCCACAAAACTACAAATATTAATGCGATGCTGCCATATGATTTTTATCTTTTTTCTAACTAAAATTTACAAATTTCATATTTAACACTTATTCGTTTTCTTTTTATTTATTCATTTAAAATAAAGCATTAAAAGCAATTCTGACGAACTTTTAAGCCCTCAACAATAGTAATCAGAGGTAGAAATTCCATTTTAAAAACCTTATTTTACTTCCTGCAAAAATGTTTTTTTCTCAATACTAAATTCCATTCGGTTTTCGTTACCAACATATTTAGCAAATAGCACCTATAACTCAATAACTCTTTACCTTATAGGCAGCCCACCCACTAAGGTGTGCAATGGAATGCATACAGTTAATTTACCTGTAACAGCTGCAATATTTATTACTTATAATGAATATTATTATATTTGTCCAATTTTAAAATTTAATACGATGTTAGAGAACAGACAACGCTACAGCGATGCCGATTTGCAGGAGTTCAAAGAATTGATATTAGAGAAAATAGAAAAAGCAGAAAATGACTTACATCTCATCCGCGAGAATTTCATCAACAACAAAAATAACGGTACAGATGATACCTCGCCAACCTTTAAAGCCTTTGAAGAGGGGGCAGAGACATTAGGTAAAGAACAAAATGCAATATTGGCAGGAAGACAAGAGAAATTTATCCGAGACCTGAAAAATGCGCTCATAAGGATTGAAAACAAAACCTACGGAATATGCAGAGTAACAGGTACGCTCATCCCAAAAGAAAGACTAAGAGCCGTGCCCCACGCTACGCTAAGCATAGAGGCAAAAAATATGCAGAAATAACCCCCTCAAAACTATAATGAGGCTGGAGATGATTCCTAATTAATATCTCGTCTTCGCCTCATTTTCTTATTCTCATCAATGAAAAAAATAGTACTCATCACTTTTCTGATTCTATTAATAGATCAGGCTTCAAAAATTTATATTAAAACACATTTTCAAATCGGGGAGAGTATTCCCGTTTTCGGTTTAGACTGGTTCCGTATGACTTTTGTAGAAAACCCTGGTATGGCATACGGCGTACATTTTGGCGGTATGATTGGGAAGTATCTCCTCGTTATCCTCCGCCTGTGCCTCATCGGAGGGATGATACATCTGTTTAGAAAATGGCTGAAAGAAGGCGCATCAAACTACCTTATTATCCCAATGGCAATGATATTTGCTGGAGCTATCGGTAATCTTATCGATGGGATGTTTTATGGATTAATCTTCGACTCGGGAACAGTCTATGATGAAGAACTCGGAAGGTGGGTGGACTACGGTGGAGTATCTCGGTTCGTACCTTTCGGGGAAGGCTATTCTTCCTTTATGAAAGGCTGTGTGGTAGATATGTGCCACTTCCCACTGGTAGATTGGGTAGCACCCGACGGCTTCCCCATCATTGGAGGAAAGCGCATAGAGTTCTTTAAATACATCTTTAATATTGCGGATTCTGCAATAACCGTAGGAGGAGCATTCCTCTTTTTATTCAGAAAAAAAGCATTTCCAAACGGCTTTGATTTATAGAAATCAGAGCCGTTTTCGGTTTTATTGAGCAACGAGGAGGCTACACCCTCTCACATCCGAGTGGTCTACCCTACCCAGTATCTGGAAGCTATTATTCCCAAGATTTTTACCCAAATCCTGAGTGGCAATAAACGAGCAGGAATGCCTGTTGGCAAGGTCAATGATATTCACTGCTCCCGTACGCCCTTCTGAAATATAGGAAAATGGGTCTTCAAGATTTCGGATAAGGATGCGCATCCAGTTCGGAGATTTATAGACATTCGCACCGAGAGAATATGCCTGAGAGAGCAGCTCCGTCATAGAGTATTCGGAATAGATTTTCTCCGTAAGAAATCCTTTTTTCAGGATAGCGAGAAGCTCATCTTTGGTCATTTCTTCCTTACGGCCTTTCATCCCTCCCGTTTCTATTACAATTAAATCCGAATTCTGAGCAAGGGAAAAGCCTCCATTATCATTAATAAAATCAAGGAAATCCAAAAGGGCAAAACTCACCCCAAAGAGGATAATTTTTTTATTATTCATTCGCTTCAACAAGTCTAATAAATCCTTATGATTATAGAGAAAATAACCATTTTCTGGCTTGCTGGACTTCTGCATTAGATAATTGACCATATAGATAAGAGAGGAGTTCTCCCGCTCTAAGTAATTGGGAAGCAATCCCAAGAAAATATAATCCTCTGGCGGGCCTACAAACTGCTCAAAAGATTGACAAATACTCTCCTCATACAGGCTGAAATCTGCAATCCAATGCTTGGAAAGCGTTTGCATATTAGTTGTCCCCGATGACTGAAAATACCTCTCCGCAGCTTTGCTCTTATCCAAAATCTGATGGTTTTTAAACATCTCTATCGGCAGGAAAGGGATATCCTCAACCTCTCGTACATCAGAGGGGGAGATTTTAAGATAATCCACAAAGTCCTTATACACCGCCACGCTATTATACTGATAATGGAAGGTCTCCAAGCAAGCTGCCTTAAAGTCTTGATCCGTTTTTATATTAAAAATATCCTGCATTTATTCAAAGGTTTTCAGGTGAAAGGATTTTCCATCAAAAACGCCATAGGTGAAGTAAGAAATCCAGTCGCCAAGGTTAATGTACTTCGCTGCGCCACCCTTAAGGTCTAAAACCATTGGAAGGTGGCGATGTCCATAGACGAAATAATCAAAATCCTCCGTCTCCAGCTTTTTATTGGAGTAGAGAATGAGGTATTCTTTATCCTCCCCGAGGAATTCCTTGTCCTCTTCGCCAGAGATGAGCTTATTTTTAGTGGAAAGATAAGTCGCTATTCTCATTGCAATATCGGGGTGCAACCATCTGAACAGCCATTGGCAAAATGGGTTTGTAAAGACTTTCTTCATCCGCTTATAGCCTTTATCACCAGGACCGAGACCATCGCCGTGGGCAAGGAGGAATTTCTTACCAGAGATATCACAAATCTGCTTTTGGAAGAAAACTGGTATCCCGAGCTCGGTCTGGAAGTAATCTCTCATCCATAGGTCGTGGTTCCCCACAAAGAAATAAATATCAATTCCCGAGTCTTTAAGTTCGGCTATCTTGCCTAGCAGTCGGATGTAGCCTTTGGGCACTACGAACTTCCACTCGTGCCAGAAATCAAAGAGGTCTCCCATCAGGAAGAGCACTTGGCAATCGGTTTTAATTTCATCCAACCAGCGGATAAACCTCTCCTCTCGGGGTTTGCTTTTCTTTGGAGTAGGCGCTCCGAAATGCTGGTCGGAAGCAAAATACACCTTCTTGTTTTCCTCTAAAATAATGTGCATACTTTGGTGAATTAATTTTCATCAGCGAACCATTCCCCATAGGAATTATCGGTTTCGTGGAGTTTCAGATACGCGAGACTCACCTCTGCTGGCAAGCGCTTCTCAATCTTTCTGGCGATTTCATAGAGCATATTCTCGCAAGTAGGCTGGAAATCGCAGTAGATTACCTTATGCCCCTGCTGCTCCAAATTCTTGCCCAGCTCCCGATGAGGCGAAAGCCCATTAACAAGCACAGAATGATCCCATACATCTACGATTTCTTCATTTACAATCTTCTTTATATCTCCGAAATCTACTACCATCCCATTCTTTGGGTTTTCCAAATCATTCACAGGCGTTCCCTTTATCGTTACAAAGAGCTTATACGAGTGCCCGTGCATATTCTTACACTTGCCATCATAATTGTAGAGAAGATGGGCAGTCTCAAAACTAAAAATCTTGGTTATACGAATCATTTTGCAAAGATAATTAACCGCAGCACGGCAGGCAACCACACCGTAGCAGCCACAGCGTGGCACCTTGCAGGTGGCGCACTTAGTACAAACTAACCGCGCACCGCCAATAGCTAAAAGCCAATAGCTATTTGCCATCTGCTAAAAAGAAGTACGGCACCCCAAATGGGGTGCCGTACAAATAAATACTAACAA
>ERZ773068.1276-NODE-1276-length-12580-cov-8.850539_pt1 | contig 12580 bp, 12 predicted proteins | sample MGYA00580620_ERZ773068 | MGnify/ENA primary metagenome ERZ773068 (study PRJEB29015, sample SAMEA2737983) | human oral metagenome | biome: human oral; feature: human-associated habitat; material: dental | place: China | collected 2101 ... | reverse complement strand
AGAAGACCGCGATGACCATCAGTGCGCCGATGTCGTCGATGACGGCGAAGGCGAGAAGGAAAGCGCGCAGGCGCGGGGCCCTCTTGGGACCGATGAGCGCGAGCATGCCCAGGGCGAAGGCCGTGTCGGTGGAGATGACCGATCCCCAGGCGTGCGCGCCGTCGGTGCCGTGGGTGATTCCCAGGTAGACCAGCGCCGGGACCACGAGGCCGCCGATGGCGGAGACGACGGGTAGGAGCGCCCGACCGGGCAGTCTCAGCTCCCCGAGAGTGAGATCGCGCCGCACATCCAGGCCCACCATGAAGAAGAAGGCGGTCATGAGGCCTTCATCGACCCAGCCGTGAAGACTGAGCTCGACCTTGAACGGGCCGATGGCCAACGAGGCGGGGGTCTGCCAGAAACTGTGGTAGCTGTGCCCAACATTGGCCCACACCAGTGCCGTGATAGTTGCAGCCGCGAGGGCCACTGCGGCATAGGTCTCATTGATCTGCATGACTCGCAGGCGGAGACGTCGGCGCAGCCAGGCGTCGACATTCTCAGTCACGGCCGTCGATGTGCTCATGCACGCCCTTTCATATTCATACGAGTGGAGTCGTGTTATCGATGTTCTCCGGGCCCCGAGCGCCGTCGAGCGTAAGGCCCGTCCCGCACACCCGCAACCATTCGCCATCCGAGGCCTCCACCACGACGGCCCATAAGCGGCCCATAAGGTAGGGGATCCGGGCTCCGGAAATCTCACTCCAGGAATCTCACAATGCCCGGGTCCCCTCCTCGACCTCTGGATCGTGGTTGGCGATGAGCCCCAGGCAGCGGGGGTCATGCTCCACCCGGCGCACCCATTCCAAGGAGCGCTCCGCCTGAGAGGCATCGACGACAACGCTGGGGCGCAGCCCCTCATCGAAAGAGGGCCGCCCGTACCCGACGTCAGAGGTGAGCAGGTAGAAGACACGGCTATCAGCGTCAACGGGCGCAGTCGCCGATGCTCCGCCCAGCGCTCCGACAGCGTCCACGCCCTCAACCAGGTCCCATTCATGTTCATGGATCGCGCCATCGGCCGTTTCATCGCCGCGGACGATTGTGGCGCACAGTCCCCGTGAGTGCCCGGGCACGGCGACCATGACCAGGCTGCCGTCGCCGAAGACGTCGTACCCGGCACCATAAGGGCCGACTGGAGTATTCCACCTGAAGGTCCGCAGATCGACGCCGTCCCACTCGTGGGGAAGATAGGTCGCGCGGTGAAAGCGCACCGCCTCGATCTCAGGACGGGAGACGAGGATCCGCGGGGCCTCCCGCACCAGGCGCAGCCCGTCGGCGTGATCGCAGTGGAGATGGCTCATGAGCACCAGATCGAGGTCCCGGGGGCGGATGCCCCGCTCCTACAGCTGCTCGTCAATGGCCCGGCCCGGGGGCAGATCCGCCTTGTTGACGGGATACTGATAGCGCAGGTTGGCGATCTGCCCGAGTCTGCTGCGGTTGAGCTTGTGCCAGCCGGTATCGATGAGAGTCAGGCCGTGACGATTCTCCACCAGGTAGGCGCTCACAGGCGCGGCAATGAGATCGCCGCGCTTGCGGAATGCATGGGTCCAGGCCAGCGGAGGGTCCTCGGGCCGGTGGTACGGGAGCGTCTTATCGACGATCACTGTGCCCGTATGGAGGACTTCCAGAATAGTGCTCATGAGCAGCAGTCTAATTCGCAGCACCTATAACCGAGGCAGTACGCGAAGCGGGCGGCGGACTCCTATGCTGTTCTCATGAGTTCTTCGGCTTCCTCGGCTTCACCGGCGTCCCTGGCCGATCGCGCTCCCCGCGGCACTCTCACGAAGGGCAGGCTCGGTCCCGATCGCCACGTCCCCGGCTCGATCGCCCGCCCCGAGTACATGTTCCACGACGGCCCCGAGCGGGTGACCGCCTCCGACATCAAAACTCCTGACACGGTTGAACGGATCCGCCGTGCGGGACAGATTGCCGCTCGCGCTCTGGCCGAGGCCGCGAAGGCGATCGCCCCCGGAGTCACCACCGACGAGCTCGACCGGATCGCCCATGAATACATGTGCGACCACGGCGCCTACCCGTCCTGTCTGGGCTACATGGGATTCCCCAAGTCGATCTGCACCTCTATCAACGAGGTCATCTGCCACGGCATCCCGGATTCGACCCAGCTGCGCGAGGGGGACCTGGTCAACCTGGACGTGACCGCCTACCTCGATGGCGTCCACGGGGACACCAACGCCACGTTCCCGGTCGGTCGGGTCGATCCTGAAACGGCCGCCCTCATCGAGCGCACGCGCACGGCCATGGAGCGCGGCATCAAGGCCGTGCGGCCGGGCCGCGAAGTCAATGTCATCGGGCGCGTCATCGAGAAGTACGCCCGGCGCTTCCAGTACGGCGTCGTGCGCGACTACACCGGCCACGGCGTGGGCGAGGCCTTCCACTCCGGCCTCATCATCCCCCACTACGACGCCGCCCCCCTGTACGCCGATGTCATGGAGGTCGGTATGGTCTTCACCATCGAGCCCATGCTCACCCTGGGCACCGAGGAATGGGAGCAGTGGGACGACGGCTGGACGGTCGTCACGAAGGACCGCTCCCGCACTGCCCAGTTCGAGCACACCCTGGTGGTGACCGAGAACGGCGCGGAGGTCCTGACGACGCCGTGAGCCGAGATCCCGGATGAGCCCTGAATAGGCCTGCAGAGCCCTGGAGAGCCCAGTAGGCTCCCATATCGGGCACCATAATGCGACCGGATAGGACAGAACTCCCCAGTACGATATACGATCGTGAGCCACGACGGCGCGTCCATGACGTGTACATTCCTCCCCAGGACGACGTACGTCGCACCGATGCCCCATCATCCGACCGTCCCGGAGGTTCCTCATGGCACTTCGATTCAACCCACCGCCTAACTGGCCCGCTCCCCCGGAGGGTTTCAATCCTCCTGCGGGCTGGCAGCCCGACCCCGCCTGGGGCCCGGCTCCCGAGGGCTGGCAGCTGTGGGTCGAGGACTCCGCTCCCGATTCCAGTGCCGGTTCGGCGCCCCAGGCATCATCTGCCGCGGACGCCGCCTGGGCCCCGACCCAGGCCGTCCCGACCGGATCGTCCCCGGTAGCGGATCCGACCGGGCAGTCGGCCTCGGCGCCGTCGGGCGACTACGCAGCCTCGGCGCCCGCGACCGGCTCCGCCCCGGGAGCCTCTTACGCCCCCGGCATGAACTACGCCCAGTCGCCGACGCCCTTCCACAATCAGGGGGGCGCTCAGAGCGGCCCTGGCGGGCTTCCGCAGGGAGGGCCGGGCTGGCAGCCACCGGGGCCCGGCGGCCCGAGCGGCCCCAAGCCCATCGTCCAGCAGTGGTGGTTCTGGCTGATCATCGGTGTCGTCGTGATCGCGCTGGTCGCGGGCTGCCTCATCGCCATCCTCAGCAATAGCGGCAGTTCCAACAACAATAACAGCCATCACACGAATGACCCGGCGCCGACTATTGCCGGCCCCACACCGTCCTCGGGCGGCAGCGGCAGCAGCGGTGGTGTGGGTTCAACGGAGAAGAATCCGTATGAGGCGAATGAGACTGTCACTATCACTGCGAACAAGTACAGCACTGATCCGAACGCGTCCATCGATGTCACTTTCGGCGTCGTCGAGTGGGACGCCACACAGCAGCTCAAGGACAGCAGCTCGAAGTACAGCTGGACGGAGCCCCCGGCCGGATACGTCTATGTCCGTGTGCCGGTGAGCGTTACGTACCACGGAACGGGACAGTTCAACTATACGGATCTGGATGTCGACTACGTCCAGAACGGCAACACCACCTCTCCCGAGGACTACATCTCATACGAGATCCGCGATGAATTCAAGAGGCAGGACATGCCGCGAGATGGAGGTACCGCCAAGGGGTACATCACGTTCCTGATGACGACTGAGCAGACTCAGGCGAAAGACGGCGTGTGGGCCGTCGAGGCCCTGTCCAACTACAACGAAGCGACCTACATCAAGGTGAGGACGCAGTGACCCAATGAGCGGGACTGGTCGCTGCTGAGCGGCCGCCCGAGCATGATGTGGGAGTGCCCACCAGGTCGTCCTGGTGGGCACTCCCATATATCAATAGGCCACGCCCCGCAGCAGAGACTCTCAGGGACTCTGCGAAGAAGGCGAACGAGCCGACCTGTACGCCGGGTTCTGTTACCGCCGACCGTTGCCGGCGGCGGTGGCGACCATCCATCTTGGCCCGCCGTTGCCGGCGGGCTCACGCGACCTACCCGCAGGCTCGGGCGAGCAGCCCTCAAGCGCCTGCTGTGCGGTCTTGCTCCGGGCGGGGTTTGCCGAGCCACCGCAGTCACCTGCGGTGCTGGTGGGCTCTTACCCCACCGTTTCACCCTTACCAGCCGGTTCCCCGACAGGCGGTCTATTCTCTGTGGCACTGTCCCGCGGGTCGCCCCGGGTGGCCGTTAGCCACCGCCCTGCTCTGTGGAGCCCGGACGTTCCTCGATCTCCCGGTCCCCCAGGAGTACCGCGGCCGCCCGGTCGGCTCGTCCGCACAATGCACTCTATCCTCCCCGGAGCCCGCTCGCCTTCTGAGCGGGGCCTCCTGCGGCAGTGGCAACAATTACGAGTGCGACAGCGTTCGCCGGGTTCATCGGGCTCACCAAGGTCGCCGGGCCCGCCGGATCAGCCCTCCATGCGCACAAGAATGACGTCGTTGGCCTCTGCATGGAGGACGGCGTCCGCCGGGGCAGCCGCGATCCGCGCATGCTCGGCCGGACTGATCTCGACGGCCCCCTCAACCCGGCGTCCGTACAGGGCGATCGCACCAATGCCCCCGGTCGCTGCCCGAGCGGCGTCGTACTCGGCCAGCAGGGCGGCGTCGATTGTGCCGGCGAGCTCAGCACGCCGTGCACTCGTCTGCTCTATCTCCTGGTCAAGACGGGCGAACTCGGCATCACGGGTGGCGGTCAGCTCACGACCGGAGGCGCGGATCTCCTGCTCCTGGGCGGCCAGGCGATCGACTTCCGCCTGGGCGGCCTCCAATGCCTCCATGGCGGCTATCTGCGCGTCCTCAAGAATACTCTGACGGCGGCCGAGCTGGTCGATCTCCCCCTGGATGGCGCTCAGGTCCCGAGTGCCGGCAGCTCCCGAGGAGAGCCGCTCCCGCAGGATCTCGGCACGGCGCACAACCTGCCCGACCTCATCCTCAGCGCGGGTCGCCTCCGCCTTGGCGTCGGTCAGATCGCCTGTGGCGCGAACGGCATCACGCCGATTGGCGCGCAGACGCCCGACGGCATCCTCGATGCGGCTCAGGACGGGCAGATGGGCGCGCTCATGTGACAGGCGGGCGAGACGGGAATCGAGGCTCTGCAGATCGATGAGAAGACGCTGCTGGCTGAGGGGGGCGCTCGTCACTGCGGTGATCCTTCACTGGCTGGGTATCGAGTTCTGCATGATCCGAGCGCCCGTTCACAAGCCGGTGCTCAGACGCAGAGTCCACGGGTCGGTGACGACCTCGGACACATACGCGCTGAGTCTACGTCCGTCGGCTGCGGCCGCACGCTCCAGGCGGGCAGCGAGCGGAGGCAGGCCGACCCACTCGGTGGCCCAGTGGGTACCGCACAGCAGATAGGGGCGCCCCGCCTCCAGGTGCTCGGACGCGGGATGGTGACGCAGATCGGCGGTCAGGAATACGTCGGCGCCGGCGTTGCGCGCGGCGGCGAGCAGGGAGTCCCCGGCGCCACCGGACACGGCAACGGTCTCAACAGTCGCCTCAGGGTCCCCGCCGACGAGCAGGCCGGGAGCGGAATCGGGAAGCGCGACGGCGACGGCCGCAGCCAGGTCGCGCAGGCGAGTCGGACGCTGGAGTGTGCCGACCCGCCCGATGCCCTGAGTCGGATCCAGCGGATTGGGCTCCAGCGGCACGGCGGAGAGCACGCCGACAGCAGCGGCGAGGGCGGCGGCGACGCCCCCGTGGGCGGCATCGAGGGTCGTGTGGGCGTTGGCCAGGGCGATTCCGGCTCGAATGAGGCGGTGAACTGACCGTCCCTTGGGGTCGGTGGCGGACACATGGTCGGTCCCGCGCAGGTAGAGGGGATGGTGGGTGATGACCATATCGACGCCGCGCTCGATGGCCTCCTCGACGACGGCGGTGACCGGGTCGACCGCCAGGAGGACCGAGCCGACGGACTCCGCGGGATCGCCGCAGATGAGCTGGTTGGAGTCCCAGGACTCGGCGAGCTCGGGCGGGGCCGCGGTGCGCAGCATGGCGACGACATCCGCAACGGTGGGGGAAGCGGGGGATGCGTCAGGAGAGGTATCGACGGCCTGCGCGGAAAGTGGTTCGGCGGGGCTGGAAGCGATGACGGGCTGGCTCATGAGTGAAGGCTAGACTGATACAGGCGTACCAATGCGGATCTCAATAGACCGATTCAAGGCGACACGGCTGAGCGAAAGATCATGAAAGGGTAACGGGACCCCTGCCCGTCTTTTACTCTGGAGTTATGCGTCGAGGATCCAAGGCTCAGAAAACAGACCTGCGCGTGTTCCTCACCGAGCATCGCGCAGTAGTCACTCCCGCCATGGCGGGCCTGCCCGCCAAAGGCCTGCCGCGTCGCGTGCCCGGGCTCCGCCGCGATGAGATCGCTCGATTACTGGGAGTCGCCACTGATTACTACGCGGACCTAGAACGAGGACTGCTGCCCGCGGCACCTGAAACGTCTTTACAGGATCTTCTCAGCGAGGTGCTGGCGCTGAGTCCGAATGATCGCCAGCGCCTCAGTCTCCTGCTCGACGCCGCATATCCCAATGGCGGTGCTGTCACACCGGAGCAAACACCCGCCGATCCGCCCGAGCAGCAAGCGAGTAAGCCAGACTCTCAGCAAGATACGGAGCACAGTTCACATGCTCCGATCAGGCAGCTCTTGGATTCTTTCGACATGCCGGCTTACATGCGCACTCGGTCGCTCGACCTCGTGGCGGTCAATCGACCGGGTCGCCTCCTGTACGCGCCCGTGCTGGAATGGGCCGGAGCCCGGAAGAAGACGGTGAATCTGCTCGAATTCGCTTTCCTCGACCAAGACGCGGCGCAGAGCTTCTGGCCCGACTGGGGCGACGTGATCACACGCGCGGTCTCCGATCTGCGAACGGCGCTTGAGGCGTATCCGAACGATCCTGACCTCATCGGTGTGGTCGGCACTCTGACCGCCCGCAGTCGCCTGTTCTGCCGCATGTGGATCGATCAGGATCTGCCGCCGCACTCATCGCAGGGTGAGGAGAAGATCTTCCACTCCCTCATCGGCACTGTCACGGTCCCCTTCCGCATGCTCGCCGAGGACGACGGCGCACAGGTCGTCGTGTTCACTCCGTCTGCCGGCTCCCCCGCACACGCCGCTATGCAGCGTCTGCGCGCCTGGGCTGCGGCGGGCTGACCCTGAGGCGCTCGTTGGGGCTATTGGGCCACATCCGATACCAAAACGGCCCAGGACAGGAAGAGCGGTGAATGCCAATAGGTCGGACGAGCCGCGCCCACATGGATGTGAAAAGCAGATCACTATCGTATGTTCTCAGCCTCTATGCTCTCGGCCTGTGAATCTCCCCGCATGAGCGCCAGCGTGATAACTGCCGTTGTCACGGCGATCACCATCATTCCAACGAGCACGACATGAAGCGAGGCAGTGAACGCATCGGCGAGGACGTTCGTAAGCATCTGGTCGCCACCGGCGAACTCGGCGATGTTCCCGCCTAGTACCTGGTTCGCGGCCTCGGTGGCACTCTGTCCTTGTAGAGCATCTGCAGCACGGAGTTTATTTTGGACCAGGCCTACAAGAACGGTGCCGATAACGGCGACTCCGATGGTCTCGCCCGCCAACCTGGACGTGTTGAACATACCTGCGGCGGTGCCCGCGCGCTCCGGCGGAACCGAACCTACCGCGGCACCATCGAGAATACCCGCAGACATGCCCATTCCGGCACCGATCATCAAGAGTCCGGGCGCAAGCGCCGCAATAGGAATGTCAGGGTCGATGATCAGCAACGCACCCGCTCCCGCGCCGACGAGCAGCATCGAGACCGCTAAAAGCCGGGGAGCGGTGGCCCCGCGCGCCAGCAGCTGTCCGGCCAGTATCGGGAACAAGACCACTGGAACCGTCATGATGACCATGATCCAGCCCACCACGCCCGAGTCGAAGTCGTACGCAGCAGTCAGGTAGATCGGCAAGTACACCAGCAGAGCCACGAAAGAGAAAGCCAGCGCGACCGGAATCAAGCACAGTGCGAAGAAGCGCGGCTTGCGCAGAAGCGCAAAATCGAACATCGGATGATCCGACCGGCGCTCTGCCCAGATGAACAAAACACCGAAAATCGCCGAGGCAGCGCCCCCTACCATTACGAAAGGCGCAACCCATCCGAGCTGCGGCCCCTCCATGATGGCAAGTACGAAGGCGAAAAGCGCCGGAGTGAACGTTCCTGCCCCCGCCCAATCGATACGAGATGTAGCAGGCGCAATCTCCCCCTCAGGCACGCCAATAGTGAGCAGTAGAATGACGACGGCTACGGCGAGGTGCGATCCGAACACGGATCTCCATCCGGCAAAACCAACCAGGAGACCCGAGAGTGACGGACCGACTGCTAGTCCGGCACCTGCGGCAGAACCGAAGATCGCGAATGCTTTTGCCAGTCGCTTACCCGCGTAGGCCTGGGCGAGGAGGGCACTTCCGGCGGTCATCATCGCCGCAGCACCAATGCCGGATAAGCCACGCGCAACATCAAGTAAAAGGATGTTGTGAGCTATTACGCTGACCAATGAGCATGCTGCGAAAAGCGCTGTCCCAGAAATAAACACTCGTTTTCGACCGAGGATGTCCGCGAGTGATCCTGAGATCAGCATGAAGGCCGCAAACGTCAGGTTGTATGCATTGACGACCCACTGCAACGCAACGAGGCCGGGACGCAACTCGGCATTGATCTGAGGAATCGCGACCGATGTTCCGGTGAGAGAAGCAGGGAGAATCAGCACCGCCAGACAGGCGGCGACGAGCGTAAGCATCTGCCGCGAGCGACTAATCGTCTGCTCAGAAGACATGAAATACCTTTCCATCGGCATGCGTTTTGTTACTGAACGCGAAGCGCAACCTTGCCCGTCGTGCGACCGGCTTCGAGTGCTTCCAGCAACCGTGCAGCGTCGGCCAAGTCGGCCGTCTCTGTCAGATCGACTCGAATGAGGCCGCGCGCAACGGCGTCAAGCGACCAGCGGAGAGAGTCGGCCCCCTTTTCCGGACGATCGGCCAACCAGGCGCCAACATTGAAGCCCGCCGTCGTCTTGTTCTGCAGCCAGTGCTGGGTCGAGTTGACGGCGACGTCGGCCGCTTGAGAGGCATTGCCGACACGGACCAGGCGACCACCGCTGCGCAGTACCCGGAAAGCATCCGCGGTCGCCTCACCACCAACCGGATCGATAACGATGTCGTAAGTGTCACCGGGGATCGCGGATAGGTCGTCACGCAGGTAACTATGTTCATAACCGAAACCAAGTGCGATTTCCCTCTTCGCGTCCGTCCCGACCACGGCGTCAATTCTCCCCGCGCCGAGTGCGCGGGAGACCTGGGCGAACTGTGAGCCGAGGCCACCGGCACCCGCGTGGATAAGGAGGCTTTCGCCTGGAACAAAGCGGATAGCGGTCGTTAGTGCGAGGTGAGCGGTGACAGTGTTGATCGGGACGACGGACGCGAGATCCATGGTCAGATCGTCGGGGACCTCCGCAACCAGAGAGGCTGGGGCGCAGACGACTTCGGCGAAGCCACCGGTGCTCGGCAGGATCGCCGCAACCTTTTGGCCGACCGTGACAGTGGTGACGTTCTCGCCGAGCTCACGGATAGTTCCCGATACCTCCAAGCCGGGAATGCGGCCGAGCCGAGAAGGCATCCTGCCAGTAGTCCATAGAGCATCGATAAGGCCGACACCCGCGAATTGGACATCGATACTGACTTCGTCGTTCGCAGGCGACGGACTCGGAACTTCGGTGTCATCGAGTCCGTTGAAGCGGTCATGACGGTTGATGACAAGTGCGCGCATAGGTCTATCTCCTGGATGGGCATCGGATGAGAGCGTTGACGACAACGTAGCATAAGGGTTCTGATACATGCCAGAACTCGATCATACAGCTGAGCTCTCATGTGTCACAGAACACACATCACCTAGCACAAAGATCTCTCGTCTCACGCGCTCACCGAACGCCTCACTGCCGCACACAACCCAAGCTCGGTCATCAGTACGCCAGGCTTCGGATGTCGACGACGCGCTCGACGCCCTGCTGCCCGTTGCCTTGTTGGTGGTTGTGGGGAGAAGCCTCGCGGCTGGGTCGGCGACGGCCGGCATGATGTCTTGCCCCTTGTCTATCGAATGATCCGGGGGGTGTTGTCACCGGCCGTCGTACGGCGAGGTGTGACCGCCGATAAGGGGAATGACCCACCACCTGCTACTGGTGGCGAGGTCTTTCGCAGGCGTGGGTGCGGGGCTCGTCGTCAACAGCCGGCCCTCGTCCCACGGAGCGAAGGAGCGTGTCATGCAGGTGGACGACATCGGCGTCTTCATCGGTATCGACGTCGGTAAGAGCGGGCACTGGGCAACGGCCCTGACCGCGGCGGGCAAGCGTCTGCACGACAAGCCCTTGCCCAATGATCAGAGCAAGCTGCGGGACCTCTACCACCGCCTGTCATCGCATGGCAGCCTGCTCGTCGTGGTCGACCAGCCAGCCACCATCGGCGCCCTAGCGGTCGCTGTCGCCCAGGACATGGGCATCACCGTGGCCTACCTGCCGGGCCTGTCGATGAGGCGCATCGCCGACCTGACCCCAGGACAGGCCAAGACCGACCGACGTGACGCGCAGGTCATCGCCGAGGCGGCCCGGACCATGCCGCACACCCTGCGCCAGGTCACCACCAGCGATGAGGACGCGGCAGCCCTGGCGATGCTGACCGGCTTCGACCTGGACCCAGCCCGCCAGGTCAACCAAGTCTCCAACCGGACCAGAGGCTTGTACACCCAGACCCCGCCCCGCCCTCGAGGCCGTGCTGGGACCACGGCTCGAGCACGACAGCGTGCTGGAGGTGATCGCCACTTGGCCCACCCCGGCAGCGTTAAGCAAGGCGGGGCCGGCCCAGATCGACGCCAAGCTCAAGGCCCACGGCGCCAAGCGCCACGCCCTCTGGGCGCAGGCGATTATCGATGCCCTGACCAGGCAGGCCGTCACCGTCGCGGGGACCGACGCCACTGGCGTCGTCCTGCCCCACCTGGCCCGCCAGCTCATCGCCCTGCACGCCCAGCGCCGTGACGTCGCCACCCAGGTCGAGGCCCTGGCGGGTGGCCCACCCTCTCTTGCCCGGTCCTGACCACCCGTGCCCGGCATCAGGGGTCCCGGCCGCCGCAGTGTTCCTAGCCAAGACCCTGGGCAAGACCTTCACCACCGGGGCCCAACTCGCCTCCCACATCCGGCCTGCCCCCCTCACCCCCAGATCTGGCTCGTCGATCCCAGGCGAGTACACCTCCCACGCCGGCAACAAGCGCCTCAACGCGCCATGTTCCTCTCGGCTTTCGCCTCCCCCAGATCGGACCCTGCCTCCAGGGCGTACTACCAGCGCAAACGCAACCAAGGCAAACGCCCGGGCCAAGCCATCCTCGCCCTGACCCACAGACACATCCCCACCCTCTACGCAATACTCAGAAACAGCACCCTCCACCACCCCCAACCAGCCCACCAACTCACCACAACCGCTTAACACACCACACAGGAACACCCCTCTCCCGCAGGGCCGCAGCAGAATGCTGCTCCGAGAACTTTCAGACTCGGCTCATCATCACCGATCAGAACGACCCCGAGTGGGCCACCCTCAAGAAGCGCCGAGTATCACAACCGCGGCGAGCCCCATTGCCACCCGCACCCCGGCACATGCATCCCGGGCGAAATGATACAGGCAAGAACTAGGAGATTTTTCGCGCAAGGATGCGCTTCTCAGAGCGCGCCAAATATTCGTGAAATTGGCTGAATTCATCATCGGTGAACGCGGACCGAAGGTCATCCTCGATCGCTCGAACCGATTCATCAGCTTTTGACACAAGGCCTTCGCCCGATTCAGTGAGGCGACAGACAAGCACTCGAGTATGCAGCGAAGAAACATCCCGCGCGATCAAGCCCTTGGCTTCAAGGTTACTGAGAATCGTCGCCATTGTCTGCGGCGAGACGAGCGCAGCTCGAGCAAGCTGAGCGGCAGATTGACCGGGCGACTGAGCGAGTGTTGCCAGAGTCGCGTACTGGGGCACCGTCAACTCGAAGTCGCGCAAGGCACGAGCCTTCTCCCCCATAAGGAGGTGCTCGACCCGTTTAATCCCATTACCGAGACGCAAGGACACGTCACCGATGCGCTGCGCCTTCTCCGCGTCGCTTTTCACATTTCCCCTGCCTTCACGGCCTTCATACGGCTCATTACAATGCACAGCAGTATAACAGGAAGAATAGACATTTCAGCGGCCGTCGCCGATCAGGCGAGGTGCCCTCGGCGGGACTCGAACCCGCACGCCCGCAGGCAGCGACTTTTAAGGTCGCGGTGTC
>ERZ773068.1275-NODE-1275-length-12582-cov-9.829808_pt1 | contig 12582 bp, 15 predicted proteins | sample MGYA00580620_ERZ773068 | MGnify/ENA primary metagenome ERZ773068 (study PRJEB29015, sample SAMEA2737983) | human oral metagenome | biome: human oral; feature: human-associated habitat; material: dental | place: China | collected 2101 ... | reverse complement strand
GAGATCAATGTCTCCCTATTCGACAGATTGAGTGAAGTTTAAAAGCGATTCGGATTGAACTGCACCCCAAAAGTTAGACAGAAAAAATCTAACTTTTGGGGTATTTTATTATAAGATTAACTTATGAGGACAAAGTTCAGATATACGATCTTAGAACACAAGGAATCAGCTTAAAGCGACTTTCAGAAAAATATGGAATGAACCTTTCAAATCTTGAGTACTTAATCCGATTGATTGATCGCTATGGAATAGAGATCGTTAAAAAGGGGAAGAATCGTTACTATTCTCCTGAATTAAAACAAGGAATCATTGATAAAGTCCTATGTGAAGGCCGTTCGCAAGATGGAGTTTCTCTGGATTATGCTCTCCCAAATCGTGTGATGCTTCCTAGCTGGCTGGTGCAATACAAGAAAAACGGGTATACTGTTGTTGAGAAAAAAAGAGGGAGACCAGCTAAAATGGGACGTAAACGCAAGAAAACTTGGGAAGAAATGACTGAACTAGAGCGACTTCAAGAGGAGAATGAACGCTACGTACCGAGGTGGCCTTCCTAAAAAAGTTAAAAGAGCTAGAAGACAGGGACGAAGCCATAGAGCGAGAAAGGCAGAGACAGTTAGAGAAATGGTTTCAGGAGGATTTCGACTAGATTTACTTCTTGAAACGGCTCGTTTAGCTCGCTCAACTTATTATTATCAATTGAAACAGCTGGGGCAACCAGATAAGGATAAAGAGCTAAAGGATGAAATACAAGCCATTTATAGTGAACATAAAGGCAACTATGGCTATCGTCGAATCCATTTAGAATTAAGGAATTGTGGTTATACGGTCAATCATAAAAAGGTCCAATGTTTGATGAAAGTTCTTGGTTTAAGTGATCGAATTCGTCGTAAAAGGAAGTATTCTTCTTACCAAGGAGAGATTGGCAAGAAAGCAAAAAATCTTATTTAACGCCAGTTTGAAGCAGCCAAACCAATGGAAAAGTGCTATACGGATGTGACAGAGTTTGCCATTCCAGCAAGCAGTCAAAAGCTCTATCTATCACCAGCTTTAGATGGTTTTAACAGTGAAATCATTGCTTATAATCTTTCGACTTCACCGAACTTAGAACAAGTGAAAGTCATGCTAGAACAGGCGTTCACAGAGAAACACTACGAGAATACGATTCTCCATAGCGATCAAGGCTGGCAATACCAACATGATTCTTATCATCGGTTTCTAGAGAATAAGGGAATTCAGCCATCCATGTCACGCAAGGGGAATAGTCCAGATAACGGTATGATGGAGTCCTTCTTTGGCATTTTGAAGTCGGAAATGTTTTATGGTAAAGTTTCTTGTAACACTGGTTGATACATGATATAATTTTCTTCAAATAATAAGACAGAGGACATAAATGAAAAAGAAATTTATTATTATTTTTTTACTAATGATCATTTTTAGTTTTTTAGTATTCTTCACTTTGTCAAATCAAAGCTCAAAATTAAATTCAAGTAAATTCATTCAATCTACCACCCCAACCTTATTCTTTCACGGTTATGGCTCCAGCGCCAATGCGGAAAGGCATATGACAGAATCAGCTAGAAAGGCTGGTGTAACAGAAACAATAATTCAAGCGAATGTTGACAGAACAGGTCAGGTCACTTTAAGAGGCCGTATTCCCAAAGGTGCAATCAATCCAATTGTCATGGTTCAATATGAGGACAACCGAAATCCTGACTATTTACAAGATGCAGCATATGCTAAAGCAGTAGTCGAAAAACTTAAGCAAACTTATGGATTTCAAGAAATGAAGATGGTGGGGCATTCCATGGGAAATATGTCCATTCTTTATTATCTTTTAGAGTATGGAAGTGAAGAAAATCTACCTAAATTGATTAAGCAGGTTAATTTGGCGAATCATGTAGCTGGTCTAGAGAATTGGAACCTTCCATCAAACTTGACCTTAGATCCTCAAACAGGACAGCCTTCTGCAATGAATGAACAATATCAAAAACTTACTGGATTAAGAGAGGTTTATCCTGACAAACAAATAGACGTTCTGAATATCTATGGTGATATTGGCGGAAATACAGATGGATCAGTCCTAAACATTTCATCAAAAGCGTTAAAATATTTGCTAATCAATCATGCTAAATCCTATAAGGAAGTCAAAATATCTGGGCGAGGAGGCCAGCATAGCAGATTGCACGAGAACTCAGAAGTAGACCAGCTTTTAATAGACTTTTTGTGGAGAAAATGAGAGAATTTTAGCTCCAAACAGTTTTTTGCCAAAGGAATAAGATAAAAGAACAGAGAGTTTTACACTAATTATGAATCTTTAAGGACTCTTTTTATATTTTCTTTATGCAAACCTTTTCCACTTTGAAAAAATCTGATATAATGGAGTGGAATAAAAGAATCAGAGGAGAGGACAATGTCTAAAAAAATCATTGGTATTGACCTTGGTGGTACCTCCATCAAATTTGCAATTTTAACTCAAGAAGGACAAATTCAAGAAAAATGGTCTATAAAAACAAATATTTTAGATGAAGGAAGCCATATCGTTGATGATATGATTGAATCTATTCTTCATCGTTTGGACTTGCTTCAGCTAACAGCAGATCATTTCTTGGGAATCGGAATGGGTTCTCCTGGAGTGGTAGACCGTGAAAAAGGTACTGTTATTGGTGCCTATAACCTAAACTGGAAAACCTTGCAACCCGTAAAAGAAAAAATTGAAAAAGCTACTGGAATTCCATTCTTCATCGACAATGATGCGAATGTCGCAGCATTGGGGGAACGCTGGATGGGAGCTGGAGAAAATCAGCCTGATGTTGTTTTTATGACCTTAGGAACTGGTGTAGGTGGCGGTATTATCGCTGAAGGTAAACTTCTTCATGGCGTTGCCGGTGCAGCAGGAGAGCTTGGGCATATTACTGTTGATTTTGATCAGCCAATTCCATGTACTTGCGGAAAGAAGGGCTGTTTGGAAACTGTTGCGTCTGCAACGGGCATTGTCAACTTAACTCGTCGTTATGCTGATGAGTACGCTGGTGAGGCTGAATTAAAGAAACTCATCGATAATGGAGAAGACGTCACAGCTAAAACAGTCTTTGATTTAGCGAAAGAAGAAGATGAGTTAGCCCTTATCGTTTACAGAAACTTCTCTCGTTACCTAGGAATTGCTTGCGCGAATATTGGATCAATCCTTAATCCATCTACGATTGTTATCGGTGGCGGTGTATCAGCTGCTGGACCTTTCTTGTTAGAGGGAATTCAAAAAGTTTATGACGAAAATACCTTCCCTCAGGTTCGTACATCAACAAAATTAGCTTTGGCAACTCTAGGAAATGATGCTGGTGTTATCGGTGCAGCATCCTTGGTTCTTCAATAATTTTAAAATCCATTTTATTCTCCTGCAGACTCTGTGGGAGAGTTTTTATGGGAAGTTTGCTATAATACTAGAAGTTGTTTACTGTTGAAGGAGATCTAATGACAAAAGCTGATACGATTTTTAAAGAAAACATTAGAAAAATTTTAGAAGAGGGAGTATTCTCTGAAAATGCTCGTCCTCGCTACAAGGATGGAAATGTGGCCAATTCCAAATATATCACTGGTTCTTTTGCTGAGTACGATTTGAGCAAAGGAGAATTCCCAATCACGACTCTGCGCCCTATTGCCATCAAGTCTGCCATCAAGGAAGTCCTTTGGATCTATCAAGACCAGTCTAATAGCTTGGAATTGCTCAATGACAAATACAATGTTCATTATTGGAATGACTGGGAAGTTGGCGATACGGGTACTATTGGCCAGCGCTACGGAGCTGTTGTCAAGAAGCATGATATTATCCATAAAATTCTCCAACAGCTGGAAGCCAATCCTTGGAACCGTCGCAATATCATCTCTCTCTGGGATTATGAAGCTTTTGAAGAAACAGATGGCTTGCTTCCATGTGCTTTTCAAACCATGTTTGACGTTCGGCGTGTAGATGGAGACATTTATCTGGATGCGACTCTGGCTCAACGTTCGAATGATATGCTGGTTGCTCACCATATTAATGCTATGCAGTATGTGGCTTTGCAGATGATGATTGCCAAGCATTTTGGCTGGAAGGTAGGCAAGTTCTTTTACTTTATCAATAACTTGCACATCTATGACAACCAGTTCGAGCAGGCGGAGGAGCTGTTGCGTCGAGAACCTAGCGACTGTCAGCCGCATCTCGTTTTAAATGTGCCTGACGGGACCAATTTCTTCGATATTAAAGCAGAAGATTTTGAGTTATTAGACTATGATCCGGTTAAACCTCAGCTCAAATTTGATTTAGCAATTTAATTGCAATAATTCCTACCGAAGTTTTTCGGTGGGATTTTTCTTTCGTAGCAGATAATTGCAGGAAAGATATAAAGTGGTATAATGAAAATAGATATAACTATTGCAAACGCTTACCTTTGGAGGTGCTAATATGATAGCTGGTTTATTAAAGATGCATAGACCAAAACAATCTTGGGTTCTTGCATTATCTATCGCTTTACTTGCAATTCTTGTCTTATTCTTCCAAGTAGCAGAAGTCAAAGCTGATGATCAAGTTCGCTTAAATCACTGGAGAGTAGAGAAGAGAGAGCAATCTTCAGTTGAAGTGCTTGAAGGTTCAAAACAGATTGAATCTCGAAATCACAAGAAGACTTTAAGAGAGAAACGGCATTCTCTTGCTCTTCGCTGCCATGGAAAGGGACCTAAAAATAAGCAAAATCAAACAAGTGGTGAAGAAACTGCTACAGAGGAAAAGTCAAAAAAGAGAGATGCTTGTGATGTAGATCCTAATACTGATAATACGGAGACGGAGACTGCTTCTGTTGAACATAAAAAATCAGATTCTACAGTATTATATATTTCTGTATTTGGAGTTTTAGCTCTTTTGGTAGTGTATATTCTATTCATGAAGGCTAAAAAAAATAAATCTTAAATCCGAAGTTTAATTCGATAACCTCAATGGTTATCGAATTTTTATCTGTTTTCAGTTGGAAATAAATGAAGAGAAGTGGTAGTCCAATCAAGTCTTTTTTTATATTTTTTGATAGAATAGAAATATCAATTAAAAGGATTATGAAATGACTAAAAAGATTGTGGCGATTTGGGCACAAGATCAAAATGGACTGATTGGAAAAAATCAATCTCTACCTTGGCATTTACCAGCAGAGTTAAAGCATTTTAAAGAAATTACTTCCGGTCATGCTATATTAATGGGAAGAGTGACTTTCGATGGTATGGATCAGCGTGTTTTACCAAACCGGACAAGTCTTATTCTGACTAAGGATCCGAATTATACTGTTGAAAATGAATCTGTCTTAATATTTCACGACTTGCCTTCTGTTTTAAAATGGTATCAGGAACAGGAAAAAAATCTTTATATCATTGGCGGTGGTCAAATTTTTTCCTTATTTCAGCATCATTTAGATGAAATTATTAAAACTGAAATTCATGCTAGTTTTGAGGGTGATACTTATTTTCCAAAGGATTTTGACTTAAGAGCATTTAGAGAAGTCAATAGCCAATTTCATCCTAAAGATGACAAGAATTTGTATGATTTTACCGTGAAAGTTCTAGAAAGAAAGGATTCATAAAAAGTGGAAAGAAGTGTTTTTGGGGTTTTTACGGCCTTTTTGTGCGCCATTTGCCTTGTTTGTTCCGTACAAACTTTTAGAAAAAGGCGGTATGGTTTGTCCATTTTATTTTTGCTTAATGCCTTTACAAATTTAGTGAATAGCATTCACGCTTTTTATATGACTTTATTTTAATTTGACGAATATATTTTAAAGGGAGACTAGTATTATGCCTACAAATCGTAATGAAGAGATGATGGTATATTGTTCATTCTGTGGGAAGAACCAAGATGAAGTTCAAAAGATTATTGCGGGTAATAACGCTTTTATTTGTAATGAGTGTGTAGAATTAGCACAAGAAATTATCCGTGAAGAATTAGCCGAAGAAGTCTTAGCTGACTTGTCAGAGGTTCCAAAACCTCAAGAATTATTGCATATTCTAAACCATTATGTTATTGGTCAAGAACGTGCTAAAAGAGCGCTAGCTGTAGCGGTATATAATCACTACAAGCGCATTAATTTTCACGATAGTCGCGAAGAAGACGATGTTGAATTGCAAAAATCAAATATCTTAATGATTGGTCCAACGGGTTCTGGAAAAACTTTTCTTGCTCAAACCTTGGCTAGAAGTTTAAATGTGCCTTTTGCAATTGCTGATGCGACAGCTTTAACAGAGGCTGGTTATGTCGGAGAAGATGTTGAAAATATCCTTTTAAAACTTTTACAGGCAGCTGATTTCAATATCGAACGTGCAGAACGAGGAATCATCTACGTAGATGAGATTGATAAGATCGCTAAAAAGAGTGAAAACGTTTCTATCACGCGCGATGTATCAGGTGAAGGAGTACAGCAAGCACTCTTAAAAATTATCGAGGGTACTGTAGCAAGTGTTCCGCCTCAAGGAGGTCGCAAGCATCCGCAACAAGAAATGATTCAGGTTGATACCAAAAATATTCTTTTCATCGTTGGTGGTGCCTTTGATGGGATTGAAGAAATTGTTAAACAACGTTTGGGCGAGAAAATTATTGGTTTTGGTCAAAATAACAAAGCTATCGATGAAAACGAGTCCTACATGCAGGCTATTATTGCTGAAGATATTCAAAAATTTGGAATTATCCCTGAATTAATTGGTCGTTTGCCTGTTTTTGCTGCTCTGGAACAACTGACTGTAGATGACTTGGTTCGTATTCTTCGTGAGCCAAAGAATGCTTTGGTTAAACAATACCAGGCTCTCTTGTCTTACGATGATGTTAAACTAGAGTTTGATGATGATGCTTTACAGGAAATCGCGAACAAGGCCATCGAGCGCAAAACTGGGGCCCGAGGTCTACGTTCTATCATCGAAGAAACCATGATGGATGTTATGTTTGAAGTTCCAAGTAAAGAAAATGTGAAACTTGTCAGAATCACTAAGGAAGCCGTTGATGGTACGGATAAACCAATTTTAGAGACTGCTTGAGGTCAAAATATGGAAATTAACACACATAATGCAGAAATTTTGCTGAGTGCGGCTAATAAATCTCACTATCCTCAAGACGATATTCCGGAAATTGCTCTTGCTGGTCGATCTAATGTTGGTAAATCAAGTTTTATTAATACGATGCTTAATCGTAAAAATTTAGCGCGTACATCTGGGAAACCTGGGAAAACTCAATTGTTGAACTTTTTCAATATTGATGATAAACTTCGGTTTGTTGATGTTCCTGGTTATGGTTATGCTAAGGTTTCAAAGACTGAACGTGCTAAATGGGGGAGAATGATTGAAGAATACCTGACCAGCAGAGAGAACTTGCGAGCTGTAGTCAGTTTAGTTGATTTACGCCATGACCCAAGTGCGGATGATGTTCAAATGTATGAATTTTTGAAGTATTATGAAATCCCTGTGATCCTTGTAGCAACAAAAGCAGATAAGATCCCTCGCGGGAAATGGAACAAGCATGAATCAGCTATCAAGAAAAAACTAAATTTTGATCCAACTGATACATTTATCCTTTTTTCATCAGTTGATAAAACGGGTTTAGATGCATCTTGGAATGCTATCTTAGAAAAAGTGAATGAATAACAAAAAACAGAAGAGTCCTTCTGTTTTTTTACTAAGAAAAAGTAAAACTGTCATGAAATTGTAACCAATTCGCATTTTATGTCATTATTTATTATGCTACAATTATTATAGTATTTTTTAGGAGTTAAGACTATGAAGAAGAAAATGAGTGCACTTTTAGCAGTGATGACAGTATTTATGTCTGCTATTATGATTAGTGCTTTACTAGCAAACAATACAAAGTCAGTCGATGCTAACGAAGAACAAACAGTTCAATACTATAATCCAACTGAAGTATTTATTTCTCAGATAGCTGAATCAGCTCGTCAATTAGGTCAGGAGAATGATTTATACGCTTCTGTAATGATTGCCCAAGCTATTCTTGAAAGTAATTCAGGTCGCTCAGGCTTAGCTTCAGCGCCTCACTATAACCTCTTTGGTGTAAAAGGTCACTACGGTGGCCAGTCTGCTACAATGCTTACTTGGGAAGATGATGGTCAAGGTAATGCATATAATATTGATGCAGAATTCCGTTCTTACCCAAGTTATTATGAATCATTACAAGATTATGTAGCAATTCTTCGCCAAGGTTATTATGCGAATGCATGGAAGAGTAACACAACTAGCTATCAAGATGCAACAGAGGCTTTAACTGGTGTTTATGCAACGGATTCAAGTTATAATGCAAAATTAAATTATATTATTGAAAAGTATAACTTGACTCAATATGATACTCCCAGTTATCAGCAAGCATACAGTGGCGATCTTGTTTATAATATTTATCGTCAGCAGTATACTAGTCAAGAAATATTGGACGAAGACGTCGCTTGGGCGAATCGTTAAACGAAAAAGTAGGAAAAGAGTTAGGAAAAGATCCTAATTCTTTTTTCTCTTAAAATTTAAGAAAACGATTTCGTAATTCTTCATTTTATGATATAATGGTCGTAATATTTTTTAAGGGGAAATTACTATGGCAGAATCGTCATTTATCACAAAAGTTGCATTTGCTTGTCAGAAGAAAGAGGCCTTATTTGATAGTAGTAAGGCAAAGTATGCTGTTAGTTCTATGTATGCTGGGGCTTTCCTAACTTTAAGTACTGCTGCAGGAGCGATTGCTGCAGACGTAATTAACAAGATAGTACCAGGCTCTGGACGCCTCCTGTTTCCGTTCATATTTGCTTGGGGATTGGTATATATCCTCTTCTTAAACGCTGAGTTAACAACATCAAACATGATGTACTTGACTGCAGGAACTTTTTTGAAAAAAATCAAGTTTTCTAAAGCCTTGCTGATTTTACTGTACTGTACTTTCTTTAATCTTGTTGGAGCGGCAATTATTGGTTGGATTTTTAACCAAACAGTAGCTTATGCTGGATTGACACCGGATGGCTTCGTTGGGACAGTTGTTGCAAACAAGCTTAGCCGAGGTAACAGTGTAGTTTTATTTGAAGCTATTGCGGCTAACATTTTTGTAAATGTTGCTATTTTATCATTCTTATTGATTAAGAGTTCTACAGCAAAAATGTGGATCGTCATTTCAGCTATATATATGTTCGTGTTTTTGACTAACGAACACTTGGCTGCAAACTTTGCCTCTTTCTCATTGATTGCTTTTAATAAGATTGCTAGTCAGGTCCAAGGATTTGATGTTTTCAATATTTTAAGGCATTTCAGCATTACATTTATTGGTAATGTAATTGGTGGTGGTCTGTTGATTGGTCTTCCCTATGCTTGGATGAACAAAGACGAAGAAACGTACGTTGATTAGATATAATTAAAAAAAGTTCAGGAAAACCTGACTTTTTTTCTTTTTTTGTGTTATAATAGATAAAATTTATTGGAAATAGAAAGTTTTCAGATAATGAACAAATCTTATTTTTACCTAGATATGAAAACTCATGAACTTCTTGTCCCATATAGCCAGACAAAACGTAGAGTTCGTGTTTTATTACCGAAAAATTACTCAGAGGATCTTGAAAAGAGTTATCCTGTTGTTTATTTTCATGATGGACAAAATGTTCTTTATAGTAAAGAGTCTTTCAGCGGTCATTCCTGGAAGATTATTCCCATTATCAAACGCAATCCTGATTTAGAAAAAATGATTGTAGTCGCAATTGATAATGATGGAGTCAATCGAATGAATGAATACTCGGCGTGGAAGTATAAAGAAATGAATATTCCAGGTGTTTCTTTCGGTGGTAAAGGCAGTGAGTATGCTGAGTTCGTTATGGATGTCGTTAAGCCTTTTATTGACGAAAATTATCGAACCAAATCTGATTTTAAACATACGGCTATGATCGGGAGCTCTTTAGGTGGCAATATTACTCAGTTTATGGGTGTTGAATATGAAGATCAAATTGGTTGTCTCGGTGTTTTTTCATCCGCTAATTGGCTTCATCAAGAAGATTTTGATCGCTATATCAAGCGTCAATCACTTAAACTGAATCAACGGGTCTTTATTTATGTTGGAACCGATGAGGCAGATGATACGGATAAAACCTTGATGGCTGGTAATATAAAACAAGCTTATATTGATTCATCGGTTAAATACTATCGTCAGCTCTTAGTTGCTGGCATAGATATTGACAATCTTGTTTTAAAAATCCAGGCTGGTGCCGAACATAACGAGATTGCTTGGTCAGAACATTTACTTGATTGCCTTCGTTTTTTAAGCGAGCAGTGGTAAATACAGTCTATAGGAAATGATTTCAACGTATCAAAGAAAGGAGTCTATTATGCATGTTGAATTTTTAAGTCATTGGAGTGGAAATCTTAATCGAGAAATGTATGTTAATCGGTATGGGCATTCTGGTCTTCCTGTTCTTGTCTTTGCTTCTTCTGGTGGAAGTCATAATGAATATGCAGACTTTGGCATGATTGATGCTTGCTCTGGTTTTATTGAAGCTGGTAAAATACAATTTTTTACTTTGAGCAGTGTTGATAGTGAAAGCTGGTTAGCAGATTGGAAAAGCCCACACGATAGAGCTGAGATGCATCGTGCTTATGAACATTATGTCATCCAAGAAGCCATTCCTTTTATTAAACATAAAACTGGCTGGTTTGATCCTATGATGACAACAGGATGTTCAATGGGTGGTTATCACGCTATGAATTTCTTCCTTCAACATCCAGATGTTTTCAATAAAGTAATTGCTCTTAGTGGTGTCTATGATGCACGATATTTTTTAGGTGATTATGGGAACGATGAGGCTATTTATCAGAACTCTCCAGCTGATTATATTTGGAATCAAAATGATGGCTGGTTTATTGATCGTTATCGACAGGCAGATATCATTGTTTGCACTGGGCATGGAGCTTGGGAGGCGGATGGATTGCCATCATTTTACACTCTGAAAAAAGCCTTTGATTATAAACAGATTCCTGCTTGGTTTGCTGAATGGGGCCACGATGTGGCTCATGACTGGGTCTGGTGGCGTAAGCAAATGCCATATTTTCTTAACGAACTCAACCTTTAATGGAGGTCATTTATGAATTATATCGTTATTTCCCCTTATTATCCTCAAAATTTTCAACAATTTACAATTGAATTAGCTAATCAAGGTATAAATGTTTTGGGAATTGGCCAGGAACCGTATGACCAATTAGACCAACCTTTAAAAAATGCTCTGACAGAATATTTCCGAGTTGAAAATCTCGAAAATCTCGATGAAGTGAAACGAGCGGTGGCCTTTCTTTTTTATAAACATGGTCCTATTGACCGGATTGAATCTCATAATGAGTATTGGTTGGAGCAGGACGCTCAGCTACGTGAACAATTTAATGTCTTTGGAGCTAAGCCAAAAGATTTGAAGAAAACAAAATTTAAGTCTGAAATGAAAAAACTCTTTAAAAAGGCTGGCGTTCCTGTTGTTCCGGGACAAGTCGTTAAGACTCTTTCAGGAGTTGACTTAGCTGTTAATAAACTTGGTTTACCCTTGATAGCTAAACCAGATAATGGAGTAGGAGCAGCAGCGACTTTTAAATTAGAGACGAAAGAAGACGTAGAACATTTCAAATCAGAATGGGATCAAGAAACAGTTTATTTCTTTGAAAAGTTTGTTCAGTCAGGTGAGATTTGTACTTTTGATGGTTTGGTAGATAAGGATGGTCAGATTGTCTTTTCAACTACCTTTGACTATGCGCATACTCCGTTAGATTTGATGATCTATAAGATGGATAATTCCTACTACGTTCTCAAGGATATGGATCCTAAACTCCGTGCATATGGAGAAGCAATTGTTAAAGCCTTCGGTATGAAAGAGCGTTTTTTCCATATTGAGTTCTTCCGTGATGGGGATGATTATGTGGCCATTGAGTACAATAACCGTCCTGCGGGTGGTTTTACAATTGATGTCTATAATTTTGCTCATTCAATCGACCTTTACAAAGGATATGCAGCTATCGTAGCAGGAGAGCCTTTCCCAGCTACAAACATGGAACCGCAGTTTTGTCTTGCTACTTCGCGTCGTGCTTCAAAGAATTATGCATATGCTGAGGCAGAGTTGCTGGAAAAATATAAAGACAACTTCAAGGTAAAGAAAGACATGCCAGCTGCTTTTGCAGAGCTACAAGGAGACTTCCTCTATATGTTGACTACCCCTAGTCGTGATCAAATGGAGCAAATGATTGAAGATTTTGCTAAAAAAGCAGACTAGGTTAAATCGTGTATTTCTATTATTTAACAGTTTAAAAATGTTAAAAACTAATCTAGCATAAAAAGTTTGTGAAATTATTGTTTAAACCTCTAGAACTAGTCTATTCAATGGATAGACTGGTTTTTCTTTGTGAAATGACAAAAAGCATAAACTTTGACAGGGTTTTCATAATTGTTTAAAATATAATAGTAAATTGTAGCTTAGAAAGGCAATAATATGGCAACTTTAGACAAATCTCTCCTATTAGAGATGTTCCGTAAGATGGAAGAAATCCGTCGTATGGACTTAAAAATTGCACAACTAGTAAAAA
>ERZ773068.1274-NODE-1274-length-12589-cov-6.767353_pt1 | contig 12589 bp, 16 predicted proteins | sample MGYA00580620_ERZ773068 | MGnify/ENA primary metagenome ERZ773068 (study PRJEB29015, sample SAMEA2737983) | human oral metagenome | biome: human oral; feature: human-associated habitat; material: dental | place: China | collected 2101 ... | reverse complement strand
ACAAATTATGAAAGCCTCAAAAGGACAAGCCAACCCACAAATGATTAACAAAATGTTATTAGAAGAAATAGCGAAGAGATAATAGAATATAAAATAAAACCCTAGGACATTGTGTTCTAGGGTTTTATTACATAAAAAGAATGCATCTTGAAAATAAGAGTAGAGTAACTCATAAGATGCATTCTTAATTATTTTTGTAGTTGATATTTATGTCCAATATATTTAAAAATCCTTACTGTATTATTTTCTTGTGGAGTATTTACCTTGAAGAAAAAGTAATGATTTCTTTTATCTTTTGATTTATTCGCAGCTAATCTGAAAAAGTTACTATTGTTATTCATCATTAAACTCAAAATATCATCTGTTAGAAATGTTAAAGGAATGTTTAAGGCAGAATACTTATAGAAATCTTTTTCAAATTTATCATAGTTACTACTGAAATAATCAAATTGGACTTCATGTTGATTTAATTTATTCATAGTCTAATTCCTCTGCGATTGAAACTTTTAATATATCCTTTATGTCGATTTGAATAATAGTATCTTTTGTTGTGAAGTAAATATAATCATTTTGGCAGTCGGTTACTTTTCCTAAAAATGGAGCATAATCTTTAAAAATATGTCGTCTTGTATATCTAGAACCGGTATAGCAATTTAAAAGTTTATATAAGCCCATATTTTCAAGTATGAAACTTTCCTCTTTTAAAGAGAAACCATATCTTCCTACTGCGATATCAGCAGGATCTTCTTTTTGTGTATCGTTACCCAGCCAATAAATAGGGTCTTTTGTAGTTATCGAAAAGTGTGGATTATTATAAATATATGTAGCTAATTGGCATCCATTATCAACAATCTGACGAAGTTCTCCTGTATAATTTTGGACATCGCAAATATTGGATGCATTACTTATATCTGAATCTATAACCTGTGATGCCAACTGCCAAAACATCTGAGAACTGTATAAATCTTCCAAATGAAAACGGAGGTTATTTTTTAATAACCCGAGAACTGTAGCAACGCTTAATTCTCTTAGATGCGTTTTTATATCTACCATAGCAAGGTCTCCTTTGTTATTTATATAAATGGAATTCTTCCTTAGTTAATTCTAAATCTAATGCATGATACAAATATCGAGATGCGTTAGAAGAGTAAGGTTTCCATTTTACATTTATTTTGTATTGCTATTTCTGAATAGTCAGTTGTTTTATAAAGCCATCCATAGGATTGTAAGAACGCAGCATCATTGGTAGGTAGTATGTCCATTCTATTGAGGACGAATATTAAATACATATTAGCTGTTCATTTTCCAACTCCCTTGAATGATATTAATGAATTAAAAACATCGGTGTCACTCATCTTTTTCAATGAATCAAAGTTTAATTCACCAGTAAGTACAGCTTCCGTGATACTTCTAATATAGGATACTTTGGAACGGGCTGTTCCGATACTTTTTATTTGTTCATCGGATGATTTATCTACTTTCGAAGGTTTGACTTCGCTATCACATAAATCCATTAATCTGGAAAAATCTTATTTCCGGCTTTGATTGATAGAATTTGTTCTATGATTTCATGAATAAGAAACTCATATGGGTTTTCATCATGTGTTTCGTATGTAATAGGACCAACCATGGATATTACTTTTGCTAATCGCTTGTCTTTTTTTGCGGAGGTATTGAATTTCAGGTGAGTTATTACCAAGAGTTATTATTTCACTCACAATTTTACCTCCTTGTTTTTATTCGTTTTCTTTTACAATCTCAGTAATATCATTAATATCGCAGTCTAAAACTCTGCATATTTTAATTAAAACTTCGGTAGTGACATTTCCACAGTTTGTTAACTTGGCCATTGATGATGAACTGATACCAGCTTCCTCACGCAACCTAGACTTATTCCAGCCTTTATCAATGAGCAATTTCCATAATTTGTTATAACTTAATTTCATAAGTAACCTCACATTAAAATAGGGGGATTCAAAAAAACGTTATTTATACACATATATCATATCATCTGAGTGTAGATGTAGTCAAAGAAATAATTTGCAAAAAAGAAAATTTGTATGAGAAAAGGAAGAAGTTACCATAAATGTAAATTGACTATAAATGCATAAAAGTTGTTATGAAATACGATTAACGGTAAAAACGATACGAATATCGGTTTATCGATACGATATTATTGAAAACGATACGATTATATGATAAAATAGAAACATCGAAAGGAGAGAGCTATGTACTATACAGAAATCACTAAAATTATTGAAGCTGGTATGAAAAAAGATACTGCTAAAGTTGCCAGCTATTCTAGATTACTTGCTCAAAAACTTACTGAGGATGGGAATAAGCGTGCCGGTAATCGTGTTTTAGCTGTTTTAGATAAAATAGGAGATGGATTATCAACTGCAGATGCATTTACTACACTTCCTGTAGATCAAGAAAGTAGACTTGATATCGCAGAAATTGATTATTCACCTACTACAGATAACATTATTTTACAAAGTTCGGTACAGAATACTTTGAATGATTTTATCGAAACAATAAAAAATAAAAATGAAATGATGTCAGTAGGACTAGAGATAAGAACGACTTTGTTATTATATGGACCTCCTGGATGTGGAAAAACCAGTGCAGCTAGATATCTTGCATCGGAATTAAAAATGCCACTTATAACAGCTCGTTTTGATACTTTGATATCATCCCTATTAGGAAATACGGCGAAAAATATTCATAGGATATTTGATTTTGCAAAGCAGCAACCTTGTATTCTGTTTCTAGATGAATTTGATGCTATCGCTAAGGCTAGAGATGATGCTCATGAGCTGGGTGAATTAAAAAGAGTAGTAAATAGCTTACTACAAAATATTGATGATTTTTCACAGGACGGAATATTAATTGCAGCTACAAATCATCCACAAATGCTTGACTCAGCAGTGTGGAGAAGATTTCAAACTATAATTGAACTCCCAGCTCCTGAATCTGAAGAAATACGTAGATACTTAGAACAATTTCCAAAGGTGGCAGATTTAAATAGTATAACTGAACCTCAGTGGGTTATGATTGTAAACGAATTTAATGGAATGTCTTACTCGGATATAAAGGATGTAGTTCAAAACATTCTAAAAAAAGTTATCTTAAAAAAGAAGAATGAAATTGAGAGTTGTGACTATTTAGCGGAGATATTCTTTTTCAAAAATCATGGAAACTATAGTCAAGAAGAAATTATTAAATATATGAATGAAAATGGTGTTTCTCAAAAACAAATTGCAAGATATTTCAATATATCCGAGAGACAGGTTAGAAATTATCTAGGAAAGGGTGTGATTAAATAATGGATAAGCTGCTTCCAATTAAATTTTTTGAAAAAAGAAAAATTGATGAGCAATTAACAGAACCTGGTGGTGGAAAGGATTTACCTAAATGGGTGTTAAAAGATGAAGAGCTAACTTCTCATTCAATGCACCTTATTGAAAATACCACTAGTATTTCTTCAAAATTTGAAAAATATAAGGAAGAAAATCATACTCTCCCAATGGTTATTTCAACAGAGATGACAGAAGATGCGTTGGCAAAGAGCCATAGAAAACAAGTGGTTGATTTGTTAAATAGCGATAAGCATCTAAATGTAATTGGAATAGCTCCGAATCATAAAATAGAACATGTGGATGGAACTGAAAATAATAAATCTGAAATTAAGGAAACAAGAAAAATACTGTCTCTTGTAACAACAGATGAGCTTCTTGATAATCTTAATAAAGCTTTACAGGATACTGTTTCATCATCAAAGCTTATTTCTTCCATAGCTAATATAGAAGCATTCACATCAGCGTGTGTAGGATATAATCCAGAGAACACTTCATATAGAGTAACTTTAATTAATTATCAAAATGAAAATAACAACAAATTAGCACAAAAGTTATTTAAAAATCAGTGTGAGTTAAATAATATTATAATCAATAGAGAAACTAGGTATTCAGAAGACATGAACTTATATCGTGTTACTCTTGATGGTATTGAACAAATGAATTTACTTCAGAATTTTGAAGGAGTTTTTTCTATTGAAGAAGCAAAACCTATAACGGCAGATTTGGATTGCTTAAACAATAATTATATTCCTACTATAAAAGCTCCAATTGATGGAGAAAATTACCCTATTGTCGGAGTGTTAGATAGTGGAATTGAAAAGAATAGATATTTAGCACCTTGGATACTTCCTAAATCGGAGACTTATTATGAGAGTCATATGCTAGACAAAAGCCACGGTTCTATGGTCGCATCTGTTTTAGAGTACAGCGATGAACTTAATGGTGAAAACAAGACAGCTACTGAAGGTGTAATGATGCTTGAAGCAGCAATATTACCTGATTTAAGTAAAGAAAAAGTTTATCCAGAAGATATGTTAGATAACGTTAGAGACGCAATTGAACGTCATAAGGACATTAAAATATGGACTATGTCGGCAGGGACTTCAGAAGAGAGTGCTTTAGATACATTTTCTGAATACGGTATGGCATTAGACAATATTGCAGATGAAAATAATGTTCTAATAATTAAATCTGCAGGAAATAGTGTTGCTTTTGTTAATTCGCAAAATGAAAGAATTGCTAAAATGGCAGATTCTGTGCGTTCACTTGTTGTAGGTTCTATGGCACAGGAAAAAGGAAAGTACGATTTAGCAGATGTTGGTATGCCTTCTCCTTTTACAAGAACTGGCCCTGGGCCGTCTCATATTATTAAGCCAGACTTAGTTGCTTATGGTGGAAATGCAGGAGTATTACCTAATGGGAAAATAACAACAACAGGAGTAAAAACTTTTGACACTATGGGGAATCCTTCACAAGCTCCAGGGACAAGTTTTTCTACTCCTTGGATTGCTCGAATTGCAGCAGAACTAAACCACCTTTTAGATGGAGAATTTGATCCACTATTAATAAAAGCACTTATGATTCATAATGCTGGCTATCCAGCTGGTGCAAAAATGAAAATGGCAGATAAAAAGAAATTTCTGGGATTTGGAATGCCTAATGGGACTAGCGATATATTATATAACTCAGAGAGTGAAATTACTCTCGTGTTACGTGACAAACTTCAAAGAGGAATGTTTATCGATGTATTAGATTTTCCTTTTCCAGATTGCTTAATAGGCGAGGATGGGAAATATCATGGGCAGATAACTTTAACAATGGTAAGTTCTCCTATTTTGAGAGCAGGAGAAGGCCCAGAATATTGCCAATCAAATATTAATGTTGCTTTTGGAACAATGGATGGTATTCAAGAGAGAGATACCAATAAGAGAAATATTAGGAATCCTTATGGTGCTAAAAATGCAGAAAACCTAATGAAAGATAGTTTGTATAGTAAAAAGGTTTTTGATGTACTTGAGGGTGTAAATTTTGGCACAGAAAGAACTTTGCTTAAGTTAGGACAGAAATTTTATCCAATAAAAAAATATGCTGTTGATTTAGATGAAATGACAGATGCAAACAAAAGAGATTATCTTGATGGTTCTAAGCAATGGTACATGAAGGTGGAAGGCTTGTTTAGAGAGGCCGTTGAGAGGGAATCTAGAGATACTGGTGAAATACTAGAACAGGATTTTTGTATATTGATTACGATACGTGATCCTGATGGAAAAGCACCGATTTACAATGAAGTTACTCAACAACTTCAGCAAAAGGGATTCGTATATTACAATGTTCAGCTTAAGAATGAGATTAGAGAACATGTACGAATTGATGGTGAAAATTAATTAAGTGTGATAGTTGTTTAGGAAGGAATAATATGAAAGGGAAAAATAGATTATTAATGAGGTATAAGCTTAGTGATAGAGAGATTCTTGATGTATATTCCATAGAACCTCGATTAGCTATTCTTTTGGATTTAGATGTTGTAAAAATAATTGATAATCATTTAGTTGTTAATTTACCTAAATTTATTACGCCTAAAACAAAGCACCTTACTAAACTGGCAAAAAGGAATTTGTCATCATGTTGTATTGGGGTTCAATATGAAGATGAGTATACTCGTAATTCAGTTACAAATACTAATATCTCTTGTAATTTAGATATTCTCTTACAGGCTTCGAGCTTTTTAGAGAGAGGAAATAGCGAAAAAGGTATACAAAGTTATGAAGAACAGAAAGAAGAATCGTCAAAAATATTTAATGAAATTGAGCGCTTAAATAAGATTATAAATGAAATGCCGGGTAGTTTTTCAGGGTCATTAAAATATATTATGGAAAAGAAAGGATATACAGAAGAACTTCTTTCTGAAGTATCATGGATAAGTTTAAGCACAATTAAGCAATATAGACAAAAAGAGGAAAAAGAAAAAACATTAAAAACTGTTACAGCTCTTTGTATTGGACTTCACCTACATCCGTGGATTACAGAGGAACTCATTCGAAAAGCCGGAATAGTTCCAAAAGCTACAAAACAAGATGGAGCATATAAGTTTTTATATACTACCCATTATAAAGATTCTATAGAAGATTGTAATATTTACCTTCGCTCGCAGAATCTACAGGAGTTTAAATTACGTGAAAAAGCATCATAAACGAAAAAATAATATTGGTTTAGACCAGGGAAATTTCCTTGGTCTATTTTTTTTTACTTTTAGGGACATTTTTAATGTCCCTAAAAGTACTAGAGAACAAGTGGACTATAAAAAAACTCATTATATGTTGATTCGAAAAATGTTGAAAACAAAGGATTTTATAACTAATGAAGGACATTTTTAATGTCTGTAGAGTAACAAGCTTATAAATTATCATCTAAATATAAGGAGGTGATCTAAATGGCAAAGAATTCAAAGCAGACTTCTAAACGAGTTGCTTCTAAAGCTAGCTCAATTCTTAGAGATGGTCGTTATGGAAGCAAAGCAAAGTCTGTTGCTGGTAGTGCATTGGCACAGACAAAGAAGAGTGGAAAATAACCACAAAAAATATTTTATAGCAGTGACTGATTAATAAATCGGCCTGCATAACTAAATTATCACAGAGCCTGATTAGCTATAGGGCGATGGGATACATCATACGGCACTCACGGATTTATCCGTGGGGTGCTATGTGAGGTACCTCTATTTTTCTATGGCTATTTTTAGGCAAGGGAGTCGGCACTTCATATAGCATCGGCTCTTTTTGTATCCCTTCGTCCTACTGCAATCGGCAGAAAGGGAAGGGATTTTTATGAAAATCAAAATACGTTATGAGAAAGAATTCACAACTTTTGAACTAAACCTATCTGACATCAAAGGTTGGTTAAACATTGACTTGAAACCAGATGAAACTGAGGAGGAGTTTGAAAAGAGGGCTCAAGCAGAGGTGGATAAAGAGTACAACCGCCCCGAGTATAATGTCATGCATAAACAGGAAAGACACAAAGGATTTGCCATTTCAACAAAGGATGAAGATGGTGAAGAAACCGGGGATTTTGAACCAGGAATGAGCGAAGTGATGGATCCGTCTATATTCCTTAAAGACGAGATAAATAGGAACAGACAGGAAACATATGAGGCTGTTAAGGAGTTCGTTTATTCAGTTTTGAAACCAGAAGTTGCTGATTTATTCATGTCGGTACGAATTAACGGGATGTCAATAAATGAAATAGCAGAATCAATGCTAAACCGAGATGCCTTCGAAACAGTAGATGAATATAACAGGGCAGTTTCAAGACTTGCCAACTCTATCACACAAAAATTAAAGAGGGCGAATAAAAATTTAGAAAAAAATTTTTTCAAAGCGTCAGATTTTGGTCTCTCCCGTGGCTACCAAGTAGGAGGACAAAATTCCTCCAATAAAAATAAGGAGGTCAAATAGATGACTATTGAAGAAAGAATCACCTACTTGGAAACAATGGATAAGGTAAGAGACCAGCAAATAAAAGAGCTCCAAGTGACAGTAGAAGAATTAAGCGGATGTGTGAATGGAGGTGTTAATCATGAAAGCAATGATTCCAATGAATGATTATGGCATTATGGCTGACAAGCATAACACCGCCAGAGTAGACAGCAGATTTGTAGCACAGTTCTTTGAGAAAAATCATAAAGAAGTGCTAAGGGATATCAGAAAAGTAGTATCAACTGACTCTGGTTTAAGTGAAGAATTCACTGAGCTCAACTTTGCGCTCAGTGAATATAGAGATACTACTGGAAGAAAACTACCATGCTATCTGTTAACAAGAGACGGTTTTACCATTTTGGCAATGAGCTATACCGGACCAAAGGCTATGAAGTTTAAAGAACTATATATCAAAAAGTTTAATGAGATGGAAGATTTCATAACAACGCTTATTTCAGCAAGAGAGATGTTTCCTATCTTAACTGAAAATATCAGTTTAATTCATGACCATCCAAAGGCTTATCACTACAGTAACGAATGCGACATGATAAATCGTCTTGTTCTTGGAATATCAGCAAAACAAGTTAGAGAATTGTACGGCTTAGATAAAGCCCAAAGCATTCGTCCGTATCTATCTTCCAGTCAAATGTACCTAATAGACAGATTGCAAAAAATTGATGCAGGGTTACTTATTTCAACACCGGACTATCAATCAAGAAAAAGACAACTTGAATGGTATTTAGGAAAGATTGGAAGGGAGGCAGACCATGAGTAAGACATATAAGAAACATCTTGAAAATCCTAACTTTAGACCACTTGCATACATCTGTGCTCCGTATAGTGGTGATAAAGATTTGAACATTACCAGAGCCATTCACTATGCGGAACTTGCCTATAAGAATAGTGCAATTCCTGTCACACCACATCTCTTATTCCCTTTTATGGATGATAGAGATTTAGAACAAAGAAAGGATGCACTTTTTATGGATATCATACTTCTTGGTAAATGCCAGGAAGTATGGGTGTTTGGCAGTGAAATTACCGAAGGAATGAAAATAGAAATTAAAATTGAAATAAGAAATATCGTAGTAGAAATAGGAGTAGGTATTCTAACTTTTTCATCGATTTTAAATAACAACCTATATAGTTTAGTTATAATAAATTCTATAATAATTGAGACTATCATTAGTGTTAATATCTCTATAGCAGAAATATTGTTTAATATTAGTATTGGTAAATAGAAGATATTAAAAAATAATAGCGATATTACAATTTTTAAAAAAACTTCTCTAATTTTTTGAATGTTCATAAGAAACCTCTCATTTTATATTAATATTGATTCGGATTATAAGTGTCTAATTTAATATAAAGAACTTATATCTTAATTGTAATTGCTGTATGTCTTTAAATCAATATGCTGTTGACGTACGACGTCAAAAAGTAGTTTAAAAAATGATGCATCCTTTGATTATTTATATAATTTACTCCAAAACTATGTTAAAATATTGTTGAAATAACTTTGATCTTAAATTAGGGAGGCGGAATCATGCAAAAGGTTAAAATAGAAAAGAATACAGTTCAGGAAACTTTAATTGTTCCGTTATATGGACGAAAAATGTGCTCTGAAAAATTTCCTGAATTGTATACGGATATATTTGCTAAAGAGTTGTGTGAAAGAATAGATTATGATTTCACGGATTTAGAAAAAAAGAATAATTCATTTCTGTATGAATTTGGTTCTCTTGAAGCGGCTATGAGACAATTGGATATTATTTCGGAGATAAAAGAGTATTTGAAAAAATATCCTGAAGCAACAATTGTAAATCTTGGTTGTGGCTTAGATGAGACTGGAAAAGCTTGTGATAATGGACTTTGCAGTATTGTAAATATCGATTTTTCTGATATTATAGAAATTCGTGAAAAGCTTATTGTCGTCAAACAAGATAGAGAAAAAAATATTGCTTGTGATTTAAAGGATTATTCATGGATGAACGAGGTGGATTCTTCCAAGGGTATTGTTTTCTTTGCTGCTGGAGTATTTCATTATTTTAAAATGGATGAGGTAAAAGCGTTAGTTTTAGAACTTGCTAAGAGATATACAGGCGGTTGTTTAGTATTTGATAGTGTAGGGAAGCTTGGTTTAAAACTAATGATGTCAAAGACACTAAAAAATATGGGTATAAAAGATGTAGATGGATTTTTCTATATAAATAATCTAGAAAAAGATCTGAATTGGTCGAAAAAAATAAAGGTGACTTCTAAAGGATATATGTTAGGATATTACGATATGAAAAGTCCTAATATACATTTTACACATCGTCTCCTAGGAAAGATATGTGATAATGTAATGAAGATGTCTATAAACAAAATGGAGTTCGAATAAGTGTTAGCCAAATAAGTATATTTTATGGATTATTATCTAATATAATATCTTTATCTTTCTTTATTCATTAATAAGCATATATAATTATAATACTATTAGAAATACTTGGAGGTAGGATGTGAGTATAGCATTAGTAAGAGCAACTGAATGTGATATGAAAGAAATTTGGAAAATGCAAGTAGAGGCATTTAAAGATTTATTAGAAAAATATAATGATTATGATATGAGTCCAGCAACTGAAAGTTATGAAAATTTATTGAATAAATTTAAACAACCATGGACAAAGTACTTCTTTATAGTAAGAAATGGAGAAAAGATTGGGGCAGTAAGAGTTATTGATAAAGAAGACGGAAGTAGAAAAAGAATTTCTCCTATATGGATTATGCCGTTACATAGAAACCAAGGCTTAGCTCAGTTAGCTATAAAAGAATTGGAAAGATTATATGGCTCTAGTCATTGGGAATTAGATACTATTCTACAAGAACAGTGTAATATCTATTTATATGAAAAACTAGGGTATAAAAGAACAGATAAGATAGAACATATTAAAGAAGGAATGGATATCGTATTCTTTCAAAAAGATTAGTAGAATTATATAAGGTAAATACTATTTTCCTTTTCAACTTTTCTATTTCACGATATAATATAACTATCAACACAAACAAATAATTCATTTAACCATGGAGGTCAATTATGAATAAAGTAATAGAAACAATGATGCAACACCGTACAAGAAGAAGTTTTGTAAAAGGGAAAGAACTTCCAAAAGAGCATTTAGAGCAAATTATAGCTTGTTCTAAACAAGGATCAAGTTGGATGAATGGACAACACTACAGCATTATAGTAGCAACAGGAGATACAAAACAAAAGATTGCTGATTTAATTAAAGACAAAGCACCAGGAAATGCAGCTCATATTGAAAGCTCTGCAGCATTTTTGGTATATTGTATTGATTATAGTAATATTAAGTTGTCATTTGATATTGAAGGTGGAGATTTTGATATTTCTAACCAATACGAACCTCTATTAATTGGTTCTATGGATGTTGGTATTGCGATGCAAAATGCCGCACTAGCCGCAGAATCTTTCGGATATGGTATAGTTTACTGTGGTGGAGTACGAGGTTTTGCTAAGGGTATTTCTGAACTTCTAAACATTCCAGAAAATGCATTATTCTTATGTGGACTAAGTATTGGTGTAATTGATGAAGAAAAGTCTACAGAAAAAGTTAAACCAAGATTACCGCATGAAGCTAATGTAGGGTATAATGAGTTTCCAAAATCAAATGAAGAAGTACTAAAACAATATCGTCAAACTATGATTGATTTTGCAGAAGCTCGCGAGACAAAAACATGGACTAAAAAATTTGCTGATTTTTATGCACAACCTTCAGGTATAGAAAAAGTAACTAAAGAATTATTAGAAAAAAAAGGTTTTGTAAATAATAGATAAATAACAAGCACCAATTATGCTATTTTAATGAGTAGTATAGTTGGTGTTTTTCTTCTAAAAAATTTTTTCAAAAAACTATTGTCAAAAAAGGTCAAACATGTTATAATTTATTTAAGGTCAAAAAAGGTCAAAGAAAATTTGACATTAAAATAATAATTAGACGGGCATAGACCTACAAAAAAGACAAAGGAGATTTACAATGGATATAAATAGTTTTACAAACAGTGTGAAAGAAATCTTAGCGAAATCTTCCGAATTTGCAACTGAGAAAAAAAGTCAAAATATTACTAGTGAGATGTTTATAAAAGCGGCTCTTACTGGTAGTAATTTATATAGTGATATATTAGGAAGAATAAATATTGATAAAGCTGCATTGCTAGCTGAGTTAGACAATGAAATCAACAAAGTAAGTGGAGTAGAAGGAGATAATATCAATTATGCCAGTTACTTGAGTAACGATTTAAATGCTTTATTAATAGAAGCTAATAAATATAAAGATAAATATGAAGATAAATTTATTTCTTGCGAGCATATTGTTCTTGCGAGTTATATAAAAAATAGTCTAGTAAAAAAATATGTTGATAAGGTTGCTACTCTAAAAGAGTTAGTAGCGGTAATAGATAATATAAGAGGAGGGAAAAAAGTTATGAATGAAAATCCAGAAAATAGCTATGAAGTATTAGAAAAATATGGCCGCGATTTAGTAGAAGCTGCACGTAGTGGTAAAATCGATCCAGTAATTGGTCGTGATGAAGAAATAAGAAATGTAATTAGAATTTTATCACGAAAAACAAAAAATAATCCGGTATTAATCGGGGAACCTGGTGTAGGTAAAACTGCTATTGTTGAAGCATTAGCTCAACGCATCGTTCGTGGTGACGTACCAGAAAGCTTAAAAGACAAAACAGTATTTGAATTAGACC
>ERZ773068.1269-NODE-1269-length-12618-cov-4.542625_pt1 | contig 12618 bp, 11 predicted proteins | sample MGYA00580620_ERZ773068 | MGnify/ENA primary metagenome ERZ773068 (study PRJEB29015, sample SAMEA2737983) | human oral metagenome | biome: human oral; feature: human-associated habitat; material: dental | place: China | collected 2101 ... | reverse complement strand
ATAAAATCGTCAGGGTCAGTTGCAGGAAGGAAATCGTCAGGCTGGGTCATGAATAACACTTTAATGACAACGTCCAGTGGAATTTCCGGAATCTCGCGCGAACCGATGTAACCTCCATTGACCGTGGACAGCTTCGGCCTGAAACCGTAATTGATGCCAAAGAGTTTAAACTCCCCATACACCCCTTTCATCACCGGGATAAAGACATCGAGCTGTTCAAGTTCGGTGCCCTTGAGCCACTCATCGATGAGCGGCTTCCATTCCAGCGGGTTGCACAGGCTCATCAGCCCGTCCTTGAAGACCGAAAAGCCCAGGTGTCGCCAGTAGTCGATCAAGAGCGGCGGCACGCTTGGCGCCAGCTGCGCGAGCACGGCTTCATCCGCTTCGATCCGCTGCGTGGGTTCGCCCCACTGTTTCAGGAAGTATTGGGGAATGGCAGGCATAACTTTAATCCTTCGTGCAATGGCGGTTTATTTGAGACAGCGGGTGAGTTTAACGTTCATGGCGGCGGTTTCGCCCAGTTCGCCGAAGGCTTCCCTGGCCGCTGCGTCAAGTCCGGCCACGCGCGTGTTCTGCGGCCACTGGCTGCCGATGGAGCGGTTGGCCGAGGCGTTGCCCATGCCGGTCGGCGTCGGACTGTGGTAGCCCCCAGCCACCATGTCCGGCGTGTGCAATGCATCCAGACCTTTCATCATGTCCGCAGCTTCGCGGGCGGCCTGTGTTGCGGCAAGCTCTTCGTCCATGCCGGAGAGGATTTTCTGCTCTTTAATTTTTTCTCGTTGATCTGTTTCAAAATCTTTCTTGAACTGCGCGGTTTTCTGGGCCGCATCCGGATGCCGTCCGAAGCGTTGATAGGCCTCCCGCGCCGTGAGGTAGTCGCCGACGCTCATCTGGTTGAGGGCGTCCTGCTGGGCTTTGAGCTGACGGTCGTATTCGATGTCGCTGGCGCGGTTGCCTTTGCCTTTCCTGAAACAGGGTACTTCGTGTTCTTTCATCCGCTTTCTGAGGATGTAGCCGCCGGCTTCGTCTGCATGCCGGCTGATGGCTTGTGCGCTTTCCCGGCTGCCCTTGGCGGCCGCTTCCGCGACCTTGCCCGAAACTTTGGCGCTCTTGACGGCCGCTTCGACGGCGTCGTTTGTCCGTTTCGCAGCCTTGATCGTGGTGGCGCCCCAGCCGGCGAAGGGAATGGCGGCCGCCGCGCTCAGGCTGGCGTTGATCTTGTCGCCTTCGGCCAGGTAGATGCCGGCGTTGATGAGGTCGGCGCCTTCGCCTAATACGGGCACAAGACCGGCAACGTCGAGGATGCCGTGCAGGGTATCTGATCCCCAGCGTTGCCACCAGTCTTGTTCGGCTTCGGTTTCGGCGCCGCCGGAAGGGTTGGTGTTGTTTCCGGCCGGGGCGCTTTGTGTTTTGGGGAGAATGATGCCGGTGGTGTTGGCGTAGGGGCCGGGCATGGCGTAGCCGTTGGGGTGGATGCGGCTGCGGCGTACCGGCGGTGGAGTGGCAGACCCGTCCGCAGGGGCGGGATGATCCGGCGCATCGGGGTCGGAGGGTTCCGCCCCGCCGGCGGCGGATTCCGGCTTGTTGGGAGCGGGAGGTTCTGTCATGTGGGGACCTCGGTTTTCATTAGGGACTATGCAGGAAGATGGTGTGATACTTCCAGCAGGTATCCAAATCAGAGTCTATATTTTAGCCGGGTTTCAACCTATCGTCCGCGATGCCTTGATGATGCGGCACAGGCGGGCAGCGAGATGAGGCGACAGATGGCGGCTGATGGCGACGGCGGGAACTTGCAGCTTCCCGGCCGCCCGCAGCCGGCGCTTTAGACGTTGTAGGTGGTTGATGCCGTCGTGCCGCCTTTGCCCGTCCAGTTGGTGTGGAAGAATTCGCCGCGCGGCTTGTCGATGCGCTCATAGGTGTGCGCGCCGAAGTAGTCACGCTGCGCCTGCAACAGATTGGCCGGCAGCACGGCGCTGCGATACTGGTCGAAAAAGGCCAGCGCGGTACTGAAGGCCGGCGCGGGGATGCCCTTGAGCGCAGCCTGGGCGACGACGTTGCGCCAGCCGGGCTGCGCCTTGCGGATTTCCTCCCGGAAATAGTCGTCCAGCAGGAGGTTGGAGAGCGCCGCATCCTTGTCGAAAGCCGCCTTGATCTTACCGAGGAAACGCGAACGGATAATGCAGCCGCCGCGCCACATCAAGGCAATACCGCCGTAGTTGAGATTCCAGCCATACTCCTTGGCCGCTGCGCGCATCAGCATGTAGCCCTGGGCGTAGCTGACGATCTTGGAGGCATACAACGCGCTTTTGATGTCGGCGATAAACGCCTGCTTCTTCGCCGCATCCGCCGCGATCTCGCTGAGCGCCGGATGCGGGCCGTCGAGCCGGCTTGAGGCGAATACGCGTTCATCCTTCAGCGCCGAAACGCAGCGCGCATAGACGGCTTCGGCCATCAGGGTAATCGGAATCCCCAGATCCTGAGAATTGATGACCGTCCATTTGCCCGTCCCCTTCTGGCCGGCGGTATCGAGAATCTTGTCGACCAGCGGCGCCCCGTCATCATCCTTCTTGGCCAGGATATCGCGCGTAATTTCGATCAGGTAGCTGTCGAGTTCGCCGCGATTCCATTCGGCGAAAACTTCGTGCATCTCGCCGGCGCTCATGCCCAGGCCGTGCTTCATGATGTTGTAGGCTTCGCAAATGAGCTGCATGTCGCCGTACTCGATGCCGTTATGCACCATCTTGACGTAATGACCGGCGCCCATCTCGCCCACCCAGTCGCAGCAAGGCGAACCGTCATCGACCTTGGCCGCAACGGCCTGGAAAATATCCTTGACGTACGGCCAGGCCGCCGGCGAGCCGCCGGGCATAATGCTCGGACCATGACGCGCGCCCTCCTCGCCGCCGGATACGCCGGTGCCGACATAGAGCAGCCCTTTGCTTTCGACGTATTTCTGGCGGCGGTTGGTATCCTCGAACAGCGAATTGCCGCCGTCGATGATGATGTCGCCTTTTTCCAAATGCGGGATCAGCTGCTCGATGAAGTCATCCACCGGCTGGCCGGCCTTGACCAGCATCATGACGCGGCGCGGCTTTTTGAGCAGCGCGACCATTTCGGCGATCGAATGCGCGCCGATGACCCGGGTGCCTTTGGCTTCGTTGGCAAGAAATCGGTCGACCTTGTCGGTCGAGCGGTTGTAGGCGACGATGGTAAAACCGTGGTCGTTCATGTTCAGAATCAGGTTCTGGCCCATAACCGCCAGCCCGATCAGGGCAAGATCTGCGCGTGCTTCCATGTGATGAGTCCTTCCGTCAAAGTAAAAGTGGGTGGGATTTCGGTCATCATGCCTGAATCTGGGCCGCCGTATCGACTGCGGGATTGCGGGCCAGTTCGACGAACTTGCCGATCAGTTCGGTGCGAAACGCCGCATTGGCCGGCAGGTCGGCGCCGAAAATCTTTTCCAGCGCCAGCAGGTCGTCCACGATATCCGCCGCGGCCGTGCGTTTTCTCGCCTGCGCCAGGATTTCGTCCGACATCGGGTCATTCAGCGCGCCGCCCGGCGTATGCGCGGTCTTGACGGCAAAGTGCATCCAGGCGGCCACGGCCATAGCGATCGCCGGCGAGGGCAGCCCTTTGGCGATTCGGTCGCGCAGCGGCGCCAGCAGGCGCTGCGGCAGTTTTTGCGAGCCGTCGGAAGCAATCTGCGCCGTCTTGTGCTTGAGCGCCGGGTTGCGGAAACGCCGCTTGAGGCTATCCACATAGGCGGCGGTATCGACGCCTTTCGGCGCCTGCAGCACTTCGCGGATTTCCACCCAGAGCGGGTCGAGCACGTCGGTAATCAGTTTCAGCCCCATCGCATCGGCCACCGTTTCACGGCCGGTCAGCTGGCCGAGATAGGAGAGCGTCGAGTGCGAGCCATTGAGGCAGCGCAGCTTCATGTTCTCCCAGCGTTCGATTTCATCCGAAAACACGGCGCCGAACTTGTCCCAATCCGGCCGCCCCATCGTGAATTCATCCTCGATGACCCACTGGACAAACTCCTCGGTGACGACCGGCCAGGCGTCTTCCAGTCCGGTTTTACCATTCACGTGCGCACGGTCGGCGTCGGTAGTCGCCGGCGTAATGCGGTCGACCATCGTGCAGGGGAAGCGGACGTTGGCTTCGATCCATTGCGCGAACGCCGGATCCAGTTCGCGGGCATAGGCCAGCACGGCCGCCTTGGCCAGCTTGCCGTTGTTGGGCAGGTTGTCGCAGCTGAGCACGGTAAAGGGCGGGATGCCGGCGGCCTGCCGGTTCTTGAGCGCTTGTACGATCAGGCCGTGGATGCTTTTGGGCGTTGCGGGCGATTTGAGGTCGGCGGCAATCGCCGGCGCCTGCAGCAACAGCTTTCCGGTGGCCACATCAAGGCAATATCCCTTTTCCGTGACGGTGAGGCTGACGATGCGCGTACCCGCATCACTCATCCTGGCGAGCAGCTTGTCGGCATCCTCTGGCCCACCGAGCACGTCGACGATCGAGCCGATCACTTTGATCTTTTCCCCGTCCGCACTCATTTCCGCCAGCGTGTACAAGCCGTCCTGCGGCAGCAGCGCTTTTTTCATATCGTCAGAAATGACGCCGGCGCCGACGATGCCCCAGGCCAGATCACCGGAAGCGAGCACAGCATCGGTAAACATCGCCTGATGCGCCCGATGGAACGCGCCAATGCCCAGATGCACGATGGCGCTGTCAACCTTCTTGCGGTCATACGTCGGCTGTTGCATTCCCGTCGGCAGATTTTTCAGATTCGCTTCATTCAGACGCATGGTTTTCTCCTTCAGGTTTTCTTCGGTCAATGAGTCAATCGATCAATAGGGGATTCGCATCATGAGGCAATCATTCATCCTGCGCCAGACCGGGTTAAGCGAGTAGCGAATGGTCTTGGGTCAGCAGTCCGCCGGTTTCGACGATGCCATTCGCGCGCATCGCCCGCCATTTGTAATGATCACCGCCCAGCCAGACCTGCGCCCTATTCTCGAAACGGGTGTCGCCGGCAATGTCAGCCGGCGGCAAATGGCAGTGATAGTCGATGATCGGCATCGACGCGGCGTACGCGTGATAGAGCCGCTGCGCGCTCGCGTCGGGCAGCAGGAAATCGGCATTCATAAAGGGTTTCATCAGGAAGCCTCCGGTTTATCGCCAACATACGACGGGCGTGGATTCTGCGGAATCCGGGTAGGCCATTTTATAGCGAATCCCGACCCGCTCCCATAGGCCGACGGCACGACGCGGGCGATGCGTGCAGTGGGGTAAGCGGGGATGCCCGGAAGCCCTTTATCCACGGGCATCTCCGAAGGGGTGCTCTGAAACCCTTGTAAACAGGGCATCTCAGAGGATGTGCCCGGAAACGCCCTATCCACGCGGGGTTCCGAGAGGGTGCCCGGAGCGCCTTTATCCACGCGGGGTTCCGCGCATGCCCCCATCTACCCACGTATCACCGCCCAGAAAAAACGGCGCTTCCAGAGAAAGCGCCGTTGCGTGACATCCTTTGCGTCCGTGCCTCCCACACTCAAGCGTGGGGGTGCTGACGTTTTTCGACTTCTTGCTGCACTTTTTCGAAGAGCGCCACCACCGCCGGGCTCACCGGCTTGTCAAGCAGGGTTGTGACGTAGACGGCAATAGAACCGACGATAAAGCCCGGTATGACGTCGAACAACGTCGAGCCGGTAAACGGCCAGATCACGACCGTCAGCCCGCCAGCGATAACGCCGGCGACGGCGGCATTGCGCGTCATCCGTTTCCAGAACAGCGAGAACAGGATGACCGGCCCGAAGGCCGCGCCAAAGCCCGACCAGGCGTAGCCGACGAGGTCGAGAATCTTGCCGCCGCGGAAGGACAGGAAGACGGCGATCACGGCCAGGAGCAGCACCATGGCACGGCTGACAAACATCAGCTCCTTGTCGGTCGCCTGCGGCTTGTAGAAGCTGCGGTAAAGATCTTCGGCAAAGGAACTGGCCGCCACCAACAGCTGCGAACTCAGCGTGCTCATGATCGCCGCCATGATCGCCGAAAGGAAGAAACCCGCCACCCAGGGGTTGAAGGAATCCTTGACCATCGTGATGAACACCGTTTCTGGGTTGGCAAGCGCCGTCGGCCCGTTGTAGACGGCCACGCCGATGAGGCCGACGATGATTGTGCCGTAGAGCGGCAGCACATTGCCGAACGTCAGCGCAATCATCCGGGATTTGACCAGTTCGCGGTGATTTTTGATCGACATGAAGCGGATCAGGATGTGCGGCTGGCCGAAATAGCCCAGCCCCCAGCCGACAGCGGAAATTACCGTGATCCAGGTGATCGTGCCGGTCGTCTGCCAGAGCACGCCTTCTTTCAGGTTGTAATCGACCGTTTTGAGCGCGCTCAGCATGTCGGGGTTGATCGCAGCGATCTTGGCCAGCACGGTCTCCATTCCGCCCGCAGTGCTGATGCACAGGATCGGCGTGAGCATCAGCGTCGTAAACATGATGATGCCCTGCAACAGCTCGGTGAAAGTCACGGCGAGGAAGCCGCCGAGGAAGGTGTAGCCGACGATGACCCCCGCACCGATGAGGATCGCGGAAATCCGGTTGATGCCGAACAGCGATTCAAACAGCACGCCGCCGCTAACGAAGCCGGCCGCCACGTAGCCGGTGAAGAAAAAGACGATGAAGGCGGAAGTGACCAGCTTCAACAATCGGCTGTTATCCTGAAAGCGGTTTTCCAGATAGCTGGAAATCGTCAGCGAATTGTTCGCCTGCTCAGTGTAGACGCGTATGCGCTGGGCAACGTATTTCCAGTTGATCATCGCAAAAATGGCGGTGAAGATGCAGATGTACAAACTGGACTTGCCCAGCCCTGACGCATACGCCGCGCCGGGCAAGCCCATCAGGATCCAGCCGCTGAAATCGGCCGCCTGTGCCGAGATCGCCGTCACCCAACTGCCCAGGCTACGGCCGCCGATGATGTATTCGCCGTAGGACTGGGTACGGAAGTACGTGGCAACGCCGATCGCCATCATCGCGCACAGATACAGTACAAAAGTAATGTAGATCGGATCGAACTTCATGAGGCGTCCTTTCCATCGCGCCAGAGGTCATAGGCAGACCAGATCAAGACCGCAGGCATCGGCACCAGGATCAGAAACAAGGTAATGGCATCAAAATATTGCATACGCACTCCTGAAAGGGCTAGACGGGGGCTGGATAAGGATTGACCTCGTTTTAGCGTGCCTGGCGTTTTCTGGCCTCGACCAGACCACTCAGAACGTACAGACACATCCAGGCACACACATGGCTGGAGACATTGTTGGGGTCGGTGGGCGGATAAATCTCGACGAAATCGAAGCCCTGTACGCCCGCGCTGGCGACCCCACGCAGGAAGCAGGCCATTTCATACGTCGACAACCCGCACGGGTCAGCCGGCCCGCCCGGGTTATGCGCCACATCGAGCGCATCGCTGCAATGCGTGACATAGATCGCTTTCGTTCCTTTGCCGGCGATGTCGAGCGAACGCTGAATGGCCGACTCGATGCCGCCTGGCGCCTTGCATTCGAAGCTGCTGATCACCGTCGCCCCGACCGAGCGCGCCGCCTGCATGCCTTTTGGATTGTTGCGCGGGCCGCGGATGCCGACATGGACGATATTTTTCGGATCGATGCCGGGAAGCTCGTATGTCCGGCGCAGCGGCGAGCAGCGCGCGTACTTGTATTCGCCAAAGACATCCATGTTGTCCAGATGGGCGTCGAGATGGATGACGCCGATTTTTCCATCGTGCTTCTCCGCCAACGCTTTCAGGATCGGATACGCCACCGAATGGTCGCCACCAAAGGAAATCGGGAAAACGCCCGCATCCCATAATTCTTTCGCACGCGCTTCGATATTGGCCATCGTTCCCTCAATATCGCCGTTTTGCGTGGCAACGTCGCCGTAGTCAGCCGCGGATAGATGATCGAACACGTCCACATCGAATTCCGGCAGATAACCGCCATAGCGGATCGAAGCGTTGCGGATCGTTTTGGGCGCCAGTTCGCAACCGGACGGGCCGCCCCATGTGCATACTCCCTCAAACGGAATTCCGGAAAAAATCACATCGTATTTGCCGAGATCACGCTTATCGTGGACTCTGGGCAGCCCCATAAAGGTCGGCACACCGCTATAGACTTCTTCAAACTGTTTATGCGCCACATAGCATTCCGGTTTATTTTGCATGAGAACATTCCTTCACAAGGATTAAAACTTAAAACCACAGGAACGATGAATTCAATTCCTCCGACGCTGCCGCCTTGTTTTGCAGTGCAGGAAAAGCTGATTCCATCAATGCCGGGCGGCCGCGCCAACATCCGCGCCGCCCAGCCGTTTTAACACTCAGCGCGTCGCCAGACGGCAGGACGTTTCGACCCGATTGCCATAGGGGTCAACAAAACCAAAAAAACCTTCATTGGCTTTTGCATGCCACTCGGCCCCTTTACCAAACAGACCGCTGGAACTGACGTAGCGTACGCCCGAGCCGGAAACTGCACGAGTCAGAATAGCGCGCTTGTCATCCAATGCCAGCTCGATCCGGTCGCTGTCAAGATTACGGATATACACGGACAGTCCGTTTTCACAACTGAAACGATCCGCGGCCGGCCGGTTGGCAGGTGGAGTTCTGGACGGTTGGCCGGGTGGAGGTATATCCGGCCCACCCACGTGATGACGCGGTCCGTCCGCACATCCTGCCAGAATCAGTGCAGCGCACACCGGAAGCATCAATGCCGACATTTTCATAGACAAACTCCTTTCGTTAAAAAACACAAAAATGCCTTGCCGACCACTTTCCATTCTCGGAACAGCGCGACAACACACAAGGACAACAGAAACAAGGCGTGAAACCACCGAGATTGCGCACGGCTAATCACCCGTTGGCAAGCTGGCGCAGCAAGGCACAAGGCAAGCATAACACAGGGCAGGCGCTGCCCGACTTCACCGGCGCATCGACGCCGGGCATGCCAGTTCATCCGGATTCACAAGGTAAAACCTTGCCAAAACGTATGCAGGGAGTCGCCTTAAATAAGGCATTACGGGATGTGTCGAAAGGTGTGGAAGGTAATAAAAACACGAAATCGCCTTGCATCATGCTTATCACCCAGGGGCATATTTTTCTCGTACTTGGACTGGGGAGCATGGGTGTCAACAGGCGGGGAAACATCCGGTTGCCAGCCAGCATCATACCAACCTTGCCTGTAAGGCGACTTTTCCGTCAAGGAGAAAACACCATGTTTCTGAAGAAGCCCTTGTCCGTTCTGCTGGCGTCCGCTTTTGTCGCAACAGCCGTACAGGCGCGCGACTTCCGCTCGGCCGATGTACGCCCGCCTGATTATCCGGCGGTTAGAGCCGTCGCTCCTCGCTTCTCCAGCTTTTCACTGTGGATTCCTGCGTTGCTTAAAGGCGCGCCCGTGTATTGATGCGCCCCGTGCGCACGCAACGGGATCGGCATGACAACAGGTACGCGCTGACCGCGGATGATTACAACGTCTATCTCCCACTGAACATGCGGGGAGCAGGAAACAAAAACGGAGCCTCCCGGCTCCGTTTTATTTGCGGACACGCGCTTGCATTACGCGGATTTACCCAATCCAAGGACCCCAACACCACCCCATGCCCCCCAATGAGGGAATGAGGGATGGTGTGTGGTGCATAACGCGCGGGCGGCCGCATTACTCCTTGCCAGCCGCTTTCTGCAACGGCTTTTCACCGGTCACTTCGATCTCGACACGGCGGTTCGGCTCCAGGCAAGCAATCAATTCTTTGCGCGCCATTTTGCCGCCACATTCGGTGACAGGCTGATGCTCTCCCATGCCTTGCGCCGACATTTGCGCACCAGGAACGCCTCTGGCGGCCAGATAGCCGCGCACGGTTTCCGCGCGTTGCTGCGAAAGCCGCTGATTGTAAGCATCGCTGCCGAGACGGTCGGTATGGCCGGTAATGGTAATCCTTGCCGAAGAATCAAGTGACTTCAGCTCCGTTGCCAGCTCGTCGAGCTGCTGGCGACCGGCCGGACGCATATCTTGTTCGGCAAACTTACCGAAGGGGAAGAGAGCATCCGCCTTGAGACGGATTCTGCGCGGTTCAGCCGATGCGGTGGCATCCTTTTGCTCGCTCAACCGATCGGCGCAGGATTCCGGCTTCCAGTAGAAATTCCGCCCTTTCATTGACGTGTCAAAAAGCACCTTGTACTGACAGGTCGTGACGCCTTCCGCATCATGGAACTTGAATACGTAATCCCATTCACGCGCGCCGTGGGTTTCACGGAAATGCGGGACGCCGAGCAGATAGTACAGATCTTCCTTGGTCATGCCGGGCTTGATCAGGCGCAGGTTATCCAGGTTTGGAAAAATCCCGCGCTCCAGCGCCTCATTCTGCGTGATCTCCGGGAAAATGATCTGGGTGGCGTTCCCCTGCTCATCCAGCCCTTCGCTAATCGCGTAGGTGCACCCCGTCACCAGCAGTGCCAGCGAGCACGCCCATGGCGTCAACACACCGGGGCGCCGCACCTGTTTCCGTTTCATTGCTTGCATATTCTGTTTCTCCATTGTTTTGCGTTGTCCCGACACTTACCACTGATAGCCCATACCAACGTTTGCGCCGACCGTGCCGTGATTGTGCGTGTTGACACTGCCTTTGAGCACCCAGCGGCCATTGTCGGAAATCGTCGATACGCCCAGCGCCAATGCTGTGCGCCCCTGATACGTCGCAGCGCCCATAGCAACCATGCTCTTACCCGGCACATAAGCCTGCGGCAGTCCGGCCGAAGCCATCGCGCTGGCAACCCCGCCCATGGCCTTATTATGGTTTGCGTCGATTTTGTTGGACAGGTTGTTGATTGTCGTGGAGATGCCGTTGTTGATTGCCATCGTAGTTTGGTACAGCTGCGAACCGTTGATGGCGTCTGTACTGGTCGGGCTGACCTGACCAGCAGCCACATTCTGGATGCGACGCTCCTGACCAACGTCGCCGACAGTAACAACCCCGGTCGGCGTGCCGCCTGCGTAGTTATACGCCACCCCGTTGACGATGCCGACGTTGTAAGTCGTCATGCCCGCCGTCTGCGGTGTTGCAGCAGTCTGCGCCGCGGCGCCCGAACCCAGATGCACCGAATTGGCCGCCGTAGCCGTCACGTTGTTGCCCAGCACGAACGCATCATGCGAACCCGCGGCGATCGTGTTGTTATTACCGACGCTGTACGAATTGGCTGCGTTGATGATGGTTGGGTCACCGATTGCACCGGAGTTTTCGCCCCTGACCACGTTGCCCGTACCGATGGAAATCGACTTCTTGCCCAGAGCCTGCGCACCATCGCCTATAGCCACGGCCGATGCACCGCCTGTTACGGCCTCATTGCCAATGGCCACAGAGCGGGCAGCTGCATTGCGAACGCGTGCACGACGACCCATGGCCGTAGCATTCACGGCATCAGGCTCAACGATGGCATTCACACCCTGCGCTGTCGAACCCAGTGCACCCGCGCTGGAGTCATTGGTCGGGCCAATGATCGGTGCCTCGCCATTATCACGGGTATGCGAATATTTGGTGCCTTCCCGCTTAACCTGGTTGAGCGCCGAGATCACACTGGTATGCTCGGTCATCGTTTGCTTGGCCACGTCGTACACGTCCAGCGCTTTCGTGCCGTCTGGATTGGTAAAGTTCTCACCCACCAGTTTTGTAACATTGTTTATCCCGCCAGAAATGGCATTCAGCTGGCGCACGTTAACAGCATCCGTATCCGCTACGCCGTCGGCTACGTTGTGAATGACGTTATTCCCCATATTGACATTGGCGCCAGGGGCAACTGTCAGATTGCCGCCAACCGTCAGCCCGCCATTGGCCGTCACCGGGCCGCTGAAGGTCGGGTTATCCACCACATCCACTTTCAGCGTATTACCGGTCAACGTCACTTTGGTGTTGGAACCATTCACAACATCCACCGTGCCATTCGGCGCAATGTTGGAGGCTGTCCCGCCATTGGCTTTCAGGTTCCAGCCCGCACCCGCCGTGGTGTTGATGGCATTGAGCGCGTCCTGTACGCTGGTATGCGTCGTGCCGCCTACGTTCAGGCCCGCCGTTACCTTGCCTGTTGCCGGATCAAAGGAGGAAGTTCCGCCCAGCGCTGTGGCCGTGCTGCTGCCGGTGTTGTACAGCTGGCTGCCATTCACTGCTTGTTTGCTGGTCGCGCTCAGCTCAGCCGGCGCCACATTGTTGATGGTGACGCCACTGGTACTGCCAACGGGCCCGACCAAGGTGACTTGATTAGCCGGCGTGAACTGATCGGCATTGGGCGTGTTGTTGCCTGCAGCATGGTTGGTGCTGGTGTACTGCAATGCGCCGGGCGCAGCCGATACGGTTACTTTGGAATTGCCGCTGGTTGCATCCTGCGTCACATCCACCTTGGTGCTACCGTTGCCCGCCACAAAATCAACCTTTTTGCCGGGCTTAACCGTACCAACAGCGGCAGGCGCGCCATTGCCAATATCCCAGCCCTTGTTGGCTACGGTACTGACATCATCAACGGCTGCTTTGAGCTGATCTTCAGTTGCCGCACGACCGCTGGTGATGCTGCCAGGAGTCC